>Ga0194138_10000326_pt1 | contig 22948 bp, 20 predicted proteins | sample TARM_MetaG_T2_14_FD_134022 | JGI IMG/M metagenome (GOLD analysis project Ga0194138, IMG submission 134022) | Freshwater microbial communities from Pennsylvania, USA, analyzing microbe dynamics in response to fracking - TARM_MetaG_T2_14 (version 2) | ecosystem: Environmental > Aquatic >...
ACGTTAAGCTGGAGGCACTGAACACCCTGCACGTGCCGGCCCGCGCCCGTTTCTTTGTGGAAGTTCACAGCGCTGAGGAGCTGGTTTGGGCCCTCGACTGGGCAGCGGAAAGAGACCATAAGGTGCTGATTCTCGGCGGTGGAAGCAATCTGGTGTTCGCCGGAGATTTCGACGGCCTTGTGGTTCGCCTGGCCATTCGTGGACGTTGCTGGGAGCATGTCGAGGATCACCGGGCCACCCTGGCTCTGGGTGCGGGCGAGAACTGGCATGAGGCCGTTCTGTATGCGTCGCGCGCCGGCTATCGGGGGATCGAAAATCTTGCATTGATCCCCGGTACAGCCGGTGCGGCTCCGGTCCAGAACATCGGTGCCTACGGGGTTGAGTTATGCGATTGCCTGGAGTCCGTTACCGCACTGGATCGCAAGACTGGTGAGCTGATCACTCTCGATAACGCCGACTGCCGGTTTGCCTATCGCGATAGCCTGTTCAAGCACACTCCCGGTCGGTACGTGATTACGGAAATCCGTCTGGGCCTGTCCCGCTCAAGACCGCTGGTTCTGGGATACCGGGATCTTGAGGATTATCTCGGTGATACCCCGCAGTCCGCTCTGACTCCTCTGCAGGTGGCGGAGGCCGTTATGGCCATCCGGCGTCGCAAGCTCCCGGATCCGGCCATCATTCCCAACGCCGGGAGTTTCTTCAAGAACCCGGTGGTGGATGGCGCAACGTTCGAGACGCTTAAGGCGCGGCATCCGGAAATTGTGGCGTATCCGCAGGAGCAGGGGGTCAAGCTGGCCGCCGCCTGGTTGATCGACCAGTGCGGCTGGAAAGGTTTCCGTAACGCCCGTGTGGGTGTCCACAACCGGCAGGCTCTGGTTCTGATCAACCATTCCGGTGGCAATGGCAGCGACATTCTTTCGCTGGCGAAGAAGATCGGGCAATCCGTTGAGAGGCGGTTCGGGGTGAGCCTGGAAATGGAGCCCGGCATCGTGGCCGGGCCCACTACGATGTAACGACCTTTGATTTAAAGACCTTTCCTGGGCGATGCGTTAACCAGGAAAGGCAGTGCCTCGGCTACCGGAATATCCTGCTTTTCCTCATCCCTGCGGCCCTTGTACTCAAGCGTTCCCGCCGCCAGGCCGCGTTCGGATACCACAAACCGGTGTGGAATGCCGATCAGCTCCATATCCGCAAACTTCACTCCCGGGCGTTCATTGCGGTCATCCAGCAGCACGTCATAGCCCGCCTGGCGCAGCTGCTCGTAGAGCTTCTCACCTGCTTCTGCCACCGTCGCCGACTTGTGGGCATTGAGGGTAACAATGGCCACCTGGAATGGCGCAATGGCGTCGGGCCAGATTATGCCCTTGTCGTCGTGGTTCTGTTCAATGGATGCAGCGACAATGCGGGACACGCCGATGCCGTAGCAGCCCATGTCCATGATCACGCTCTTGCCGTTTTCATCCAGAACCCTGGCGTTCATGGCAGTGCTGTATTTGTTGCCCAGCTTGAAAATATGGCCAACCTCGATCCCCCGGCGGATTTCCAGGGTGCCCTTGCCGTCGGGGCTCGGGTCACCTTCAACCACGTTGCGCAGGTCTTCCACCCGGTCCACCGCAACGTCTCTTTCCCAGTTCACCCCGGTCAGGTGGTAGCCGTCACGGTTGGCTCCGCAGACAAAATCCGCCAGGTTAGCGGCACTGCGGTCGACAATGACCGGCACGTTCAGCTTGACCGGCCCGATGGACCCGGCCTTGCAGCCAATGATCTGTTCGATCTCCTCGTCTGTCGCCATGGTCAGTGGCTCGGCCACGCCCGCCAGGTTCTCGGCCTTGATCTCGTTCAGGGTATGGTCGCCCCGCAGGATCAGTGCCACCAGGCCTGAGCGGCCTTCTTCGTCAGCTTCCGCCTTGACCAGTAACGTCTTGACGGTGCGGGTTGCATCAATGCCAAGGAATTCGGATACCGCGTCAATGGTTCTCTGGTCCGGGGTAGCGACCTCTTTCAGCTCCTCGGCGGGCGCCGGGCGATCACCGGAAGGGGCCACTGCTTCGGCCTTCTCGATGTTGGCGGCGTAATCGCTTTCGGTACTGAACACAATGTCGTCTTCACCGGAGGAGGCCAACACGTGGAACTCGTGGGAGGCGCTGCCGCCAATGGCACCGGAATCCGCTTGCACCGGGCGGTAATCGAGCCCCAGGCGGTCGAAGATCGCACAGTAGGTGCGGTGCATGAGCTGGTAGGTCTCGTTCAGGGATTCGGCGTTGATATGGAAGGAGTAGGCGTCCTTCATGATGAATTCCCGGGCCCGCATCACACCGAACCGGGGGCGACGCTCGTCCCGGAACTTGGTCTGGATCTGGTAGAAGTTGGCCGGCAGTTCCTTGTAGCTGTTCAGCTCGTTGCGGATCAGATCGGTGATGACTTCTTCGTGGGTCGGTCCGAAACAGAAGTCCCGGCCATGACGGTCGTGCATTCGCAGCAATTCGCCGCCGTATTGGGTCCAGCGGCCGGATTCCTGCCAAAGCTCCGCGGGCTGAACGGCCGGCATCAGCACCTCCTGGGCGCCGCTTTTATCCATTTCCTCACGAACAATCCGTTCCACCTTGCGCAGGGCTCGCAACCCCATCGGCAACCAGGTGTACAACCCGGCAGCCAGCTTGCGGATCATGCCGGCGCGCAGCATCAGCTGGTGGCTGATGATTTCCGCGTCGGCGGGGGTCTCTTTCTGGGTGGCAATCAGGTAACGGCTTGCTCGCATCGTGTCTTCCGTATGTCAGAAATCTGGAGTTTTAGAGTAATAGACCATTGGCGGTTATCCCGCCGGAGCCTCAATTCGTCGTAGAGTGGTCGATATTGTACGGAGCCCGTTGCACAAGGTACAGATGATGGCTGATGAATCTGTGCCTGTTGTTCCGCGATGGCCGGTGCGGGTCTGCAGTCGCGAGCGGGCCTTCTGCTTCAGGACAGGTAGCCCAGGGGCAGGGCGGTACTGTCTATCACCCGCCGGAGCACGAAGCTTGAATGCACCCCACTGACACCCTGAATACGGGTGATCCGGTTCAGCAGGAAATGGTGGTAGTGATCCATATCCGGCACCACAACTTTGAGCATGTAATCGGCATCCTGGCCGGTGATCAGGTAGCACTCCTGAACTTCGGGGTATTCAGCCACCTGTTCTTCGAAGGCGGCAAACCGTTCCGGGGTATGGCGGTCCATGCCGATCAGAATAATGGCTGTCAGTGCCAGGCCCAGCTTCTTGTGGTCCAGAACCGTGACTGTCCTGACAATAATGCCGGCGTCCTCGAGGGCCCGAACCCGTCGCAGGCAAGGAGAGGGTGATAGCCCTACCTTTTCGGCCAGTTCCTGGTTGGTCAGGGAGCCGTCGTTCTGGATCTGCTCAAGGATTCGGCGGTCGATTTTGTCAATTTTGACGAGGGCTTTCTGATTGTCCGGCATAATATTCCATCAATGTGGCTTAACGCGCAATTAGTGCCATAAAATCTACGCCTCTGAACCAAACTTCGCAATCAAATGTCAGCTTTATCGCGTTATCCTGTACACATTGAGAATTTCATTCCCGACACCGCAAGGAATTACACGCATGGCTTTCGATCATCGCAAATACGTTGCGTTCAAACCTGTAGCCAAAACCGACCGCCGCTGGCCCGACAAGGTCATCGAGAAGGCGCCGACCTGGTGCGCGGTGGACCTTCGGGACGGTAACCAGGCGCTGGTCAAACCCATGACCGTCGCCCAGAAGCAGCGGATGTTCGATTTGCTGGTCAAGCTGGGCTTCAAGGAAATCGAGATCGGCTTTCCCGCCGCGAGCCAGCCGGATTTTGATTTCTGTCGCAAACTCATTGAGGAAAACCGGATCCCCGAGGATGTAAAAATCCAGGTGCTGACCCAGGCGCGGCCGGAGCTGATTGAGCGCACCTACGAGGCGCTGGCGGGTGCCCGCAAAGCGATCGTGCATGTCTACAACTCCACCTCCACCGTCCAGCGTGAGCAGGTGTTTGGCCTGGACCGCGATGGTATCCGCGATATTGCGGTAAACGGAGCGAAAGTGGTCAGGAACATAGCGGCGCGCCATCCGGAAACGGAGTGGACCTTCCAGTATTCGCCGGAGAGCTTTACCGGAACCGAACTGGATTTCGCGGCTGAGGTTATCGATGCCGTAAGCGACGTCTGGCGTCCGGACCAGGGCCAGCCAATGATTATCAACCTTCCCGCCACCGTTGAAATGGCAACGCCCAACGTATTTGCCGACCAGATTGAATGGATCTGCGACAACATAAAACGTCGTGAGCACATCAGTATCAGCGTGCATACCCACAACGATCGGGGCTGTGCCGTAGCGGCCGCGGAACTGGCTGTCATGGCCGGTGCCGACCGTGTCGAGGGCACCCTGATGGGTAATGGTGAGCGTACGGGCAATATGGATTTGGTCACCATGGCCATGAACCTGTACTCCCAGGGTGTGGATCCGACACTGGATCTGTCCGGAATGGCGGAAATCAGCGAAGTGGTTGAAGCCTGTACCGAAATTTCCACCCACCCCCGCCATCCCTACGCGGGTGAGCTGGTATTCACCGCCTTTTCGGGCAGCCACCAGGATGCAATTCGCAAGTGCCTGGCCCGCCGCAAGGACGGGGAAGTCTGGAACGTTGCCTACCTGCCCATCGATCCGTTCGATGTCGGCCGCCGTTACGAGGAGGTGGTGCGCATCAACAGTCAGTCAGGCAAGGGCGGCGTGGCTTATGTGCTCGAACGGGACTACAACATCAGTCTGCCGCGCTGGCTGCAGATCGAATTCAGCAAGGTGGTGCAGCGGGAAGCGGAAACCAACGGTGGTGAAATCGATTCCTTGACCATCCACCGGCTGTTCGAAGAGCGTTACCTGAAAGTGCATGCGGATTGGGCACTGAGATCCTACGATCTGCATCGCGACGACGAGGGCGTTCGTGCCGAGGTCACCGTTGGCAGCGAGTCTGCGCCGGTGCGCCTGGAGGGTCGCGGCCTGGGGGCTGTGGAGGCGGTGTCCGAAGCCCTTGAGCACCGCTTCGGTCTTTCGATTGCTGTGGAGGCTTACGACGAATTTGCCCTGGGCGAGGGCACCAATGCCAACGCGCTGGCCTGTATCCGGCTGACAGCAAGCGGCAAACACTGCAGTGCAGCGGCTCTGGCGGAAGATACCACGTCGGCGACTTTGCAGGCCCTGTTTTCGGCAGTAGCCCAGGCGGTGGGTGTCGAGATGCCCGAACCGGCGCGGGAAGCGGAGGTTGCCGGCGTCTGAGCCGGTGTCCTGAACGACACAAGCCGGCACGGATGCCGGCTTGTTGATTTTCCGATGCCCGTGAGGGGCAAAGGACGGATTGGTAACCCTCAGACCGGGGTTACGTTTTCCGCCTGGGGACCTTTCGGGCCCTGGGTTACGGTGAACTGTACCTGCTGGCCTTCGGTCAGGGTACGGAAGCCGCTTGAGTTGATTGCACTGTAGTGAACAAACACGTCACTGCCGCCGTCCTGAGCGATGAAGCCAAAGCCTTTGGACTCGTTGAACCACTTCACGTGGCCGGTTTTAGTATCGGACATTGATCTTTCCTGTCTTTCTGTAATTTGCCCTCACGGGACCGTCAAATTCCATGTGGAACCGTTGCTGCGAAATTCAGAGAGTACTGAGGAAAGGGGCAACGAAAAGCTCTTCGGCAGGACGTTGAAACGCATTCACCAAATACCGCTGTATTTTCACAGCATTTTCAGTATAGACCGAGTTTGGGGAGCGTCAACGAAATTTTTCAACCTTTCGTGGAGCTTTTAAGTTCCTGTAAAACAATGGCTTGGGTGTCAAACAAAACAAAGTTATCCGTCCCCGGCCAGGCCGGGGACGGATAACCCTTGCAGCGCATTCCGTCAGTGGCGGAATTGCTCGCTGATTTCTTCCAGAATCGCCGGATCGTCGATGGTGCTGGGCACCGAGTATTCCTCGCCGTCGGCAATCTGCCGGATCACCCGTCGCAGGATCTTGCCGGAACGGGTCTTGGGCAGTCGATCGACCACCAGGGCGCGACGGAAGCAGGCGATGGCGCCGATCTTGTCGCGAACCATCTCCACCAGTTCGTCTTCCAGTTCGTCATGGTCGATGGTGGCGCCATCCTTGATCAGTACCAGCCCGATGGGGATCTGGCCCTTCATGTCATCGTGGGCACCCACCACGCAGCACTCGGCTATGGCGGGATGAGAGGCCACGACTTCTTCCATCTCGCCGGTGGACAGGCGGTGCCCGGCCACATTGATCACATCATCGGTGCGGCCCATGACGAATACATAGCCGTCCTCGTCAATGAAGCCGCCATCACCGGAACTGTAGAACCCGGAGATCGGTTCCAGATAGGTCTTGCGGAAACGCTCGTCGTCGCCCCAGACCGTCATCATGCAGCCCGGCGGCAGGGGCAGTTTCACCGCAATCTGGCCCTGCTCGCCCGCGGGCATCTGGCTGCCGTTCCTGTCTACCACCTGAACGTTGTAGCCGGGGGAGGGCACGGTGGCGGAGCCTGGCTTGGTGGCCATCATTTCGATACCTACCGGGTTGCAGCATATCGCCCAGCCGGTTTCAGTCTGCCACCAGTGGTCAAGGACCGGCAGGCCAGTATGTTCCTTCAGCCACTCATAGGTCGCCGGATCCAGGCGCTCGCCGGCCAGGAACAGGCGTTTCAGTGAGCTGATGTCATAGCGTGACAGCTGATCCGCTTCCGGATCTTCCTTGCGGACGGCACGGAAAGCTGTGGGAGCGGTAAACAGCATGTTGACCTTGTGGTCCTGAACCAAGCGCCAGAATGCACCGGCGTCGGGGGTTCTGACCGGTTTGCCTTCGTACAGGATGGTGGTACAGCCGGCAAACAGCGGGGCATAAACGATGTAGCTGTGGCCAACGACCCAGCCAACATCGGAGGCGGCCCAGTAAACATCACCGGGTTTGGCGTCGTAGACCAGCTGCATGCTGTAGTTCAGGGCAACCGCATGGCCGCCATTATCACGCACCACACCCTTGGGCTTGCCGGTGGTGCCGGAGGTGTAGAGGATGTAGAGCGGGTCCGTTGACTTGACGGGCACCGGGTCCGCCGGTTCAGCCGTCTTCATCAACTCGTTCCAGTCATGGTCACGGCCAGGCTGAAGGTCGGCCTTTGCCTGGGGGCGCTGGTAAACGATGCAGATTTCAGGTTTGTGGCTGGCCTGGTCGATCGCCTTGTTGACCAGAGGCTTGTATTCGATAACCCGGGTGACCTCGATGCCACAAGAGGCGGTAATCACGGCCCTGGGTTTGGCATCATCGATGCGTACGGCCAGTTCGTGGGCGGCAAACCCGCCGAACACAACGGAGTGAATGGCGCCGATCCGCGCGCAGCCCAGCATCGCAATGACGGCTTCCGGGATCATTGGCATGTAGATGATGACCCGGTCACCCTTAGTGATGCCGCGCTCTTTCAGGGCACCGGCGAAGCGGGCCACTTCGTCGGTCAGTTCGTTATAGGTGTAGGAGCGCCGGGTATCGGTAACCGGGGAATCGTAGATCAGGGCTTTCTGGTCGCCCCGGCCGGCCCGGATGTTCGCATCCAGTGCAACGTCACAGGTGTTCAGGGTACCGTCGGGAAACCACTGACCGTGGCCATTGTCCGTTGGCTGCCAGATGGTTTTCGGCGGTTCGATCCAGTCAATTTTTTCCGCCTGTTCACGCCAGAAATCGTCCGGTTTGTCTATCGACCGCCGGAACTCCGAGTGGTAGTCCATACATTCCACCTCATCGTGCCTGTTGTTGTTTTAGTGCCTTTCCTGACAACTTTAGGCCGTTTGAAATCATGGACTAGTAGACCATTGGCTTAGTCTCGAGGGTTTAGGGGCCAGTTTCTTGTTCCGATTTGACTGAGATCACCTTTGCGGTTAACTCACCCCGCGCAACCCGCGCTGAAATGGAATCGCCCGGGCCGAGTTCCGATGCCTCCCGGATAATCTTTCCGCTGGTGTCACGGACGATGGCATAGCCTCGCCCCAACGTCGCCAGGGGGCTGACCATGTTGAGGGTCTGCGCCGCGTGCTCCAGGTTGTCGCGGCGCTGCCTGAGATCCTGCTGAATGACCGAAGCCAGCCGATCGCTCACGCGCCGGAGGGCTTCCCGGTTTTCCGACAGCTGGCGGCGGGGTGACTGCATAACCAGTCTCTGGCGCAGGTGATCGTTGCGCACGCCAACAGTGGTCAGGCGCTGTCGGATCGCCTTCTGAAGCCGCAGCTCCAGTTCGTCCATACGCTGGGCTTTCTCCAGAAGCTCCCTGCGCGGATCCCGCAATCTGGCACTCAGGTGCCCAAGCTGGGTGCCGAGGCGTTTGAGGGCAAGCCCCATGGTGTTGGCAAGGCGGAATTCCCGCTCTCGAAGCTGTCTGAGCCAGTCCGACTGATCCGGTGATATCTTCTCGGCCGCGGCCGAGGGTGTCGGCGCCCGGAGATCCGCTACGAAATCCGCTATGGTGACATCCACTTCGTGGCCCACGGCGCTGACGGTGGGTATCCGGCAACCGGCGATGGCCCTGGCCACCAATTCTTCGTTGAAACACCAGAGATCTTCCAGTGAGCCACCCCCGCGGCCGATGATCAGCACGTCGGCAACGCCGTGGTTCTGGGCCGATTCAATGGCCCGGACAATGTCGGCGGTTGCCGCTTGGCCCTGCACGGCAGTCGGGTAGAGCGTTACCGGTATCGCGGGGCAGCGCCGGGCAAGAACGGTCAGTATGTCGTGGATCGCGGCTCCGGTGGGAGAGGTGACCACACCGATGTGTCTGGGCAATGAGGGCAGCGGCTTCTTGCGGGCCTGATCAAACAGGCCCTCGGCCAGCAGTTTACGCTTGAGCTCCTCGAAGGCCTGTTGCAGCGCGCCGAGCCCCGCCGGCTCGATATGCTCCACGATAATCTGGAAATCACCGCGGTTCTCGTAGAGGGTTACCTTGCCGCGGATCCGGACCTGATCACCCTCTTTGGGCAGCGTGCGGATACGCTGGTTCATGCCCCGGAACATGGCGCAGCGAATCTGGCACTTGCGGTCTTTCAGGGAGAAGTACCAGTGGCCGGAGGAAGGGCGGGAAAAGCCGGAGAGTTCGCCTTCCACCCAAACCTGCATGAAGCTGGACTCCAGCAGGTGTCTGGCCTGGTGGTTGAGCTCACTGACACTGAGTGCCCGGGGCCGGGTGTCCTGAAGATGCGGCGTCGCCGGTCCTGATCCGTCGTTATACATACGCAATAGCCGAAAAAAGGGAGGGTAAAAATAGCCAAATTTCAAAAAGATGCAATCGAACCTTTAAAACGGGCCGGTTTACTGTCCCCGAGAGCCCCATTATAATAGATCGATTAAGGATTTTGCTTTGTCGTACCGCCGCGGGTACGGCACGGAAATTCCCAACTTAGCACGATCAAAAGGCGGATCCCAATGCTGCGAATTGCCGAAGAAGCCCTCACATTTGATGACGTTCTGCTGGTTCCCGGATATTCAGAAGTTCTGCCCCACGAGGTCAACCTGCAAACCCGGCTGACCAAGGGTATCACCCTCAATATTCCTCTTCTGTCATCCGCAATGGATACCGTTACCGAGGCAGAGTTGGCCATCGCCATGGCCCAGGAAGGCGGTATCGGCATCATGCACAAGAACATGACCGTTGAGCAACAGGCGGCAGCTGTCCGGAAGGTCAAGAAGTTCGAAAGCGGGGTAGTGAAGGATCCGATTACTGTATCGCCAGAGACCACGGTTCGCGAACTTGTGGATATCACCATGGCAAACAGCATCTCCGGCTTGCCGGTGGTGGATGGCCACGACCTGGTCGGCATCGTGACAGGTCGGGATATCCGGTTTGAAAGCCGCATGGACACGCTGGTTCGGGATATCATGACACCCAAGGAGAAGCTGGTGACGGTCAAGGAAGGCGCCAGCCTGGACGATGTCAAAGAGCTGCTGCACCGCCACCGGATCGAGAAGGTTCTGGTCGTTAACGACAACTTTGAGCTGCGCGGCCTGATCACCGTGAAGGATATCCAGAAAGCCAAGGATTATCCGTTGGCGTGCAAGGATGATCAGGGTCGTCTCCGGGTTGGTGCGGCTGTCAGCACCGGCGGCGACACACAGGCAAGGATCACGGCACTGGCGGAAGCCGGCGTTGACGTGATCGTTGTGGATACTGCCCACGGTCATTCCCGCGGTGTGATCGAGCGTGTTAGCTGGATCAAAAAGAATTTCCCGGACGTTCAGGTGATTGGCGGTAACATTGCCACCTCTCACGCGGCTATCGCCCTGGCAGATGCCGGCGCGGATGCCGTCAAAGTGGGTATTGGGCCCGGTTCCATCTGCACCACGCGCATTGTTGCCGGTATCGGGGTTCCCCAGATTTCCGCGGTTTCCAACGTTGCGGCAGCTCTGAAGGATCGCGGCGTACCGCTGATTGCCGATGGTGGCATCCGATTCTCCGGCGACATCGCCAAGGCCATTGCTGCCGGCGCCCACAGTGTCATGATTGGCAGCCTGCTGGCGGGTACCGATGAGGCTCCGGGTGAGGTTGAGCTGTTCCAGGGCCGAAGCTACAAGGCCTACCGGGGTATGGGTTCGATCGGTGCCATGGGGCAGGGCTCCAGTGACCGTTACTTCCAGGACGCCAGCAAAGGGATCGAGAAACTGGTTCCGGAAGGTATTGAAGGTCGCGTTGCCTGCAAGGGCCCGATGCGGAACATTGTGCACCAGCTGATTGGCGGGCTGCGTGCTTCTATGGGTTACACCGGCAGCGCGACCATGGAAGAAATGCGTACCAAACCGGAATTTGTTCGCATCACCAATGCCGGCATGCGTGAGAGTCACGTGCACGATGTGACCATTACCAAAGAAGCGCCGAACTACCGCGTCGGTTAATAACTGCATTACCACACGCGGCCCAATACGGGCCGCGTTGTTTATTCAGCTCCGAGGACTCCATGGCCCAGAACATTCACGATCACCGCATCCTGATTCTTGATTTCGGTTCCCAGTACACGCAGCTGATTGCCCGCCGTGTACGGGAGATCGGCGTCTACTGTGAGATCAAGGCGTTCGATATCACCGATGAAGAACTCAATGAGTTCAATCCCAAGGGGATTATTCTTGCGGGTGGTCCGGAGTCGGTAACCCAACTGGGCGGTCCCCGGGCGCCGGAAGGGCTGTTCGAACGCGGTATTCCGATACTTGGCATCTGTTACGGCATGCAGACCATGGCCGAACAGCTTGGCGGCCGTGTAGCCAGTTCCGAGAAGCGTGAGTTCGGCTATTCCCAGGTAAAAGTGCGTGCCAAGGGCCCGCTGCTGGCCGATATCACTGACCACCTGACGCCCGCCGGGGAGTCGTTGCTGGATGTGTGGATGAGCCATGGTGACAAGGTGGTGGCGATGCCCGAGGGCTTTGAGCTGCTGGCCTCCACCGAGAGCGCGCCGATTTCCGCGATGCAGGATCTCAGCCGGAACCTCTACGGCGTTCAGTTTCATCCGGAGGTGACTCACACCCTCCAGGGCAAGCGGATTCTCGAGCATTTCATCCTGAATATCTGTAACTGCGAAGCCCTGTGGACACCGGCCAAGATCGTGGATGATGCGGTTCGGCAGATTCGTGAACAGGTAGGCAGTGACAAGGTGCTTCTTGGCCTGTCCGGTGGTGTCGACTCGTCGGTGACAGCGGCACTGCTTCACCGGGCGATCGGTGAACAATTAACCTGCGTGTTCGTGGACAATGGCCTCCTGCGTCTTCACGAAGGCGAGCAGGTGATGGACATGTTCGCCAGCAACATGGGCGTAAAGGTGATTCGGGTCGACGCGGAAGAGCTGTTCCTGTCCAAACTCAAGGGGGTCAGTGATCCCGAGCAGAAGCGCAAGATCATCGGCAACACCTTTATCGATGTGTTCGACGATGAAGCGGCCAATATCCAGGACGTGAACTGGCTGGCCCAGGGCACGATCTATCCGGACGTTATCGAGTCTGCCGCTTCCAAGACCGGCAAGGCGCACGTGATCAAATCCCACCACAACGTGGGTGGCCTGCCGGAAACCATGAAAATGAAGCTGGTGGAGCCGCTGCGGGAGTTGTTCAAGGATGAGGTGCGCCGGATCGGTCTCGAACTCGGCTTGCCGTACGATATGGTATACCGTCACCCGTTCCCGGGGCCGGGCCTTGGTGTGCGCATCCTGGGCGAGGTGAAAAAGGAATATGCCGAAATCCTGCGCAAGGCGGATGCCATTTTCCTGGAAGAGCTGCACCGGGCGGATTTCTACCACAAAACCAGCCAGGCCTTTGCGGTGTTCCTGCCGGTCAAGTCGGTAGGCGTGGTAGGGGATGCCCGCCGCTATGAATACGTGGTAGCCCTGCGAGCGGTTGAAACCATCGATTTCATGACCGCCCGCTGGGCGCACCTGCCGTATGACCTGCTTGAAACCGTGTCCAACCGCATCATCAACGAGATCACCGGCGTTTCGCGGGTGACGTATGATGTGTCATCCAAGCCGCCGGCAACCATTGAGTGGGAGTAGGCGGATTCTGCCGGAACAAGGGGGCAGAAGAACGCTTTCTTCTGACCCCGTTTTCAATGCCCCGGGAGATACGATGTCCGAGGAGCGGGCCGACGAATACTGGATGAAGCGCGCGCTGCAGCTGGCAGCGCAGGCGGCCGCCGCGGGCGAAGTGCCAGTGGGCGCCGTGGTAGTTCTCGATGGCCGGGAGATAGGGGCAGGCTTCAATGCGCCGATTTCCGGCTGCGATCCGACCGCCCATGCGGAAATCCGTGCCCTGCGCGATGCTGCCGCCCGGGTTGGTAATTACCGGCTGCCTGGCGCCACGCTTTACGTTACGCTGGAGCCCTGTACCATGTGCGTGGGCGCCATTGTGCATGGCCGGATCAGTCGTCTGGTCTATGGTGCCGCTGAACCTAAAGCCGGTGCGATTGAGTCGGCGCGGCGGACGCTTGAAGAGCCTCACCTGAACTGGGATGTCACCCCGGTTGGCGGGGTTCTGGCAGGCCGGTGCAGCCAGGTGATCAGTGAATTCTTCAGCCGCCGGCGGGCAGAAATCCGGCGTCTTCGTAAACAACCTTCAGGGAAGGAGTAGTTCTCGCCTATGAAAGTCCTTGTTACCGGCGGAGCCGGGTATATTGGCAGTCACGTGGTTCGCCAGCTGGGCCAGGCCGGTCACGACATCGTCGTCTTCGACAATCTCTCTACGGGATACCGCTGGGCGGTGACTGCCGGCGAACTGGTGGTGGGTGATCTGGCGGATGAAGCGGCGGTTGAGGATCTGTTTTCCCGTTACCGGTTTGAGGCGGTTCTGCATTTTGCGGCCAATATCGTCGTGCCGGAGTCCGTGGCCAATCCGCTGAAGTATTACAGCAACAATACCCGCAACACCCTGAATCTCCTCAAGGCCGTCGAGAAACACGCAGTGCCGTTCATGGTCTTTTCCTCCACCGCCGCCGTTTATGGTATGCCGGAGCAGACGGTGCTCACCGAGGATCTGCCCCTGGCTCCGATCAATCCCTACGGCGCGTCCAAGATGATGAGCGAGCGGATGATCATGGATCTGGCAGCCGCCTCCAGCCTCAACTACGTGATTCTCCGTTACTTCAATGTGGCAGGGGCCAATCCGGACGGCCTGCTCGGCCAGGCCACGCCGGAAGCCACGCACCTGATCAAGGTGGCCTGCGAGTGCGTAACCGGCCAGCGTGAGGGGATGAGCGTATTCGGCACCGATTACGACACCCGGGACGGCACCTGCATCCGCGATTACATCCATGTCGAAGATCTTGCCAAGGCTCATGTTATGGCGCTGGATTACATGGCGGACGGTGGTGACTCCAGGGTTCTGAACTGCGGGTACGGCCGTGGCTTTACGGTTCGGGAAGTCATTGATGTTGTGAAGAAACAGTCCGGCGTGGATTTTCCGGTCACCGAAACCGGACGGCGGGCAGGCGACCCGGCCGCGCTGATGGCGGATAACACGCTGATCAGGCAAACCCTGGGTTGGCAGCCGGATTACGATGATCTGGATACCATTGTCGGCACGGCTCTGGCGTGGGAAGCGATCTGGCAGAAAAAATCTGTCGATGCCCAATAACTTTTCTGTATTGATATCGGGAATTAAAGGATGAAAATAACGATTTGTGGAACCGGTTATGTTGGCCTGGTTACGGGCGCTTGCCTGGCGGATGTCGGGCATCACGTCCTGTGCATGGATGTGGACCAGGGCAAGATTGAGAAGCTGAAAAATGGCCAGATTCCCATCTATGAGCCCGGCCTGGACAATATTGTGAAGCACACCGTAGAGGCGGGCCGTCTTGCCTTTACCACAGACACGGAAGAAGCCGTTCGCCACGGGACATTGCAGTTTATCGCCGTAGGCACACCCCCGGATGAAGACGGTTCTGCCGACCTCCAGTACGTAACCGCTGTGGCTCGGTCCATCGGCGAATACATGGAGGACTACAAGGTCGTCGTTGACAAGTCCACCGTGCCGGTGGGCACCGGTGACAGGGTCAGAGCAGCGGTGAGGGCTCAGCTCGATCGCCGTGGGCTGGAGCTGGATTTTGATGTGGTATCCAACCCCGAGTTCCTGAAGGAAGGGGCAGCCATCAACGACTTCATGAAACCGGACCGGATCGTGGTTGGTACCGACAGTGATCGGGCGGCCGAAATGCTGCGGGAGGTCTACTACCCGTTCAACCGTAATCATGACCGCATGATCTTCATGGATCTTCGTTCAGCGGAGCTGACCAAGTATGCGGCCAATTCCATGCTGGCGACAAAAATCAGCTTCATGAATGAGATCGCCAACCTGGCGGAGCGCCTGGGTGCCGATATTGAGGCCGTGCGCCGGGGCATAGGCTCCGATCCGCGGATTGGCTATCACTTCATCTACCCGGGTTGTGGTTACGGCGGCTCCTGCTTCCCGAAAGACGTCCAGGCTCTGGCCCGGACCGCCAGTGACTGCGGTTATGAGGCCAGACTTCTGAATGCGGTGGAAGGCGTGAACTACGCCCAGAAACACGTGTTGTTTGACAAGATCAGCCACTATTTTGGTGGCGAGCTCAACGGCAAGGTCGTCGCGATTTGGGGTCTGGCTTTCAAGCCCAATACCGATGATATGCGCGAAGCCTCTTCCCGTACCCTGATGGAAGATCTCTGGAAAACCGGTGCCACCGTCCAGGCCTTTGATCCCGAGGCCATGGAAGAAACCCAGCGTATCTATGGCGATCAGGCCGGGCTTACCCTCTGCGGCACCAAGGAGCAGGCCCTGAAAGGCGCTGATGTGCTGGCTATCTGCACCGAGTGGAAGGAATTCCGTTCGCCGGACTTTGAATCCATTGCGGCGACCATTCGTGAGCCTGTGGTCTTTGATGGCCGGAACCTGTATGAGCCGGAAATGCTGGAACGTTACGGGCTGGTATACTATGCCATTGGCCGGGGGCGCACCCAGTTTCATTCCCAATAATCGCACGGCGGCATCGGGGAGGGGCACACCATGAGCGAACCTTTGGACTTTCAGCTACACGACCGGCTGCGGGCGGACACCATGGGGCTGGGCAGTACCTCCCTGTGTGAGATCCGGCTGATGAACGACAGCACCTGGCCATGGGTGCTGTTGGTGCCGGCTGTGGCCGGGGTCCGGGAAATTTACCAGTTGTCGGCGGATCAGCAGCATCAGCTGGTTCGGGAGTCATCGGCGCTCAGCGAAGCCATGATGGAGGCGTTTGGTGGCGACAAGATGAACGTCGCCGCCCTCGGCAACATGGTGCCCCAGCTTCACCTCCATCACATCGTGCGGTTTGAGGGCGACCCGGCCTGGCCGGGCCCCATCTGGGGCAAGCAGGCGCCGGTACCTTATTCCGAAGGGGAGCTGGAGCAGGTCCGGCGACGACTGCTCCCAGTGCTCGCGGAACTGCAGGCAGGCGTTTAGGGCAGGTTACCGGCGCTTTGCCAGAGTCTGGGAGCCGACCAGAATCATCCGGAGCTCGGTTTTCAGTTTTGCTTTCAGCTCCTCACGCTCCTTCGCCGTCGCATCCAACGCTTCGGCGCCCTGGTTGAAGACCAGGGTCACCATGGTCTCGGCCACCAGTCGTGGCTCGGAAAGCGGCCTGTTCTGTTCATCGGCGATCCGCCGAAGGTCATCCGCAAGCTCAGTGACAAAGTGATCGATCTCGGCCTTCACTGCTGTCCTGAACGGTTTGGATACCCCGGTCCGCTCCCGCAGCATCAGCCGGAACAGATTGGCGTTGTTGCCCAGGTACTCCATAAACGTTTCCACGGACGTCGAAATGGCGCTGCCACCGTCCCGGGCAATCCGCTTGCGTGCCTGCCGCATCAGCTGCCTCAAGGCAACACCGCCTTCGTCCACCAGCGCCAATCCCAGTTCGTCCAGTTCTGCAAAGTGCCGGTAAAACGAAGTCGGAGCGATCCCAGCCTCCCGGGCAACTTCCCGCAAACTCAGGCTGCCAAAGCCCCGATCCGCACTCAGTTGCGAGAGCGCCGCATCCATCAGTGCCCGCCGGGTTTTCAGTTTCTGCTCCGCTCTGGTTGCCAAATTCAGACTCCATCTGCTGGTAGAAAAAGAAGCATTCTAGCCGGCTGCCCACCTGCAGTCATCCGACCGGTTGATTTGCGCGCCGGCACGCCTGATTTTCACCGCCATTGTGTTTATAATGGGCGGCTTTTCCGCTATGGTCGCAACATTTTTCAGCGGGCACGAATCAAGCTAGCGCCGGGCGTGGTGGCGTTATCCGAAACCTTGCGGAGCCATGGATGGCGGAGCAGAGCGTACAGGGACGTATTCACAGCGTGTTTCGGATAACGCCACCACGCCCGGGGCGGGACTTATTGGCACCAAACATGAACACATTAAACGTAACGGGAACCGGTATGCGCAGTCATTATTGCGGTGGGATTAACGAATCCCACATCGATCAGGAAGTCACACTTTGCGGATGGGTCCACCGCCGCCGTGACCACGGTGGGGTTATCTTCCTGGATCTGCGGGATCGGGATGGCATGTCTCAGGTGGTTGTTGATCCAGATACCCCTGAGAGCTTTGCGCTCGCGGAAAAAGTCCGCAGCGAGTACGTCGTCAAGGTTACCGGCCGTGTGCGTCGTCGTCCTGCCGGCACCGAGAACAACAGCATGCCCACCGGGCAGGTTGAGCTTCTGGGCAAGGACGTGAGCATCCTGAATGCCGCCGCCACACCCCCGTTCCCGCTGGATGAGCATGTCGACGTGGGTGAAGACGTACGCCTGCGCTACCGCTTTGTGGACCTTCGCCGTCCGGAAATGATCAACCGCCTGCGTTTCCGTTCGCGGGTCACCAGCTACATCCGTAACTTCCTGGACAGCCGCGGCTTCATGGATGTGGAAACCCCCATCCTGACCCGTGCCACGCCGGAAGGTGCGCGAGATTACCTGGTGCCGAGCCGTACCCACGAAGGTTCCTTCTTCGCGCTTCCGCAGTCGCCCCAACTGTTTAAACAAATGCTGATGGTGTCGGGCGTCGATCGCTACTACCAGATTGCCAAGTGTTTCCGGGATGAAGACCTGCGAGCAGACCGTCAGCCGGAATTCACCCAGGTGGATATCGAGGCCTCCTTCGTTGACGAAGAGATCCTGATGGGCCTGAACGAGGACATGATTCGTTCCCTGTTCAAGGATGTTCTCGGTGTCGAGCTGCCAGCATTCCCCCGTATGCCGCACTTCGAGGCCATGCAGCGTTATGGCAGTGACAAGCCGGATCTGCGAATCCCGCTGGAACTGGTTGATGTGGCGGATCTGGTCGAAAGCGTCGACTTCAAGGTTTTCGCCGGTCCGGCGAAAGACCCCAAAGGCCGTGTGGCCGCGCTCAGGGTGCCGAAAGGTGGCGACCTGAGCCGCAAACAGATTGACGACTACACCAAATTTGTCGGTATTTACGGTGCCAAAGGTCTCGCCTACATCAAAGTTAATGACCTGTCCAAGGGCGTCGAAGGCCTGCAGTCTCCGATCATCAAGTTCCTGGGCGAAGAGGTCGTGCAGGGAATCATGGAACGGGTTGGCGCAGAAGATGGCGACATCGTTTTCTTCGGCGCTGACAAGACCACGGTGGTGAACGAGGCACTGGGTGCGCTGCGAATCAAGGTTGGTCACGACCTGGATATGCTGACCAGTGAATGGGCGCCGCTGTGGGTGGTTGATTTCCCGATGTTTGAAGAACTGCCGGATGGCTCCCTGACAGCAATCCACCATCCGTTCACGGCCCCGGCCTGCAGCCCGGAAGAGTTTGCCGCCAACCCGGCCACGGCGCTCTCCCGTGCCTATGACATGGTGCTTAACGGGACCGAGCTGGGCGGCGGTTCTATTCGTATCCATAGCGAAAAAATGCAGTCGACAGTGTTCCGTGTTCTGGGTATTGACGAGGAAGAGGCCCGCGCCAAGTTCGGCTTCCTGCTGGACGCCCTGAAGTACGGTTGCCCACCCCATGGTGGTCTTGCGTTCGGCCTGGATCGCCTGGTCATGCTGATGACTGGTGCCACGTCCATCCGTGACGTAATCGCATTCCCGAAAACCCAGAGTGCAACCTGTCTGATGACCCAGGCGCCGGGCGAAGTGGATGAGAAGCAGCTGCGTGAGTTGCACATCCGTCTGCGCAAGCCGTCAAAGCCGGTTGAAGGCAACAAGGCGGAAGCCGGCGAGGGCAACGAGTAGGCGTACTTTGACCATTCAGGGGCATTGATGTGGCGATCATTCTGGGGGTTGATCCGGGATCACGAATTACCGGTTACGGCGTCATTCGGGCCGATGGTCGACACATCGAGTATATCGACAGCGGCTGCATCCGGGTGGGTGAGAAGCCCATGGCGGAGCGCCTCCAGACCATTTTCCAGAGCCTCGCCACTCTCATTGCCGAGTACCGTCCGGAGGAGTTTGCCATTGAACAGGTGTTCATGGCGCGGAATCCGGATTCCGCCCTGAAACTCGGCCAGGCCCGGGGCGCGGCCATTGTCAGTGCCGCCACCAGCGGGTTGGCGGTTCATGAGTACTCGGCGCGGCAAGTCAAGCAGGCGGTGGTGGGCAAGGGCGGGGCGGACAAGTCCCAGGTTCAGCACATGGTTCAGGTATTGCTGTCCCTCTCGCGCAAACCCCAGGCGGATGCCGCCGATGCGTTGGCGATTGCGATGTGCCACGCCCACATGAGCCAGAGTATTCTGCGGGTGGCCAGCGGTGCGGGAAAGGTCAGAGGCGGTCGCGTGCGACAACAATAAACCGCTCACACGAGTGACAGGAGATTCATCTTGATTGGTCGTATCCGAGGTATCCTGGTTGAAAAGGTTCCGGGCCAGGCACTGGTCGAATGTGCTGGCCTGGGGTACGAAGTCGACATTCCCTACACCACCTTTTTTCACCTGCCGGAACCCGGCGATGAAGTAACCCTCCACACCCATTTTGCCGTTCGGGAGGATGCGCAGAACCTTTATGGTTTCGCCTCCCGCCTGGACAGGAACCTGTTCCGCCTGCTGATCAAGGTGAACGGCGTGGGGCCGAAACTGGCCGTGGGTATTCTCTCCGGCCTGGATGCCCAGCAGTTTATCCGCTGCGTGGAAAGCCGGGATCTCAACTCCCTGGTCAAGCTTCCTGGCGTCGGCAAGAAGACGGCGGAACGGCTTCTTATTGAAATGACCGACCGGATAGGGCAACTTGAGGGACAATTCGTGCCAGCGTCGCCGGAAACGACAGGGTCGGGCCAGGTAGCCCGTGCGGGTTCCGGAGCGCCGGTGGCGACCGAAGAGGCGGAAGCCGCCCTGATCGCGCTGGGGTACAAGCCCCAGGAAGCGGCCAGGGCCATCAGCAAGGTGGCGGAAGAAGGCATGACCAGCGAGGCTCTGATCCGGCTGGCTCTTCGCAACATGATTCCGGCCTGATCACAGCAATCGGTTGCGAACCTGTAGAGAGCGTAACGTGACACCCCAAAACCCCTTTGTACAATTGGGGCAGCCTGGAACAGCGGGCAGTCGAAGTGGGTAAAAGGTAAGGCACGATGTTGATTCCCAAACTATGGGTGATGCCATGATCGAATCCGACCGGTTGATCTCGGCCCGGGCCGGTGAATACGAGGAAGTACAAGACAGGGCCATTCGCCCGACCCTGTTGGCGGAGTATGTTGGCCAGCCAACGGTCCGCGAGCAGATGGATATTTTTATCTCTGCTGCCCGGGGTCGCCAGGAAGCTCTGGATCATGTTCTTATTTTTGGCCCGCCCGGTCTTGGCAAGACCACCCTCGCCAATATCATTGCCAATGAAATGAGCGTGTCGATCAAGACAACCTCGGGCCCGGTTCTTGAGAAAGCTGGTGATCTGGCAGCGATGCTGACCAACCTCGAAGAAGGCGATGTTCTCTTTATTGACGAGATCCACCGTCTGAGCGCTGCGGTGGAAGAAGTTCTGTATCCGGCGATGGAAGATTACCAGCTGGATATCATGATCGGTGAAGGTCCGGCTGCGCGTTCAATCAAACTGGACCTGCCCCCTTTCACACTGGTAGGCGCCACCACCCGGGCCGGTCTGCTGACCTCTCCGCTGCGAGACCGCTTCGGCATTGTCCAGCGCCTCGAGTTCTACAACACCGAGGATCTCACCAGTATTATCATCCGGTCTGCGCGGCTGTCTTCGGTTGCCATTGATGAGGCCGGCGCCTTCGAGATTGCCCGCCGGTCACGGGGAACCCCCCGGATTGCGAACCGACTGCTACGCCGCGTCCGTGATTTTGCCGAAGTCCGGGCCGACGGCCGTATCACCTCCGAAATCGCGGATCAGGCCCTGAACATGCTGAAGGTCGACAACCAGGGCTTTGATCATATGGACCGGCGTCTGCTGCTGGCCATGATTGAAAAGTTTGACGGCGGGCCGGTGGGGGTCGAAAGCCTCGCGGCGGCCATCAGTGAGGAGCGGGGCACGATTGAAGACGTGCTGGAGCCGTTCCTGATCCAGCAGGGCTATATGGTGCGCACACCCCGTGGCCGCATGGTAACCTCCAATGCCTATCAGCATTTCGGCGTGATTGCACCGAAATCCGGCAGGGAGGACGATCTTTTTGGCTGATCAGGCACCACTAGCGGACTTTGAGTGGCCGGTCCGGGTCTATATCGAGGACACGGACGCCGGCGGTATAGTCTTCCATGCCAAGTATCTGCACTATATGGAGCGGGCGAGAACCGAGTGGGTGCGCAGTTGTGGCGTAGGTCTGAGAGCTGGTCTTGCTGACGATATCAGCTACGTTGTTCAGCGCCTCGGCATTCATTATGCGGTACCGGCGAAGCTCGACGACGAGCTGCTGGTGACCGCCGAGCCGGTTGCCTATGGCAGGGTGTGGATGAATTTCCGGCAGCGCGTTATTCGTGCCTCAGACAGACAGCTACTGTGTGATGGCGAAGTGCGGGTTGCCTGTGTTTCTCTGAGTACCGGTCGGCCCCGCCGGCTGCCGGACAATATGCAGGAATTGCTGGTCAGAAATGCCCGGTCTCCTGAACCGACTAACCGAATGAGCCAGGAGTAAGAGGTGGATTCAGAACTATCAGTCTGGTACCTGATTGCAAACGCCGGTGTATTGGTGCAATTGGTCATGCTTTTGCTGGCCCTGGCATCGGTCATGTCCTGGGCGCTCATTTTCCAGCGCCTTCAGGTGTTCAGAAAAGCCAAGCGGGCGCAGATGGCATTCGAGGAGCGGTTCTGGTCCGGGATGGATCTGGGCCAGCTGTACCGGGAAGTGAATGCCGAGCCGACCCCGTTTTCCGGAATGGAGTCCCTGTTCCGGGCAGGGTTCAAGGAGTTTTCCCGGCTGCGCCAGCAGAGCCGGGACGCCGATGCGGTAATGGAAGGTACCCAGCGGGCGATGCGCGTTGCCTTCTCCCGGGAACAGGAGCGGCTTGAAGCCAGTCTTCCATTCCTGGCAACGGTGGGTTCAACCAGTCCCTATGTCGGCCTGTTCGGCACTGTCTGGGGGATCATGAATTCATTTCGCGGTCTGGCCCAGGTGCAGCAGGCCACTCTGGCAACTGTTGCCCCGGGTATCTCCGAGGCGCTCATTGCCACCGCCATGGGTCTGTTCGCAGCCATCCCGGCGGTTATTGCCTACAACCGTTTCTCGGCCATGTCGGATGCCTTGCTGAAGAACTATGAGACCTTTGCCGATGAGTTCTCCAGCATCCTCCACCGCCGTGTGCATCAGAGTGAGAAGGGCGCGGCGTGATGGCCACACTTCCCGAAGGTAGAGATCAGGGCGGGAGTAACAGCGTATGAAAGGCATGGGAATGATGCCGGAGAACCGCAAAAAGCCAATGTCGGAAATCAACGTGGTTCCGTACATTGATGTCATGCTGGTGCTTCTGATTATTTTTATGGTGACCGCGCCGATGCTGACCCAGGGTGTCAAGGTGGATCTGCCGCAGACCACCTCGGACCCCATCCAGGCCGATAAGAACGTGGAATCGGTAATTGTGTCGGTTGATGCGAACGGCGCCTATTACGTTGAAGTGGGTGACGAGGGCAGTGACCCCATGTCCCTAGGTGAGGTCCGGGAGCAGGTTTCGAAGATCCTGTCCCAGCGGACCTCCAGTGAAATTCTGGTTCGTGGCGACGAACACGTGGAGTACGGTACTGTTGTTCGTCTGATGGCCGAGTTGCAGGGGGCGGGTGCCAGCAGTATCGGCCTGATCACCGAATCACCCAGTGATGACAAGTGACACCGGTGCGGGCAGGAGTGTTGTGAAAGATCATCAGCGCGAGGTAACCACAACCGGCGTGCCACCCTGGAAATCACCGGTGGCGTTATCGGTAACGCTCCATGTGCTGATTCTGGGCATTGCACTGGCGGGCTGGACATGGACAAGTCCGGATCATG
>Ga0194138_10000327_pt1 | contig 22926 bp, 17 predicted proteins | sample TARM_MetaG_T2_14_FD_134022 | JGI IMG/M metagenome (GOLD analysis project Ga0194138, IMG submission 134022) | Freshwater microbial communities from Pennsylvania, USA, analyzing microbe dynamics in response to fracking - TARM_MetaG_T2_14 (version 2) | ecosystem: Environmental > Aquatic >...
ACCGTGGCGGTGAGGATGCCCTGGAGGTGGCGGGCGCGGCGGACGGCCTCGTCGAGGTCGTCGTGGCAGACGGTGAGGTGGCCCATTTTACGGAAGGGGCGGGTTTCGTGTTTGCCGTAGAGGTGGAGGAAGGCGCCGGAGGTGCGGAGGACCTCTTCGGTTCCCTCGTAGCGGACGGGTCCGGAGGCGCCTTCGGCGCCGAGCACGTTGACCATGACGCCGGGTTGGCGGAGGGAGGTGTCGCCGAGGGGGAGGTCGAGAATGGCGCGCAGGTGCTGCTGATACTGGGAGGTGACGCAGGCCTCGATGGTGTGGTGTCCGCTGTTGTGGGGGCGGGGCGCGACTTCGTTGACCAGAATGCGTCCGGAGCGATCCAGAAACATTTCCACGGCGAGGAGGCCGCAGAGGTCGAAGGCCTCGATGACCCGGGCGGCGAGGGCGCGGGCCTCTTCCGCCTTGTCGGCGGGAATGCGGGCGGGCGCGGCGAGGAATTCGACGAGGTTGGCCTCGGGATGGAAGCTCATTTCGACCGGATCGTAGGTGACCACCTCGCCGGAGGGGTTGCGGGCGGCGATGACCGCGATTTCGGTGTCCACATCGACGGCGTCCTCCACGAGGCATGTGCCGGGCAGGAGGTCGTCGAGGTCTTCGGGCGTTCTCAGAATCTTCACGCCGCGGCCGTCATAGCCCTCGGTGCGGGTTTTCTGCACAGCGGGGAGGGGGATGTTGGCGGCGCGGACGTCTTCCGGCCCGTCGTAGAGCTGGAAAGGGGAGGTGGGAATGTCGTGGTCGAGGAAGAAGGTCTTTTGGAGTCCCTTGTCTTGAATGACGCGCAGGGCGCCGGGGCGGGGGTGCACGGTTTTGCCTTCCGCCTCCAATTGTTCGAGGGCTTCGACGCTGACCTGTTCGATTTCGATGGTGAGCAGGTCGCAGCCGCGGGCGAAGTCGAGCACGGTTTGGGTATTGCGGAAATCGCCCTCGGTGAAACGGGCGCACAGATGGGAGGCGGGCGCGCCGGGGGTGGGGTCGAGCATGTGAAGGTTCAGGTCCCAGGGGGAGGCGGCTTGTGCGAGCATTTTGCCCAATTGGCCGGCTCCGAGAATGCCGAGGGTACGTGGGGTGCCGAAAAAGGAGTCCATGGCCGTCTTTGTGGGGAAAACCTTTGACGGATTCGAGCCTTTTTTCACGCGGAGTGGGCGCTGGCGGGTTCGGAGGCGGGCGCGTCGACCCACTCCAGATGGTAAACGTCGTGGGAAACCTCGGCGATTCGGAAGGCGTCCCGTTCGTGGCGGAGAATGTCGAATCCACAGCTTTGGTACAACCGGAGGGCGGTGTGGTTGCCGGTTTCCACACACATGCGGCAGGTTTCGAGGTTCCAGAGGTTGCGGACCCGTTTTCGGGCGGAGAATAACAGGGCGCGTCCGTAGCCGCGGCCCCGCCATTCGGGATCGATGTACATGCTGTAGATCAACCCGAACGGACGACCGCCCTCGAGGCGGGTGCGGATGCCGGCCATGCCGACAAGGTCGCGGTCGCGCCAGAGTCCGAGGTGGGCGGAGCGGCGATGGAGGCGATCGTAGACCAATTGCCGGCGGTAATGACCGACGGATTTGGCGAATTCGACGGCGGGCGGGGTTCCGAAATTCCACGGGCATTCGCGGATGGCGCGTTGCCGGAGCGCCATCATCGCGGGGGCGTCGCGCGGGAGGAGGGCGCGCAGGACGGGTTGGAGCGAGGCGGGGGGATTCCCTTCCCCGGGCGTCGAAAATTCTGCCGTCATTTTGGAATGAAAACGCTCAGGTGGATACAAAAGTGTATTGTTTTAACCGCCGGATGGCGGGAGTCGTTAAATTTTTACTTGTTCTTGTGGAAATACGCGTGTACAAAATCAAGCCCCCCTCCTGTCCGAGCCGTCTCCGCCGAGGACCGCTTTGTGCTCCGTCTTCAGTGTGCACGGACGGGCTTCGGGAATGCAACCTTTTTTTGACAACCCAAGACAGGGAAAATTTATGTCCAGCAACGACCAGTTTCGACCCGCGAACTACCCACCCTCGCAGGGGCTTTACGATCCGGCCCAGGAGCGTGACGCCTGTGGCGTGGGGTTCATTTGCAACATGAATGGAAAAGGGTCGCACAAAATCATTCACCAGGCGATGGAAATTCTGGTGCGACTGACCCACCGCGGGGCGGAGAGCGCCGACAACCGCACCGGCGACGGGGCGGGGATTCTCATTCAGATTCCGGACCGGTTTTTCCGTCGGGTGACGAAGGAGCTGGGCTTCGAATTGCCGAAGGCCGGGGACTACGGCACGGGTCTGGTGTTCCTGCCGAAAGACGAGCGGGAGCGGAAGCTGATCAAGGCGCAGATGGAGCGCGAGATCGAGGAAAGCGGCCAGGTGTTGCTGGGTTGGCGGGACGTGCCGGTCAACCGCGATGTGCTGGGGCATTTGGCGGCGGAGTCCGAGCCGTACATCGAGCAGGTGTTCATCGGCCGCGGCGAAAACGTGGAGGATCAGCGTGCGCTGGAGCGTGAATTCTACATCATCCGCAAAGGGGTGGAGAAGTACGTCACCGAGAGCGACGAGATTCAGGACAAGCGCACGTTCTATGTGCCGAGCCTGTCCACTCGCACGATCATTTACAAGGGGCTGTTGAAGCCCGAGGATTTCGAGCCGTATTACACCGACCTGTTGGAAAAGGATGTGGAGACCTGTCTGGCGCTGGTGCACCAGCGGTACTCCACCAACACCTTCCCGGCCTGGCGGCTGGCCCAGCCGTTCCGGCTGCTTTGCCACAACGGGGAAATCAACACGGTGCGCGGCAACGCCAACTGGATGAACGCGCGCCAGGCGCAGTTCCAGAACGAGGCGTTCGGGGACCGCATGTCGAAGCTGTATCCGGTCTGCATCCCGGGGAACAGTGACTCCGCCACGTTGGACAACACGCTGGAGCTGCTTTATCACACGGGTCGTGATCTTCCGAAAGCCATGATGATGATGGTGCCGGAGGCCTGGCAGAACCACATGACCATGTCGGAGGAGAAGAAGGCCTTTTACGAATACAACTCCTGTCTGATGGAGCCATGGGACGGTCCGGCGCTGATGCCGTTCACCGACGGTACGTTCGTGGGCGCCATTCTCGACCGGAACGGGCTGCGTCCGGCGCGGTATCTGGTGACGACGGACGACCAGGTGGTCATGGCATCGGAAACCGGCGTGGTGGACATCGATCCGGCGAAAATCGTCAAGAAGGGTCGTCTGGAACCCGGCCGCATGTTCCTCATCAACCTGGAAGAGGGTCGGATTGTGGAGGACGCGGAGATCAAGCGCGACGTCACCACCCGCCAGCCCTACGGCGAGTGGTTGAGCGAGAAGATGGTCACGATCCACGATCTGCCCTCGGCCGAGGCGGACGAACCGTTTTCCGGCGACGCGCTGATCAACCAGCAGCAGTTGTTCGGGTACAGTCTGGAGGACATGCGCATCGTGATGCGTCCCATGCTGGAGAAGGGCGTGGAGGCCCTGGGGTCCATGGGCGTGGATATTCCGTTGGCCGTGCTCAGCGATCGTCCGCAGCCGCTGTACAACTATTTCCGCCAGTTGTTCGCCCAGGTGACCAATCCGCCGTTGGACGGGATTCGCGAGGAAATCGTGACCTCGCTGACGACCAACATCGGCATGGAAAGGGATCTGTTCAAGGAAACGCCGGACCACGCCAGCATGTTGAAGCTGGAGCAGCCGGTGCTGACGGACCGCAAGCTGGCCCGCATTCTCGCCTCGGACCATCCGGCGGTGAAGGCGACCCGCCTGTCCATGTTGTATCGGGGTGATTCGGGCGAGGATTTGGAGGCGGCGTTGGAACGGATTTGCTCCGAGGCCTCCAAGGCCGTGGCCGAGGGATACACGGTGATCGTGCTCTCCGACCGCGGCGCGGGGGAAGAGGAGCTGCCGGTGCCGGCGTTGCTGGCCACCAGTGCCGTGCATCACCACCTGATCCGCGAAGGCAGTCGCACGCGGGCGGGCATCGTGGTGGAAACCGCCGAGGTGCGCGAAGTGCAGCATTTCACCTGTCTGTTCGGTTATGGCGCGGGCGCGGTGAATCCTTACCTGGCGTTGGCCACGGTGCGCGACATCGCGTTGAAGGACGAGATGGATGTGGAGAAGGCTCTCCAGAATTACATCAAGGCCGTGAACAAGGGTATCCTCAAGGTGATGTCCAAAATCGGCATCTCCACCCTCCACTCCTATCGGGGCGCGCAGATTTACGAATGCATCGGTCTGCAGCAGTCCGTGGTGGACAAATATTTCACGGGCACGCCGACTCGGATCGAAGGGGCGGACATGGACGCGCTGGCGCGCGACGTGCGCGAGCGGCATCGCCGCGCCTACCCGGGCAAGGACATTCCAGAGAATCTGGAACTCGACGTGGGCGGCATCTACCAGTGGCGTCGCCGCGGCGAGCGGCACCTCATTTCACCGATGCTGGTCGCCACTCTCCAGAAATCCACCAAGATTCAGGACGAGAAGGGCTACCGCGAGTATGCCAAGATGGTGAACGAGCAGAGCCGCAATCTCTGCACGCTGCGCGGACTGATGGAGTTCGACACCTCCAAGCGGGAGCCTGTTCCGTTGGACGAGGTGGAACCGTGGACGGAGATCGTCAAGCGATTCAAAACCGGGGCCATGTCGTATGGTTCGATCAGCCGCGAGGCGCACGAGACGCTGGCCGTGGCCATGAACCGGATCGGTGGCAAGTCGAATTCCGGCGAAGGCGGCGAAGAGGCGCACCGGTACGAACTGGACAAGAACGGCGACAGCCGCAGTTCGGCGATCAAGCAGGTCGCGTCCGGCCGTTTCGGGGTGACGAGTTACTATCTGACCCAGAGCAAGGAAATCCAGATCAAGATGGCGCAGGGCGCGAAGCCCGGCGAGGGCGGACAGTTGCCCGGTCTGAAAGTGAACCCGACCATCGCCAAGGCGCGGTTCAGTACGCCCTACGTGGGCCTCGTTTCCCCGCCCCCCCACCACGATATTTACTCCATCGAGGATTTGGCCCAGTTGATCCACGACCTGAAAAACGCCAACAAATTCGCCCGCGTCAATGTGAAGCTGGTGTCGGAAGTCGGCGTGGGCGTGGTGGCCGCGGGCGTGGCCAAGGGCAAAGCCGACGTGGTGTTGATCAGTGGCTACGACGGCGGCACGGGCGCCTCCCCGGAAACCTCGTTGAAGCACGCGGGTCTGCCGTGGGAACTCGGCCTGTCCGAGGCGCATCAGACGCTGGTGTTGAACAATCTGCGCAGTCGAATCGTGGTGGAATGCGACGGCAAACTGATGACCGGCCGCGACGTGGCCATCGCCTGTCTGCTGGGCGCCGAGGAATTCGGGTTCAGCACGGCGCCGTTGATCGTCATGGGCTGTATCATGATGCGTGTCTGCCATCTGAACACCTGCCCGGTGGGCATCGCGACCCAGAACCCGGAACTCCGCAAGAAGTTCAAGGGCACGCCGGACGACGTGATCACTTTCTTCCATCTGGTGGCCGAGGAACTGCGTGAAATCATGGCCTCGCTCGGGTTCCGCACCCTGGACGAGATGGTTGGACACAGTGAAGTGTTGAAGATGAACAAGGCCGTGGACCACTACAAGGCCAAGGGGCTGGACTTCAGCAAGATCCTGTACCGCCCCGAGGTGCAGGAGGGCGCGCCCCTGCATTGCACCATTCCGCAGGACCACCACCTCGACCGCGCGCTGGACAACGAATTGATTCGCAAATGCGATCACGCCATTGAACACGCCGAACCGGTGCATTTCCGGCAGAAGATCGTGAACGTGAACCGAACGGTGGGCACGATGTTGAGCGCCGAAATCAGTCGGAAGTACGGCGAGGCCGGACTCCCGGCCGGGACCATCCAGGTCGATTTCGACGGTCACGCGGGCCAGAGCTTCGGCGCGTTTCTGGTGCATGGTATCACCTTCCATTTGTTCGGCGACGCCAATGATTACTTCGGCAAGGGCCTCAGCGGCGGCCGCCTCGTGGTGCAGCCGCAGCCCCAGTGCTCCTTCAAGCCGGAACGGAACGTGATTATCGGCAACGTGGCCCTGTTCGGGGCCACCCGAGGCGACGCCTACATCCGCGGGATGGCGGGCGAACGCTTCGCCGTCCGCAACTCCGGCGCCCGCGCCGTGGTGGAAGGCGTTGGCGATCACGGCTGCGAATATATGACCGGTGGCCGGGTCGTGGTGCTTGGACACACCGGGCGCAACTTCGCCGCGGGCATGAGCGGCGGGGAAGCCTACATCCTGGACGAGACCGGCGATTTCAAGGAACACCGTTGCAACCGCGAACTGGTGGACCTGGAAGAGGTGGTGGATCCGAAGGATGTGGAGGAATTGCGCGGTATGATCGAAACGCACCACCGGACGACCGGATCCACCGTGGCCCGCAAGGTGTTGAACGACTGGGAGGAATTCCTGCCCAAGTTCATCAAGATCATGCCCCGGGACTACCGCCTGGCGCTGGAACGCCTCGCCCGCGAGCGGGAGGAAGAGCAGCAGCAGGCCCAGGAAACCGCCGAAGCCTTGAACAGTAAACAGGACTGAACCCTTTTACGGGACCGAACATTATGGGAAAAATCACCGGATTCATGGAGTTCCCCCGGGAACTCCCGAAAAAACGAAAAGTTGAAGAGCGGGTTCGCGACTTCAAGGAACTCTATCTGCCCCAGCCGGAGGAAAAGAAGCGGGAACAGGCCGCGCGCTGCATGAACTGCGGCATTCCGTTCTGCCACACGGGGTGTCCGCTGGGCAATTTGATCCCGGACTGGAACGACCTTGTGTACAAGGGGGACTGGAAGAAAGCGCTGGAGGAACTCCACGCCACCAACAACTTCCCCGAGTTTACCGGACGGCTGTGCCCCGCGCCCTGCGAAGAGGCCTGCGTGCTGGGGATCAACGAGCCGGCGGTCACGATCGAAGAAATCGAGAAGTCGATCATCGAGCGTGGTTTTTCGGAAAAGTGGGTGGTGCCCGAGCCGCCGGAGGAACGCACCGGGAAAAAGGTGGCGGTGATTGGCTCCGGCCCCGCCGGTCTGGCCTGCGCCCAGCAGTTGAACCGGGCCGGACACACGGTGACCGTGCTCGAACGCTCGGATCGCATCGGCGGCCTGTTGCGCTACGGCATTCCCCATTTCAAAATGGAGAAATGGGTGATCGATCGCCGGTTGGAGGTGATGGAAGCCGAGGGCGTCCGGTTTGAAACTTCCGTGCATGTCGGAAAAGACGTGACCAAAGACGATCTGGAAAAAGAATACGACGCCGTTGTGTTCTGTGGCGGCTCCACCCGCTCGCGGGATCTTCCGATCGAAGGTCGGGACCTCGACGGGGTTGAATTCGCCATGAACTTCCTGCCGCAGTCGAACATGCGGGTGGAGGGAGACGACGTGCTGGCCAAGGGGATCTGGGAAAAGGAAATTCTGGCCACCGACAAGAACGTGATCGTGATCGGCGGCGGGGATACCGGCTCCGACTGCATCGGCACGTCGATTCGCCAGGGCGCGAAAAGCGTGGAGAATTTCGAACTGATGCCCATGCCGCCCGTCGGCAGGCCGGAACATCAGCCGTGGCCTTTCTGGCCGATGAAGTTCCGCACCAGTACCTCGCACGAGGAAGGCTGCGAACGGCACTACAGCATTCTGACCAAGCGTTTCATCGGCGACGAGGACGGGAAGCTCACCGGATTGGAAACCATCCAGATCGAGATGGAAGTTCCCCCCGGCGGCGGGCGTCCGGAAATCAAGGAACTTGAAGGCACGGAGAAGGTGTGGCCGTGTGAGTTGGCGATTCTGGCCCTGGGGTTTGTGGGACCGGAAACCGACAGCGTGGTGGCGCAGTACGGCTGCGAACTCGATGCGCGCGGGAATGTGAAGGTCGACGACGACTGGATGAGCAGCGTCCCCGGCTTCTTCGCAGCGGGCGACTGTCAGCGCGGTCAGTCCCTCATCGTGTGGGCCATCTCCGACGGTCGCGAATGCGCGGTGTCGGTGGACGAATACCTGATGAAGGCTCCGAGTGAACTGCCCCGCAAAATGGGCAGTGACCTTCCACGGGTGTAAGCCCGCTTTCCGACCTTCGGAACGCCTTCAGATCCCCGTTTCCGAACCTCGGAAGCGGGGTTTTTGTGCGTGTGGAGGATGTGGATTGCCTTGAATAGGACATCCACGTACGGAAGTTTCAGGCCGGGAGCCGAAAAACGTGTTCGGGCCAGTGGGATTTCAATGCGCGGTCAAACGTGGCGACCTTCAGGTCGTTCTGGTTGGCGAGCCAGGTTTCAGTGTAGATGGCCCATCCTTCGGCTTTTCGTCATCCAGCCAGCTTCGGGCGCGAGAACGATGCGCATGTTCACCGTACATGGCGGCGAAAAACACGTCGGTGTCGGTCAGGTAGCGCACTTAGATGTCGTCCAACGCATTTCGTACATCCTCGGAGGTCACGCGTTTCTTTTTATCCGGGTTTGACACCACTGCGCGACCCTTCTTCATCTGGATTTTACAGGTGGCTTGGGCTTCTCCAGCATACACCTGGCGAATCGCATCCGCGACTAACTTGCTGTAAGAGGCGGCGCGTCGTCCACCGCGTCGAGCGGACTCCAAGCGAAGTGTCAGGGCCACGTCATCGGGCAGGTCCAACGTTGTTTTCATGGTGTTATGGTATAACGGTTTTATGGTTTAGTTAATATGGGTTGAACCGCGGAGGTGTGGAGAGGTGCATGACCATAATCGTCCTCATGTCCGAAACCTCGCGTGCACCCCTATCGGGGCGCGCCATTTTCTTATGAAAGTCTCTCGGGGGCATGGCCCCCGAGCTTCACGCGTCGGCTCCTCCGGAGCCTGATTCACGGCGATCTCATTTGAATGGGACCTTTGTGAACACGTTTTCCAACGCATCCCACCTGAGGCGTGGACGCCGGATTCAGGACTGTAGAACGATTTTGGTCATGCACCCGGTGTTGGAGGGACAGACTTGTACGGAGGGTTATCCTGTGTTCTTCATGTATGCGGTTATGCGGAATTTTCTCATATCGCATTCTACGGTTTCCCCCGCCGAAGCGAGATTCGGCACCCCGTGGCTGCGGCAAGCCGCGGCACTCCAGGGCCGCTACACGGCGAAGCCGCATTGGTGCGCGGCATGGGCTTGGGCTCCGGCGGGACGCCGGGCGCGACATTTTTTGGAACCGATTTTTAGGGCTGTCAGGAAGTGTGGGTCCGATTCCAGGCCACGCAGTCGGCGTAGGGGACGTCTCCGCCGAAAATATCGAGGGCGGAGCCGATGGTGAGGTCGACCCGGCCCTGGCTGAGGCGGTTGACGGTTTCCAAGTCGGCCAAAGAGGAGGCGCCCCCGGCGTAGGTGACGGGGAGGGGGGCATGGTCGCCGAGGTAGCGGATCAGATCGTGATCCATGCCGCTGCGCAGACCTTCAACGTCGGCGGCGTGCACGAGAAATTCGGAACAGTGGGGGGCCAATCGGTGAAGGGTGGTTTGGTCGACCACCAGGTCGGTGGGGGTTTGCCAGCGGTTCATGGCGACGCGCCACTCTCCGCGGGCTCCACGGCAACTGAGGTCGACGACGATGCGTTCGGGGCCCACGGTTTCGGCGAGGTGTTCGAGCCGGGATTCGAGGAAGCGGGCGTTTTCGTCGAACAGCCAGGAGGTGAGAATGACTTTTCGGGCGCCGCGGGCGATCCAGTCGGCGGCGTTGTCGATGGAAATGCCGCCGCCGAGTTGCAGGCCATCCGGCCAGGCGTCGAGCGCCTGTTGGGCGGCCTCCCGGTTTCCGGGACCGAGTTGGATAACGTGCGCGCCGTTTAGGCCGTCGCGTCGATAGCGGTTCGCATACCAGGCGGGGTTCCGGTTGCTGATAAAGTTGGTTGTCGGTTCCGCGTCGTCGCGGAGGGACCCGCCGACGATCTGCTTGACCTGTCCCGCGTGGAGATCGATGCAGGGTCGGAACTTGGTCATGTGCGGACTCCCGGAATCACTTTTTCCGTGCCGCGGCCTTTTTTTCTTCGATGGCGGCGTGAATTTTGGCGATCAGCTCGTCCTGCATTTCCTTGTTGTCGCGCAGAACCTCCCGGGCGGCGTCCCGGCCCTGGCCGAGCTGGGTGCCGTCCATGGAGAGCCAGGAGCCCCGGCGCTGAATCAGATTGTAATCCATGGCGGCGTCGAGGATGGAGCCCTCCCAACTGATGCCTTCGGCGTAGAGGATGTCGAACTCGCCCTCGGTGAAAGGGGGGGCGACCTTGTTTTTGACGACTTTGACCCGGGCGCGGCTGCCGACCGCGGTGCCGCTGTTGTCTTTGATGGTGGAAATGCGGCGCATGTCCATGCGGACGGAGGCGTAGAACTTAAGCGCGCGTCCGCCGGGGGTGGTTTCGGGGCTTCCGAACATGACGCCGACCTTTTCCCGAATCTGGTTGGTGAACAGCACGCAGGTCTTGGAGCGGTTGATGGAGCCGGTGAGTTTACGGAGGGCCTGCGACATGAGGCGGGCCTGCAGGCCGACGTGGCTTTGTCCCATTTCGCCTTCGAGTTCGGCTTTGGGCGCGAGGGCGGCCACGGAGTCGAGCACCACGACGTCGAGTTCCCCGGATTTGACGAGGGCTTCGCAGATGTTGAGCGCCTCTTCGCCGGAGTCGGGCTGGGAGACGAGGAGGTTGTCGAGATCCACCCCGATTTTGGAGGCGTATTCGGGATCGAGGGCGTGCTCGGTGTCGATGAACGCGCAGGTGCCGCCGTCCTTCTGGGCGTTGGCCACGATGTGCAACATCAGGGTGGTTTTGCCGGAGGCCTCGGGCCCATAGATTTCCACGACCCGTCCACGGGGCACGCCACCGACACCGAGGGCGATGTTGAGGGTGAGCGCGCCGGTGGAAATGCTGGGCACCTTCCGGGCCTTCACCTCTTCTTCGCCCAGTTTCATGATGGAGCCTTCCCCGAACTGTTTGGTGATCTGGGAGATCAGGGTGTCGAGGTTGCCGGCGGAGGCTTCGTCTTTTTTCTTTTTGGCGGGCATGAGGGATTCTCCTTGAAAATCGGGTTACTCGAACGGGTATATACGCACGTATAGACTCGATACGCGCGTTTGGCAAGGGTTTTATGCGGCCGCGGGCCGGCAGAGGGGCCGTCCGGCCGCGCTTTCCCGAAGCGTGGGACGGGAAGAGCGCGGCCTGTCTCCGTGGACGGTCCGGAAACGGGTTTCCGGGATCAGCCGCCGGGGTTGAGGCGGTCGATGATGCTGATGAGGGGCAGGAACAACGCGACGACGATGACGCCGACGATCAGGGCCAGGAACACGATCAGCAAGGGTTCGATGATCGAGGTGAGGCCGGCGACGGCGTTGTCGACCTCGTCGTCGTAGCTGTCCGCGATGCGCCGGAGCATCTGGGGGAGTTCGCCGGTTTCCTCTCCGACCTCGACCATGGAGATGACCATGGGGGGGAAGATGTTGGTGGAGGCGAGGGTGGGGGCGATGTTTTCCCCCTCCTTCACGGCGTCGTGGATTTCGTGCACGGCTTTTTCGATCACGGCGTTGCCGGCGGTTTCGCCCACAATAGTCAGCGACTGCAACACCGGCACGCCGGAGTCCATGAGCTCACCCAGGGTGCGGCAGAAGCGGCCGATGGCGGTTTTGGAAAAGAGGTTCCCAAAGAGGGGCATGTGGAGTTTAAGCCAGTCGACCGCGTACCGCCCTTTTTTGGATTTCTTAAAGATTTTGAAGGCGATGACCCACAGGACGATGATGCCGGCGGTGATGCCAACGGCCTTGGGGTTGAACATGTTTTCCGAAACGGCGACCACTTTCTGGGTGAGCCAGGGAAGGGGTTCGCCCTGAAGGATATCGTCGAAGATTTTTTGGAACCGGGGAATGATGAAAATCATCAGGAAGGCCAGAATCAGGAACGCCAGGGTGAGCACCACGATCGGGTAGATCATGGCCCCTTTGACCTTGTTCTTGATCTTCTGCACTTTCTCCATGAACTCGGCCAGGCTGAGCAACACTTTGTCGAGCACGCCGCCGACTTCGCCGGCCTTGACCATGTTCACGTACAGCTTGTCGAAAATCCGGGGGTGTTGCACGAGGGCCTCGGCGAAGTTGCTCCCGCTTTCGATGGACTCGCCCATATCGTTCAGCGCTTTTTTCAGCATGGGATTTTTTTCCTGCCGGGCGAGTACCCGGAGCCCCCGCACCAAAGGCAACCCGGCGTTCACCAGAGTGGCGAGCTGCCGGGTAAAGGACATCAGTTCCTTGGGTTTGACCCGTTGCATGAAGGCGGGCATGGTGATCTCCTTCTGGAGACCCTCGCCTTTGGCCGCGCTTTTCTTTTTTTTGCCTTTTTTCGCGCCGGTGGGAGCGGACGGGCCATCGGCCGGAGTCACAGAGGTCGGGAAAAGCCCCTTGTCCCGCAGGATGGCCTGCGCGTTTGCCTCGTCGGAGGCGTCCATGTTTCCGGAGTATTCCTTTCCTTTCTGATCAACGGCGACAAATTTGTATTTGGGCATAATCGGCCTTTCTGGGCGTTCGCATCGACGGGTGAGGGGAGTTTAGCGTATCCGTTTACCGCCGCGCAAGGGGATTTAGGTGTATTTGACGACCTCTTCGATCGTGGTGAGACCGTCGAGGATGCATCGGATCCCGTCTTCCCGAAGGGTCCGCATCCCCAGTTCCCGAGCCCGGTCGCGGATGACGACCGTGGGGCGGCGATCGGTGATGAGGGTCCGGATGGGATCGTTGATCCGGAGGTATTCATAAATGCCGCGGCGTCCGTGGTAGCCCGTGTCGTGACAGGTTTCACAGCCGGATCCGAAGAAAAAGTCGCGGTCGCCGATTTCCTTCTGGTCCAGCCCCAGCGAACGGATTTGCAGGTCGTCGGGCGTGAAGGAGGTTTTGCAGTCCGGACAAATGGTCCGCACCAGGCGGGTGCCCATGATGGATTGCAACGTGGAGGCGATGAGAAAGGGCTCCAGGCCCATGTCGATCAACCGGGTGACGGCGCCGGCGCTGTCGTTGGTGTGGAGGGTGCTGAACACGAGGTGACCGGTAAGGGAGGCCTGGATGGCGATCTGGGCGGTTTCGAGGTCCCGGATTTCCCCCACGAGGATGACGTCGGGGTCCTGACGCAGATAGGCGCGGAGGATGCTGGCGAAGGTGAGGTTGATGCGATGGTTTGCGTTCACCTGCACGATGCCGTCGATATCGTATTCCACCGGCTCCTCGGCGGTGAGGATCTTGACGCCGACCTCGTTCCGGCGTCCAAGCGCGGCGTAGAGGGTGGTGGTTTTCCCGGAACCGGTGGGGCCGGTCACGAGGATGATGCCGTTGGGCATATTGATGTCGTCGCTGAACTTGTCGTACACGTCGTCGGGCATGCCGAGGCGTTCGAGTTCGAGTCCGACGGCGCTCTGGTCGAGTACCCGGAGCACCACGCTTTCCCCGAACTGGGTGGGAAGGGTGGACACGCGAAAGTCGACGGGGCGCCCGGCGATGTTCAACTGGATGCGGCCGTCCTGCGGCAGGCGGCGTTCGGAAATGTCCAGGCCGGACATCACTTTGATACGGGAGATCACGGGCAGCGCGAGGTGTTTGGGCGGCGGCGCCATTTCATAGAGCGCGCCGTCCACGCGGTAGCGGATTTTGAACTCGTGCTCGAAGGGTTCGAAGTGGATGTCGGACGCGCGGTCCTGCACGGCCTGGTAGAGGACGAGGTTGACGAAACGGATCACGGGGGCGGCGTTGGCCGAGCTGGTGAGATCCTCTTCGGTGAGGTTGGTGGTCCCGGAGCCGATGTCGCCGGCGTCCTCGAGCTCGGTCTCCAGTTCGGAAAGCATGTTGCCGACGGAGTCGTCGTTGTCGTCGGCATAGTATTTGACGAGGTGTTCCTTGATGTCCTTTTCGCTGGAGATCACGAAATCCACGTCCATGCCGAGCACGAACCGCAGTTCGTCGACGATTTCGGGGGTGATGAAGTCGCAGGTGGCGAGTTCGATGGTCACGGCGTCGGCGTTGACCGGCACGAGGTTGTACATGCGGGCGATGGAGCCCGGCACTTTGCGAATCAAGTCGGAGTTGACGTTGTGTCGGCTGAGATCGAGCACCCGCACCCCCATGAGCAGGGCCTGCTGTTCGAGCAGAACATTCTCGGAGAGAAGTTCCATGTCCAGGATGATTTTCCGGACGGACCGCCCGGTGCGGTTGTGCTCGTCCATCACGTCGTCCGCCTGTTCCGGAGTCACGTAGCCGTGCTCCAGCAGGTGGTCGAGCAGCATGTCGGTATGGGTGGTGTCGGACATAAAGCGGTCGGGGGGTTGGCCGGTTATCCCTGTTGTTGGACTTTTTGAGCCAGGGATTCGGGATCGTTGGATTTGAGGATCATGTTTTCGAAGCTGATCACGCCCTGCCGGTAGAGGTTGAGCAGGGAGGCGTCGAGAGTCATCATGCCCCGGCGGGAGCCGGTTTGGATATCGGAGGTGATCCGGTAGGTTTTGTTGTCCCGGATCAGGGCCTGGATGCCGGGGGTGGTAAGCATGATTTCGAAGGCGGCGACCCGGCCCTCGCGGTCGATGCGCGGAAGCAGCACCTGAGAAATCACGGCCTGCAGGGTGGAGGAGAGCTGGGTGCGGATCTGTTCCTGTTGATTGGTGGGAAAGGCGTCCACGATCCGGTCCACCGTGCGCGCGGCGCCGGTGGTGTGGAGGGTGGCGAACACGAGGTGGCCGGTTTCGGCGGCGGTGATCGCGGCCTCCATGGTTTCCAAGTCGCGCATTTCCCCCACGAGGATCACGTCGGGGTCCTGCCGGAGGGAGCTGACGAGGGCGGAGCTGAACGAGCGCACGTCCACCCCGACTTCGCGTTGAATCACCAGGCTTTGTTTATGTTGGTGATAGAATTCGATGGGGTCCTCGACCGTGATGATGTGGCAGTCGCGGTCCTCGTTGATCACGTTGAGCATACTGGCCAGGGTGGTGGATTTGCCCGAGCCGGTGGGGCCGGTCACGAGCACCAGGCCTTTGGGTTTGTAGAGCAACTCCTTGGTCTGGGGAGGGAGGCCGATCTGCTCAAGGTTCATGAGCTTGTTGGGAATTTGCCGGAGCACCATGCCGACGGAGCCTTTCTGTTTGAAAATGCTCACCCGGAAGCGGGCCAGATCCTGGAAGCCAAAGCCGAAATCGGCGCCGCCGCTTTCCATCATCTGCCGAATGTAGTCCTCGCTGGTGACCGCGCGCATGAGGCGGTCGGTGTCCTCCGACCCGAGCGGCTCGGTGTCCAGGGCGTTCAGGTGGCCGTTGATGCGGAGCACGGGGGGGCTTTCGACCTCGAGGTGGAGGTCGGAGGCACCTTCCTCGACCACGAGGGCAAGCAGGTCTTCCATACGAACTTCGGACGCGGGGGTGGTCATGCCTTATCTCCCATGGTGACCCGGAAGACTTCCTCCAGGGTGGTTTTGCCCGCCAGCACTTTGCGGATGCCGTCCTCCCGCAGGGTACGCATGCCCAGCTCGCGGGCCTTGTTGCGGAGCTCCCCGGCGTTGACTTGTTCGTAAATCAGGTGCTGGACCTCCTCGGTGATCACGAACAGTTCAAAGATGCCCATACGGCCGGAATAGCCGGTGTAGGCGCAGTTTTCGCATCCGGCTCCCCGTTGGAGTTCCACGTTTTCCACCTGGCCGGCGAGGTCGCCGAGTTGGTGCAATTCGCGTTCGGAGGGGGTGTACGGTTCGGCGCACTTGGAGCAGATTTTCCGGGTCAGCCGCTGTGCCATGATGCCGCGGAGGGAGGAGGCGACGAGGAAGGGCTTGACCCCGATGTCGATGAGGCGGGTGATGGCGCTGGGGGCGTCGTTGGTGTGTAGGGTGCTGAAGACCAGGTGCCCGGTCAGCGAGGCGTTGACCGCAATTTCGGCGGTTTCGATGTCGCGGATTTCCCCGATCATGATGATGTTCGGGGCCTGGCGGAGAATGGAGCGGAGCGCGGCCCCGAAGGTGAGGCCGATGTCCGACCGGACGTGCACCTGGTTGATGCCGCTGAGCTGGTACTCGACGGGATCCTCCACGGTGATGATCTTGCGGTCGGGTTTGTTGATTTCGTTCAGACAGGAGTACAGCGTGGTGGTTTTGCCCGAGCCGGTGGGGCCGGTGACCAGCACAATGCCGTCGGCGAGCGTGATGAGCGAGCGGAAGGTTTGTTGGTCGTCGGTGAAAAAGCCGAGTTCGGGCAACCCGAGGCGCAGGCTTTCCTTGTCCAGAATCCGCATGACCACCGATTCGCCATGGTTGGAGGGGACGACGGAGACGCGGAGGTCGAGTTCGCGGCCCATGACGTTGATCTGAATACGGCCGTCCTGGCAGACCCGTTTCTCGGCGATCTTCATGTTGGCCATGATTTTGATACGCTGGAGAATGGCGGACTGGAGGCGCTTGGGCGGGCTTTCCACCTCGTGGAGCACGCCGTCGATGCGGTAGCGGACCCGGAGTTTCTTCTCCATGGGTTCCACATGGATGTCGGAGGCGCGGTTGCGGAACGCCTCGATGATGATCAAACTGACGAGTTTGATGATGGGGGCGTCCTCTTCGGTCGCCTCCTCGGTGTCGCCGAACAGTTCGGCGGTTTCGTCGGTGGCGATGCCGGAAATGGTGGCCTCGGTCAGCTCCTGCAGGGCGTTGCCCATGCGTCCGCCGCCTCCGCCCGAATAAAACAGGTTGATGGAGGACTTGATTTCTTTTTCGGAGGCGACCACCGGCACCACGTCGTAAGAGAGGGTGTAGCGGAGGCTGTCCAGGGTGTCCATGTCCTGGGGATCGGAGATGGCCACGGTGAGTTCGTTGCCGCGCTTGTAGACCGGAATGACGCCGTAGCGGCGGGCGATCTCGGAGGGCATGGCGTCGATGACCTCCTGCTCGATGTCCATGTCGCGCAGGGAGATCATCTCCATCCCGTATTGTTCCGCGATGGCCTGGGTGATCTCCTCTCCGGTGATCATGCCGGATTCCTCGAGGACCTCCGTCACGTCCATGCCCCGCTCGTCGGCGAGGTACGCGGCCTTTTCCGCGATGGCTTGATCTATCAACCCCGCCGAGCGGAGTGTCTCCAATGTGTATTCGTCCTTGGGTGTCAAATCGGATCCTTTGGTGAATCAGAAACTAGTCTCGCACTCCCCCTCCATACGCTAGACCATCCTTTCAAGACTAGGCAAGCATTTCTTTCAGAAGTTCCAGCACCATTCGGGGATTGGCCTTCCCGCGGCTCTGTTTCATGACCTGTCCCATGAGGAATTGCAGGGCGGCCTCTTTGCCGCCGCGGTAGTCGGCGACCACGGAGGGATTCTCGTCGATGGCGGCGCGCACATAGCCCTCGATGGCGGAGGTGTCGCTGACCTGCGCCCAGCCTTTGTCCTTCACAACCTGTTCGGGGTCGCCTCCGGATTCGACGAGAATCGCGAACACGTCTTTGGCTTTGTTGTTGTTGAGCACTTTGCTCTCGACCAACAGGATGAGTTTTCCGAGCGCGGCGGGGGAAACCTTGAGGTCGGCGGGGCGGCCGCCGGTTTCGGAGAGGACCCGCATGACTTCGGTCATCACCCAGTTGCTGGCGGCCTTGGCGTTGTCCTCGGCGGCGGAAACGACCTCTTCGAAGTAGTCGGCGACCTCCCGGTCGGCGACCAGGACGCCGGCGTCATAGTCGGGGAGGCCGAGGTCGTCGGTGAAGCGGGCCTTGCGGGCTTGGGGAAGTTCCGGCAGGTCCGCGCGCCAGGTTTCGACCTCGGTGTCGGCGAGCACGATGGCGGCGAGGTCGGGGTCGGGAAAGTAGCGGTAGTCGTGGGCGTCCTCTTTGCTGCGCATGCCTTGGGTGACGCCCTGGTCGTCGTCCCAGCGGCGGGTTTCCTGCCGGAGGGGCTCGCCGTTTTCTTTGGCCCGGCTCTGACGCCGGATTTCGTAGGCGAGGGCGCGGTGCACACCGCGGAAGGTGTTCATGTTTTTGATTTCGGCCTTCACGCCGAGGGTGTCGCTGTCGGCCTCGGCCACGCTGACGTTCACGTCGCAGCGGATGTTGCCCTGTTCGAGGTTGCAGTCGCTGACGCCGCCGTACTGGAGGATCTGTTTGAGCGCGGTCAGGTAGGCCAGCGCCTCGTCCTCGGAATGCAGGTCGGGCTCGGTGACGATTTCCATGAGCGGCGTGCCCGCGCGGTTGTAATCGATGCCGCTGGCGCTCGGGAGGTGGGTGGATTTGCCGACGTCCTCCTCGAGGTGGATGCGGTTGATGCGGATGAAGCGTTTTTTCCCCTCCAGTTCGATCTCCACGCCGCCGCCGAGGCAAAGGGGCTGGTCGTACTGGGTGATCTGGTAGTTCTTGGGCATGTCCGGATAGAAATAGCTTTTCCGATCGTGCTTGCTGCGTTCGGCGATCGTGCAACCGAGCAGGAGGCCGGCCTGTACCGTCTTGCGGATCGCCTCGCGGTTCAGCACCGGCAGGGCGCCGGGGTAGCCGAGGCATACGGGGCAGATGTTGGTGTTGGGCGCCGCCTCCGGATCGACCGGACACCCGCACCAGATTTTGGTCCGGGTGTTGAGTTGGACATGCGTTTCGAGACCGATGGTTGCTTGGTAGGACATAAGGTTAGCAGGTGGACATTGTTTTAAAACCACGGATAAGCACGGATGCACACGGATGTCTTCATACCGCGACGCGCTTCCATTCCAGTTTTCGACGTTTGAAGTTCAGGATCAGGCCCACCCGATGGCCGGTGATACGAAGGTAATTCATCATTTGTCCGATTTCGTGGTTTCCGATGCGGTCCACCACTTTGGCGTCCACGATCAATCGATCGAACGCGATGAGGTCTGGAATATACTCTCCCACTTTGGTTCCCTTGTACACGATCTCGTACCGCTTCTGTTGGTCGTAAGGGATGTCTCGGCGGGTGAACTCCGCGACCAGTGAATTCTCATAGGGTTTTTCGTACAAGCCATGCCCCAGAATATTCAGCACCTCCATGGCGCATCCGAGAATCGCCTTGGATTCCTCTGGAAAAAGCAACTTGGAATCATCCGTGTGCATCCGTGCTTATCCGTGGTTTTTCAATGGTCGAGGTTTGGCTTGCGGGTGTGCCAGTCGGTGGATTGTTCGTAGGCGTGGCCGACGCGGAGGAGGGTTTCCTCGGCGAAGGCGGGGCCGAGGACTTGCAGGCCCACGGGGAGGCCGGCGTCGGTGAAGCCGCAGGGGACGGAGAGGCCGCAACCGCCGGAGAGGTTGCTGGGAATGGTGCAGATGTCGCCGAGGTACATGGCCAGGGGATCTTTGGACTCCTCGCCGACCCGGAAGGCGGGGGTGGGGGCGACGGGCGTGAGCAGGACGTCGCACTGCTCGTAGACGCGGTCGAAATCCTGTTTGATCAGCGCGCGCGCTTTGAGGGCCTTCACGTAATAGGCGTCGTAGTAGCCGGAGCTGAGGGCGTAGGTGCCGAGCAGGATACGCCGCTTGACCTCGTCGCCGAAGCGGGCGTCGCGGGTCTTTTTCATCAGTTCCACGGGATCCTGGCCCTCCACCCGCGCGCCGTAGCGGATGCCGTCGAAGCGCGCGAGGTTCACCGAGGCCTCGGCCGGGGCGATGATGTAGTACACGCTGACCGCGTATTTCAAATGGGGGAAGGAGACCTCGACCGGTTCCGCGCCGAGGGAGACGCAGTGGTCGATGGCCTTGCGGACGGCCACCGCCACCTCGGGGTTGACGCCCACGCCGAAGAACTCCTCCGCCACGCCGATTTTCACGCCCTTGAGGTCTTCGCCCAGGACGGAGCCGTAGTTGGGCACGCCTTCGGGCTGGCTGGTGCTGTCCCGGGGATCGTGGCCGGCGATGACGCCGAGGGTGTCCGCCGCGTCGGCGACGGTTTTGGAAAGCACGCCCACCTGGTCCAGGGAGCTGGCGAAGGCGGTGAGGCCGTAGCGGCTGACCCGGCCGTAACTCGGTTTCAGCCCCACGCAGCCGCAGAAAGAGGCTGGTTGCCGCACGCTTCCGCCGGTGTCGCTGCCAAGAGAGACCACGGCCTCGTCCGCGGCCACGGCGGCGGCGCTGCCGCCGCTGGAGCCCCCGGACACGTGGTCCGTGTTCCAGGGGTTGCGGGTGACGCCGTAGGCGGAGTGTTCGGTGGAGGCGCCCATGGCGAATTCGTCCATGTTGACCCGTCCGTGGAAGACCGCGCCGGCCTCGCGCAATTTGGCGACGGAGGTGGCGTCGTAGGGGGAGACGTAGCCCTCCAGCAGCTTGGAGGCGCAACGGCAGGGCTGTCCCTTGACGTTCAGCAGGTCCTTGACCGCCACCGGGATGCCAAGCAGGGGGCCGGTCTCGCCCGCGGCGCGGCGGCGGTCGGCCTCGTCGGCCATGGCCAGGGCCTGCTCAAGGTCGGTGTCCAGATAGGCGTTCAGCCGGCCGTCGATGGCGTCGATGCGCTGTTGCAGCGATTCGACGATGTCGCGGGAGGAGCATTCCTTCCCGGCCAGGAGGGTTTGGAGTTCACGCAGATTTTTTTCGCAGAGGTCGCTCATGGGATTATTCCATCATCCGGGGCACGCGGAAGAGGCCCTGGATCGTGGCCGGGGCGTTGCGCATCATGTCGTCGGGATCCGGGGCGGGGCGCGGCTCGTCTTCCCGCAGCACGTTTTCGCGCGGCTGGGGATGGGACATGGGCTCCACGCCGTCCAGCTCCAGTTCGTTCAATTGGTGAATGTAGGCCAGCACCGCGTCGAGTTCGCCCTGGAGCCGGGGAACCTCCTCCTCGGTGAGTTCCATGCGGGCGAGGTTGGCCACGTAGCGGACGTCCACGTGGTCGAGATCGGGGGTCGATTCGTTCATGCCCGGGTGGTATCGGGTGAGTGGAGGGAGGTCAAGCGAAGAGGGCGGGGCTTGCGAATTCGCCGCGGGATGGTATGCCCCAGAGTATGAAGACCGCCGATTTTGATTTCGACCTTCCCGAGGAGTTGATCGCCCAGCATCCGGCGCAACGCCGGGACGCCTCGCGCATGATGACCCTGAACCGCGCGACGGGGGCGTGCCGGCATCATTGGGTGCGGGAGTTTCCGGAATGGTTGCGGGAGGGGGACACGCTGGTGCTGAACAACACCAAGGTGATTCCGGCCCGCACGCACGGGGTGAAGGAAACGGGAGGCCGGGTGGAATGTCTGTTCGTGGAGCCGGCGGAATCGGGGGAACACGAATGGCTGGTGATGATGAAGAGCAGTCATCGTCCCCGGCCGGAAACCAAAGTCTTGTTGCCGGGGGATCTGACGCTCACGGTGCTGGAAAACCGGTCGGACGGGCTGAATCGGGTACGGGCGGAGGGGCCGCAATCGGTCCTGTACACCCTGCGGACCCATGGGGAAACTCCGCTACCGCCCTACATTCGACGCGACACGCCGATCGAGGAGGATCCGGAGCGGTATCAAACCGTGTACGCGGCCGCGCCGGGGGCGGTGGCGGCGCCGACGGCCGGACTGCATTTCACCCCGGAACTGTTGGACCGGGTGCGGGAGCGGGGCGCGGACATCGCGGAGTTGACCCTGCATGTGGGGCCGGGCACGTTTCGCCCCGTGAAAACCGAGACGGTGACGGAGCACCGCATGGACGAGGAGCGCTACGAGGTGCCGGAGGCGAGCGCGGATCTGTTGAACCGCACGCGTCAACGGGGCGGACGTATCGTGGCGGTGGGAAGCACCAGCGTGCGCACGCTGGAAACGGTGGTGAAGGACGACGGCACCTTCCGGGCGGGCACGGGACGCAGTGGAATATTTATTTATCCTCCCTATACCTTCCGGGCCGTGGATGCGATTTTGACCAATTTTCATTTGCCACGCTCGACGCTTCTGATGATGATGAGTGCGTACGCCGGGCGTGACGCGTTGCTCCGGGCGTATGCGGAGGCGGTGCGGGAACGGTACCGTTTCTTTTCCTACGGCGACTGCATGTTCCTCCACGACACGCCCGAATGACCAACTTGTTTTTATCCCCGGTCTTCACCTGCGCCCTCTACGGCGTGGCGCGGGTGTTGTTGTCGCCGTTGAGTCCGGTGCCGGGGGCCGTGCCGCTGGATCCGCTGTGGGTGTTCCTGGCGCTGGGCGGGCACACCCGGGCGCGGATCAAGGTGCCGGCGCTGCTGCCGGGTCTGGTGTTGGGCGACATGATGGCGGCGCTGCCCTGGCCGGTGATTCTGCTCCGGGCGGTGGGAATGATGGGGCTGGCGTGGATCAAGCCGGGCGGCGGGTTCCATCATCGGTATTTCTCTTTCATGACCCAGCACGCGCTGTGGTCGGCGGTGATGAGCGATTGGCTGGGGGATTATCCGCTGGGGCATTTGTATCTGGTGTGGGTGATCCAGGGCACGCTGTGGTGGGGGCTGACCGCTCCGGCGCAGGGCGGTGGGAAGCTTCGTCCGTTCGTGCCGCTGGTGTGGGTACCCGCGGGCGTGGGGGTGTTGCACCTTCTGTTTCCGGCGCCCGGCTTGTGGCCGATGCCCCGGCTGGGGTCGCAAAGCGGGCTGTGGCTCCGGGTCGGGGCGAGCGTGATGTTGCTGATTCCCCTGGCGGTGGCGGGGGTACAGCACTACCGTCACTGGAAACGGGCGGGGAAACCCAAGCCCGATTGGTCGAATCTGCTTCAGTAGACCTCCTTCGTTCCAGACCGGTCGTGAAGGGACTGGACATCAGGGAGGGAATATTCGATATACGGGCCATGATGACGACGTCTGAAACAGTACATGTGGAGTTGGGGGAACGGTCCTACGAGATTCGACTCGGCACGGAGTCGCTGGGGGATCTGGGCGCGGCGTGTCTGGAGGTTGGGTTGAAAGGAAAGCGGGTTTTGGTGGTCAGCGATGAGAATGTGGCACCGCT
>Ga0194138_10000328_pt1 | contig 22898 bp, 16 predicted proteins | sample TARM_MetaG_T2_14_FD_134022 | JGI IMG/M metagenome (GOLD analysis project Ga0194138, IMG submission 134022) | Freshwater microbial communities from Pennsylvania, USA, analyzing microbe dynamics in response to fracking - TARM_MetaG_T2_14 (version 2) | ecosystem: Environmental > Aquatic >...
ACCGGTCCCCGCGAATTCCTCGATTTCCGCTTCGAATTCCGGATTGGGGGCGCGCCCCCAATCCGGAATTCGAAGCGGAAATCGAGGAATTCGCGGGGACCGGTCCCTTTTCCGGCACCGACGCCGCGTCCACCACCTTCAGCCTCGCCCAAACCTTCCCCCTCGGCGGAGACCGACGGATCTCCCGTGAACACGCCGACACCCAAACCCGCATTGCGAACCTGAAGGGCGAATCCAAACGGATCGCGGTGATGACGGAACTGACGCAACGTTACGTCACCGCCCTCGCCCAACGCGAACGACGCCGCCTCGCCGCTTCGGAGCTTAAGCTGGCCGAAAGCGTATTGAACACGGCAAAGAAACGTGTGGCCGCCGGCGACGCCCCCGGGATCCAAACCCTCCGGGCGGAAGTGCCCGTGTCCCGCGCCCGGGTCGCGCTTCGCAACGCCCGCCGCCGTGAAGAGATGGCCCGCCGGGAACTCGCCCTCATGTGGAACCACCCGGAGACCTCCTTCACCCTTCCCGAGGCCCATCTTGACGACCTGGGCCCGTCCCCCTCCATGAACGCCCTCGCCGAGCTTCTCTCCCGGCACCCCGACCTGGAGACCTGGGCCGCGGAAGTCGCCGCCCACCGATTGGAGCAACGGCTCGCCCGGGCCGAGCGCATCCCCGACCTCACCGGAAGGGTCGGAGTTCAACGCTTCAACGAAAACGGCGAATCCGCCTTCCTCGCCGCCGTGGCCCTGCCCCTGCCCCTGTTCGACCGGAACCGGGGCGCCATCGACGCCGCGCGGCACGCGGAACACGCGGCCGCCTCCCGCCGAGACGAAACGCGGCTCCAACTCACCTCCACCCTCATGCACGCCCACGCCGCCCTGGTCGCCGCCCGCGAGGAGGCCCTCGCGCTGGAAACCGAGGCCCTGCCCGCGGCCGAAAGCGCCTTTGACGCCACCCGAACCGCGTTCGACCGGGGAGACCTCCCGATCCTGGATGTGCTCGATGCCGAACGCACCCTGGTCGAACTGCGACACGCCCACCTCGACGCCCTGGTCGCGTTCCATCTGGCCGCCGCCGAAATCGAGGGACTCATCGGCCAACCCCTCCCCGCGCAAACCAACTGATCCTTTCCCCACGTTCCCCACAGGAGATTTCCCATGAAACTGTATCCATTCATTCTCTCGACCGCGCTGTTCACCACCGGCCTCCCCCTCTTCGCCCAACATGACGATCACGACCACGCGGCGCACGACGATCACGGGGCGCACGACGGGCCACCCGTCCACGAAGAGGAAGGGGACCACGAGGCCCACGGACACGACGCGGAGGCGGACGACGTCGACCTGTCCCCCGAGGTGCTTCGCGAATTCGGCGTCCGCGCCCACACCGCCGGGCCCGCCAAACTCGAGGAAACGGTCCACCTGACCGGAGAGGTCGTGTACGACCGCGACCGCGTGGCCCACGTCACCCCCGCGGTGGCCGGCCGCGTCCATTCCGTCCACGCCTCCGTCGGAGACGAAGTCAACGCGGGACAAGTGCTCGCCGTGTTGGAAAGCCGCGAACTCGCCGAAGCGCGCGGGGCCTACCTCGCCGCCCGCGCCCGGGTCGGACTGGCCGAGGAAACCCAAAAACGGGACCAACGCCTCTTTGAGGAGAAAATCGGGTCGGAACGCGCCGCGCTCGAATCCCGACAAGCCCTGCGCGAAGCCCGCATCGCCCTCACCCAAACCAAAAACGCGCTCTTCGCCCTCGGATACGACCGAACCGACGTCGAACAGATCGACCAACTGAAAGAAGAACACCTCAACCGATACGACCTTCGCAGCCCCATCCGTGGACGAATCACCGAACGACACCTCACCCCCGGTGAAATCGTCGAAGCCGGCAACGAGCCCCCGTTCGTCGTCGCGGACCTGTCGACGATCTGGGTGAACCTCGCCATCTACCCCCGCGACCTCCCGCGGATGAAGGCCGGACAGAACGCGACCGTACGCTTCGGACACGGACTGCCCGAGGGCCGGGGACCCGTCGCCTTCGTCAGCCCCGCCCTCCGCGAGGACACCCGCACCGCCTTCGCGCGCGTCGTTCTCGACAACCCCGACGGCAATCGCCGGCCCGGCCTGTTCGTCAACGCCACCGTCGAAACCGGCCACGGCGACGCCGACGTCGCCGTCCCCCCCTCGGCCCTCACCCGCATCGACGACCGCGACACCGTCTTCGTGCGAACGGAGAACGGCTGGCGTCCACGCGCCGTCAAAACCGGACACCGCTCCGAACACGCCGTGGAGATCGTCGAAGGTCTCCACGCGGGGGAAACCGTCGCCACCGGCAACGTCATGACCCTCAAGGCCGAACGCAACCGCGGCGCGATGGAACACGCCGGACACGCCCACTGATCCCGGAGATTTCCCCATGCTCGAACGATTGATCCACTTCTCCCTTCGCAGCCGCCTCGTCGTGGTCGTCCTCGGTCTTATCGTCATGGCCGCCGGATACCGCACCTACCGCGCCCTTCCGGTCGACGCCTTTCCCGACGTCTCCCCCAACCTCGTCCAGGTGTTCACCGTCACCGAGGGCCTCGCCCCGGAAGAGGTGGAGACCTACGTCACCTATCCCGTCGAAAGCGTGATGACCGGCCTGCCCGGCGTGAAGGAAATCCGCAGCGTCTCCAACTTCGGCCTCTCCGTCGTCAGCGTCTACTTCGAGGACGACATGGACATCTACTTCACGCGCCAGTTGGTCAACGAACGCCTGCAGGCCGCCCGCGAATCCATTCCCGAAGGATTCGGCGAACCCGAAATGGGGCCGATCTCCACCGGGATGGGCCTCATCCTTTACTACAACCTGGAAGACACCACCGGACAATACTCCCTCACCGAACTGCGCGGCATGCAGGACTGGATCGTCAAATACCAGCTCCAAACCGTGCCCGGCGTCACCGAAGTCCTCGGCATCGGCGGCCATGAAAAACAGTACCAGGTCAACGTCGATCCCCGCGCGCTGCTCCAATACGACCTGACCCTCCCCGGAATTGTGGAGCGCGTGCGGGCCAACAACCTCAACGTCGGCGCCCAGTTCCTCGAGCGGAACGGCGAACAATTCATCGTGCGCTCCGACGGGCTCGCCCGCGGCGTGCCGGACCTCTCCCGCATCGTCGTCAAAACCGAGGACGGCCGCCCCGTCTACCTCTCGGATGTCGCCGACGTGCGGGAGGGCGGCGCGATTCGCCGCGGGCTCCAGACCCAAAACGGCGAGGAGGAGGTCGTCTCCGGCATGGTCATCCAGCTCTACGGCACCAACGCCTCCACCGTGATCGACCAGGTCGAAGCCAAACTGGCCGAGGTCCAGGAGGCCCTGCCCGAGGGCGTGAAAATCGTGCCGTACTACCAGCAGCGCGAACTCGTTCAATCCTCCGTCTCCACCGTCCGCAACGCCCTCCTGCAGGGTATCGTGCTGGTCATGGCCGTGCTACTGGTCTTCATGGGCGGATGGCGCCCCTCCGTGGTCGCGGCCCTGTCCATTCCCTTCTCCGTCCTGTTCGCCACCCTGGCCATGGGTCACTTCGAGATTTCCGCCAACCTCATGTCCCTGGGCGGACTCGCCATCGCCATTGGCATGATGGTCGACGGCGCCATCGTCATGGTCGAAAACATCGACCGGCTCCTGCGGGACGCCGACCCGGACGAATCCCGCACCCGTCTGATCGCCCGCGCCTGCGGCGAGGTGGCCCGTCCCATCGCCTTCGCCATCGCGATCATCGTGATCGTCTTCATCCCCCTCTTCACCCTGCAGGGCGTCGAGGGCAAGACTTTCCGTCCTCTGGCCCAGACCGTGGCCCTCGCGATGCTCGGCTCCCTGTTGTTCGCGATCTTCGCCGCTCCGGTCCTTGCCGACCTGCTCATGCGACGTCCCAAACGCCGCAAGGCGAGCACCGACGCCCCCCGGAAGACCGGGCTTCTGGCCAAAGCCTACCGCCCGGTGCTCGCGTTTTTCGTGCGCCACCGCGTCGTCGCCGTCATCTCCGCCGCCGGGCTTCTGTTGGTGGGCGCGGGCGTGTTCCCTCTGCTGGGCAGCGAGTTCACTCCGCGCCTCAACGAGGGCGATATCATGATCAACGGCACCATGGCCCCCTCCATCGCCCTTTCCGAATCCAAACAAATCACCCTCCGCATGGAAAAACGGGTGCTTCGCCTGCCCGAAGTCGAAAAAGTCGTCACCCGCATCGGACGCGGCGAAGTCGGAGCCCATTCCGCGCCCGTCAACGTGATCCACAGTTTCGTGGTCCTCAACCCCAGGGACGAATGGCCCGATCCCGACAAAACCCAGCCCGACATCGAGCAGGACATCCGCGAGGTGCTGCACGACTTCCCCGCCATGGCCACCAACATCACCCAGCCCATCCAACTCACCGTGGATGAAATGATCGGCGGGGTGAATGCCGAACTCGCCGTCAAACTCTTCGGCGACGACCTGGAGGTTTTAAAAGAAAAAGCCGACGAAATCGCCGCCGTACTGCGGGAAATTCCCGGTGCCGCCGACGTGCAGGCCGCCCAGATGGTCGGGGCTCCGCAACTGTTGATCCAACCCGACCGCGAGGCGCTGTCCCGCTACGGCGTCAACATGGCCGACGTGCAGGAAATCATCCACGCCGCCATCGGCGGCGTGGAGGCCGGACAGGTCTTCGACGGCATCCGCCGCTACGGCATCTACGTCCGATACCGGGAAGAGGACCGCGACACGGCCGTCGACATCGAACGGCTCACCGTCACCGCCCCCGACGGACAACGCGTGCCTCTCGGAGACCTCGCCCACATCCGCACCCTCGTCGGCCCACGCCAGATCACCCGCGAAAACACCCAACGGTTTATCACCGTGCAGGCCAACGTCCTCGACCGCGACATCGGCGGATTCGTCGAGGAGGCCCGGCAAGCCGTGGGAGAACGGGTCGAGCTTCCCCCCGGCTATCTCGTGACCTGGGGCGGACAGTTCGAACTCGCCCAACAGGCCAACCGCCGCCTCGCCGTGGTGGTGCCCGTCACCCTCGGACTCATCTGCCTGCTGCTGTACCTCAACTTCAACTCCCTCAAAAACACCGCCCTCATCCTCCTCAACATTCCCCTCGCCCTGGTCGGAGGAGTGCTCGGACTCTGGATCTTCGGCGAAAACCTCTCCGTGCCCGCCTCCGTCGGCTTCATCGCCCTCTTCGGCATCGCCCTCGAGAACGGCATGGTGCTGGTCACCTACCTCAACCAACTCGTCCGCGAGGGACGTCCCATCGACGAGGCCAGCGTGGAGGGCGCGATGTTGCGGGTGCGGCCCGTGCTGATGACCGCCGTCACCACCGCCCTCGGCCTCTTCCCCCTGCTGCTCGCCACCGGCACCGGCAGCGAGGTTCAGCGGCCTCTGGCGACCGTGGTGATCGGCGGGCTCGTCACCTCCACCCTCCTCACCCTCCTCGTGCTCCCGGCCCTCTACAAATGGTTCTCCATCCGGAAGCACGATCCCCTCTCCACCCCAATTCCCGGCTCGAGCACCTCCACGGAGGAAACCGTCTAACACGACCGCGAAGGACGCGGGCGGCATGCAGGACGTGGATACCAGCGCCCTGCTCGAACTCTTCTTTTCAGGAGGTTTCTTTCAAACGACCGGTCACCAGCTTGTGCAGTGAACTGGAAATATAGGTTTGATACGGGATCCCTTCACGGGCCGCATACCTCTGAAGACACTCCAGATCACGGGAGGAGATCCGGATATTGATCCGCTTATCCTTTTGGAGCGTCCTGCGGGCAGAGCCTTCCAACTCGCTCTTCTCCTTCTTAAAGTCGCGAAGACTCTCGAACTCTCCCCGCTCAAAATCCTCCAGAATGCGCACTTCCTCGTCGTCGAAATTCATCTTGTCGTCTTTCATGTCAGATACTCCCGGGTGGCTTTTCGGCTCGGAATCACGGTTTTCAAAAACCGTACACCTCCTTCTTTCACATAGGGAACAAGATACACATAGCCATCCATATTCAAAACCATCATTTTTTGCTTGGGATAGCGATCCGGGTTCGGATGCCGGAGTACGTCCAGCACATGTCCATTTTGAATACAAATGACAACATCTTCAAAAGATACACCTCGTTCCCGCTCCAGCAATTCATTCTTTTCATCGCTCCAATCAAACACACTCACTCACCACATGGTAAACGAATGTGTGCCTTTTGTCAACTTAGCTCAAGTACACGGCGGTGTGACACCGCCGCTCCACAATCGTCCTCATTTTCATGGAGCGGCACTGTCTCAGTGCCGCATATCCTTCCTCCAACGCCCGGTCGGGCCGTGGCTCTCCGCTTGCTCGGGATCTTCGACAGTCTGCTAGCGCGCTTGTTTCTGGTGCAAGATGTCGTCCCGCTTCTCGGGATCGCCCCCATGTTTTCAGTCGCAAGAATTTCCCGGTTTGTACTTGCGATTTGCCACCGGGAACCCTAAAGCCTCCCACTCTCGGTCGGGGCGTGGCTCAGCCTGGTAGAGCGCTTGCTTCGGGTGCAAGAAGTCGCTGGTTCGAATCCAGTCGCCCCGACCATTTCTTCCCCTCCCCTTGCACACGGCGCGCCGAAGACCGTTCCGAAGGTCGGAACCCCATCCCACCCCCCTTTCCGAACATCGGAAAAATCCGTGTACATCCGTGTCCATCTGTGGTTCAAATTCAGAACCCATGCACCGCGCGCTCGTCCTGATTCCCACCTACAATGAGCGGGACAACGTCTCCCGACTGACCGAAGCCGTGCTCGCGCACGCCCCTGAGGCGGAAGTGCTGGTGATCGACGACGCCTCCCCCGACGGCACGGGGCAGATCTTGGACGCCCTATCCACCGACCACCCCCGCATCCACGTTCTCCACCGCGCCTCCAAACAGGGCCTGGGGAGCGCCTATCTCGCCGGATTCCAGTGGAGCCTGGAACACGGCTACGACCTTCTTGTCTGCATGGACGCGGATTTCTCGCACGATCCCGCCGATCTCCCCCGCTTTCTCGAAGCCCTCCAAACGGCGGATCTGGTGTCCGGAAGCCGCTACCTCACCTCCGGAGGCATCCGGAACTGGCCCTGGAACCGCCGGATTCTGAGCCGCGGCGCCGCCCTCTACGCCCGCCTGCTCACCGGCATGCCGTTCACCGACCCCACGGGCGGATTCAACGGCTACCGCGCCTCCATGCTCCGCGCCCTGCCACTGCACCTCGTGGCGTCCGAGGGCTATTCCTTCCAGATCGAAATGAAGCACCTGGCCTGGATGGAGGGGTTCTCGATCCGCGAACTCCCCATCGAATTCGTGGAGCGCCGCCAAGGTAAATCCAAAATGAGCGCCGGCATCGTCCACGAAGCCCTCCGAATCGTGGGCACACTCGTCTTGCGCCGCCGTTTCCGCCGAAAACCGATGCGCGACATCCATCCCGACGCCGTGCGTCCCCCTCAATGAGCGGGTCTCGCACGGGCTCTATGCTTGCATTTTCCGTCCTTCGCCGTACAAGATTCTCTTTGATCGACCACAGGCACGACACCGGCCGCCGGGAGAATTCCCGCCGAGTCCGGGGTCTTTTTTTTCTCAGAATTCATGCCCGAGAACACGATTTATTTCTCCAGTCCCGGCGAAACCGAGGAGGTATTGGCTCCCCGGGGAAGCCTGCTGCGCGCATTGGACGAATCGCTGAATGTCCGCAGCACCGCGCGGGACAACTGGTTGAAACTCACGGCCGAGGAGGAGGCCGACCTGAACCGGGCGGGCGAATTCATCCGCCTGCTGCGACACGCGCGTTCGCAGGGCGCCGATCTGCGCGGCCCCACCCGCCACTACCTGCTCCGACACTTTCTCGAGGGGCACGAGCGGGACTTGCGGGACATGTTCGAGATGCGGGTCGACGTCATGACCGCCAAACGGCCGGTGTTTCCCAAAACCCTGGGACAGGCCGATTACCTTCGAAAAATCCGCGACCACGACGTCACCTTCGGCCTCGGCCCCGCCGGCACCGGCAAAACCTACCTCGCCATGGCCATGGCCGTCTCCGCCCTGCTCAAGGGCGAAGTCAACCGGATTATTCTCACCCGGCCCGCCGTCGAGGCGGGCGAGGCCCTGGGATTTCTCCCGGGCGACCTGCAACAAAAAGTGCTTCCCTATCTGCGCCCCCTGTACGACGCCCTGCACGACATGCTGGACGCGCCGACCGTGAGCGGCTTCATTGAAAAGGGCGTCATCGAAGTGGCCCCCCTCGCCTACATGCGGGGCCGCACCCTCAACCAGAGTTTTATTCTGCTGGACGAGGCCCAAAACACCACCGAGGAGCAAATGCTGATGTTCCTCACCCGGGTCGGATTCGACAGCCGTTGCGTTGTCAACGGCGACACCACTCAGATCGACCTGCCCGGCAACAAACGATCCGGACTGAACGAGGCGCTTCTGGCCCTCCACCACACCGAAGGCATCGCCATGGCCTCCCTCACGGAGGACGACGTGGTGCGCCACGCGCTGGTGCGCCGGATCATTCGCGCCTATCGCGACCTTCGCGGCTCCGCGACCTCCTCCTGACCCAACCCAGGCTTTTTTATGAGCGACAAATCCAACGTGTCCCGCTCGCGGCACAAACGGACCCAGGAAAAAACCCGCCAGGCCCGCCGGAAAGAACCCCTTTTCGGCAGCAAACTGGTTCTCTGCTACCTGCTGTTGCTGGTGGCTTTGCTGTTCACTCTCAATCTCGGACGCGGCATCGTGGTCACCGAGTTGACCCCCAACCAACTCGCTCCCTCGACCGTGCAGGCGCTGGTGGATTTCGAAACCGTCGACCTCTCCGCCACCCAACTCCGCCGGGAACGCGCCGAAAACGCCGTCCCGCCCGTGGTGGACGTGCGGACCCGTGACCTGGAGGAGGCCCGAACCACCCTCGACTCCCTGTTCTCGGAGCTGCTTCCCCCCGCGTCCACCGCCGCGGACGAGTCCGACGACGCCATGGCCCTTGAGGAGGTGGTGCGTCTGCTGGGCCTGAATCCCACAATCGCCGACCTCAACAGCGCGTTCTCCCAAAAAGAACTTCACACGCTCCAACCACGGGTGACCCAGACCTTGGAGGACATCTGGAAGGCCGGGATTCTGTCCGAGGAAAACCGGGAAAGCTCTTTCCAGAGAAGCGCTCCCCGCGGTGTCATCCGACTGGGAGAAGACGGCGAAGAAAAACTGATGTCTTTCTTCCCAACTCCCGCGGAGGCCGCGGAACGGGCGGCGGACACCCTGCGCGCCGAACTGGATCTGAATGCGAAACAGACCCGGCTGATCGAACGCCTGTTCTCCGATCTGTTGCACCCCAACCTGCTGATCGACCCCGTCGCCAGCCGCCGGGCCCGAGACCATGCCGGGCGCTCCGTCGACCCCGTTACCGTCCTTCGGCGAGAGGGCACCACCCTCATGGAGGCCCGGAAACCGATTACCGAACAGGTGATTCGCGATCTGAAAGCCCATGAAAAGCAGCTGCTCGAACTGGATCCCGGCCGCAACAACCTGTCCCGCCTCACCGGACAGGGCATGTACCTCGCCGTCGGCCTCGCGGTCAGTCTCGCCTTTTTGTACCTGCTCGAACCTCCGGCCTTCCATAAAACCAACCGTCTGTTCCTGTGGGTCGTCCTCACCGAGGGCAGCCTGCTGCTAGGCCAGTTTCTCATCTACCTCTCTGCCGACCTGAACCTGTTCCCCGGCCACTTCCTCCGACCGCTGCTTCCCCTCTCCCTGGCCCCCATGCTCGGCACCATCCTCTACGGACCCCGGCTCGGCCTGGCCGTCGGCCTCTCCAGCAGCCTCGCCCACGCCCTCCAGCACGACATGGACCTCACCGTGTTCTTCTGCGGCGTCACCCTCGCCATGACCGCCGCCCTCAGCGTGCGCGCCATCCACCGCCGCTCCAACCTTTTCCGGGCCGGGCTGTGGATCGGCGGCATCAAAGCCGTCATCATGCTCGGGGCCGGCAGCCTCGAACTCGTGCCTTGGATCGACGTCTCCCAGCAGGCGCTCATCGCCTTCGGTTCCGGCCTCTTCAGCTCCCTGCTGGTGTTGTTGCTCATCAGCCCCTTCGAATACCTCTTCGGCGTCACCACCGACATCCGCCTCCTGGAACTCTCGGACATGAGCCATCCCCTCCTCTCCCGACTCGCCATGGAGGCTCCCGGCACCTACCACCACAGCCTCATGGTCGCCCACCTCGCCCAGGCCGCCGCCAAGGAGATCCGGGCCAACGACATGCTGGTGCGCGTCTGCGCCTACTACCACGACATCGGCAAGCTCACCAAACCCGAGTTTTTCATCGAGAACAACCAGGGGCGCCAGAACCCCCACGACGACCTCTCCCCCAGCATGAGCCGCCTGCTCATCATCTCCCACGTCAAAGAGGGCGTAAGCCTGGCCCGACGCTATAAACTCCCCGCCGTCATCGTCGACGGCATCGAACAACACCACGGCACCGGAGTCATCCAGTTCTTCTACCATCGCGCCCGCAGCCAGGCCGAAGAGGGCGAGAAAACCAACGTCAAAGCGGAGGATTACCGCTATCCCGGGCCCAAACCCCGCAGCGCCGAAATGGGCATCCTCCTCATGGCCGACTCCATCGAGGCCGCCTCCCGCACCATCGACAAAAACAAACCCGGGCAGGTCGAGGGGCTCGTCAACGAAATCATTCGCGGACGCATCGTCGACGGACAGTTCGATCATTGCAACCTCACCATGTCTCAAATCAACGCCGTGCGGCGCTCTTTCATTTTCTCCCTCAACAACATGCTCCACGGCCGGGTCGCCTACCCCAAAGACACGGACGACGCCGGCAAGGACGACCGGCGCGAGAAGCCGGAGGACTCCAGCCTTCCCTCCTCCGCCGACGCGCCCCGGCGCGGAGACACCGATGCGGATTGAGCTTCTCCAGCTACAAACCCGGTTCGAACTCGACGAACACGCCCTTGAGCGCTACGTCGAATGGATCATGCACCGTGTGCGCGACCTCGACGACGCCTTCACCTGGACCGAACTCTCCCTCGTCCTCACCGACGACACCATTCGCGACCTCAACCGCGAATGGTTCGGGATCGACGTCGCCACCGACGTCATCAGTTTCGCCTACCCCGACGACGCCCTCGGCGCGGGAGACACCGGCGAAGTGATCGTCAATGTCCAGCGCGCCCGAGAGGAAGGGTCCCGCCGCGGATCCCCCGACGCGGAACTCGCCCTCTACATCGCCCACGGCTGCCATCATCTGACCGGCGCCGAGGACGATACCCCCGAACGCAAACGCGCCATGCTGGATCTGGAAGACGCCTGGGTCCGCGAAGCCGACACCCTCAACCTCTGCGGTCCCTTTTTCCGATGAACACCCTCTACGGCATGTGCGGCGGCTTCCTGCTCGCCACCACCTTTTTCAACACCCTGCTCCGGGCTTTCCGTTTCAGTCACGAGGCCGGCCTCTCCCGTCTCGCCGAAACCTCTCCCCGGTTCCAGAAATCCGCCACCCGCTGGGAAAAGCGGTGGCATGAAATGACCGGGCTGGTCACCCTCTTGGCCGGCACCTCGCAGATTCTCACCATCGGGGCCGCCTTCCTCATCCACGACCGCTTGTTCGGCGACCTTTCCCTGCCCGGCATCGCCCTGTTGTGCGCCTACGGACTGGTGAACATCCTGATGACTCGAAGCCTTCCCTGGGAACTGGCCGAACATTACGCCGACCGGGTCACCCTCCTCGGCCTGCCCCTGACCGCCGCCCTTTTCTGGGCCTTGTTTCCCCTGGCCTACATCATCTGGTTTCTCGAACGCACCCTGCACCTGCGCCTCGCCAACACCCAGGAAACCGGCAACCGACCCTCCGCCGGCGATGAAATCCTCACCCTGGTGGAACAAACCAAGGACCACGAACTCGACGACGACGAACGCGCCTTCATCCGCTCCGCCCTGGAATTCGGGGAAACCATCACCCGGGAAATCATGACCCCCCGGGTGCGCATGTTCGGCCTGGAGGACACGGTGACCGTCGAGGAGGCCGTCGAGCAGATCAAGGACTCCCCCTACTCCCGCTTCCCCCTGTTTCACGACGACTACGACGAAGTCCTCGGCATGATCCACGTGAAGGATCTCATCCAGGCCATCGCCGCGGGCAAAATGAATCATCCGGTCAAAAGCCTGATGGCCCCCGCTACCTTCGTGCCGGAGTCCATGCCCATCGGAGACCTCTTGCGGTTGATGAAGCAGAAAAAAGTGCATACCGCCATCTCCGTGGACGAATACGGCGGCACCGCCGGCGTGGTGACCCTGGAAGACATTCTGGAGGAACTGGTCGGGGAAATCGAAGACGAGCACGACCGCGAAAACAAACCCTTCACCCTCGTGCGCGAGGGCGTGTACGAAGTGGAGGCCTCCATGCCCATCGACGAGGCCAACGAGGAACTCGGTATCAATCTGCCCGACGAGGAGGAATACGACACCATTGCCGGCTACGTCCTCTCCTCCCTCGGGCGCATCCCCAACGCCGGTGAAATCATCCGCGCCCCCGACGCCGAAATCCGGGTCAAAAAACCCTCCCCCCGCCGCATCCAAACCGTCCTCATCCTCCCCGACCCCAAACCCGACGAAGACGAGTAACCCGAGTCAACGGAACAAGCATCCCGCGGGGGAATGTAAACCACGGATCCACACGGATACGCGACGGATTCAGAGGACGTTCATTCAGAAGGGACACCACGCAATCACCTTCCGCGTAAAAACACTCCAAAAGAAACCCAACCTCATTTCCGGAAGGCATCCGTGCAAATCCGTGCCCATCCGTGGTTTTCCTAAAAAATCCACAAAGGTCCCACTCAGATGCGCACACCCTGCAACCGGCTCCGGAGGAGCCAACGCGTGAAGCTCGGGGGCCATGCCCCCGAGGGACTTCCATACAAAAAAAAAGGGGCGCCCCGGAAGGGGTGCACGCGGGATGCGGGGCAATTTTGAGGCCTCAGAAAGGACAGGCCACCTCGAACCGCAACGCCTCCCCCGTCGTCGGATGCCTGAACCCCAACACCTGCGCACACAATCGCAACGACACCTCCGGCTCCGGCGGACCGTAAATCGGATCCCCCACGATCGGATGCCCCAAATGACGCATGTGGACCCGTAACTGATGACTCCGCCCCGTCTCGGGAAACAACCGTACCCGGGTCGCCTCCCCCTCCCGCGCCTCCACCCGGAAACGAGTGACCGCCGACCGTCCCTTTTCCTGACAAACGGTATAAAACGGCATGTCGTGCCGAGACCAGTCCTTTCGGATCGGTCCCTCCACCGTCCCCTCCGATTCCGAAAGCGCGCCGTGCACCAACGCCACATACTCCTTGTGAACCTTCCGACGTTCGAATTGCCTCCCCAGCGTCGCCTGCGCGTCCCTCGTAAACGCGAACAGAATCAACCCCGACGTGTCTCGATCCAGACGGTGCACCAGTTTCACCTCCCGCTCCGGGAACCGATCCCGCAACCGATTCCACAGACAATCCTGTAACTCCGGCCTCCGCCCGGGCACCGTCAGCAACCCCGTCGGCTTGCACACCACCAACACCTCCCCGTCGTCGTGCAGAACCGGGATCTCGGTAAACATCAGAGATCCGTGGGCGGCTCCCCCGCCAGCGCCGCTTCGAATTCCCCGATCCGGGCGTCTTCCACCCCGCCCCGGTACGTCCCCTCGAAAAACCGATCCAAATCCCCCGCCAACAGGCGCTTCCAAGACGCCACTTCGTCCCCGGGCACCGTCGGATAAAAACACACGCCCACTTCCCGGGCCGCCTTCAAATCCCCCGGCGCGTCCCCCACCAGCATCACCTTGTCCGGGTCGTAGTCCTTCTGACTCAGCGCCAGCCGCAATTGTTCCTGCTTCGTGCCCCATTCCTGACCCGCGATGCCGTCCACGTCCTTGCGCAACCCATGGGTGCTCCACTCGTGCTCCAGCGCCTCCACCGGCGTCAGGGAAATCACCACCGTGTCCGCCCGTTCATGCATGCGGCGCACCGCCTCGGCCGCGCCCTCGAAGGGCGGAATCGCCACCATGCGGTTCGCCACGTCCCGGTTGACCGCCAGGCTCCACTCCAGCACCCGCCTCAATTCCGGCTCCTCTTTCGCCGCCTCCTCCAGACTGTCGTTGCTCAACGCCGCGCCCGATTCCACCCATTCCCGGAGCGGCCGCAGATCCGGCAATTCCACCCCGGAACGAACCACTGACGGCGTCTCCTCCAGCAACTCGAACGTTTTCAGCAACGCCACAAACCGATTGCTGCCCCGCCAGCCGGAATGCAGGTTCACGTATTCCGCCAACGCCCTCAACTGCCGCTCCACTTTCCGCAGATTCCAGTGACGGATGATCAGCGGATGGAAGTGCATCACCTGCTTCACTTCCATGCTGTCAAACACGCACCCGTCGGAGTCGACGCCGATCAGAAAGTCGTGACGGGGCGTGAAAAGCATTGCCATGCCTCCTTTCCCCGGCTCAGACGCCGGAAAAGGCCTGGAATCCGCCGTCCACCGGCACCACGATGCCCGTCACGAACTTGGATCCCGGAGAGGCCAGCCACACCAGGGCGCTCAGCAGATCCTCCGGATCGCCGAAACGGCCCTGGGGCGTGTGATCGACGATGGTCTGGCCGCGGTCCGTCAGGTCTCCGGACTCCGTCGTCAGCAGAAACCGGTTCTGTTCGGTCAGGAAAAATCCCGGCGCGATCGCGTTTACCCGGATATTCGTCGAGACTTCTTTGGCCATGTACACCGACAGCCATTCGGTGAAGTTGTTGATCGCCGCCTTCGCCGCGGCGTATCCCACCACCCGGGTCAACGGTTTCAACCCGGCCATGGAAGACACATTGATGATGTTGCCGGAGCCCTGCTCCCGCATGATCTTGCCGAAGATCTGGCACGGCAGCACCGTGCCGACGAAATTCAGATCCGTCACGAAACGCAAGGCTTCCGCCGGCAGATCGAAAAACGTTTTTTTGCCCGGCATGGCCGTGGCGTCGGGATGGTTTCCCCCGGCTCCGTTCACCAGCAGATCCACCCGCCCAAAACGTTTTTTCACTTCGTCGGCGGCGCTCTGCAAGGATTCCTCCGAGGTCACGTCTCCGGGCAGGGCCACGGCCTCGCCGCCCGCCTGGGTGATCTCGGTGGTCAGGTTCTCAAGCTTTTTCTCGTTGCGGCTCAACAGGGCGACCTTCGCGCCCCGGGCGGCCAGTTCACGGGCCATCGCACTGATGAGCACGCCATTGGCGCCGGTGACCACGGCCACCTGATCGTTCAAATCAAATAGGGAATCGGACATCGTGTACCTCTTAAACGTCGTAGGTGGAGGCCGAGGTGTTTCCGCCCCGACCCGTCCAGTTGGTGTGGAAAAATTCGCCCCGGGGCTTGTCCAGCCGCTCGTAGGTGTGGGCGCCGAAATAGTCCCGCTGTGCCTGCAGCAGGTTGGCCGGCAGACGCTCGGCCCGATAGCCGTCGTAGTAGGCCAGCGCCGCCCCGATGGCCGGCATGGGAATGCCCTGCGTCACCGCGGCCGACACCACCTGGCGCCAGGAGGCCTGGGCGGTGGAGACCGCCTCGCTGAAAAAGCCGTCCAGCAGCAGATTGGTCAACTCCGGATTCGCGTCGAACGCGTCCTTGATCTTGCTCAGGAACGCCGAACGGATGATGCACCCGCCCCGCCACATCAGCGCGATGCCGCCATAGTTCAGCGACCAGCCGTATTCCTCGGCCGCCGCGCGCATCAGCTGATACCCCTGCGCGTAGGACACGATCTTGGAGGCGTAGAGCGCCTGCCGCAGATCCTCGATCATCTGCGCCTTGTCGCCGTCAAACCCGGCCTCGGGCCCGCCCAGCTTCTTCGACGCCGCCACCCGCTCCTCCTTGAGCGCGGAAAGACAGCGGGCGAACACGGCCTCGCCGATCAGCGTCAGCGGCTGCCCCAGATCCAACGCGCTGATGGCCGTCCATTTCCCCGTGCCCTTCTGGCCCGCGGTGTCGAGAATCGCGTCCAGCGTCGCTTCCCCGTTTTCATCCGTGTATCCCAGAATATCGCGGGTGATCTCGATCAGGTAGGAGTCCAGCTCCCCCTGGTTCCATTCCGCGAAAATGTCGCGCATCTCCTCGTTGGAGAGCCCCAGGCCCGCCTTCATCATCTGGTAGGTCTCGCAAATCATCTGCATGTCGCCGTACTCGATGCCGTTGTGCACCATCTTCACGAAGTGCCCGGCCCCGCCGTCGCCTACCCAGTCGCAGCAGGGTTCGCCGGACTCGGTCTTGGCGCAGATCGCCTGAAAAATCGGCTTCACCGCCTCCCAGGCCTTGGGAGAGCCCCCCGGCATGATGGAGGGACCGGTCAACGCCCCCTCCTCGCCCCCGGACACGCCCGTGCCAATGTACAAAAGTCCGGCCTCCTCGACCTTTTTCATCCGACGCTCGGTGTCGGGAAAATGGGTGTTGCCGCCGTCGATCAGGATATCGCCCGGCTCCAACAACGGCATCACCTGGTCGATGAACGCATCCACCGCGCTCCCCGCTTTCACCATCATCATCACCTTGCGGGGCCGCTTCAGTTGTCCCACAAACTCCTCGACCGATTTGGCCCCGAGGATGTTCTTCCCGGCCGCGCGGCCGTTGACGAAATCGTCCACTTTGGAGGTGGTCCGGTTGGTGCAGGAGACGGTGAATCCCTTGCTTTCCATATTCAAAATCAAATTCTCGCCCATCACGGCGAGACCCACGACACCAATATCCGCTTGCGACATGAGAAAAAGCTCCGTTCGTTACCAGGTTGAAAGTGCCGTCCTTATAGAAAGGCCCCCTTCGCCGTGCAAGGGAAATCGGAAGCGGCCCTCCCCAATGCGTGCATGACCAAAATCGTCCTACAGTCCTGAATCCCGCCTCCACCTCTCAGGAGGGATGCGTTGGAAATCGTGTTCACAAAGGTCCCATTCAAATGAGATCACCGGGAATCAGGCTCCGGAGGAGCCAACGCGTGAAGCTCGGGGGTCATGCCCCCGAGAGACTTTCAGAAGAAAATGGCGCGCCCCGACAGGGGTGCACGCGAAGTTTCGGACAGGAGGTTGGGCATTCCTGCCCGACAAAAGCAGGGGGGCCACGAAAGCCAGATTCATACCCAAGCGAAGCTTACATTCATTTCGCCATCCCACCCGCTGAAGTTGAGTTCTGGACCCCGATTGCTTTCATGAAACCGGGGACATAATGTGATACGGCAAGGAATCAATTTTTCGTTTCGGCATTCATCGCTTCCGCCTTGCCCGGATCCTGCATCAGGGTGATCACCGTATCCGCGACCAGTTCGCGACCGTTGAAGAAGGCGTCCTCGATGTTGCCCTCGACCCGGACCCGGTCTCCGACTTCGACCTGCTGATACCCGATTTCATCGAGCGGATTATAAGACATGTCTCCCGTATCGACCGTAAGCGTCTGATCCCCCATTTCCACCGTGAATTCCCGGCCCTCCACCGAGGTCACATCCCCCACCACATGCACTTGGGACCTATCCGAAGATGACCACGCCCCTCCCAGGCGGTCTTCATCCGACGGGTTGGCGTAGAAATAGGTGTTGAGTCCCTCCACATACACGCTGGACGCGTCCACGGACGTGAGGTCATACAAATCGTCGTCCACTCGGCCGCGCACCGTCACCTTGTCGTCCTCGATGATTCGGTTGCCATCCGCATACCAGTCCCAATCGTCCATTTCGACCGTGACCAGCCCCGCCCCGTAATCCAGAGTAAAGGACGAGTCCGTACTCGCCGCGACCGTGCCGCTTAAGGTGATCCAGGAGCCTTGGGGTTGCTGATACGGGTTCGGGTCCTCCTGTCCGTGAACGGGCAACGTTCCAATCAGGGCGACGCCAAACGCGCAGACAGCGCACATTGTAAGAGGGTAACGAGTCATAAGATCCTCCTGTGATGGGGGTGAAGAGTTCTAGAGGGTTCAGTGTTCTGTGTTCAGTACAGGCAAACCTACCCTCGATCCCGCCTTCCTCTCCATCGTCAAAACCCCGCAAAACCGCGTTCGAAACCCAACATCCCCACCCAATCAGGATTACGGAAGGCGGAAATCAGGGTTCCCCGCCATTCCGAACGCGCCACCATCCGCCTAGGATGCAGAGACGAACCGAACGCACGTCTCAAATCGGAGGCGTGCCCTGAAAACATCCCACTCAACCCAAGGAGGCAACCCATGAGAGTCACTTCTCGCCACCTATCCACCCTTCTACCCGCCCTTCTCGTCATCGGCCTCGCGCCGCTCGTGACGGCCCAGGGCCCCGCAGGAACCTACCTGCAGGCGGCCTTCGCCGATTGGGAGGATTACGACAACGGCTACTCCGTATCCGGCAGTTACCTGGCCAACGAACAGGTGCGATTCTTCGCCGAGTACATCGACACCGACCTCGAACACCTCCGCGCGGGCGGCGGATACATCTTCCCCTTGGAAAACAACCTGTCGCTGGAGCTCGGCGGTTCCTACAACGAAGTGGAAACCGGCTTCTTCGATGAGGAAGGCTTCGGCGTGCACGGCATCGCCCGCCTGGAAACCGAACAGGGACTCACGTTGTCCGGACGCCTCGAGGAACTCTTCTTCGACGAACTGAACAACGAAACGGTTGTCGGCTTTGGCGCCGACTACGGGCTCACGTCCACGACAAGCGTCTTCGCCGAATACGACCTCTACCTGGACGAGTTCAATCAGAACCTGTTCACCGTCGGCGCCCGCCTCCACTTCTGACCCGAGGCGACATCCGATACCAGAAAAGAGAGGGCCACGGCCTTCTCTTTTTTTGTCCAAATGGACGCAAAGCGGAACCCAAAAAAGGAGGTTGGGCATTCCTGCCCGACACCATCAAAAGAACCCCCGGAAACCACCCTCATCTCCGACTACCCCAAAAAGGAAACTCCCCCTCCATTTGAACACGTTTACCTCAGAGGAACGCATTCATTCGGAGCTTAGCCCAAGGAATGCAATGCACCCGATTCTGCACACAATAGCCCCATCATAAATAAAACAAAAACCGGATTCACATCAACCGATGCAATTCATTTCGCAAAACCACCCAATGAAGCCGCCCTTCCCATGGAGCGGCACTGTCTCAGTGCCATGTACCCCCTCCATCACGGAAAACCCATCCAAAAGTACCTCTTGAAATATCGGGTCACCGAAAACGAACTCCTCTCCGGAATCCGAAGCGCCGGATTGAAAAACGTCGAAGACGCCTACGCCGAGATCCTGGAAACCGACGGCCGCTTCAGCGTCCTCCCCGCCACCGGCTCGAAATCGGCCACCAGCCTAGAATACGTGGTGACACCGGACACGCCTTCCTGATCAAAACTCGAGATTCGCACGGGTCAAACGAGCCCAACCACAATCGTCCAGTACCCCCACCCATGGACCGGCACTCGGTCAGGGCCGCATGCCGACTCTACTCATGGCACCACTGGAAAGCGCAATTGCGAACAAACCGAGCCAACAGGCTTTATGGATTCTATCCCGCATCACTGTTCCCGACGTCCACACGAACCTGCTCAAGAGCTGGTGTTGTCATCTGATTTTTCACTTTTTATGGATTTTGAGAGACATTTTTTAAAAAGCTCGATTTCTTTTTCATCAAATAAAGCATGGTTGATGCCAGCGGCATACGTTCCATCCATTTTCATAATCCAGGAGGCACGACTTTTTCTCATTCGAAGCGCCATAATCAACCCACCGATCATGGTAACAGCGCCGCCGATAATAAACCACGCGGATTTTTCATGAGCATCCAAATCTGTAAAAAAAGTTAAACCCAACATAAAAAGCCCGAAGACCATAACCTGTGAAGGCCAAGCAATACTCCCTTGAAAAGTTTCATGAAACGAAATTTCAGGACTCAATGCTCCAAGATGAAATGCTGAATTACCCGCATCTCCAAACCGTTTCCATGAAACATACAGGACGTCGTCCTCTATGCGGAAAGAGCATTTTTGAGCGGGATCAATTGAATGTAATTCTGTTTGTGTGTTGTTCATGAAGTACAAGTGTTTGATAGATGGTTCCGACCTTCATCCCGGCCGGGGATGGGACGCCAAGGGAAAACAGATTAGAACGGGCGATCCGGGTGCCTGACCATTTTAAATTCATCTTGCTTGCACAAGTATGTTTATTGGAAAGCGTTCCTTATTCTTCAGAGCTATTGTACTCGAATTCAATCAACTTTTCCATGATCACCGGGGAAGGAATCGCGAAGCCAACACCTTCCGCCGTGCTTGGATGGCCTGAAACAACGGCGATGACGTTTCCGTTCTGGTCCAAAACCGGGGACCCTGGCAATCCGGGAGTGGACGAGATGCTGATTTGATAATGGTTAAGCCCACCGATCAGCCGGGAGGTATGGCTTAAGACTCCCTCACGAAAGGTGTGGTACAGCGGTTGACCTTCATTCAAAGGATTGCCCAGTACCGCCAGGGACTCGCCTTGGCGGGGTGATTCCCGAACCGAAAGGTGCAAAGGGGGCCATTTTCGATCATGCTTCGGGCGCACCAAAACGATTTCGTGCTGCTCGTGCCATGCAACCACAACTCCCTCGTATACCAGAACCCCTCCACTGGCATGTGGAATTCGCAAGCTGAATGGCTTATCAAACGGAAGAATGGCAGACTTGCTGGTGACCATGAGGCCGTCAGGGCTGACGACAAAAGCCGTCCCGGCGCTTTGTGGGCTACGAACTTCGACGACAGAGGGCACCGTCTCCTCACGAATCCCGAGCCATCCACCTTTGACAAACTTCTGCTTGGGGAATGCGCTCTCGGCGTTAGACAGCCACTTGCGGGCATCCTTGGAAAAGTGAAACCGTCTCTCTTCCCTACGCTCTTTTGGAAGAGTTGGTTCGGAGTGGGATTTCGAGGAATCCCCAGCGTGATCCTCACGGCGGAACCTGGGAAAAGATGCGGATGACGGATCCTCGGGGATCTCTAGATCGGCGGGAATAGGGACCTGGGCGATCACCAAACCCGGTAGGGTGCGGGGAGCCAGAACAAACTTCTGGGTTTTTAAGTTAAGAAGGGTTCGTCTATGTAGATCGAACATACCTGACCGATACTTCTGGGAAAAAATCTGAGCCGGAGGTCCTTGAAGGTCGAGAAAAAGGGAGAAATCCTCCTTCTCTCGGATTTGGAGGCGTAAGTTTTCCGATTCTAAAGTTTCGCGCAACGCGTACACCAAAGGGCTTCCTGGAAGCGGTTGCCAGGAAATACGACGCTTGGCAGCCTCCGACTCCTCTTGTGGAAGCTGCGCCAAGATCCTGCCGTCCTCGTCGAAGATGGAACAGTTTAAAAAGAGACCCTTTGGCAACGGATAAAGGGGGTGTTCATTGGAGCCCTTTCGATATACCCATGTTCCCTCCGAAGGTCGCGCCGAGATCCATCCCTCACGATTCCAATGGGCCCGGAAAGTGACCACACTGAGGTCGGGACTTGCAAACCACTGGACGGGACGCTCGCGCGACATGTTTTCATCCATCACAAAATTGTGCCCAAGGCGTTCTCCGGTGGATAAATCGACGTAATCAAACGTCCATCGAGACTGGCCCTGGTGGGAGTCCACCGCCACGAGTAGCGCGACATCATCGCGTTGTTCTCCCATCACCAAACCAACCAAAGGATTTTCCAATGGATTCGGAAACCTCGCAATCTCCACGCAATCCGGAAGGGAATAGACCCGAATGGTATTGGAAGCGGCGTTCCAGGCCGAAACTTTACCAGCCCCGGTAGCGAGCAGAGTGTGAGAGGATACGTCGGGCATAAACCGGACTCTGGCAGTGTTTACATCCAGAACCCCCCAGGCGTTGTCGGACTTTCTCCGAAAAAGAATTCCTTTTTGATCCCAGGCCGGCAGCAGGGTGTCTACCTCCCCACCGGTGTCGACAAAGAGATTGGGATGGTCCCAGCTTGAAAGTTCAAATTGCGGTGTTACGTGCCCGTTCCCGCTGAGATGTGCGGGCCGGGCGCGAACTGTATATTCGAAAACACCTCCTCTGTATTCCGCCTGGACCACGAAGGCAAGCCCACCGACACGGGTGGCATCAGGGCGAAAGTGGAACGTATTTTCCTCGTCCACCGTGACATTCAGCGTGGACAGCACACGTAAGGACACAGCGTGTTCCTTTCCGTCGGTGAGGAAGCGGGGACGATAAGACCAGGCTACTCCCGGAATGACTGGGGGGATGATGTCCGTGAGTGGAATGGCCAAGGATCTCCCTTTGCCGCGCAACTCCTCGGCCAAGTGGAGCCGACGGGTAAACAGTCCTCCCCCTGAGTTGGGCAGATACACCACTCGGTGATGAACCACATCCAAAACCGGTAATTCCCGGGGAGAAAAGGTCGCGGGGCGAACATCATTCGAAGACTGACGGGGCGGAGTCTCTATACGAAGAATCAGGTGCCCGTTGTGGGGATTCCGCACGGTGATGACCCTGTCGGACTCGACGGAGACAGTCAACTCGGCCCCGTGGGCTGGAACCCCTCGGGTGGGCGTCGGACACACGCGGCTGGAGAAAAACATGGGTTCACTGTCGGGGGCCGCGAATGGAAGGTATTCAGCCCCCACCCGTTGAAAGGTTTGCCACTTTAACATTCTATAATTGGAGCCCAGCCCAAGGCGAATCACGGAAAAATCAGCCAAAGTGCCCTTGCTTTTCGAAACGGAATAACCGGAGGTAAGATTCCCTTGAGAAGGTATGGCCATGGATTCAACAACATTCCCATCCGGCAGCTGAACCCGAACCAATCGGATTTCCGCGTTATCCTGACCAAAAGGATGAATCATAACGGCCAAGGCACGGTCCCCCGCTTCGGGGTGGCCAACCCACCCGATC
>Ga0194138_10000330_pt1 | contig 22690 bp, 40 predicted proteins | sample TARM_MetaG_T2_14_FD_134022 | JGI IMG/M metagenome (GOLD analysis project Ga0194138, IMG submission 134022) | Freshwater microbial communities from Pennsylvania, USA, analyzing microbe dynamics in response to fracking - TARM_MetaG_T2_14 (version 2) | ecosystem: Environmental > Aquatic >...
AATGACAATAGTACACAATCTTCTGGTAGTGTATAACTTTCTGAGTCTGTCCCCATACTCCAAAACAGATCTTTGAAGTTTTTACCATCCCAGATACACATTTGTGATTTACACCAATAAGATGCGCCTTCTCTTGTTTCATCATATTGCCAACGGAAATGGTCTCCTACTTTCAATTGGTGGGTTTCTAGCAATTCTTTCAATGTTTTCATATCTTCTCCTTAATCTTTAGTTGGAATCCGAGTATAATCTTTCCCTTCGCTGGAGTCAAACAATTTGTCATCTAAAACATCAAAAGCTTGCTCAAGACCGATACGTGCAAGCTCAACATATCTTAGCACAACAGCCAGTTCTTCACAAGGGTGTTGACGATGGAAATCATAAATATATCTGTAAACGTCTTGCAACTCGCTTGCCTGCGATAGTAGCATATCCCGAGTAAACATCATATCTTCCTCTTTGCTAAACTCTTCATAATTTTCATCAAAATTATCTGACATAAAAATTCTCCTGTTTGTCTTAAGTTTTATTAGTATAGCACATAAGAAAAGTGTGTCAACAGTTAACATACGAAAAATATTTCAAAAGTTTTTCATTGTACTCTTGACACCACTATATGCCTTGTGTACTATAGCTCACACCTAATCAAGAAAGAGGAAATATAAGTGAATGTAACAATATACAAGGTATCGTTGAAGGGTGTCTGGGATAACAAAATTAATGACAGTTTCCGCAACTTGTTGAAACTTAATGGTTTTGTTCTGAAATCAGATGATGATAATTTTAGTTATGATTGGCAAGATTATGGGGGATATCCTGATGGGCATGATTACTCTAGCTGGTACAAAGACAATCAATACCAGCAATTTACATATTCCGATTACCCAGCTTGGATTCCAGAAAACAAGAAAGAGACTCAACTGCTTCTTCTTCCAGATGATTTTGCCAGTCTGATGTTCATGTTGGAGTTGCAGGAAGATAAAATCAAGTTTGAATCTATATCCAAGAGTACGATTATTGTTGATCATCCAATTGAAAAGATGATGAAAGAGTTCTCAGAAGTGTTGACAAATGGGGTGAGTAATGCGATATTAAAACAGATGATGAAACAGGAGCAATAATAAATGAACAAAATTGAAAAGAAATTGCGCAAAATTAAAGGTTTGTATAATTTATTGAATGAGCAACTCAAACAAAACGCTATTGCAGACGTAAAGAAAGAGTGTGGTTTCAGATCTGCAAACTACCCTGAGTTTGCTTTTGATTATAGTATGAGGTTTTCCAGTATTGAACTTAAAGTGTTCAAAAATAAAGTTTCAGACTATTACGATTTCGGTATGTTCTTTGGTGACGCCTTTGGATTAAACTATTATGAATTGATGGATGTAATGTTCAGTTGTGACAAGGATTTTGTTGGTGTCAATATGGTGAGATTCAATGGGTATATTGAACAACTAACAAAATTTGTTCGTAAGGCACTTAAAGGTGGTATAGATTCTATGAATTATGGTGTGCAAACTGAATCTGTAAAAGTAACAAACTATCTTGATTTTGAGGAGAGACTCTAATGTATCACTATTTTAAATCAAAGCTTAACTGGAATCCGGTAACAATTCGAGTTGTATGGGCAATGTTGCTTGCATTTTGTATTGTATTCTGGTACTATTCTTTCAAGTTGTTTGATTTTGTAGTTCATCATATCACTAAATTTGTTTGAAATTATTAGGAGGATAAATGATTACCAAAGGTAAATGGAAGAGAAATGACGAAGTAAGTACATATATTGAATCAGAGAATGGTATATTCTTAGATACAATAGGACATCTTAAACTGTGGTCAGATAAACACGTAGATCATATGCTTGCTTGTGTTAATGCTTGCCGTGGAATGGATACAAAAGAATTACAAGACAAAGGTATCGTCAGTATTGTAGGAAATGAACTTTTGAAACAAGATGAAATTATTCAGAAACTAATTGATCTTGTAGAACATTATGGAAACTGCTATAATCATGACTTGACTGCTTATCATGAATACCGCGCCGCAAAGAAATATATGGAGGATAAGAATGTCTAATAAAATCGTACTATCACGCATTAATGATTATACCCATACTGAGGTATTTGATACTTCTGTGGCGTGGGGTAGGATCTTTGCTCTCATTGTTGACGATGTTGTCAATCTATATGACGAAGATCTTACAAATCTTGTTTACGATATGTTCTCAGATCCAACAACCTCGGCAAAAGAAGATGTGATTGAATTGATGAAAGATGAGCATATTGGTTCAATGTTTATTTTGGAGGTTAATTGATGTATAATATTTCAAAAGGTCTATTCTTTTTGAAGGGGGCTCCTTTGACAAAAGGACATGTATCTGCCATTATTAGAGCAGTTTCACAAGTTGATGAATTGCATGTAGTTTTATGTTGGGACGAAAAGTTCCAAAAAACTCTAACAGCTTATCAACAAAAAGTTCAAACCAAAATTAATAGAACTCTTTGGATAACTAACACATTTAAACATTATAATAATATAAAAATTAGTGTTGTTGATGAATCATATATTAAAAGTTATCCTGACGGTGAAGTTGATTTTACTAAACTTTTGATGAATGAAGTTTATCATAATTATAAATGTTCACATTTTGATAAAGTGTTTAGTTCAGAAGTTGAATATAACGGATACTTCCAGAGGAATTTTCCTGATTCAGAAATTGTATTAATTGATCCTGAACGGAAAATGGTAGATATCTCCGCCACTCACGTTAGGAATAATTTGAGCTTACATTGGGATTATATCAGTAAAGAGGCTCAAAAAGATTTTGTAAAGAAAGTTTGTATTATTGGTGTTGAAAGTTCAGGTAAAAGTACATTAGCCATTAATCTTGCTCAATACTATGGTACAAAATATGTTGAAGAAGTTGGTAGAACCATATGTGAAAATGAATTGGGATGTTCAGAATCAACAATGACAATTGAAGACTATGAATACGTTGCAATGAAGCATAAATGTAAAGAACGTGAATATCTTAAAGATGCTAGAAAAGTATTGTTTAGCGACACTAATAACCTTATCACGTTGTTTAGTGTGATGTGTATGGGTAAAGATAGTCAACTTCTCCGTGAAATGGTTAAAAAAGAAGATTATGATCTGATTATTTTCCTTGATTGTGATGTTGAATGGGTATATGATCCACTTAGATTAAACAGCACACCGGAGAAACGTCAACAAACGTTCCAACTGCTTAAAGATCTATGTGAAGAATTTGATATTCAGTATAAAATGGTCAGTGGAAATTACTACATTCGTTTCACTGAAAGTGTTAAACTAGTTGATGAACTACTTGAAAGGAGTTAACAATGAATACTTGGGCTGATTTGTTTATGACCGTTAATCCCACTTTGTTGTTGGGCTATTGTCTGTTCTTGGGTAGTGTTTGTGGATGGTTTGTTTGTAAAACAGTGAATCATCCTACATTCAAATTCAGTAGTGCTGCATGGCCCATTCTAGATGATCTGTTTGAACCTAAATTGGATTATCTCTGGATGGTTACTGTAGTCGTGGCAATCAGTGCTGTGAGTTATTACACAAATGCCAGTGGTGTGGAATTCGCATCATCTGTTACTGGAATTGTTGGTGCAGTACTAGTTGCTAAAGGTAAAAGTAGTAGTTATTTCTGGGGATTCATTGCAACCGCATTGTATACTTGGATTTCATATAAATTCAAGTTGTATGGCGAAACAATTACTTATGCGTTCTTGTTTCTCCCTATGCAGGTAATCGGTTATTACTTGTGGATGAAGAATAGCTCCAATGAAAATTACGATGTAATTAAAAAGATCATGAGTACCAAACAACGAATTGTTTTGTTTATTGGCACAGGATTGGCGATTGTAGTATATGCAGAGTTTCTTAATCTGTTGAATGGCTCAATGCCGGGTCTTGATTCAGCCACTGCGATTCTGAGTATTGTTGCAACTACTTTGATGATTATGCGTTATGCCGAACAATGGCTGATTTGGATGTGTGTAAACATTGTTGCAGTCACTATGTGGATTCAGGCGGCATCTAAACATGATGATGCAGGCTGGGCAACATTGGCAATGTGGGTAACATTCCTGTTGAATTGTGTCTATGGTTGGTACAAATGGCGGAAAGGGGGTAGTCTTGAAAACATCAAAGAATCTTGAGCGGCTGCTTGAACACTCACTTTCTTGTTTCTGTTACAAGGCTGATAAGATTATTGTTCATGATTTAAATATCAAACAAGATAAAACTGTTTTGTCTCTTGAAGTCTGGTACAATGATAAAGGACAACAGAAGATTAAATTTAAAAATCTTGTTCTATAAAATATAAGTTGTTAACATATTGAAAATTTTATAAAAATATGTTAATATAAGTTTGTCAAATAACTATTAACCCTATTTTGCTCTTGTAGCAGAATGGGGTTTTATTCTATTTAAACAACCTAAAGGTTTATTATGGGAATACCAGATAAGAGTATAGATGGTTCAGATTGGTCTTCAGTTAATGTTTTATCAGGATTACCAGTCGGAACACCAATGGCAATCCAATTAAAGACAAATGCAATGATTATTCTTTTTGAATCTAGCACCAAACCTACAGCACAATCTAAAGATGGTGTTTTAGTTTCAAATATATTCAATGAAGACTCTACTAGGATCATTACAGCAAATAGCCTAGAGATTTGGGCGAGGTGTGCTAATGAATACGATAGTGCAATAATTAACATACAAGAAATCGGTGGAATATAATGACTATCTTATCATCATCTCAGTCCTCTACTATTATACCTCCTGAAGCCTTTTCTGGCAATAGGGCTATTAATGTTCAATTCTATAGTGAATCCAACAAAAAATTAGGCTCTCAGTGGGAAGCCAGTAGGAGATTAACTAATGCTAGCCTTAACCAGAAATTTTATTCTATCATTAAGACAAGAACATTACCTGTTGATCTAAAAGCTAGATTCTTTACTTTTACAGGGGCAGGTCTTATTGCTAGATTTTATACTGGATTTACACCTATCACTCTTCCAGACCCCGAACCTGTTTTTTCATTAAGGCCAGAACAACCGGCTTTCAGGGATTTTGATATTTATGCTGTTACAGCTCCCACCAGCCTTGGTACAAAATGGGCAGCGGATATTTTTGCAGAAGGAAACACGTCTAACCAATCAAAAGGATCTGTTGGGAACTCATATGGATCAGGTTGGATTATAGAGCCAAATAAGGAAATACTGTTAGAAATAGAATCATTAGAGTCAGCACAAAACATAAGTGCCAGATTAGAACTGTATAACGGATTGTTAGATTTGCCTTTATAATAAAATACTTGTATAATAAAGTTCTTGAATAATTAAAAAATTTATGATAAAGTTAAATCATATACTAATTTATTAACAAGAACTATTAATTATGGAACAACAAAACAACAACAAAAATCAACAGGTTGGTAGGGAGAACCCCGTCAAGGATGACGACCTTCTTCTAACTCAAGAAGATATTGAATATTTTAAATCTGTCCCTACTAACATTCACGTAGTATATTCTAAGATATATAACAGGGTTTTGGTTCAGAAAACTAATACAGTATTTACAACCGAAGAGGAAGCTGAACAATATGCAGAGACTTTAGCTGTAAGTGTTAGTGGATTGAATTTAAATTTCTGGGGTTATAGTTTCTCAGATATCGCGGTTAAATATGTCTTCGAGGATTTAGAAGAAATTGGAGTCACCCACCGAATTACTATTTATCCTAAAAACAATGCTTGACATTTTATAAAGTATGTGATAATATATAGTTATAGATTAATAATAAAATTAGATTCAGGCTCAACGAGCCACAAGTGATGTACAATGATCATGAGTCCTCCTTCTCTAGTTGTACATCCACCCTATCCTCTCCTTGCTCTTTATCCACGCAACGTGGTTTAGTTTTATATTATGTAGCATCAAAGATGCTGAGACATTAATGTCTCAATATATTATGTAGCGCAGGCAACAGGGACTCCGTTGCGGTGGTTGCCAATATTTACGCAGCGACGAGTGAGACCTATATAATATATAACGTATTTCTCTTTTCTTTCATACTCTCCTTTTAATTTAATTAAAGCCACTTCCGAAAGGTTGTGGCTTTTCTTTTATCTGATCTTAATCTTCTAGCTTATGAATCTTGACATTTGCATTTGTATACAAATCACATTTTGAAGCTGTAATGATAGCTTCAATCGGGTCATTACAAGCTCTGTAAGCGCCTTCCGCATACAGTGACCCACTACCATAAAACAAAATAGAGTCTGCACCAAGTCGAGTCCAAGAATCTTTCCAGTAATGTTTTTCAAAGAAACAGTAAATTGTTTTTGTGTTTGGTTCATACTTCATAACATCAATTTTACCACCTATACCATAATTCACATGGATAATTTTAACATCTCTGTACCCTCTAGAAATGTCAGGTAAAGTAAATTCATTGTTCCTTGCACTTAATCTTACACACTCATTCAACATTCTTGTGCAACCTGTAGCGGTAATCCAACCTACCTCTTTAGAAATGTAGAAGACTTTCTCAGCATCTGGTTGAAGTGTTGTTACTTTAAATTCATTTTTAGGAAAAATAATACTTGAATTTGAAGCTGTTTCTGTGGTAGTAGTCTGACTATCTGTATAAATTGCTTTTGTTTTTTCATCAATAATTATTGTTGTCATATATTTTACCCCTCTTACTTAGTTGATTTAGATTAAAATACATGCGTATCAATCTATTGTCAACATAGATTACATGGAAACTTAGCAAAAATTTATTCTTGACATTCACGATAATCTATATTACAATATACAAAATCTCGTAGCATCGTTTCTAAGAAATTTTAAGAGTTTCAGGCATAAATGGTATTGACAACAGCCAGAAACTCCTGTAAAGTGTCATACAAGCTGTTTAAACAAGCTCAAACAGTTACGCAACCAACAAAGGAGAAATAAATGAGTAGTGTTTTTGTATATACTGCACTAAAAACAAAATGTAAAGAACACAAAGAATTGAATGGCCACATCACAACAAGTTTCATGAAGGTAGAAGGTAAGATGCCAAAACTTACAACTTGTGTAAACGAGTCAATTGCTACAGTTGTTGAAATAAAATACCTCGAAGGTGGTGGTTACTGTTGCAATTGTTGATTGCCATCTTGCACATTCGCGTAATAAGTATTTCAACGACATTGGTCTAACTTATGACTATGAGTTCATTCCGCACATCACCCTGTGTAGTGGTAAAAATATAGGTGACTATACTCACCTAATCGGTAAGTTTGCATATTGCGGTGGCGAGTATATTGGTTTTATTGTAAAATAAACAAGGGAGAATAACTTATGAATGACCAAACTAAAATTGCAGAACTTGCTAAACAGTATACAAGTTTTGAGCTGGCAGAGATGTTGATTAGTACGAAAAACAGTGAAGATAGGTTGCCGGTTGGTATGACCAAAGATCAAATTACAAAAACAATTAAAAAGATTATAAATTTTGCTGAGATGTACCAATGCGAACATGAAGAGGTATATCGAGGAGGGTCTATATGGACAATTTGCCAGCAGTGTGGTAAGAAATGGGCAGATGATGAGGGTGGGTATGTTCCATATGAACAACCAAAGGAAATTATAGAAGCTTGGGAATTATACGAAAAACTAACGAAAGGAGAATAAGAATATGAAAGAAACCAATAATTTTAAACTTCACGAAGAAGCAACACAACTCTCAGACACCATAACTAGCTACAAACTATCGAAGATGTACCTACAACAAAAACAAGAACTTGAACAATTGAAAGAGAAATATGAAAAACTTAATGAACTTTTTGAAGATTACCTGAAATGCCATCGAGTTATGGTAGAAGAGATTGAACGACTTCAAATGCAAAAGAATATTGATCCTAATGTTGTTAGAATTCAATATGAGCTTGAATGTTAACTGAACCATTGTGGGTTCTGACACAAAATGTCTCTACTGTTAATTCACCCCACAGAAGGCTCCGATACCAAATATATCTATTATTGAGATTGGTTAAACGTTATTGAACTCTAAATGTCAATTTTAAGGGCTGTAGGAAGCTCCCTGTTGAATAGTTTAACGCAGGGAGTACACAGATAGTCAGAATGACTAAGAGTTGATTATAGAGTGTTTTATGAGGGCATATTGACCTCCTGTGCCACAAGCACTGTTGGTTTTATGATGGGTTTAAGGTTTGATAGTTTTATTGCTACTGAACCTTGAATATTTTATGAATATGTGATACAATGTAGTATAGATGGAGGAAACATGGCTAAAGCTAAGTATGAATCTATTGAGCAGGCTATACAGGCTTGGAAAGATGGTGAACTAAAACTTGAGACTTTGAAAAAGAACTACTATCATACACAAAAATTAGGACAAGAGAGGCAATGGTTTTATCGTGAGGCTATCTTTGAAATAGAGAAAATTAGATTGCAGGAGCAGTGGGGTTGACGACCCCCTTAAACAGGGTTTCAGCCCTTGCTGCATAAGGGTTTTGTCTTCTTTCAATGCCTCTAATGCTCTACCCTCTTTCTCTTAACTCTTCTTCTAATTCTGTTGAGGATTTATTATGCTATTATACTATTACTACACAAACAGTAATTACAGAAGAAAATTATCTGATGAGATAGATTACATTTATAAATTATACAGCGACTACTATAAAATTAGATTATCAGATGAAAAATCATTGAAGTATACCATAGGGAATTTATTGTTCAATGTATCAAGACTGGTAATGAACAATCAAGATACTCTGGTGTTCACAAAAGAACGTAAGTTTTTCGATGAAGGTGTAAAAGTTAATGGTAAGCAATGTAAAATAAAATTATCTTATACATTTTTTAATAAATTGATTGGTGTTTTAAAAGATGAAGGTATGGTTCATGTTGTGTTAGGGGGAGATTTTATTTACCATGAACATATTGACAGTAATGGAGAGATTAAGAAAATAGCAACAGGTAAGCGCACGGTCAGTAAAATGGTTGTGAATGAAAAGCTGTTGACTCTGCTTCAAGATAAGACCATTAAGTATTCAATGGAGAATATTATGATTCTGCGTGATGAAGATAAGAATGATTTACAGTATGACCCAACACAACTTCAATTACAACAAATTCATTTTCTAAAAGGTTATAATGAACATTTAAGTGATTTTAAATTTTATGATAAAAATGGTAAACTGATTGCTGAACCATTCCTTCGTAGGATTTTTAACACCAGCTTCGAAATGGGTGGAAGATACTACACTCAGCTGGGGGTTATTCAAACTACGGCTCCTGAAGATAGGTTGAAAATCACAGTAGATGGTCGAAAATGTTGTGAGGTGGATGCGGTAGCATTACACCCTAGTATTTTAGCCACAAGAGCTGGGATTAGTGTTGATTATGACCCTTATGATTTTGAAGTTCCGGCAGAGATTGATTATGAAGCAATTGAAAAATATAAAATTAAGTATGGAATAAACCAATACAACCCAGTACGAAATTTAAATAAGATTGCCGTGTTGCTAGCTTTTAACAATAAAACTCGTGGGGCGGCTCTACAGAGTATCAGCCGTAAGTTGCGAGACGATGCAAATCTTCCAGAAAAAGATCGTATGTATTTTGGCGTGAATTTCATTGACATTAACCAGCTTTATGCTAATATGGCAAATAGAAACTTGGCAATAAGTGAAAGTTTTGGGAGCAATGCTGGAGCTTTTTTGCAGTGGTTGGACAGTGCGTGGATGGAACGTGTACTTGGTTATATGATTCAGCAAAACATACCAGCTATCCCTGTGCATGATAGCATTGTGTGCCCAGAAGATTGTGCTGATATTGTGGTTAAGGCAATGACATTAGCATACGAACAGAGCTTTGGTGACAGCTATAATTTGAAATTGAAAGTTAAGAAATATTAAGGAGAATAAAGTGCAAGATTTTAAAAATGAAAATTTGTGGTTAATGAAAGGCGACTGCCTTGAAAGAATGAAAGAGATCCAAAGTGGCAGTGTTGACATGGTGCTGACAGATCCACCTTATGAGCTATCAAAAAGTAAAGGCGGCGGCATGATGAGTGGCGGGAGAAAATTCATGCAGCAAGTACGAGACGCAGGGATGATAGATGGAATAAACACGGAATCTTTTCTAGATGCTTGCCTTGAATTGTTTGATGTAAGGCAAAAGTTTTGCGGTGTATTCACTTGCTCAAATAAGCAGTTAATAGAATACATATCATGGGCGGAATCGAAATGCTTTCAATACGGCATAGGTGTTTGGCAAAAAACAAATCCAGCTCCACTTTGTAATTGCAAATACCTTAACGATGTGGAGTATTGGATTTACATTAAAGGTAGTAAGTCCAAAATACTAGGCAGCTACGCAAGCAAAAGCATGGTATATACATCAAAGGTAAACAAACAAGATAAATCTGTGTTTGGACACCCAACATGCAAACCAGTTGAGCTAATGGAAAAGTTCATAATAAACCACACCATGGATGGTGGAAGTGTAATTGACCCATTCATGGGATCTGGCACTACAGGTGTGGCTTGTGCAAACCTTAATAGAAAATTCATAGGGATTGAAATGGATGATAAATATTTTGATATTGCAAAAGATCGTATATTAAATATTAAGGAGTAGCTTGAATGAAATATGATTTTACATTGTGCGATAGGAAAGATATAAAGGATTTTATAGAAAAGAATCATTATTCTAAATCTATTAATGGTGTCAAAAGCTCCTATTGTTTTTGTATTAAATTTGCAGACAGAATTGTTGGTGCCTGTATATTTGGTCAGATGAGTACAACGTCTTGGAAAAAGTTTGGAGAAAAAGAGGATGATGTGCTAGAACTGCGAAGATTGGTTACTTTAGATGAGTGCAAACGGAATACAGAATCTTGGTTTATTGCAAAGTGTATAAAATACCTAAAGAAAAATACTAACGTTAAAGTTCTTGTATCTTACGCAGATCCCATGCATGGTCATGTTGGTTATGTTTATCAAGCTTCAAATTGGAATTATTTAGGCGAAACACCGAAAGATAAAGGTTACATTGATCAGGAAACAGGTAAAGTATACCATTCAAGAGCATTAAGAACAAAATATAAAGGGGAGTATAAACCTTTTGTTGTTAAGCTTAGAAATAAATTAGAACAAGGTTTACTTCAAACTATTATTCTTGAAGGCAAGCATTGTTATACATTCAACCTCTATAGTAAGAATGTAAACATAATTAAATATCCAAAACTGCAAAATAATAAATAACAGGGACTGTAATTATGTCAATATCATGTTATTCTAGAAATTGCGTAAGGGTCAAACATCTTCCTTCAGGGCACGAAGTTATTTGCGATAGTTCAAGGTATATGCACAAAAACAAGGACTTAGGCGTAAAAACAATCAGAGCTAGGCTTCATGCTGATGGTATTGGTTTGGAACGCCCTTCTATTTGTGAAGATACAGAAGGAACTGTTTGCCCAATTTGTGAGAAAGGAATCCTAAAACAAGTTCATGAATACTTGCATTATGAGTACAAAAATGGTAACCTCTATGAAAATCCACTAATCAATGAGTATGAAGTTCTTAGTGTGTACTTGATTTGCCAAGGAGAAGATGCTTGTGGTAGTGAACAGATTGATGGGTATTGTCTGAGTTATAATAAAGAGACAATGGAAATTCTTTATGAAATGAAGGAGAAATTATGAAACCTCTTGGCAGAAAATATTATAAAGATAAAACAGGTGGAAAACACCATATCCGAGCAAATGGAAAATTTATATGTTGGTGGCAGAATGTATGTCAACCGTCAAAGGTCTTAGAAAAGAAACTTGAAAAAGAAGAAATAGAGAGAGGAAAAGATGAATATTATGGAGGAGATTAATAATGAAATGTAAATATTACCTAAGAAAATCACCAGACTGTATAGTATCATCTTGTGGGTACGAAGTTAATTATGAATACGATACTTACTGTACTTTTTGTGGAAAAGAAATTAAGGAAACTACTAAAGAATCTCCTTCGCAACTTATTGATGCTTTGGATGGTGAAGAATGAATCGTAGCAAAGGCACTTATCTGCAAGGAGTCCAGTATGCAGAAAGTTTACTGGAAAAATCCTTAGAGTCAGGAGAAGACCCTTCTAAAATGTACCGTCAGGTATTTTGCACAGGGACAGAACCGTCATACTATTACGATGGAAAAGATTATTGTAATGGATTTTATGATTATATTAATTACTATCTTGACAACAAAGAGTTGATTGTTAATCATTTTAAAGGTTATGTTTATGGTTGATAATTCTGATTACATTGTGGGTGTATATCATGCCGAACTTGAAGCACACGATGTATGCACTCGTTTAGGTTCTAAATATGTAAAATCATGTCTGACCTCCACATATAATGCATTAGTAAAATATTACAAAGATATTTTAGGACATGACCAGTATTTAAAAGGATTTGAAGATTATTTGGAACACTTTAGTAAAAATGAAAAGTTGATTATCAATTATTTTAAAAAGGAGAGGACAAATGAAATATGGAAATAGGCAAGAAGATATTCAAAAACTAATGAACATGGACATCGGTGATGAGTTATACTTGAACATGTTTCAAGATGGAGGTTCTTTGATTGTTAGAAAAGCCAACGATATTTGGAGTCTTTCAGAAATCACCTTGTACGGTATCAATGAACAATATTATGGTGATTTTTCAAAACAAGATCTTGATGAACTTGTTCGTGTAGTTTATGAGGTATTTATCTGATTGATAAGGAGAAAACAAATGAAAAATAGGTTTTTGGTTATTGGTGCATTCTTGGCACCTGTTGTTTGTGTGTTTGGTGGTTATGCTTATTATCAATCTAACCTTGTACATAAAGAAATATCTACACAGCAAATGGAACTTCTAGGTGGAGTTAGTAGCAAGCGGGATTATTGTAATATTCTTGGTTTTACAACGTCAGAAGATTCTGAACTGTATAAATCTACTATCAGTAAGTTGTATTTTATTGTAGATGGCAAGAAGCATTATATTACAAGTGAACACTATTACAGCTATGTAGACGAAGGTATTCAAGTTTACAATAAAGCTCCTGATCGCAATAATCCGTTGCAAGTGGAGATGCTTAAAACATTCTGTAGCCAAATTGAACAACAAGCCAAGAATCTACGAGTAAAGTTTAAATAATTAGTGGTGATTTTAGTTGTATACTAGAGGTATAATGGAAAATAAAGATAAACAACAAAAAGCAGAAGACTTTATCGGCTGGATTAGTCCAGATGGTAAATTAGAGGTTACCGGTATTGCTGGAAAACAAGGAACAAAAACATTATTCAAAGTAACGTGTTCTGAGTGTTCTAAAGATCCTGAATTATTCCCTGATGGTTATTTTGTTAGTTTGAAACAACATTTGGTCAACGAGCAAAAGCCATGCGGTTGCTCTAAGTACAACTGGTTTGACTGGCAGTATTTAATCTTAGCTCGTAGAGCAGGAGAAAAGAGAGGCTTTATTGTTCACGGTTTTAGCAATGAGTTTGACGGTCAGAGTACAAAGGTATTCCTTGAATGCTTAAAAGATGGTTATAAATGGACTGCAAGTATCAATAATGTTATTAATCAAGGCAGTGGTTGCCCTAAATGTTCTGGAAATATTAAATATACAGAACAAGAAGCATTACAGAAATGTATTGATATTTGTAAAGAAATGGATTACGATGTTATAGGTTTTGTTAACGGATATAAAGGTATACATAAAACACGTTTTGAATATGTCTGCAAAATACATGGAAAACAAAACGTGATCTACCATAATTTTGTAAATAGCGGGACACGTTGTATTGGTTGTTATAAAGATAGGCAAAAGGAGTTAGGAAATCTTTATGGATACTACCCTGAAAGAAAAGATGAACAAGATTATTTATACATCTTGAACTTCAATAATAAATTCATTAAAGTTGGTAGGTCTTTTGATGTAGATGAAAGAATTAAAAGGTTAAGAACTTTATCTAAAGTTCCAAAGACAAAGATTCATAAACTTCGTATTTTCACAGCTACACACCAAGATGTGTACGATCTAGAGCAAGAGCTTCATAATGAATTGAGGGAAAGAAATTTCCAACATTATGTTGATTGGAGTACGGAATGTTTTGAGAATGATTCAACATTTATTCTGAACAAACTTCTTAACAGTTGTGGTTTAGAAGAAATAAAATAAGAAAAGGAGATAATTAATGCGTATACACAAAGGAAAGCCAGTTTTTAGTTATAAAGATACTTACTCACTTGATGGTGTACTTTCCAAGATTATCCTTGCAGGATTGGTTAAGTTTAAAGAAACAATTACTAATTCACAGTTTTCAGGAGTTCCATCATCGTTTGTCAAAGGACCAGCCATAACAGACGAAGATGTTAAAGAATGGCATAATACAATTGATTCAATGATTTATGCTTTTGATAAGGATAATATGCCAGATATTCGAGACTATAATTTTAAGATTAACCTAGAACATGGAGAGAAAAAAGCTAACAGTTCTACACAAATCTTTTTGAATTGTGATAACGAAGAAGAAAAACAACGGTACTATAAAGATCTTGAAGACCATAACAAGAAGTGTGAAGAAGGAAGAGTGTTATTCGCAAGATACTATGAGAATTTGTGGTATTAATTATTAAAGTCTTGAATAATTTAGGTATCTTTGATAAGATAACTATACAGATGTAAAACCCTATGAACCTTCGGGAATAGGTTCTTGTTGGTCTCTGTAAGATAAAAGGGAGACTAGATAGACTTGAGCCTTACAAGAATAAAGAAAGGTTGCCTATCTATCGGCATAAAATGTAGACTGCTGTCTCTCTAATCGATCACTGAAAGCCGAGAGACAAGGAAGAGTGATCCGTCCAACACAGGAGCCTGCCCTGTTAACAGGCAACTTTAACTACCAAACCAACTCAACATACTGTCTAAGCCTCTATTTATAAGCTCAAATTAGGTAGTTTTATACTAAGAACAAGCCTCGTTTCCTCGTGATTCGAGGCTTTTATTTTATCCACAACAAAAGGAAAACATATGGAATTAAAACTTGTACTTGAATTTATTAAAAAATACTGGGTTCAATCTTTGATTGTAGTCTTGATTGCAACAATATTTTATCTGAATGTTAGTAATAGCCTTCTTGAATCAAAACTAGCTCTTGCAGAGCAGAAGAGTATTCAAACTGAAGAACGCCTTAAAGTCAGCAATGCTTCTGTAGACCAACTTCAGATTAAATTAGATGAACAGAATATTAAGTTGAAAGAACTATCTGATAAATCAAAAGAAAAACAAGAATCGTTGAAAGAGTTGCTAGATAGTGAAAAGCAAAAAGCTAAACTGGCAAATCAAAATCTGGAAGAGTACATTAATTCGAAAGATGGGTTGACAAACAATGAGTGTGTAGATACTATAAAAGAGCTATCAAAGATTGGGGAGTAGTTTTATTATAGTGTACAATGTTACACATTTAATATTATATGCTTAAGTTATATACAGAAAGAGTACGATTGGTTACTTTTACAAGGAATAAAAACATGAGAGACTTATTTGAAATTTTAAAGGGTATAGGTGTCTGGATTAGGTATCTATTGACACCAGTCAATATTGTTGTTATCTTGCTACTTGCTTTGTTGATTTTGTCAGGATGCACATCTAAATCTAAACCAGAGCCAGCCGTGAAGGTAGTTATACAAGAGGTAAAAGTCCCAATTACACTACCATGTATTGATAAATCTGACTTGCCTGCTAGAACAGACTATGTTACCATTCAAGTTAAGAGATCGGATAATCCAATTGTTAAGGTTAGAAAGATGGATAAGTTGGTACAACAGCAAGACGGGTATATTGGTGTGCTTGAGAAAGCATTGAATGGCTGTAGTAAAGAATAAGGAGAATAGATTATGAATATTGAAGCTCTGAAAATGTTGGCCTACAATAAGCTTATTGAATCTGTTAAGGATATAAACATTGGGTATGGACATATAAGTTCAAAACTTATTACTGATATCCAGTTAAACTATCTTAAGCGAAATTATCTTGTGGTTAATACTGGAAGGTTTGGCGGAAGTAGTGGGACATTCTATATGGTTTGTAAAGTTTAGTATTAAACATAATCAAGGAGAAACATTGTGAGTATGCATAAAATTGAATTGACAGAATGGGAACGAGAAGGACTTGAATTACATAGGCTGCCTATAGGAAAACCTAGTCAATTGAGTGACACATTTAGGGCAGGGTTTCAGTTTGCAACAAGAAAAAGCAATGAAACTATCGTTGACCTTGCCAAACGCAATTGTACACTACAAGCTAAGATTGATGCACTAATGTTAGAATTCTGTCCTGAAGAGATGACCCAAGAGCAAATTGAACGTTGGGGAGAGAATCAAGTTGTTAGTGATTACTCTACCAAAGACAACATAGTTACTCGTGACTTATTAAAAGAAAAAATTTTTAATTATTATAAAACAACAGATTGTAACCTTGGAAAATAAACTATGCCTTTAAAATCGGAGATATACTGTTCAACTTCAGATACAGCAAATAAAGTAACTATTGAAAGTGAAATTAACCGTTTAAATACAAGACAGCAAAGGAGAAAGTTAAAATTGTTGGATGACCAGTATATTAAAGATTTACATGATGAAGATGAAACTTGTACATTCTATTATAATATCGAAGAAATGGATAGGCGAATCAAGAATGCGCATGAAAATCCTGCCATCGTTCCTGAGCATATTCAGACACCAGAGGAGTTTTGTGAGTGGATTATGAATTATGATACAACGAAGAGAAGTTAAGAGTCCTTTTACAAAAGAAGAACGTCAAGGTGTCTTTGTTACAAGAGAAGAATCAAGAGAAAGGAGAAATAAATTGACGAGAAGAAACCCATACCATGATATTGAAGACAATATTGAAATTACAGAGCAAGGGTTTAAAAATGAACTTCGTATTGGAATGGAAAGAGAACAGGAACACCTATCTTGTGGTTGTGAGTTTTGTCAACAAGAAATGAAGAAGTTTTCAGATAATCCAGAAGACTATCTGGAGGATCATTGGCAAGACTACCTTGAACGAAAGAATTACAAGCCCTCTGAAGCGGAGTTGGAAAGACGCAAAGCAAAACTAGAAGAATACAGAAAGAAAGGTTGGTTAGTTTAAATATTTAAATTTAATTATTAAAATAAAACTTATGTTTTTCAAGAGTTTACGAATTATCTTGAATTTTTAATGTTTTTATGGTAATATTATTTATAGTTACTAGAGGAATTGACAACGGTCTTTTCCTCCTTTTATATTTCTAAAAGGAAATAAGCATGAGTACAACCCCATTAAACAAAACTAAGAAACGTGGTAGAGGTCGCCCTAAATCAGAAGATAAGTTGTTAATCGATTCTGAACGAGCACAGTTCCGATTAAAAAGTAAGATAATCAATATATCTGAAGAAGCATTAGAAACTGTGTATCGATTAATGACAGATGTAAAAGCACCTCCTCAGGTTCAAAATGCATCGGCACGTATGGTCTTGGAGATGGCGGCTGAACTTCATCAGCAACTACTTGCAAGCGAAGCATCCGATCTGGAAGAGCCTACTGAAGTAGTTGAAGACAAGTTTGAAGAAAATGAGCAAGAGAAAGGTATTGTAGTTAATTTTGGAGGTTAATTGGCAACTAAACAAAATAATGTTGTTAATTTATCCCCTCAAGAGGGAAAACAACGAAAAGCTTTTGATACAAAAGTAGATGTAATGATATACGGCGGTGCCGCAGGTAGCGGCAAGTCGAGACTTCTTTTAATAAAAGCACTTAAACACGCATATCAAGACCCTAATTTTGAAGGTGTAATGTTTCGAAGAACAACTGGCCCACTTAAAGGTGCGGGTGGTTTGTTTACAGAAAGCAAGAAACTATTCAGACCACTTAATCCAAGAATCCGTGAAAAAGACATGGAGATTATTTTCGAAGGGACAGGTGGTGGGAACCTTAAGTACACCCATTTAGAGCACGAAGATACAGCCGAGGCCAACCATCAAGGGTTAAATTGTAGCCCCTACATTAAGTGATTAGTGTAGCAAACCTACCTAAACAGGGAAACTCCTAGTATTAAGTTGAGGACAATCCTGTGCTAAATGAAACAATTGTTTCTAAATGCCCAACGACTAACCGTGATGAATGTAGCGGTGTAGGACACAAGCTAATGGTGTTCGAAACGGTAGGCCACAACAATATGTTGTGGATGATATAGTCTGAACTTCTATGGAGACATAGAGCAGCAGCTAATGTTGATAAACATAAGTGATGCGGGAGAGGTCTAGCGAATCTCTTTGAACATAAAAGTACAATATTCGTTTGTTGGCTTCGACGAATTGACCCATTTTTCACAATCTCAATTTTTATATCTTATAGGCCGTCTCCGTTCTGAAGCAGAATGCGACAGCTTCTGTATGGGGACTTGTAATCCATCGCCGGACAGTTGGGTGCTTTCGTTCGTTGAGTGGTATTTGGACCCTGAAGGATATCCAGACCAAAGTAAAGATGGAGTTATCAGGTATTTTGTTATTGTTGATGACAAACCTATTTTTGCTAATACAGAAGAAGAGTTAGCAGAAGCTTATCCTAGTATTTGCTATCAAGAAAATGATGGAGAGAAGATTTATATTCCTCCAATGTCCTTTACTTTTATTAGTGGTACAATATTCGATAACCCTGCCCTAATAAAATCTAACCCGAAGTATTTGTCTGCACTAAAAGCACAATCCCCAATTAACCGTGCTCGTCTATTGGATGGTAACTGGTATGCTCGTCCAGAAGGTTCTAACTATTTCCAACGCAGTTGGTTAAATAAGCTAGATAAAGTCCCTTTGAATTGTACAGAAGCACGAGGATGGGACTTAGCTTCAGCAGAGCCATCTGACAAGAACAGGTATCCTGACTATACAGCAAGTATCAAAATGTTAAAAACAAACCAAGATACTTATATTATTGTTGGTGATTATATCCCAGAAACACTAGATGACTTGACAAGACAGAACGGTAGGTTCAGGAAACGTCCCGGTGTACGAGATACTTGGATGTTAAGGCAAGCATATCATGATGGTTCAGATACAGTAGTGGTGTTACCTAAAGACCCCGGACAAGCAGGTACATTTGCTTTCCAAGAGATGGCAAAGATGTTTACTAATGCTGGTTTTATTGTGGCAGAAGATCCTAACCCCTCCAATAAATCTAAACTAAAACGGTTTGAAGCATTTAGTTCTGCCAGTCAAAATGGTTTGGTATCTATTGTAGAAGATACTTTTGAACCTGCAACACTTGCAGCATTCTATAAAGAACTTGAGAGCTTTGATGGAGAAAGGTCTACAGCAGACAGGAAAGATGACTGGCCCGATGCTTGTGCTTCAGTTTTCTCTTATCTGGCTAAGACAATGAGTGTTTCAGCAGTAACAATGCCAACAATCAATGCACCTACAATGATATCAGGTTTAAATAAAATTCGCTACTTTTAATATAAAGAATATTCGGAGATAAATTGACAGAGCAAACAGTTAAGCGTCCAAGGGGCCGCCCAAGAAAAAATCAACAAGTTGATCTTGAAAAGGCAAGCTCGGAAGGGCTTGCTGTTTCTCGACTCAGGATGGGAGAGATAGGCTCACTTGCTCTCCAACGTATCCGTGATGATAGCGAGAGGATGAAAAATAAAGAGCTAAAGTGGCCCAACTGCATTATGACATACGAAAGTATGAAACTAGATGCTACGGTTGCTACCGCTCTAAATACAACTTATATGCTGGTTGAGAAACCATTTAACGATTTCTTTATTCGCCATAAAAAGGGCTCTGCTAAGTCAAAAGAAGCAGCAGAGTTTATTGAATATTGCTTTAAAAACCTTGATAATCAAACATTGCGTCAAGTGGCACGTTCAGCAGCTACAATGAACGAGTATGGTTTTGCTGTATTTGAAAAAGTATTCAGCAAGATAACACGAGGTAAGTATAAAGATAAATATCCATACCGTCTTAGCAAACTAGCTTTTAGACCACAAGGTTCATTGGATATTCGTCAACCTTTTAAATTTTCAGATGATTCAAGAGAACTTGTTGGTCTTTGGCAAAATAATAATGCTTTTGATACAATGAATGGAATTTTCTATATTGATTATCTAAAGAATCAAGATCCTCAAGTTGGTAGTATTTTTATCCCTATATCTAAGGTGGCCCTGTTTGCCATGAATGCCACCAGTGCTAACCCAACTGGTGTCAGTCCTTTGAATGCTGCCTACAAGGCATATAGGGAGAAGGTGGTCATCGAGAACCTTGAAATTGTAGGTGCCAACAAGAACCTATCTGGTGTTCTTGAACTGAAGATTCCTTCAATGATTCTTCAAAAGGCTGCACTTGACCCAAGTGGCAAAGAAGCACAATTCCTGAATCAATTGATGCAAGATGCTGCCAATTCTGCTGCTGGAGAACAAAGCTTCTTTATCCTTCCTTCTGACGTACAGGTAGGGGGCCAAGAGCAGTACAAGATGACTCTCAAGGGAGTGGATGGTGGTAGCGGAGATAAGAACACTACAACATTAATTAACGAGCGCAAGAAAGTTATTCTTGATCTTTTCGGTTGTGGTTTCGTTAACCTCGGCAACGAATCTGTCGGGAGCTACGCTCTTTCTGAGGGTAAACAAAACCTCCACTCATTATTTGTTGAACGAAATGTCAATATTATCTTAGAAACGTTCAATACAGACATTATCCCTCAACTTTTGGCATTAAATGAAATTTATCTAGAAGATGATGAGATGCCAACGCTAGGCTTTGATGAGACTGATGAAGTTGACTTGAATGCTTTCTCTGCTGCGGTTCAACGTATGGGTGCTACTGGTTTTATCCCTCGCAATAAAGAAGTGATCAACCACATCCTCTCGGTGCTTGGGGTTGATTGGAAGTTGACAGATGAAACTCCAGAAAAGATTTTGGAACTTGTAGGTAAACCTACCACCAGAGCGGGCGATGGTATGGAGTCAGGAATGAACAATGGAACTGGTGATGGTGTAAGTGAATCAGACAGTTCAATCTCCAATCTTGCCAATAGTACAGTGTAACAATAAAAACCTCTTGACTTTAAGATTATAAGTAGTAAAATAATAATTGGACATAATTTCAAGAGGTAAATTTAAATATGACTGAAAAGAAGAAACAGCCACGACCAGATGATTTTATAGGCTGGAAATCAGAAAACGGGATATTGGAAGTTATTGGTATTGCTGGCAAGCAAGGAAATATCACATTATTCAAAGTAACATGTACTGAGTGTTCTAAAGATCCTGAATTGTTTCCTGATGGTTACTTTGTAAGTACAAAAGGTAACTTGGTTAGGGGTAAGAAACCGTGTGGTTGCGCTAAGAGTCCAAAATGGAAAGATTGGCAGTTCTTAATCCTTGCTCGCAGAGCAGCAAAAGATCGTTTTATTGTTCATGGTTTTAGTGAGAAGTTTAAAGATAAAAATACAAAATTAAATCTTGAATGTTTAAAAGATGGTCATAAATGGATTGCAAGTATCCATAATATTGTTAATAAGCGGACAGGTTGTCCTAAGTGTTATGGAAATGCTAAACCAACAGAACAAGAGGCATTGCAGAAATGTATTGACATCTGCAAAGAAATGAATTATGATGTTGTTGGTTTTCCAGATGGATATAAGAACGCATATTCTAGTTTTGAATATGTCTGTAAAATCCATGGAAAACAAAAGGTTAGTTATAATAATTTTGTTCATGGTGGAAAACGATGTGGCGGCTGTTGGAAAGATAGACAAAAAGAGTTAGGAAACGGCAACGGTTATTATCCTGAAAGAAAAGATGAACAAGATTTTCTTTATGTTCTAAATTTCAACAATAATTTCATCAAGGTTGGAAGGTCTTTTGACGTAAATGAAAGGATTAGAAATTTGAGGAAACCTTCAGAATCTGGAATCAAAAGGATCTACAAACTTCGCATCTTTACTGCAACACACCAAGAAATTTATGATTTAGAACAAGAACTGCATAGCGAACTTCGTGAACGCAACTTCCAATATCCTGTAATTTGGTCAACTGAGTGTTTTGAAAAAGATTCACTGTTTATTTTGAATAGTCTATTAGACAGTTGTGGTTTAGAAGAAGTTAATATTTAATGAATCTAAGGTCAGAAATGACGCCTTTTACTGTATAATTTAATTAAATCCTTGTAATATTTACATATTCTTTTAAAAAGTTCTTGAATATTTTTATTTTTTGTGTTAATATTAATTTCATGTTATGCACTTAATACAAAGTTAACAATTTATTTAATGAGGTATAGATGCCTTATATTTCGATCAAAGACCTCCCTCCAAGTACGAAATCCCTTACTACTAAGCAAAAACAAAAGTTTATGGAAGTCTTTAATGCTATGTCTGCCGAAGGTATGAAGGAAGAAGATATTTTCCCTATTGCAATGAAACAAGCAAAGACTAAAACAAATAAAACTATTTCCAAAGCTACAACTAATTCTGTCGAGAAAGATGATAAAGGTAATTTAGTTTATCGCGGCACAAAATTCCCCGGATACAATAAACCAATTCGTTCTAACA
>Ga0194138_10000331_pt1 | contig 22674 bp, 19 predicted proteins | sample TARM_MetaG_T2_14_FD_134022 | JGI IMG/M metagenome (GOLD analysis project Ga0194138, IMG submission 134022) | Freshwater microbial communities from Pennsylvania, USA, analyzing microbe dynamics in response to fracking - TARM_MetaG_T2_14 (version 2) | ecosystem: Environmental > Aquatic >...
ATTTCATAGCCCTTATCCTTTAGCATTTCTGTTTGGGGCATTTTATCAACCTTTTCCACGCTATCTCCCGACGCATAGTAAATATGCTCCTGCTCTTCTTTCATCTCCTCAACATATTCCTTTAAGGTAATCATTTTCTTACGCTCTGATGAATAAAACAGCAACAGATCCTGCAGGGTTTCTTTGTTCTGACCAAAATCACTGTACACTCCGTATTTTAACTGCTTTCCAAAGTTCTTAAAGAAACTCTCATATTGCTCCCGATCATTTTTCAGCATGGTAGAAAGAGCGGTCTTAATTTTTTCCTTGATTTTCTTTCCGATAATCTGAAGCTGTCGGTCATGTTGCAGCATTTCTCTAGATATATTTAAGGACAGATCCTCAGAGTCTACCATCCCTTTTACAAAACTGAAGTAATCGGGAAGCAGATCCGAACATTTTTCCATAATCAGCACTCCACTGGAGTAAAGCTCCAATCCTTTTTCATATTCCTTGGTATAAAAATCATAGGGAGCCTGTTCCGGGATATATAAAATTGAACTGTATCTCAGCGTTCCGTCGGCTTTCATATGAATGTGCTTTAAGGGTTTATCAAAACCGTATCGCTTCTCCTGATAAAAATTAATATAATCCTCATCGCTTAGCTGATTCTTATTTTTTCGCCACATGGGTACCATGCTGTTTACGGTTTCCTCTTTTACAACTTCTTTATATTCCGGTTCTGCGTCTTCACTCTCCTCATCGGATTCCTTCTTTACTTCTTCCTGTCTGGTAAGATCCATTTTAATGGGGTAACGAACAAAGTCGGAGTACCTCTTAATGATCCCTTGCAGTCGGTGATCCTCCAAGTACTCATCATAATTTTCCTCATCGGTATTCTCCCGGATTTTAATTATAACCTCCGTACCTACTTCTGCTTTTTCCGTAGCTTCGATGGTATAGCCTTCAGCTCCGTCGGATTCCCAGCGAAAAGCTTCTTCGCTGTCCAGGGCTTTGGTCTTTACAGTGATATGCTCCGCAACCATAAAGGCCGAGTAAAAACCGATTCCGAATTGACCGATGATGTCAATCCCCTCTTTGACTTCGTTTTCATTTTTAAAGGCTAAGGAACCGCTTTTCGCAATGGTTCCCAAGTTATCCTCCAACTCTTCTTTAGTCATTCCAATTCCCGTATCCACTACTCTCAGGATTCTTTTTTCCTTGTTTGGAATAACTTTAATGTAAAAATCCTCTTTATTAAAGGTTAAATCATCCCGGGTAAGTGCCTTATAATACCGCTTATCAATGGCATCACTGGCATTGGAGATCAGTTCCCGTAAGAAAATTTCCTTATGGGTGTAGATGGAGTTGATCATCAGATCTAGCAATCTTTTGGATTCCGCTTTAAATTCTTTTTTACTCATGGTTTCTTCCCCTTTCCATATTTGCTTTCCTATATTTTTTCAAATAGTTAGCACTCTATTAGATAGAGTGCTAACTATAATCTATCAAATCTATGAATTTTGTCAATACCTTCTCGCAAATTTTATACTTTTCCCACAGGGGACATATACACAACAAATTCCTCTTCTCCGTCAACCTCCACAATTTCATCCATTAACTTCTGTTCATAAGCGGCGATGGCACAGGTCCCAAGATTCAGGGCTTCTGCGGAAAGATACAGACCGTGGCAAAGGTGTCCCGCATCCAATAACATGGGCTTATGAGACCTTTGGTCATAACGCCATTCTCCACGGTAAGGAATAATCGTCCAAATAAAAGTTACGGGCGCTTCTCCCACAAACTTTTGTCCCCGGGCACCGATGGTCATTTTTTCTCCGATATCCTCTTCCCCTTTCACTTTTATCAGCTTATGTTCCAGACCGGAATACCGGTAAATTCCTTTTTCCAAGCCCTCTACATTGGTGACTCCGATATAGGTTTCAAAGGGATGGCGAGCCCCTGCCGAGGGAACCGGTCTTATGGAGGCGTAACCGTTACCCCGAACGTCCTTGACACCCTGGGTGGTATACAGTAAAAAAGACAGTTCTTCTAAATTAAGACTTTCTTCTTTAAACTTTCGATGACTTTTACGATCCATAATACACTGAAAAATATCTTTCTTTTTCACCACATCTCCCGTTGCCTTAGGCAAATCAATAATTTCATCATTTTCTCCAAAAGGTTTTTCTAAAGGTGGCTGGGGAAGCCCTTTCATTTGGTCCGACTCCATATCCCCGGTAAATCCGGATTTTAAAATTTCCCGCTCCCGTTCAAATCGTTTCATATAATCCCTCCAGGTTTTGATTTTTTCAAAATTTTCATTTATTGTCCTTAAACATCTATTATAACAAAGTTTCGAGAATCTAAAAACCCGGATTTATTAAAAATCCGGGTCTATTTCCTTAACCGCGTTACAGTAATTCTCTCTATTTCCGTCAAATTCAAATTCCTTGCCGTAAACCATGGATTCCAGTACCCGTCGGGTCTGGTTACCGATGCAGTTTTTCTGATGCTTACTGCACTCTTCACAGACGGAAATCGTCTCTCGAAGGGAGTCTTTTAACTTCTCTTTTTCCTGCACGTCCAGTGAGCATAAGGGTCCGTGAAACTCTTTTTTTAATAAGTAAGCGTCTTCCCTTTCCGCCTTTTCTATATACTCCTGTAGTTCTTCGATGGTTGTGGCTCCATTTTCACAGTACTGACAGCTATGATTCTCATCCTTGGCAGCCTCCAAGGCATGTCGAATACGTCGGGTGTTTAAACGAAGCTCTTCCGCTGTCATTTTAAAGCTGGAGGTTTGTAGTCTGCTTTGGATTACTAAATTTCTACCCATAAAAAATACACTCAGCAGCAGTAGAACCGGCAGCAACAAGAGGCTAATCTGGCTAAAAGGTATGCTTCCGCTTTGGTCCAGGAGACCAACGTAACCGAAGATCATAAAAGTAATTCCCGATCCGATTTTCAATCCTACTTCCGGTATTTTCTTACCCAGTTTCATTCCCACTAAAACTCCGATGCCGCTGGTGATGATCATACCCAATACCGTTCCTGCAAGAATTAATAAGGGAAAGGATCCCTGGGTGGAAAGGGTAATTACCGCTAATTGGGTTTTATCTCCGATCTCACCCATAAAAAAAGCGGTAGCCACTGTTAAAACCGGTCCGAAGTTCTTAATATTCGATTCTTCTTCCTCTTCATCTGTACCATCCGGTTTTAAAGACCATAGGCCGAAGGCAATAAAGGCAACCGCTGCAATTAGTCCCAGAGCATCCAGTGGGATGAAATCCGCAAGATAAGTACCAAGTATTACTGCAATCCCATGATTTAGTAAAGAGCCGAGGAAAACCCCCAGCAACACCTTTTTAACAGAATATTTTGTAGCAAAAGCCATGGCCAGAAGTTGGGTTTTATCTCCCATTTCCGCCATACTGATCAATGCTAAGGCTTGAACAAACTCCCATCCCATATAAGCGCCTCCCAAGTTTTATATGATATTCCTTCATAAAAAAAGAGACTTCTATGCTTAAGCAACCAAACTTTGGTTTCCTAAGCGTAAAAGTCTCGCTCCTTTAACATTCTCCATCCGGACAAGGCTAAAGCGAATAGAACCAGGCAATTTGCCAGCATGTTGACTCTATTCATAGTTTTCACTATCGCTACTCCCTTTTATGCTTCTATTCAATTATATCATAATCCCTATCAAACCTCAAAACAAAAAAGGGCCTTAGGCCCCCTTTATGATTTTCCATCCGTCTTCTATTTGTTTTAGTACCTGCGTTTTCCCCGTACCTCCCAGGGTTTGTCTTCTTGCTACGGCCTTTTCAGGGGTGAGAATTTCCAATATATCCTGATCAAAGGCCGAAGAAAATTCTTTCCATTCCTCCATGGATAAATCCTTAAAACCCAGATCCTTCCCCTCCGCATACTGAACGATGCTCCCAACAATTTCATGGGTTTTTCGAAAGGGGACTCCTTTTAATACCAGGTACTCTGCAACGTCGGTTGCCAACAGAAAGCCTTTTTCAAGATGCTTTTGAATGTTTTTTTCCTGCACTTCTATTTTCTCAATCAGCAGTGGAAGAATTTCAAGGACCCTTTTCGTCGTAGAGATATTTTCCAATACAAACTTTTTATCCTCCTGCAGATCCCGATTATAGGTCAGGGGCAGCCCTTTCAAATTCATCATCAGATTAAACAATCCCGTAACCACACCCCCGGTTTTCCCCCGTATAAGCTCTAAGGCATCGGGGTTTTTCTTATTGGGCATCATACTGGAACCGGTACAAAACTCATCAGGCAACTCAATGAATTTAAACTCCTGGGTATTCCATATAATTAAATCCTCGGAAAGCCCACTGGTATGAATAAACAGTGTGGACATCGCATACTGTATATCCATAATAAAATCCCGATCCGATACGGTATCCAAGCTATTTTTACTAACCTCCCGAAAACCCAACAGTTCCCGGGTATACTCCCGATCCAATGGAAGGGTGGACCCTGCTAATGCTCCCGCACCGAGGGGACTGACGTCAACAGATTCCAATGCCGATTGTAACCGGGTTAAGTCCCGTTGAAACTTCCAAAAATAAGCCATCCAGTAATGACCGAGACTGATGGGTTGAGCGTGCATCAAATGGGTAAATCCGGGAATGATGATATCAATATCCCCATCCCCTCTTTTTAAAAACACTTCCATACAGTTTTTCAGAAGCTCCATAATTTCCGTTATTTCCTTTTTCAAGAACAATCGATAGTCCGTTACTACCTGGTCATTTCTAGATCTGCCCGTATGAATTTTCGCTCCAAGATCACCCAATTTTTCGATTAAACGGTTCTCTATGTTCATGTGTACATCTTCCAGTTCAATATTGGGAACAAAGTCACCGGATTCAATCTCCTGTTCAATCTCCTGAAGAGCTCCCAGGATTTCTTCCAACTCCTCCATCGATAAAATCCCTATCTTCTGAAGCATTTTGCCATGGGCTTTACTGCCTTCAATATCCTCTTTATAAAAACACCAGTCCACGGATATGGATTCGCTGAAACGCTTCATCATTTCATCGGGAGCCTTGGAAAATCTTCCGCTCCACAGAGCTTTTCTTATTTCCATTGTCATAAGGAGTACCTCACCTTCTGTTTTAAACCTATGTCCAAGAAGCTCTCTCCTTTACAAAGCTGCGTAGGAGTTTTGCTGCTGATTTGCTTCGTTCATTTTTTTCTTTTCCATGTTCTTCAATCCCCGTATGGTTAATGGAAGGGCGTGAAGATTAATAAAACCTTCTGCGTCTTTTTGATTATAAACCTCATCGGCACCGAAGGTTGCGAAATCTTCCCGGTATAAGGAGTGCTCCGATTTGCTTCCCAAGGCTTTGCAGCTGCCTTTATAGAGCTTGATTTTTACCGTTCCCGAAACCGACACCTGAGAAACATCCACAAAAGCGTCCAATGATTCTTTCAGCGGCGTAAACCAAAGTCCGTCATATAGCAGTTCTCCGTATTTTTTTGCAATATCACTTTTATAAGAAATCATTTGCTTATCCAATGTCAGTTTTTCCAGTGCTTTATGAGCTTCATATAGAATCGTTCCTCCCGGAGTTTCATACACCCCTCGGGATTTCATTCCTACCAGTCGATTCTCTACGATATCCAAAATTCCCACTCCATGCTTTCCTCCCATATGATTTAAGGTTTTGATTAAGTCCACCCCTTCATATTCCTTGGATCCGATTTTTGTGGGAATGCCTTTCTCAAAGGTTATTTCAATGGTTTCACTTTGATCCGGTGCTTTCTCCGGGGAATTACACCACAGATAAACCCCCTCGGAATGTTCATTCCACGGGTCTTCCAATTCTCCACCTTCATGGCTGATATGCCATAGGTTTTCATCCCGGGAATAAATTTTTTCCTTTGTAGCCTCAATGGGAATCTTATGTTCCACAGCATATTCAATACAGTCTTCCCGAGACTTTAAATCCCATATTCGCCAGGGAGCAATCAATTTTAAGGTTGGATTCAACGCTTTAACCGATGCTTCAAACCGCACCTGATCATTACCCTTTCCCGTGGCTCCATGGGCAATGGCAACGGCCCCTTCCTCTTCTGCAATTTCCACCAGCACTTTGGAGATTAAGGGTCGGGCAAAACAGGTTCCCAGTAAATAATCATTTTCATATATCCCACCGGCTTTTAACGTGGGGAAAATATAATCCTTAACAAATTCTTCCTGTACATTTACCACGTAAACTTTACTTGCTCCGGATTCCAACGCTTTTTTCTTAAGCATTGTAAAATCCTCTTTTTGTCCCACATTTACACATACGGCTATAACCTCGTATCCATAGGTGTTTTCCAGCCATTTTAGAATAACGGAAGTATCAAGACCTCCTGAATAAGCTAGTACCACCTTTTTTTGATTGTCCATTGTCATTTTATTATAATCCATTTCCATTTTCATTGCTTTTCCTCCTCCATTATTCATTATCCGTATTTTTATTCATGCCTTGAATAATGGCGGGGCCTGAAACGAATTTTATTTTTCAAGAAAAATCGGTAAACTGCGCCCATAAAAATCATCCTTCTCTGCTGATATTTTTTTTAGATTTTCTCTTTAAAACCTTAAGTGTAATTATACATACTTAAGTATATATATTCAAGTATTTTTTTCAATTTATTTAAATTTTTATAAAAAAAATAAACCCCCGGTCCAGAACCGGGAATTTATCAAGCTTTATCAAAACTACATAGTAATCAATCCAAACCCTACTAAGTTTTTTCTCATGAATTAAATCTTCCTGTCTCATGAATTAAAAGTTCCTTGCTTATCAATCAAATCGTTGCAGTTTCCATTGGTTCTCCTTAAGCCAATTTCTCGCTTCCTCGCTCCGGGGATATGTAGCCCTTACCAAATTCCAAAAGTTTTTGGAATGGTTAAACTCCTCAATATGCGAGAGTTCATGGACTACTAAATACTCCAGTACCCACGCGGGAGCCATACTCAGCTTCCAGTTAAACATCACTTTTCCCTTATGATTGCAACTTCCCCACCGCTTTTTTTGGGTTTTAATCTGAACTTGTGTCGGCCTCGGTAAAGAATTCCGGTATTTTTTCACATAATAGCTTATCCGTTTTTCCGTTTGCAGTCGGTACCATCGTTCTAAAGCTTCTCTTACCCGATCTTGAGAAAAATCCTGTCCCGAAACCGCAAACCCTTTTCCCGTTAATCGGGCTCTGAGTTTTTTCGAGTCCGGTATTTCTAAAAAAATAAGAGGCTTTTGATTTCCAAATCCATAGTGCAGTTCTCCGTTTTTAAAGACCGGTACTTCCAGAGTCTCTCTTTTCTTTATTTCTTTAATTTTCTTTGCAATCCAATTTTCCTTTTCTTCAATAGCCCTTCGGACTTTTTCTACTTTCAGGCCTTTCGGGACTAACACCCGAAGACTTCCGTCGGATTGGATTTGTATTTCCATGGTTTTTCTGTTTCTTTTTATAATCTCACAGCTTATTTTCTGATTTTTAAGTAATAGTTCCACGGATTAACTCCCTATTCATTAATTTTCTCTTCCATCACCTTTAGTTCTTCTCGATCTTCTTTTGATAACTGTTCCAGTAGAATTTTTCGGTTTTTAATCGCTTCCTCCACTTTGTTTCTACGATTCTTTGTACGATCGATATCCACCCAGGAAATTTTTTTATTTCGGTAATACAGATCAAAATCAACCAGGCGATGACCTTCGATATCATATTCCATACCGACTAAAATACGTTTAATCTCTTCGGGTTTGTAAAAGGTGAAGAGTTTTATCTGATAAGCGGTTACAGAAAACAGGGCTAAGGCATGATCCCGCGTCCATCCTTCCTCCAGTACCATACCCACTTCAAGCTTTGACAATACAAAATTTAGTCGATCATAATGGGCCTCATATTTTTCCTTTGAATCATAAATATTAATTCGTAGTTCATACCATTTCCGATCTTCAAGGCTTCTCGTAATCAATAAGACTCCTCGACTTCGTAGGGATTTAAAAACCTCCCACCCCGGTTGTTTTATGAGCAAGGTCCCCTCTAATAAATCCTGGGTTTTGATAACCGATGAAATCTGCTGGTGTGTTAAAAACAAAATTGTATCCTTGTCTTCTCCTTCATCAATGGCTTCTTCCGTAGGTAAGTTTTTTCCCGGATAGAGCTCTTTAATTTCTTCCTTTATGAGTTCCTCATCTCCGGCAATACGCATGATAATAGTAGAGGGCCCCATATCCACCCGATCAATCAGTGAAGAGACTTGACTATTTATAAGATTTGTAAGGCATATGGAGGCAGGGTCATCAATCAGCAAAATAAACTTGGCATCTTCAACTCGGGTTTTTTGAAGTTTTTCCTCTGTAATAAAGATGATCGTACTCTCATCAGAGCCCTCTTCCATTCCCTCCTCGAAGGTTACCGGCTTAGCCCCTTGAAATTTTATTAAATAATCCCGAAGTTTTTTATCCTGATCCGTTCTTAAAAACATTAGTCTTGATCCCATACGAATAAATAACACGATATCTCCCCCTTTGATTATTCTTGAAGATTTTTCATAATTCTATTATGAAAGATCCCATCGAGTATGAATGATCCCATCCAGATCTTTCATTTAGAATTGATTTTTTTCTTATGCTATAAGCTTCTATAGTTCTGTTCCATCTTTCGAAAGCCATTGGTTCCTAAAGGATAGGGTAGACTTTTCATTTCTCGGTTTTTCAGACTGATTACACTCATGGCTTCTAAACCGTTAAGTCTAAGCTCCTCCCCCTCTTGATGACTTTTCGGTTCAAAGCTATGACCGTACAGGTAGTAGTCTGTCTCGGGCTTATCTGCAGTATAGAAATGGTTTAGATAAAAACTTATTCCCTCCAATTGAATGGTGCCCTGTTCCATAACCACTCCTTTGTTTGTTAAGTCCTTAATCTTATCTGTTTGGTCATGGTTCCCTGAAATATAGTAAATTTTTTGCAAATCCATAGCTTCCAAATTTTCTATAAACCCTTCCAAAGATTTAAGATACTCAGGTTCAAAACCCGGAACAATTTCCAATTTGATATTATCCACCAAGTCTCCCGTATGGATTAAATACTCGGGTTGAATTATGTTTATTACCTGATAAAGATATGGATAAATCTCCTCCGGAGTATCGCTGATATGCATAACAATCGGACGCTCAATTTGTAAAACCTCCTCGGGAATATACACTCGATTAAGAAATAGATTAATACCCTGTTTTACTTTTGTTGGAAAATTCATTTTCTAAACCTCGATTCTCTTTTCATATCATCATCAATTTCCTTCTTGTAAAGTATTATATACCAAAAAAGAGATGCATATAAGCACCTCTTATTGTTTTTTCCGGGATAAATAACGCTGTTTTCCTTGGGAGAACAATTTTTCTTCTTCCGGTGTTTCCGGTAACAACTCCGGAACCTTTTTCGGTCGTTCATTTTCATCCAAACCTACCATGGTAAAGTACCCGGTTAAGGCAAGCTTTTTAGAGTTCTCCACCTCCAGGTCCTCAACATAAACCTCTACCAGAACCTCCATGGAACTCCTGCCAACATAGGTCAGTCGCCCTTCAAAGGTTACCAGGTTCCCGATGTGAATCGGTTTAATAAATTCCAGGCCATCCACCCGGGCAGTGACTGTATTGCTTCTGGCATGGCGATGGGCTACGATTCCCGCTGTATTATCCATCAGCTTCATAATTTCTCCCCCGTGCACATTGCCTGAGACGTTGGCTTGGTTCGGTTCCATTAAATTTCCGATGCATATTTTCGACTCTTTCATTGTCTTTTTTTTCATGTTTTCACTCCTTTTTTGAGGATTACTGGTTATCATCTCTTATTTCCAACTCCATAGGGGAAATCCGTGGATTCTTATATCTTCCCTTTTTCTTCGTTCCTCTGCCATAATTAATCGCCTTCACGGGGCAATAGTTAATACAAGCCAGACACTGAACACATTCCTTGCCCCAAACCGGCTTTCCGTCAACCAGTTCAATGGTCTGGGTATTGCAAATCCGTCTGCAGAGGCCACAGGAAATACAATCTTCATTCACCTGAAACTTTGTTGAATCAATGGCAAATTTTGAAAACAGCGGGTTTACTGCTTTGCTAAGGAGTCCCGGCAAAAAGCCTTTATTTAAATAATAGCCTTTCCCCCGGTTCATAATTTCCTCGCTGACCCTGGAAAGCAGGGTATCTGCACGGCGTATTTTCTCCTCGGCTTTCTGTCCCGTTTCTACATTGCTGCCCATCATCATATAATTATTAGGCATTTTCACCGAGTATCCGTAATCCAGCGTTACACCCTTGTCTTTTAGGGCCTCTTCGAAGGTAGTCATGGTATTTCCGATGTTCTCTCCGCAAGTGGCAATGGCAAAGGTGTAGCAGGGCATATTTTCTTCAAATTCCAGACTTTTAATAAAGTCCAGCACCCACATCGGCGGCCCCCAGGCATAAACGGGAAACACAAATCCCAAGGGTTCCTCTTTTCCTAACTGTACGGTTTTTCTGCTTAATCCCGCTCTCCTTGAATCTCCCAAATTTTCTATTTCCTCTTTTAAATTGATCCCTAATACCTTTGCCACGTAGTATGAATTTCCTGTACCGGTAAAATAATAAATCATGGCTTCACTCCTCTTCTATGGCTTTGATGATTCTCTCCAAAGCTTCCTGCAAGGTCTTTTTCGGACAGGCAAAGTTGATTCTGACAAAACCGTCGCCCCCAAGGCCGAACCAGGTGCCTCCATCCAAGGCAACCCTTCCAACTTTTATGATTTTTTCTTCCAATTCTTTTCCCGAGAGTCCATAACCCCGAAGGTCAATCCAAGCAAGATATGTGGCCTCCGGAGGGGTGAACTTCGCCTTTGGCAGGTGTTTCGTAACCATAGTATCCATTAAGCGAATGTTCCCCTGCAGGTAGGCTAAAAGTTCCTCAAGCCAAGGCTCCCCCTTACCATAGGCCGCTTCTACCGCTGCCATACTGATCGGAGTTTGTTTTCCGATATGGTTTAGCTCTAGAATATGCTTATATCTTCTTTTCAAACTGGAATTTTTAATGATAATGTGGGCACTCATCAGTCCCGCTAAATTAAAAGTTTTGGACGGAGCTGTGGCTGTAATCACATGGTCCTCAAACCGGGGATCAATCGTTGCAAAAATATGGTGGGCTCCTTTTTCATAAACCAGATCATGATGGATTTCATCGGCAAATATCATCACGTCATTGGCTAAGCAGATTTCTCCCAAACGATAAAGTTCTTCCTTTTTCCATACACGGCCCACGGGATTGTGGGGGCTGCAAAGAATAAATAATTTAGTATTCGGTTCCCGGGCTTTTTCTTCAAAATCCTCAAAGTCTATTTCATAAGTTCCCTGGTGATATTTCAGCGGATTGTTTACCACCCTGCATCCGTTATTTTTTATGGCTTTTTTAAAGGGGTAATATACCGGCTCCTGAATAATTACACCCTCACCCTTTTGAATGAAAGCCTGCAACACATAATTCACAGCGGATACCACTCCCGGAGTAAATACCAGCCAGTCCTTTTTTATTTCCCAGTTAAAACGCTTTTTATACCACTTGATAATATTTTCGTAGTACGGATCCTTCCTTTTGGAGTAACCGAATATCCCGTGGGATACTTCTTCCTTCATGGCTTCTATCACCGCTTTAGGAGCCTGAAAATCCATATCCGCCACCCACAGGGGTAACAGGTCCTCTTCTCCGAACATATTACTTAGAACCTTATCATCCCATTTAACGGATTTGCTTTCTTTGCGATTTATAATCTGGTCAAAGTTCGTTTTCATCTAAACGCCTCCTTTGTACTTTACACTATCATAACCGGATTAACAGTGCGTAAAAAAATTTGTAATCCACCAATCCAGCTAGCTGTTTTTCATAAAATATAGGATGTTATCCTTCCAATAGGATTTAATCCTTCCATGATCCTTAAGATACTCCAAATGAGACATGGCTTCCCCTGCTGCAAAGGATTTTTGAGGAGAAGGGAAGGCTTCCCAGGATTTTGCCCGAATTTTCCAATCCATATCTCTAGCCACGTCTTCTACGCTTAAGGCCACCCTTCTTTGATTAATAATGCTTTCGACTTCCTTTAGCCGGGTTTTATGATGGCCGATTAATTCCTTAATCCGTTCCTTCGGTTTTGTAATTATCCCTCTATGGGAAGGAAGCATGATCTCAATAGGATAATCCTGAACCTTTTGTAAACTGCTTAAATACTTCTCAAGCATTCTTTTATGATCATAACCCCAAAATCCGATATTCGGAGTGATGGAGTCCAGTACATGGTCTGCAGAAATGTAAATTCCTTTTTCCCGATCAAACAAATTGATCATATTCGGAGTATGCCCCGGTACTAGAATCACTTCAAAACTGTATTCTCCAATAGTAACTATTTCTCCTTCTTTAAGAGGCTGGTAGTTAAAATCTCCCTGGGGTGCGTATATTTTCCCGGGATGATCCTTGAAAAAATCTTGATCAACCTCCAGTCCGAAGGTTTTTAAATCCCCTCGCATTTTTTCCCAGTTATCTTCTTCGGATAATGCCTTTATCCTCAGTGCCTCCTCGGATTCCATCAAAAGACTTGCTCCTCTTTTGTATAAAACCTCTGCATTTCCCGAGTGATCCGCATGAAGGTGGGTTATGACCACTTTTGTTTTTTTCAAATCCACTTTTAGAGTTTCTAAAGCATTAAAAAGTGCCTCTTTGGATTCCTTTCGGTTAAATCCCGTATCCACCAGCAAATATTCATCCTTACCCATAATTAAATAACTGTTTAAGGCCTTTAGAGGATTTTGAGGCAAGGGTATTTCAATTTTGAAAATCCCGGGTACTATTTCTTGAATCATATCAAAGCACCTCTTTCCGATAAGTTTTAAAAGCTGAGGCAATGGAGTATTCTTGCCGGATTACTTCCTTTGAAATCCATCGGCCCTTCTCCATCAGATCCTCTTCGTAAATATCCAATAATTCCGGATCCTCTATTATATTTAATTGACCGGGTTCTTCAGTGTTATCAGTCTTTCCAACTCTACCATATTCACTTCCGGTATCTTCCTCCAGGGTATCCTTAGCATGAGATTTCTCTTTATCCTTCTTTGTTGCTACCAGCTCCACCTGATAAGCTATTAAGTTCCACTGAATATGACTGAACACGGCTTTGCTATCTTCAAGTTTGGTAATCTTTCCGACTTCCAGGTTTTCCTTTTCAAAGCAGGATTCCCTATCCAATAACTTCTCCAAGGCCCCTTTTCTTAGATGGCCTTCAATGTTGGGGAACTCCCAAAGACCGGCTAAGAGTCCTTTGTCTTCCCGCTTACGCAGAAAAATTTTATCCCTATGGGTTAGAATCACTACGGTCTTTTTTTCCAGTCGTTTTTTTATTCCTTTTCCTTTTACCGGTAACACTCCCTGCAGATTCTTCTCATAGGCAACACAAAACTCTGATACGGGGCAGATTTCGCAGTCCGGCTTCTTCGCCGAAGTACACATTACCGCTCCAAGCTCAATTAACCCTTGATTAAAATCTCCTATATTATCCTCGGGAAGAAGTTTTCTAACCTCCTCCGTAATTTCTTTTTTCGTTTTACCCAGTTTAATGTCTCCACTGTTTCCCGTAATTCGGGTCACTACCCGCATAACGTTACCATCCACCGCCGGTTCCCTTTGTTCATAGGCAATCGAGGCAATGGCACCGGCGGTGTATTCCCCAATACCTTTGAGGGCTTTTAGGCTCTTAAAATCCTTTGGAAACACTCCGTCATATTGCTCCACCACTTCGGCAGCTGCAATTTTCATATTCTTTACCCGACTGTAATATCCCAGTCCTTCCCAAAGCTTTAAAAGATCCTCATCCTCGCCCTTAGCCAAGTCCTTTACTGTGGGATATTTTTCAATGAATCTTAAAAAGTAGGGAATTACCGTATCCACCCGGGTTTGTTGCAGCATGATTTCCGAAACCCAGGTATAGTAGGGATTTTCAATATCCCGCCAGGGCATGGTCCGTTTGTTCTTTTGGTACCACTTCAATAATTTTTGTTGGAAATCTTCGATATTATCTTGGTTTTGTTTATGATGATCCATCAGCTTTCGTCTCATAAGTGCTCCTCTGTATATTATTTATTTCTTATTGTCTGTTCCTAATTATCTCTCAAATTATCTATTTCACAGTATCTATTACTTATTGCCTGTTCCTCTTTGTCTGTTCCCTAATGTCTGTTATTATTAGCTATTTCTTGTTATCCAGCTTTTCTCTGGCAGCTGTTCCCGCAACAAGTCCTGTGGAAAAAGCGATTTGCAGATTATAGCCTCCGGTAATAGCGTCCAAGTCCAGCACTTCTCCTGCAAAATAAAGCCCGGAAACTTTTTTTGATTCCATGGTTGAAGGGTTCACTTCTTTTACATTGATACCTCCCGCAGTGACAATGGCGTCCTTTACCGGGCGAAGACCGATTACAGTAAGCTGTAGGCCCTTCATAGCATTCATCACTTTATTACGCTCTTTCTTTTTTAACTCGTTCATTTTACGATCCCTGGGGACTTCTAAGAAAACTAAAATCCCATCGATAAATTTCCTTGGCCAGAACTCCGTAAGCACATTGCCCAGATTTTTCTTACCTCCACTGTGATCTACAAACCAGCCCTTCAGATCCTCCTCGGTTTTATCCGGAAAGAAGTCGATCTCCACGGTTACAGGAGTTTCCTTCAGGTTTATTTCATTAATATAGCTGCTAAGCTTTAATACGGGAGGCCCGGATATTCCATAGTGGGTTAACAGAAGATCTCCCGACTCTGAAAGTTTATTCATTTTTAATATCCGTAAAGTCGTCCCGGAAAAGGAAATACCTGCCAAGGATTTTACCCAGTTTTCTTTTAATTCAAAAGAAGTCAAAGCAGGTTTGATTTTTTCAATGCTGTGTCCCAGCTCCATAGCCATTTTATATCCGTCTCCGGTGCTTCCCGTTTGCGGGTAGGAGGCCCCACCCGTGGTTAAGATTACCCCGTCTGCAAGGATCTCCCTTCCGTCGGTTAAGGCTACCCCTCCAACACGCTGCTCCCCTACCAACACTTTTTCCACCTTGTGGTTATATAGGATTTTCACACCGTGATCCGATAAATCCTTCAATAAAATATTAATAATTTCTGAGCTGTCATCACTCTTTGGAAAAACCGTGCCTTCCTTTTCCAGTTTAAAAACACACCCCCGGTCTTCAAAATACTTCATCAGCTCCTTAGGATTTAACGCATCAAAGGATTTATATAAAAATTTCGGATTATGAATCGTTGCCCCTTGATGTTCTTTTTTATCCTTAATATTCGTAAGGTTGCACCGTCCACCTCCGGTAATTTTCAGCTTTCTTCCAAGCATTTCGTTTTTTTCTATTAAGAGTACCTCCAAATTTCCTTTAGCGGCCTCCAGTGCGGCAAACATACCGGCGGGACCGCCACCGACAACGATGATTCGACTTTTTCCCATGATTTAGACTCCCCATTTATTCTATTTATTACTGTATATTTTAATGATCTATTTCTTCTATTATAGCAAAAAACGAGAAGTAATCCCATGGCAGAGATTTTCTACAGGCATTGAGAAATATCCGAAAGGCCTAGCGGGTTTATGATATAATGGTGCAAAAGAAAAAATAGGAGGATTTTATGACTGAGGAAGTTCTATTACGGGTTGAAAATAATTATAGTAATAAGTATAAAGAGGGCTACCCCCTTTTAACAAAAGAAACGGTGGAAAATGCAGACTCTCTTTATGAAGAAGGTACCATTGTTGTATTGCTGGACCCTGCCGGCAACTTTATCGGTCGAGGGTACTACGGAAAACAAAACAAAGGAATCGGATGGATTCTTACCCATAAGGAAAACGAAGCCCTGGATCAATTGTTTTTCCAAAAGAAAATTGCCGCAGCCATTAATAAACGGAGTCCCTTTTATCATAGTGAAGACACCAATGCCTTTCGAATATTCAACGGAGAAGGAGACGGAATCGGCGGACTTACCATCGATTGTTTCGGAGAGTATTACCTGATCAACTGGTACAGCCTTGGTATTTATCAATTCCGAAAGGAAATTTTATCCGCATTAAATCTTTTAATTCAGCCCCAGGGGGTTTATGAGAAAAAACGTTTTGCTAAAAAGGGACAGTACTTAGAGGATGATGATTTCGCCACGGGAACCCCGGCAAGCTTTCCCCTTGTGGTAAAGGAAAACGGAGTTAAGCTGGAGGTAAACCTAAACGACGGTGCCATGGTAGGAGTATTTTTAGATCAGCGGGATGTTCGAAAAAAACTATGGGACCGGTACGCCAAAGGAAAAACCCTTTTAAATACCTTTTCCTATACCGGCGTTTTTTCCGTATTTTCAGTTCTGGGCGGTGCAACAAAGACCACCAGTGTGGACCTTGCCAAACGAAGTTTAGAACTTACGGAAGCCCAATTTTCGGCCAATGACATTGATCCTGACACCCAGGAAATTCGGGTGGAGGATGTCTTTAACTACTTTGACTACGGTATAAAGCATGGGCTGAAATATGATATTGTAGTGTTGGATCCCCCCAGCTTTGCCCGATCGAAAAAACATACCTTCAGTGCAAAAAAAGATTACACCCAACTGCTTAAAAATGCCATCGACCTAACGGAGGATAAGGGAATGATTCTTGCCTCCACCAACTGCGCCACCTTTGATATGAAAACCTTTAAAGGATTTGTAGCAAAAGCCTTTAAGGAAAAATCCTATAAATATACTATTCTTGATGAGTATTCTCTTCCGAAGGATTTTCCTACCCATCCTTCCTTTCCTGAAGGGGACTATTTAAAAGTTTTATTTATCAAAAAACAGGGAAGTCTTTAAGATTTCCCTGTTTTCTTCGATAATACAGGATGTAGTCAGATGATAATAGATGTTGTCAGATGATAAACGAAATAGTTATTGGGTAACAATTTATTATCTTATTCTTTAAGAACTAAACTAAACAAACATCTTACAGGAGGCGATGGAATATGAAAAGTGAAATACTTGGTACCGTAATGCCCATGGTGGAGATTGAACTGGACCGTGGAGAACTGATCTATGCTCAAACCGGAGCCATGCAATGGATGACGGAAAACATCGATATGCAGACCAATATGCGAGGCGGTGTATTCGCTGCTATAAAAAGAGGGGTTTCCGGCGAGAATATGTTTCTGGCCCATTTCTCCGCAGAGAAAAACGGCGCCCGGGTTGCCTTCGGTCATTCCTTCCCGGGGAAGATTATTGAAATTGATGTCAGCCAAAAGACCATGATCTGTCAAAAAAGAGCTTTTCTATGCGCCACGGAGGGTGTGGACTACGACATAGAATTCCAAAACAAACTCAGTACAGGGTTCTTTGGAGGAGAAGGTTTCATCATGCAACGCTTATCCGGTAAGGGTACCGCCTGGGTGGAGATGGACGGCGAGTATGTAGTAAAAGAGCTGGCCCCGGGAGAAAGGATCCGTATGGAAACCGGTGCTCTTGGAATGTATGAAGCGGGAATGGACCTAAGTATAAACCGGGTAAAGGGATTTAAAAATATGTTCTTAGGGGGAGAAGGTCTTTTCCTTACAACCATTGAAGGACCGGGGAAAGTCTGGATTCAAACCATGCCTGCTCAAAATATGGCATCGGAAATCGCAAACTTTATTCCTTCAAGAAATGATAATAAATAAGCAGATAAGCTGTTCATGTTAGAACTTAAAAACTGAAGAATTGAAAAATATTCAGAAAATTTTTCATAAAGATAGCCGGACAATTTTTGATTGTCCGGCTATCTATTTACTGTCTAACCTGTTTTGTGCCCGTTACAAGACATCTACCTGCTTATAATGCGGTATAGTATTCCACCACTAATTGGTCGTTTACTTCAATCGGGATTTCTTCCCGTTCGGGGCTCTTCGTTAATGTTGCGGTGAACGACTCCACATCTCTGGTAATATAAGATGGGTGGGCTTTTAACTCCTGGAAATTTTCTTTAAAACCTTCAATTTCTCTAGAGTTTTCCTTTAACGTTACCCGATCTCCGACACTTACTCGGTGAGAAGGGCGATCTACTCGCTTGCCGTTTAGCTGAATGTGTCGATGCACAACCATTTGTCTTGCTTGACGAATGGAACTTGCAAAGCCCATACGGTACACCATATTATCCAGTCTTGTTTCTAATTGGCGCACCAGTGCGTCCCCGGTAATATCGTCGCTTTTCTTCGCTTCATCCATGTATCTACGCATTTGCTTTTCCAATACGCCGTAGTAGGCTTTTAATCGTTGTTTTTGCAGGAGCTGCTCTCCATAAGTAGAAAGTTTTTTATCCCCTCTGCCCATGCCTTTTCTATATCGATCCATTGCTTTAGGATGTCCGTAAATATTAACTCCTAAGCGTCGGGATTCTTTAAATCTTGGATTTAAATTTCTTGCCATTGGTATCCTCCTTTCTTGAATTATTATATGATAACGAATATCATTTTCAGTACTCCCAGTATAACGAAAATCTTTCCCTTTGTAAAGCCCCTAAAAAAAAATCACCAATAAAAAACCGGAGCTTCTTTTAGAAGACTCCAGTTTTATAATAGTTCACTTTAAAATTGTTTATCGTGAAATTGTTTATTTTGAAACTTAATCATCCTTCAATTTCAGTTTTGCCAGTTGATCCGCAAGGCCGGTGTTAATGGGTTTTTCCTTCTCTTTTTGTTGCTGCTTAAGGAATCTTTGCACTTCTCCTTTAGATGCCCGGTCCTTCTTTTCCTTCTTCCTGTTTTGAAAGGCCGACAGTTTTTCCCGATGACCACAGGAACAGGTGAATATTTGACCTTCTCCCTCTCCCCGAAGTTCCATTTTTTTATGGCAGTTGGGACAACGGGCATTGGTTACCTTTGCAATATTTTTACGGTAGCCGCATTCACGATCCCGACAAACCAGCATCTTACCACGCTTCCCTTTTACTTCCAACAGATATTTATTGCATTCGGGACAACGATTTCCCGTGATATTATCGTGTTTAAATTGAACCTCACTGTTTTTAATCTCTTTCACTATCACTTTGGTATATTCCTTCATCTCTTTTACAAAAGCATTTTTCGAAAGTTTCCCCTTGGCAATATCCGAAAGTTTCTGCTCCCATTTTGCGGTAAGGTCCGGAGATTTCAGATCCTTTGGCACTAAAGTCAACAACTGTTTTCCTTTGGCTGTGATCCGTAGATCCTTTCCCTTTTTCTCCATTAAAAAGGTATTGAAAAGCTTTTCAATGATGTCTCCCCGGGTGGCTACGGTACCGAGGCCTCCGGTTTCCGTCAGCGCTTTTTCCAAATTCTTTTCACTACCTGTGAGATATTTTTTAGGATTTTCCATTGCACTCAGCAGGGTTCCCTCCGTAAAGAATCCCGGTGGAGTAGTTTTACCTTCACTGATTTGCAGTCCCTTTATTTCTAATGATTCTCCATTTGCGAATTCCGGAAGCTTTTGATCTTCCTGATCTTCATCGCTGGTTAGATCATTTTCAATGGATTTCCACCCTCTGGACAATACTTTTTTGCCTTTGGCTTGGAAGCTTTCCCCAGCCAGATTGACTTTCACGGTATTTGCCTCATATTCAAAGGGAGGCAGCAATACGCTTAAGAATCTTTTAACCACCAGATCATAGATTTTTCTTTCCCCATCACTCATTTTACTGATCTGTACCCGCTCTTCCGTTGGAATAATCGCATGATGATCCGATACTTTCCCATCGTTGACAAAGTTTTTATTTCCCTTAATCCGTCGCTGCATAATTTTTTTAGCCACGCTTTGATAATTTCCGAGGGCTACGGCTTTCACCCGCTCTTCCAGGGTTTCCACAATATCTGAAGACAGGTACCGGGAATCGGTCCTTGGATAGGTTAATACTTTATGGCTTTCATAGAGTCCCTGCATAATACGTAGGGTTTCTTTCGCGGAAAAATCGAAGCGTTTATTGGCCTCTCGCTGCAGTTCCGTTAAATCATAAAGGGCCGGAGGCATTTGTTGTTTCTTCTGTTTACGGATCTCCACCACTTTAGCTTTTTCATTTTGCAGTTTTTTAAGTATTTCCAGGGCTTTATCTTCATTAAAAGTCCTACTGAAACTACTTTTTTCATCAAACCAGGTAAAATTCACTCCTTTAGCAGAGAGCTTTAATCCGTAGTAGGGTTTCGGAATAAAATTATGAATCTCTTCTTCCCGCTGACCGATCATCGCGAGGGTGGGCGTTTGTACCCGGCCACAGGAAAGCTGTGCGTTATGCTTACAGGTAAGAGCTCTAGTGGCATTCATTCCTACGATCCAGTCCGCTTCTGAACGGGCTACAGCGGATTGAAATAGATTATAGTACTGTTTGCCATCTTTCAAATTGGCAAATCCTTTTTTAATCGCTCCATCGGTAACCGATGAAATCCATAAGCGTTTAATCGGTTTGTTTACTCCTGCCAACTGAATAATCCACCGGGCCACCAGCTCTCCTTCCCGTCCCGCATCCGTGGCAATGACAATATTGTTGACGTCCTTGCGGTGCATAAGTTTTTTTACCTGTCCGAACTGCTTGGAAGTCTGTTGAATTATCTCCAGCTTCATGGGTTCCGGAAGCATGGGTAAATCCTCCAGTTTCCATGATTGATAGCGCTTATCGTACTTCTCAGGAGTCTGTAGAGTCACCAGGTGTCCCAGTGCCCAGGTGACGATATACTCCTGGCCTTCCATATAACTGTGGTTTTTATTGTTAGCTCGAAGAACCTTGGCAATATCTCTTCCTACCGATGGCTTCTCCGCCAGTACTAAGGTTTTACTCATCCAATCCTACCTTTCTGCAATGCATACAATTTTTATAGTTCGTTAAATCAGACCTATTAACCCTTTACATTACCCTTCCATCTAATTAAACGATTAAGGGATTATAGCTTAAGCATCATTCCTTCTAATTCCAATAGTTCCACCAGTTTTCCGGCCTTATAAGCCCCTATGTTCCCTCCGGAGATTTCATCAATTATATGATCGTTTATTCATTTCGGTATTTTTCTAAAAAACGATTTTTCTTCTCCAGGATGCTTTCCCATTCGTTGCGAAGGAGATTATCTTTCATACGATCCTTTTCCACAAAGTATAACGCAAGACCTCCAAGACCTACGTGGGTTCCCACGGCCACTCCCATCTGCATCACATAAATCTCACCCTTAAAGTCCGTTTCTTTTTCAATTTTCCCTTTTAAGTTTTTTGCATAATTAATATCCGAGGTGTAACCAATGATAATAAAATCCGTTAACTCTTCATCGACCCGTTTATTAAAAGCATTAACGTAATGTTCCAATACTCGCTTTCGTCCTCTTTCCTTAGCAACTATGGCTCCTTTAGAATCTTTCATGGTCATTATCGGCTTAAGGCGTAATATTTTCCCGATAAATGCACTGGCGTTGGAAAGGCGACCGCTCCTTATCAAATGGTCTAAATCATCCACCGATAGAAAATGCTTTACGTTTAATTTGTAGGATTCATTAAAGTCGATTAGCTCCTTAAAACTTGCCCCTTGTTCCCGCAGTCTGGCACTTTTTAGAATTAACCAACCGCTGCCATGACTCATGGACTTAGAGTCCACCACATGTACCGGTATGTCTTTGTAAGCTTCATTTTCATGAAAATACTTCTTTCCGAGCTCCGCGGACTGGTAGGATCCGCTGGTACCACTGGACATACAGATACAAAGAATCTCTTTATATCCCTCATCCACCGCTTTTTTCATTAGATCGGTAAACTCTGCGGGGCTGGGCATGCCTGTAGTAGGGGGTTCGCTGTAATTTTCAATCTGCTCATAAAATTCATCGGTGGTAATATCGACCCTGTCCCGGTATACTTTGTTTTCAATGGTTATTTTTAAAGATGCCAGCTGAATATCATATTTCTCTAATATTTCATCGGATAAATCACAAGTGGAGTCTGCTATTATTTTTATCATTTTTTCCTCCCTTATTTAAGAAACCCATTTTACCTTGTTTCAGTTGGTTTATTTTATCATTAATTTCCTGCTGTAACAAATATATTTTTCCCTCTTTACCTCGTAAAAGACTTGTAAAATAAAGGAATCGTTACTATAATATAAGAAACCCTACTTTACCGATTAAAAATATTATTCTGAGAGGATGAATGCAAATGAAAAATCCAATAGTTACCTTTACTCTTGAAAATGACAAGACCATGAAAGCCGAACTATATCCCGAGGTTGCACCGAATACGGTTCGGAACTTTATTTCCTTAATTGACAAAAACTTTTACGACGGACTCATCTTTCACCGTGTCATTCCCGGTTTCATGATCCAGGGAGGGGACCCTGAAGGCTCCGGTATGGGCGGTCCCGGTTATTCCATTAAGGGAGAATTCCGTTCCAACGGTTTTAAGAACGACTTAAAGCACGAAGCCGGTGTGCTTTCCATGGCTCGAGCTCAGGATCCGGATTCCGCCGGTTCACAGTTTTTCATTATGGTAGCCCGTTCTCCACATCTTGATGGGGATTATGCAGGCTTCGGAAAAATTATCGAAGGTTTTGAACATGCGGAAGAAATCGTAAAGTCCGAAAGAAATATGATGGACCGACCCAAAGAAGACCAACGTTTACAATCC
>Ga0194138_10000332_pt1 | contig 22649 bp, 19 predicted proteins | sample TARM_MetaG_T2_14_FD_134022 | JGI IMG/M metagenome (GOLD analysis project Ga0194138, IMG submission 134022) | Freshwater microbial communities from Pennsylvania, USA, analyzing microbe dynamics in response to fracking - TARM_MetaG_T2_14 (version 2) | ecosystem: Environmental > Aquatic >...
CCATGCTTTCTGGCGTCATTGCCAAAAAGTACGGCCACGCAGGTCTTGCCGAGGACACGGTGCATGTGAAGTTCCACGGCACCTCGGGCCAGAGCTTTGGTGCATGGGTTGCGCATGGCGTGACACTCGAACTCGAAGGCCAGGCCAACGACTATGTCGGCAAGGGCCTCTCGGGCGGGCGTCTTATCGTCTATCCGCCGAAGGAAACGAGAATCGTTCCTGAAAAATCGATCATCGTCGGCAACACGGTGCTCTACGGGGCGACCGAGGGCGAGTGCTACTTCCGCGGCATCGCCGGCGAGCGCTTCGCGGTGCGCAACTCCGGCGCACTGGCCGTGGTGGAAGGCGCCGGCGACCATTGCTGCGAATACATGACCGACGGCGTGGTGCTGGTGCTGGGCAAGGTGGGCCTGAACTTCGGCGCCGGCTTCACCGGCGGGCTGGCCTACGTGCTCGATCAGGATCGAGATTTCGTGGACCGCTACAACCACGAGCTGATCGACATCCACCGGATTTCGCCGGAGGGCTTCGAGAGCTATCGCCAGCACCTGCACAAGTTGATCGTGCGCCACCGCGAGCTGACCGGCAGCATCTGGGCCCAGCAGATCCTCGACGAGTTCCGCGACTACGTCGGCAAGTTCTGGCTGGTCAAACCCAAGGCCGCCAGCATCGAGTCGCTGGCCGATTCGCTGCGCCGCGCCGCCTGACCGCGGCGCGCGGTTCGCCACGCGCTGCACCATCGCCCTCGCGGACGGTTTTCCGGAGCCGTCCGCTTCCCGCCCCGGCGGGACATTCCGAGAACGTGCCATGAGCAAGAAGCAGGTCTTCCAATTCGTCGAACTGCCGCGCGAGATGCCGCGCCGCATCCCGCTGGAGCTGCGCACCGCCGGCGACTGGGGCGAGCTGTACGGCAAGTTCGGCCTGGCCGACGCGCAGCACCAGGCCGGCCGCTGCCTGGACTGCGGCAACCCGTACTGCAGCCACAAGTGCCCGGTGCACAACGCCATCCCGCAGTGGCTGCAACTGGTGCAGGAAAACCGCATCGACGAAGCCGCCGCGCTGTGCCATTCCACCAACCCGTTGCCGGAAGTGTGCGGCCGGGTGTGCCCGCAGGACCGCCTGTGCGAAGGCAGCTGCACGCTCAATGACGAGTTCGGCGCGGTCACCATCGGCGCGGTGGAGAAGTTCATCGTCGACACCGCGCTGGAAAACGGCTGGCGGCCGGACTTGTCCGCGGTGCAGGCCACCGGCAAGCGCGTGGCGGTGGTCGGTGCCGGCCCGGCCGGGCTGGCCTGCGCCGACCGTCTGGCGCGCACCGGCATCCAGGCCGTGGTGTACGACCGCTACGAGCAGATCGGCGGGTTGCTGCAGTTCGGCATCCCCAGCTTCAAGCTCGACAAGAGCGTGATCGCCCGCCGCCGCGAGGTGCTCGAAGGCATGGGCGTGGAATTCCGCCTCGGCATCGAAGTGGGCAAGGACGTGGCGCTGGCCGACCTGCTGGGCGAATACGATGCGGTGTTCCTCGGCACCGGCGCCTACCGCTACACCGACGGCGGCCTGCCCGGGCAGGACCTGCCCGGCGTGCTGCCGGCGCTGCCCTTCCTCGTGCAGAACAGCCGCATCGTGTCCTGCAACGACCCGTGGGGCCGGCCCATCGCCGGCTGGGAAGACAAGATCAGCCTGCCCGAGCTCAAGGGCAGGCGCGTGGTGGTGCTGGGCGGCGGCGACACCGGCATGGACTGCGTGCGCAGCGCCGTCCGCCTCGGCGCGGCCCACGTCACCTGCGCCTATCGCCGCGACGAGGCCAACATGCCCGGTTCGGCGCGCGAAGTGGGCAATGCCCGCGAGGAAGGCGTGAAGTTCCTGTTCAACCGCCAGCCGTTGGTCATCGAGGCCGACGAGGAAGGCCAGGTGTGCGGCGTGCGCGTGGTGCAGACCCGCCTCGGCGAGCCGGATGCGCGCGGCCGCCGGAACGCGGTGCCGGTGGAAGGCAGCGAATCGGTGCTGGAAGCGGACGTGGTGATCATCGCCTTCGGCTTCTCGCCCAGCGTGCCGGCGTGGCTGGCCGAGCAAGGCGTGGAAGGCACGCCGAACGGCCGCATCGTCGCAGGCAGCCCCACGCCCGACGGTGGCCCGGACGGCAGCGGCCGCCTGCCCTACCAGACCACCAATCCCAAGTTGTTCGCCGGCGGCGACGCCGTGCGCGGTGCCGATCTGGTGGTCACCGCCGTGGCCGAAGGCCGCGACGCGGCGCAGGGCATCGCGGAGATGCTGCTGGGGTGAGTAGAAGTGGCCGCTCTTGAACCTCTCGGTTCTGGCGGCCGATGCTGAGTATGAGCGTCAAAGATAAGCGACTTTTGCGCCCTCTGTTTTCAGCACGCCTGACTTCTGCAGGGCGACCAGCAGCGCATCCAGTTCCGACGGTTTGAGCGTGTTCTGGAATTGCGCATTGATGTGGTTCTTCAGCGAGGCCAGTTTGACCGGGCGCTTGGATCCCATCTTTGCCAGTGTCTGCCGGATCCTCTGCAGGCGTTGAGCCGGTGTTGTAGGCGTTTCCCGAGCGGCCGTTGCCTCCGCGGTTGTTTCAGGCATTTGGGTTTTGACCTTGCTTTTGAACAAGGTCATGCAGGCGATGTCGCTCGAGCGATGGCATGTAATGCCTTGTTCGCGCAGGTGCGCGATCAACGGGTCGAAACCCGTATCCTTGGAAATGATGTGGAAGTACCCCAGCGGATCTTCACGGGCCAGCCTCCCGATGTAATACGCGATATGGAAGTCCAGTGCATTGGAACCATTGCCGGAGCATCGCAGGTACTGCGCGCGTGGTCCCATGGGTTGCAGCTGCGTGACCAGCGCGGTGGAAACGCTCTTCTGGTTGGCACCGATGAATACGCGCACGCGGATGTCGTCGCGATCGAGCAAGCGCAAGTCGGTCGGTTGCACGTTTTCGTAATCGATCAGCACATGGTTGATGCGTGGCGAAGCGATGATTGCATCTCGAGGCGACATGTCCTTATTTCCTCTTTTCCCAAGCCTTCGGGCCGATTATGGTGAAGTCGAGATGATTGCGTGCAACCAGACAACATGAGCAAGCCGGAACCCGTTGCACCGACGACATCGCCTCTGCGCGATCATTCCCTTTCGGCGCTGGCGGCCGGTTTCGTCACGGTGCTGGTGGGTTTTGCCAGCTCGGCGGTGATCGTGTTCGGCGCGGCGCGCGCGCTGGGCGCCAACGAGGCGCAGATCGGCTCGTGGATGTGGGCGCTGGGCATCGGCATGGGCATCACCTGCATCGGCCTGTCGTTGCGCTGGAAGGTGCCGGTAGTGACGGCGTGGTCCACGCCCGGCGCGGCGATGCTGATGGGCGTGAGCGCCGGCTTGCCTTTGTCCGATGCCATCGGCGCGTTCGTGCTGGCGGCGGTGTTGACCGCCATAGCCGGGTTCTCCGGGCTGTTCGAGCGGATGCTCTCGCGCATCCCGGTGGCGCTGGCCTCGGGCATGCTGGCCGGCGTGCTGCTGCGCTTCGGTCTGGATACGTTCGTGGCGGTGCGCACGCAGCCGCTGCTGGTGCTGGCGATGCTGGCGGTGTATCTGGCGGCGCGGCGCTGGCGGCCGCGCTATGCGGTGATCCTCACCCTGCTGGCCGGCATCGCGGTGGCGGCCGGCAACGGCACGTTGCACCTGTCCGGCGTGGACGGGGCGCTGGCGCGTCCGGTGTGGACCACGCCGACGCTGTCGATGGCGGCGGTGCTGGGCATCGCGATGCCCTTGTTCGTGGTGACGATGACTTCGCAGAACGTGCCCGGCGTGGCGGTGATCCGCGCATCCGGCTACACGGTGCCGCTGTCGCCGACCATCGGCTGGATCGGCGCGCTCAACGTGCTGCTGGCGCCGTTCGGCGCCTACGCGATGAACCTGGCGGCGATCACCGCGGCCATCTGCATGGGCGCCGAAGCACACGAGGACAAGGCGCGGCGCTACATGGCGGCGGTGTGGGCGGGCGTGTTCTACCTGTTGATCGGGCTGTTCGGCGCCACCGTGGCCAGCCTGTTCGCGGCCTTCCCGAAGGAGTTGGTGATGGCCATCGCCGGTATTGCCCTGCTCGGCACGCTGGGCAGCAGCCTGATCGCGGCATTGCGCGAGGACGGCGAGCGCGAGGCGGCATTGGTGACCTTCCTGGTCACTGCCTCGGGCTTGAGCCTGTTCGGCATCGGCGCGGCGTTCTGGGGGCTGGTGGCCGGCGTGATCGTGCGGCTGGCGCTGCGCCCGGCGCGCGGGTAAGCGCCCGGGGTACCCGGCATGCCCGGGCGTCCGCGGATCGTGCCCGATGGTCCGCAATGTGCGCCGGCCCGCCCTCGGCGATGCGCGTGCGGGCGATGATGCACACGCGTGGCCGCCCGCTGGCGGGAACCGGCCCGCGCGCGTGATGTCCAAACCACGGATGCCGCGACGATGCGGGCGCCCGCCTGCATCGGCATCCCCGAGGAAGCTGCCATGCGTCGTGTCCTGCACGTGTTGCCCGTCATTGCCGCGTTGATCCTGCTGGTCGCCTGTCGCGCCGGCGATGCTGCGGCCATCCCGCCCAAGGCGTCGCTGCCTGCCGATGCGCAGAGCATCGTGCTGGGCATGGGCTGTTTCTGGGGTGCCGAGAAACGCATGGGCGCGCTGCCCGGCGTGGTCCGCGTCGAAGCCGGGTATGCCGGCGGCGATGCGCCCGCGGCGCGTTACGAAGACCTGCACGCACAGGAAGAACGCCTGCGCGAAGGCAGCAGCCATGCCCGCAACCACGCCGAAGTGGTGAAGGTCTGGTTCGACCCGGCCAGGACCACGCTGGAGCGCGTGCTGATCGGCTTCTGGGAAAACCACGACCCGACCCAGGGCGACCGCCAGGGCAACGATGTCGGCAGCAATTACCGCAGCGCCATCTACTACGCCGACGAGGCCCAGCACCGCATCGCGCTGCAGACCCGCGAGGTCTACCAGCAGGCGATGACCAGGGCTGGCCACGGGCCGATCACCACCGAGATCGCGCCGCTGCGCCACTACAACCGCGCCGAGGACTACCACCAGGATTACCTGGCGAAGAACCCGCAAGGCTACTGCGGCCTCGGCGGCACCGGCGTGCGCTATCCGGTTGCCGCCGCCGGCAGCGCCAGCGCCGATGCCAGCGCACTGGATGAGGCCGCCGCGCCGACGGTGCCGCCGCTGGATCCAGCCACGCTGTCGCGCACCCGCCAGCTGATCGTGTTCGAAGCGCCCGATTGCCCGTACTGCGCCAAGTTCAAGGCCGACGTGCTCGAGCACTGGCGCAGCCCGGTCCCGGTGGCCACCACCTTGTCCACCCTGCCGCCTCCGGGCTGGACGCTGGAAAAGACCCTGTTCGCCACGCCGACCATCGTGCTGTTCGAACAGGGCAAGGAAGTCTCGCGTTACACCGGTTACAACGGCGAGCAGGCACGCTTCTGGGGTTGGCTCGGCCAGCGCCTGCTGACCGCGGAGCAGCGCCGCATCGCCTTCGCGCAGGGCACCGAAGTGGCCTATAGCGGCTCCAATCTCGACGAACGTCGCACTGGCACCTTCGTCGACCCGGTCAGCGGCGTGCCGCTGTTCCGCTCGGACAGCAAGTTCGACAGCGGCACCGGCTGGCCGAGCTTCTTCACCCCGCTGCCCGGCGCAGTGGTGCTGCGCACCGACCGCTCGCAGGGCATGCTGCGCACCGAAGTGGTCAGCGCCAGCTCGGGCATCCATCTGGGTCACGTGTTCGACGACGGCCCGCCGCCCACCGGCAAACGCTACTGCATCAACGGCAACGTGCTGAAGTTCGTGCCCGATGCACCGGGCCGCGACTGGCGCGTGGCGATGAAGCCGACACGGTAGCGGGGCTGCGCGCCATGCCGGCGCGCTAGACTCGGCGGCCGATCCGTTGCCGAGGGCAAAACGCATGCGCATGGGACTGGCCGCCAACCGGTTGCACCACGCCGAACCCACCGCCGCCCTGTTCCGTTGGCTTCATGCCAGCGGTGCCGGCCTGCGCGAGCTGGGCGTGGAACTGCACGCGGTCGGCCGCACCCACGACGCCATCGCCGCCAGCGGCCTGCTGGCCGGTTATCCCGGTTTGCATGCATATCCCTATGGCCGCAACGGTGGCCTGATGAAACTGGTGGCCGAAGTGGTGGGCCTGGACGCGCCGGGCCGCACGCTGGACGGCGCAATCTACCTGATCGACCCGGTGGACCCCTCGTCGATCTTCCCCGAGGCCGTCGCGCTCAAGCGCCAGTGCGTGATCCACGGCAAGCCCTTCGTCTCCACCGTGGCCACCGCGCGCGACTGGGTCGAGTGCGAGCGCATCCATGCCGGCTACGCACCTGATCCCGGCGCCGACGACCTGTTCGATTTCGAATCGCAGACCCTGGCGTTGATCGCCCACGATGCGCGCAAGCCGCAGATGCTGTCTTACGCCGCCGCGCATTTCGACGTGCTGTCGCGCTTTGCCGAACGCGTCGGCACCGGCACCACCGGCCAGCAGCTCAACGAACTGGCATGGAGCCGCGGCTGGCCGTGCGAGCGCGAATGGGTGCGGCGCTACAACAGCGGCCCGCTCGGCGGTGATGCGCAGATCGCCGACCGCGTGCTGGAAGGCCGCTGCCAGCGCGCCGTGTTCTTCGAGGACCCGCACGTGGCACGCCAGCACGAGGCCGACATCCAGCTGCTCGAACGTGCCGTCACCACCGTCACCGACCGCGCCGTCTGCATCACCGCGCCGCAGGTGGCCGAACGCTGGGTGGAGGCCGCGCGCCGGCGCGCGCGCTGGAACGGCGGCTGAGCTCGTGGGGCGCTAAGGGGCCGGCGGCGGGCCGGGCATCCTGTCGGCGGGATGGTTGACCCCGTCGCTCACCGGTACTTCCGGCAGCAGACAGGGGTTCACGCCCTCCAGGCAGCCCACGTTGTAGCCGTATTGATCGGGCCGCGAGCGCCGTTGGTGATGCGTGTAGATGCCGCACACATCGCAGAAATAGTGCTTCGCGACGCGGGTGTTGAACTGGTACAGGCGCAGATGCTCCTGGCCGCGAAGGATGCGGATGCCCGCCAGCGGCACGGAAGCGACGATGGCGCCCTTGCGGCGACAGATCGAACAATCGCATCGGCGCGGGTCGACGATGCCGTCGGGAAGATCGAGTTCGAGCACCACCGCGCCGCAGTGGCAGGAAAGGCGGTGTCGGGTCTGGATGACGGTGTCGCCGACGCGTTTGATCGACATGGCGGGATTCCACGAGGCAGGGAAGCAGGCCGGGGTCAACCGGCTGCGGTATCCGGTTTGGGCACGTGGTGCGCGGCCAGGAACGCGCGCAGCGAGGCCGGGCGCACCGGTTTGGTGAGCAGGCGGTAGCCGCGCTCGCGGGTATGGCGCTTGAGTTCGTCGCGGCCGTCGGCGGTGAGCAGCGCGCCGGGTATCGGCAGCAGCGCGCGCAACGCGTCGAGCGTGTCCAGCCCGTCCAGCCGGTCGTGCAGGTGGTAGTCCACCAGCATCACCTGCGGCTTCTCGGCCGAGATCTTTTCCAGCGCCTCGTCCACGGTATGCGCCGGGATCACCTCGGCGTGCCAGCGGCCGAGCAGGGCCGCCATGCCGTCGAGGATCTCCTGATCGTTGTCCACGCACAGCACGCGCAGGCCGTCGAGCGAATCGCCGCTGCCCTGCGCGCGCGGCGGGCGCACCGGCAGCGAGGCGCGCGCGGGCACGCGCGGCACCGTGATCGAGAACATGCTGCCCTTGTCCACCGTGCTGCGGGCGTTGAGGCGGTGGTCGAGCAGGCGCGAGATGCGCTGGCAGATCGAAAGGCCCAGGCCGAGGCCGCGCTCGCCCCAGTCGAAGGGCTGCTGGTAGCGGTGGAACTCGTCGAAGATCTGCCGCATGTGGTGCTCGGGGATGCCCGGGCCGGTATCGAACACTTGCAGCTCCACTTGCTGGCCGCGCAGGCGCGCGCCGAGCACGATGCGGCCGCTGCGGGTGTAGCGCAGCGCGTTGGCCATGAAGTTCTGCAGCACGCGGCGCAGCAGGCGGCGGTCGCTGCGCACCCACAGGTGCGGGGCGTGCACGTGCAGCTTGAGGTTGCGGCCGGCGGCCACCGGCGCGTACTGCGCGGCCAGCTCCTGCAGCACCTCGGACACGTCGAACTCGCGCACGTCGGCATGCATGCCGCCGGCGTCCAGTCGCGACACGTCGAGCAGGCCGTCGAGCAACTCTTCCGCCGCGCGCAGCGAGGCATCCACGCGTTCGGCCAGGTGGCGGTTCTCGCCCTCGGCACTGTCGCGCAGCGCCGAGGCGAACAGGCGCGCGGCGTTGAGCGGCTGCAAAACGTCGTGGCTGATCGCGGCCAGGAAGCGCGTGCGCGACTGCTGCGCCATTTCGGCTTCGCGGGTGCGCTCGGCCACGCGCTGTTCCAGCGTCTCGTTGGATTCGCGCAACGCGCTTTCGGCGCGCTTGAAGTCGGTGACGTCGTTGTAGCTGGTGACGTAGCCGCCGCCGGGCAGCGGTTGGCCGCGCATTTCGATCACGGTGCCGTTGCTGCGCACGCGCTCGAAGATGTGCGGCGAACCCACGCGCATGTAGTGGATGCGCTTGCCGACCTGCTCTTCGATGTCGCCTTCGCCCAGTTCGCCGCGCATGCCGTTGTAGCGGATCAGGTCAGCCACCGGGCGGCCGACGTAGAGCATGCCGTCGGGGTAGTCGAACATTTCCTGATACCGGTGGTTCCAGGCCACCAGGCGCATTTCCGGATCGACCACGCTGACCCCGGAGCTGATGTTCTCCAGCGTGGTGGAGAGGATCTCGCGGTTGAAGCGCAGCTCCTGGCCGGCTTCGTCGAGCACGGCCACCACTTCGCCCACGTCCATGCCCGAGCCGCGCAGCACGCTGGTCAGCACCAGCCGGGCCGAGGCGGCGCCGATCGAGGCGGCAAGCAGGCGTTCGGTGAACTGCACCCATGCGCGGTCGGCGGTGGCACCGAGCGGCAGTTCGCGCTTGCCCTGGGCGAGGGCCTGTTCGGCGAAGGCGCGACGGGCATGGCGCTCGCCGACGATGCGCTCGGCCAGCGCGCGCAGCTCGCCCAGCGACACCTTGCCCGGCCACGCGCTGGCGGCCAGCGCCGGGCGGCGCGAATACGGGTCGAGGAAGGGCACCGCGCGCAGGCGTTCGTCCACGGTCGGGCGCCAGCGTACCGAGCCGATCATCATCGTGCCGGTGTTGATCAGCAGCGACCAGAACGTGCCGTGGGTCAGCGCATCCCAGCCGCTCAGGCCGAACAGCTGCTGCGGCCGCAGCCAGCCCAGGCCGAACGGGCCTTGTACCAGCCACGAAGGCGGCAGCCAGCCGGCGTGGGTCAGCGCCGGCAGCAGCAGCGTGTAGGCCCAAGTGAGAAAGCCGGCCAGCAGGCCCAGCTCCACGCCCTTGCGGCTGGCGCCGCGCCAGTACAGGCCGGCGATCAACCCGGGCGCGAACTGCGCCACCGCAGCGAAGGCCATAAGGCCGTAGCTGGCCAGCATCGTGTCGTTGCTGCTGCCGCGGTAATAGCCGTAGGCAAGCACGGCCAGCAACGCGATGGCCAGCCGGCGCATCCACAGCACCTGCATCGCCATGCCGGTGTCGCCTTCGCGCACGCCCCAGCCGCGACGCAGCAGCAGCGGCATGATCAGGTCGTTGCTGACCATCGTGGCCAGCGCGATGCTCGACACGATGGTCATGCCGGTGGCCGCCGAGAAACCGCCGACGTAGGCGATCAGGGCGATGGTGTCGCGGTGTTCGGCCAGCGGCAGCGCCAGCACGATGCTGTCGGCGGCCACGTCGGTGTTGCCGCCGAACAGGTAGGCGCCGGCCACCGCGATGGGCATCACCATGGCCGAGATCACCACCAGGTAGCCGCCGAACAGCCAGCGCGCGCGGCGGATGTCGCGCACGTCGCCGCATTCGACCACCGCCACCTGGAACTGGCGCGGCAAACACAGGATGGCGAGGAAGCCGAGCAGCGTCTGCGCCACGAAGCCGGTGGGCGGCGTGTTGGCAAACAGCGTGCGCGTGGCCTCGGCCAGCGGCAGCTGGCGCACACCGAGCCAGTGCCAGGCGAACAGCCCCACCACGACGATGGCCGCCAGCTTGACCAGCGATTCCACCGCGATGGCCAGCATCATGCCGTGGTGGTGTTCGGTGGCATCCACCTGGCGCGTGCCGAACAGCGCGGCGAACAAGGCCATCAGCAGCGCCACGTACAGCGCCGGGTCGGCCAGCATGCCGGTGTGGCCGATGTCGCGCCCGGTCAGCACCCCCAGGCTCATCGCCACGGCCTTGTACTGCAGGGCCAGGTAGGGCACCACGCCGATCAGCGCGATCACCGTGACCAGCGCCGCCAGCCGTCGCGAGCGGCCGTAGCGCGAGGAGATGAAGTCGGCGATGGACACCGTGTTCTGGCTGCGCGCGATCAGCGCCAGGCGTTCGATCACGCGCCAGGCGAACAGCATCAGCAGCAGCGGGCCGAGGTAGATCGGCAGGTAGCCCAGGCCTTGGTGCACCGCCGTGCCGACCGCGCCGTAGAACGTCCACGACGAGCAATACACGGCCAGCGCGAAGCTGTAGACCACCGGGCGCAGCCAGGGGCGATCCGGATACAGCGGCCGCCGGTCGCCCCACCATGCCACGCCGAACAGCAGCGCGGCATAGGCCAGCGACACCAGCAGCAATACCCAGCTCGATACCAAGGCCGTGCCCCTCCGTGCCCGTTGAGATGGCTAGTTTACGTGCAGTCCGTCATGTGCCGGTCGTGGCCGGCACGCCGTGCCCGCTCGCAGGCTCAGCCTTGGCCGAACCGTGCCAGCAAGTGCGTGGCGGCAGCGGCGGCTTGCACGCGCAGCTCCGGGATGGCCAGGCTTTCCCACGCGGTGCCGATGCGCAGGCTGCCCAGCACGCGCAGCGTCGGCTGCGGGCGGCCGTCGGCGTCGATCAGCGCGCCCTCGTCGTCGGCGGCGCTGGCCAGGCCGATCGCATGCGGGCCGGGCACGGCCAGCCCCTTGCCGAGCAGGTCGTCGAGCAAGGGGTTGCCCATGAATTGCACGCGCATTTCCACGCCGGTGGCATTGACGATGCGGTCCACGTTCAGTTGCAGCAGGCGCCCGTCCGGCGCCGAGCTTTCCAGACGGATGCGGCCATCGGCCAGCATTGCCGCTTGCCGCAGGCGGACGCGGTGCGAGGTCAGCCGGCCGGTTTCGCGCAGGCGCGTCACCACGGCATCGACCGATGCCGCGATCCGGTGCCGGTGAACGTCCCAATGGCGCACGACATGGCGCAGGAAGCGGCGCTGGTCGTTCGGCGACAGGGTCTGCCACAGGCGCGGGCCGAAGGGCCGGATCGCTTCCATCACCGCCTGCCACGGCAGGCTTTGCGCCGCCGCCGCACGCACTTGCCCGCGCAGGAAGGCCACGCGGCCGCGCAGGGGCAGGGCCGCGAGGGCATCGACGTCGACATCGGCCAGCCGCGCGAAGGGCGCATGCGGCAGCGGCGGCAGCGCGTGCCGCGACAGCACGTGGATCGGGCCGCGGTGGCCGCTGCGTTCCAGGCTCAGCACGCTGTCGACCATGCTCAGGCCCGAGCCGACGATGGCGACGGCCTCGTCCGTGCCGATGCCGTGCACGGCATCGTGGTCCCATGCGGCCACCACGCGGCCGGCCGGCAAATCGGCGCCGCCGCGCGCGGGCAGCGGACGCGGAGTGTTGCCCACGGCGACCACCACGGCATCGGTCGCCAGCACCGCACCGGAGGCCAGTGCGAGCCGCCAGCCGTCGGCGCCGCGGTCGATGGTCACGGCGGTGTCGCGCAGCACGTCCAACCGCGCCGACGATGCCGCGCGGGCTTCGTCCAGCCGCGTGCGCAGGTAATCGCCGTACAGCCTGCGCGGCAGGAACGCCTTGGCCAACGCATCGCGCGGCAGACCGTCCGGGTTGCCGCAGGCCAGCGCGTAGTCGAGGAAGTCGTCCGGCGTTCCGGCAAAGCCGCTCATCTTGGCGGCCGGCACGTTCAGCAGGTGCTCGTCGTGGCGGGTGCCGTAGGCCAGCCCGCGCGCCGGTTCCGGCCGGGGCTCGATCAACGCGATGCGCATCGGGCAGTTGGCCTGACGCAGCAGCCCGATGGCGGTCAGCGTGCCGGCAGCACCTCCGCCGACGATGGCCACGGTCGAATGGGCGGGGCTCTGGCGCGTATTCAGGTTCATCCCGGGATTGTAGGCCGGGCAGGTTGTCGAGTCGTCATGCCGGTCCGCTGCCGGCTCACATCAGCGAGTCGGCCAGCCGTGCGATGCCTTCGCCGCTGCGCCGCCACAACGGGCGCTCGCGCCAGTGTGCCAGCTCGATGTGGTCGGCATCGCGCAGGTAATCGGCCTCGACTTCGCGCATCTGCGCCACCACGCCGCGGTCGTAGCACAGCAGGCCGATCTCGGCGTTGAGCGCGAACGAGCGGATGTCCAGGTTGATCGAGCCGACCAGGGCCACGTCCTCGTCCACGCTCAGGTGCTTGGCGTGCAGGAAGTGCGGCCGGTACAGGGCGATCTTCACCCCGCAGCGCAGCAACTCGTCGTAGTAGGCGCACTGGGCCCATGCGGTCAGCCGCTGGTTGTTGCTGGCCGACAGGATCAGCTGCACGTCCACGCCGGACAGCGCGGCGATGCGCAGCGCGCTGAGGGTGGCGTCGTCGGGCACGAAGTACGGCGTCACCAGCGTCAGCCGGCGCCGGGCCAGGTGGATCAGTGCCACTACCGCGTCGCGCGCGTTTTCGAACGGATAGGCCGGGCCGCTGGGCAGCAGCTGGGCGGCCACCCAGCCGTCGTGGCAGGGCTCGGTGGGCATCACCTCCAGCCGGCGGCCGGTTTCGATGTACCAGTCGCTGGCAAACACGGCTTCCAGATGCGCCACCACCGGCCCGCGCACGCGCGCGACCAGTTCGCGGTTGGGCTTGTCGGGCACGAACGGCGCCTCGGCCAGGTTCTGCGAGCCCACGTAGGCCACGCGGTTGTCGAACACCGCGATCTTGCGGTGGTTGCGCAAATCCATGCGTCCGCTGCGGCGCCAGCGCAGGCCGCCGGGCAGCACCGCGTGCACGTCCACGCCGCCGGCCAGCAGGCGCTTGCGGTAGCGGCGCAGGCCGCGCTTGGCGCCCACCGCGTCCAGCAGCAGGCGGCAGGTCACGCCGCGCGCGGCGGCGCGCAGCAGTGCCTGCACCACCGCCTCGCCGACGCGGTCGTCGAACATCAGGTAATAGAGCAGGTGGATTTCGCGGTGGGCGTGGTCGATGTCGTCGATCAGCGCACGCAGCGAGACTTCGTAGTCGTCCAGCAGCTCCACCGCGTTGCCGCGGGTGGGCATGAAATCGCCCTGGCGTTCGATCAGCGGCGCGATCTCGGCGCTGGCCGTGTCCGGTGCCGGCAGCCAGCGCAGGGCATCCAGCCCTGCCTGGCCTTCGCGGATCACGCTGGAGGCTTCGTTCTGCCGGCGGATGCGCTGGCGCGACAGCCACGGGTGGCCGAGCAGCAGGTACAGCGGCAGGCCGAACACCGGCACGAAGCCGATCAGCAGCAGCCAGCTGCGCGCGGCGGCGGGGTTGGAGCGCACCGGGATCCACAGCAGTGCGCCGACCCGGATCAGCCAGTCCAGCAGGATCAGCCAGAAGCCGCTCTCGCCCAGCAGCGGGGTGGCGACGGCAAGCGGCAGGGCGTCGGGAGTCATGGCCGCCGATTGTGCGGGGCAGCAAGCCGGAAACGCAAAAGCCCGCCTTGCGGCGGGCTTCTGGCGTGATCGCGGAAGGGGCGATTACTTGATCTTGCCTTCCTTGTAGACCACGTGCTTGCGGACGACGGGATCGTACTTCTTGATCTCCATCTTCCCGGGGGTGTTCTTCTTGTTCTTGTCCGTCGTGTAGAAGTGGCCGGTGTTGGCCGACGAAATCAGACGGATCTTGTCGCGCTTGGAAGCCATGTTCGATTACCTCCTCAGACCTTCTCGCCGCGGGCGCGGAGGTCGGCCAGGACGGCATCGATGCCGTTCTTGTCGATGGTGCGCAGGGCGTGGTTGGAAACCTTCAGCTTGACCCAGCGGTTTTCGCTGGCCACCCAGAAGCGGCGCTCGTGCAGGTTGGGCAGGAAACGACGGCGGGTCTTGTTGTTCGCGTGGGAGACGTTGTTGCCCGTCTTCACACGCTTGCCGGTGACTTGGCATACGCGGGACATTGCGCACCTCGTGGATTCATGTGGCTTCCCATAGCCCGGGAAGTAGCGGCCCCGGGGCGTGCGCCCCATGCGATGCGGGAAGGAAACGCTGCAAACCCGAGCCGGAATCGCACTTCCGGCCGAAAACCCGGCAAGCCGGGCGCAGCGAGCCGTGCATTATGCCCGCGTTTCCCTTTCCATGCAAACACTTAGCCGGCGGTGGTCGGGTACGGCAGTTCCGTCCATGCGTTGCGCGCCACCTGCCATGCCGAGCGCAGGAACAGGGCACAGCAACCCGGCGGCGATCAGCAGCTCGGGCCAGCCCGAGCCGAATGCCCGTACCGCCACGCTGGCGGCAATCACCGCCAGCCCCTCGTGCACGTCGTTAAGCGAACAGGCCCGGAGGCCTGGTTGACGTCGCCACGCCGGTACGGCCACGGCAGGCGCGGGCGCGGCAGATTGGCGAAGAAGTTCAGCGCCGCCGCCACGTCCATGCTCTCGAACAGCGGCAAGGTACGGACGGGCCAGTTTCCTGACGATGCCGGCCGCCATGGCCAGCGCGGCGGCAAGCATCAACCCGGCCTTGACCAGCGCCGCCCGCGTCCAGGCCGCACCGCCGGCACCGACCACCGCCATGTTCAATGCATAGGTCGGCACGGCGCCGGGGTTGTCCAGGCTGCCCGACAGCCGCGCCGCCGCGGCAAGCCGGCAGCTGCATCGCGAACGTGGTCGCGCTGATGGCCAGCATCTGCCGCAGCACCCGGCGCTGGCGTGACTGCATCGCCGCCACGCCGAGCGTCTTGCCGCAAGCACATCCTCCGCTGCCGCATTCGGACATGGGTGTCCTTCATGCGTGCCCGCGTCAACCGGCGGCCCTGGCCTTGTCGATGTACGCGCGCACCTGCTGCTCCAGCACCGGCATCGGCACAGAGCCCTGGCTGAGGATGACGTCGTGGAAGGCGCGGATGTCGAACTTCGGTCCGAGTGCCTGTTCTGCCTCGGCGCGCAGGCGCTGGATGGTCAGCTCGCCGAGCATGTAGCTCAGCGCCTGGCCGGGCCAGGAGATGTAGCGGTCCACCTCGGTTTCCACCTCGTGGCGGCTCAGCGCGGTGTGGCTGGCGAGATAGTCCACCGCCTGCTGGCGGGTCCAGCCGTCGTGGTGCACGCCGGTGTCGATCACCAGCCGGCAGGCGCGCCACATCTGGTAGGTCAGGTAGCCGAACTGGTCGTAGGGCGTCTCGTAGATGCCCATTTCCTGGCCGAGGTACTCGGTGTACAACGCCCAGCCCTCGCCGTAGGCGGAGATGTAGCCGTCGCGGCGGAAAGCGGGCTGCTCGCCCTGCTCGGCGGCAAGATTGAGCTGCAACGAGTGGCCGGGCGAGGATTCGTGCAGGGTCAGCGCCGGCAGGTTATACAGCGGGCGCGAAGGCAGGTCGTAGGTGTTCACCCAGTAGGTTGCCGCGCCGCCGCGGCCGGCGGTCCAGAACGGGGCGATGTCGGCCGGTACCGGCTTGATGGTGAAACGCCCGCGCGGCAGCGTGCCGATGTACTTGCCGACCTCGCCGTCCACGCGCTTGGCGATCCACGCCGCGCGGTCGAGCAGCTCCTGCGGTGTCCTGGCGTAGAACTGCGGATTGGTGCGCAGGAATTGCAGGAAGTCGGCAAAGCGGGTCTGCGGGCCGCGGCCGGTGAAGCCGGTCTTGTCGATCACCGCGTCCATCTGCTTCTGGATCTTCGCCACCTGCTCCAGGCCGAGCTGGTGGATCTGGTCCGGGGTCATGTCCAGCGTGGTGTATTCGAGGATCTGCTGGCGGTAGTACGCCTTGCCGTCAGGCAGGGCTTCGGCAGCCAGCGTGGTGCGCGCGTGCGGCATGTAGTCGTGGCGGAAGAAACCCAGCAGCTTGCCGAAGGCGGGGACGACGGCCCGGGCGATGGCCGCCGCGCCGGCTTCGCGCAGCTGTTGCTGCTCGGCGGCCGGGATCGTGGCCGGCATCTGCTTGAACGGCGCGTAGAAGGCGCTGGCCGTCGGGTCCTTCACCTCGGCCACCATCGCGATGGACACGTCGCGCCCGTCCAGTACCGCGCGCGGCACGGTGAAGCCGCGCTTCAGGCCGTCGCGCATGTTGCCGATCTGCTGGTCGAAATAGCGCGGCACGTCGTTCAGGCGCGCGATGTAGGCGCGGTACTCGTCCGGCGTGCGCAGCGTGCGCTCGGCCATGAAGCCCAGGTTGGACCAGAACGAGGTGTCCGAGTTGAACGGCATCTGGTAGGCCTTGAAGCGAACCGCTGCGGCAAGGTTGCGCACCTGGTCGCGGTACACCGCGTAGTTGATCCGGTTGGCCGGCGACAGCGTGGCCGGATCGAGCGCGTCCAACTGCGCCAGCACGTCGTTCCACGTCTTCAGCCGGTCCTGCTGCGCGGCCGGGGACACGTCGGGCAACTGCGGGTTGTCGCCGGTGCCGTCGCTGTCCTCGTCGGCCTCGCCGGTGGTGGCCTGGCGCCAGGCCCATTCCTTTTCGTAGAGGGCACGGAAGCGGGCATCGGCGGCAGATTCGGCCGGCTGGGTCGTGGCGGGCATCTTCACGGGCATGGCGGCATGGGCGGACGAGGCCGCCAGCAGAGCGGCGGACAGGACGAGGGCGAGCGGGGTCTTCACGGACGCGGACCAGAAGCGGAGGCAGGGGCCGATGATCGCACCGGCGCCGGATCGGTGTACCGGCCGGAAGTCCCGGTCAGTGCGTGCCCTTGTCGCGGTGCCAGCCGCGGTTGCGGATGTCCAGGTACAGGCTGTAGCAGGCGGTGAAGGCGGGGAACAGGTTGCCCAGCACGCCCACCGAGTCCTGCTTGGCCGAGAACACGAAGTAGCTCAGCGTCATCAGGCTGCCGACGATGCTCATGTACCAGAACAGGCGCGGGATCACCGGCTTGCCGGCGCGCTTGGACGCGATGAACTGCACCAGCCAGCGGCCGCCGAACATCAGCGTGCCGACGTAGCCGATCAGCTTCCACGGGGTGATGTGCAGGCCGGTCCAGAACAGCCACTGGATCGGCTGGTCGAGCGTGCCCACTCAGGCTTCCTCGACTGCGGTGCGCTTGCTGCGCGCGATCAGCCAGGCCACGCCGAACAGGTCGCGCACGCCCACCAGCGCGCGGCCCAGGTTGTTGTACTTGGACACGCCGGCGGTGCGCTGGCGGTGGTTGACCGGCACGCTGACGGTCTGCCAGCCGGCGCGCTGCATCAATGCCGGCAGGTAGCGGTGCATGTGGTCGAAGTACGGCAAATCGAGGAAGGCGGTGCGTTCGAACAGCTTGATGCCGCAGCCGGTGTCCGGGGTGGCGTCGCGCAGCATGCGCGAGCGGATCGCGTTGGCCCATTTGCTGGCCCAGCGCTTGGAACCCGAATCCTGCCGGTTCACCCGCCAGCCGGCAAACAGTTTGGTGCGCGCATCGGCCGTGTCGCGCCGCGCCAGCAGCCCGGGGATGTCGGCCGGGTCGTTTTGGCCGTCGCCGTCGAGCGTGGCCACCCACGGTGCGCGCGCGGCCTTCACGCCGGTGCGCACGGCGGTGCTCTGCCCGCTCTGGCTGAGGTGGTGCAGCACGCGCAGCTCGGGCACCTGTGCCTTCAGCGCGGCAAGCACGGCGCGGGTGTCGTCCTTCGAGTCGTCGTCGACATAGACGATCTCGAACGGCAGTTGGCCGCGCAGCGCGGCGACGATCTCGTCCACCAGCGGGCGGACGTTGTCGCGCTCGTTGAACACGGGGACGACGACGGACAGGGCAGGTTCGCTCATGGGCCTCGGGCCGGTCGGCCGGACCGGCAATGCTTCACATCGGGAATGCGCCATTGTCCCATGCCTGCCTCAACCTGGCATGACGCGGCCGTGCCGGTGGCCGCAAATGCCGGCCGCCCGGCGCACGGAAGCGCCGGCGGGCGATGTGGCGGATGCGGGGAAAGCGGCTCAGGCCGCGTCGCCGAAATAATCGCGGCACCATGCCACCACCGGCGGCAGCCCGGTCTCGATGGGCGTGCTCGGGGCGTAGCCGAACGCGGCCTGCGCGCGCGCGGTATCGGCCATGGTTTCGACCATGTCGCCGGCCTGCATCGGCTTGTAGACCTTGCGCGCAGGGGTGCCGGCGGCCTGCTCGATCACCGCGATGAAGTGTTCCAGTTCCACCGGCGTGTGGTTGCCGAGGTTGAACACGCGATGGCCGACGGCCTCCTGCGAGGGGTGGTCGAGCGCGCCGAGCACGCCGCGCACGATGTCGTCCACGTGGGTGAAGTCGCGCTTCATCCGGCCTTCGTTGAACACCTCGATCGGGCGCCCGGCCAGCACCGCGCGGCCGAACAGCAGCGGCGCCATGTCCGGCCGGCCCCACGGCCCGTAGACGGTGAAAAAGCGCAGGCCGGTGAGCTTCATGCCGAACAGTTGCGCGTAGCTGTAAGCCATCAGTTCGTTGGCCGCCTTGGTGGCCGCGTACAGCGAGCGCGGCCGGTCCACGCGCTGGTCTTCCGAGAACGGCGGCACCGCCGAATCGCCGTACACCGAGCTGCTGGAGGCATAGGCCATGTGCGCCACGCCGCGGTGGCGGCACAGCTCGAGCATGTGGCCGAAGCCGACCAGGTTGCTCTGCACGTAGGCATCCGGGTTCTGCAGCGAGTAGCGCACGCCGGCCTGCGCGGCCAGGTGCACCACGCGTTCGGGACGGGTTTCGTCGAACAGTGCCTCCAGCCCGGCGCGGTCGGTCAGGTCGAGCGTGCGGATGTCCGCGTCCGGGCACAGCGCGGCCACGCGGTCGCGCTTGAGCTGCGGGTCGTAGTAGTCGTTGTAGTTGTCCAGCCCGACCACGCGCTCGCCGCGTTCGAGCAGGGCGCGGCAGGTGTAGGCGCCGATGAAGCCGGCCGCGCCGGTGACGAGAACGGTCATGCGCTAACTCCGGGAAAAGGTGGATGCGCGCGCTGCGCGGCTCATGCCAGCGGTTGCGCGGCCAGCGTGCGCTTGCGTTCGGCGGTGTAGTCCCACCATGGCCGCGCGTCCTCGCCGGCCATGAAGCGGGTCACCGACAGGAACACGTCGATCACGCAGGGGTCGTGCTCCACGCCGGTGGTCAGGCACAGCTGCGCGTACATGTCGTAGGCGTCGCGCCCGGCCAGGTGCGACGGCGTGCGGATGCCGATGCGGCGCAGGTCCTCGGCCGCGGCCGGGCCGACGTTGGGCAGGTCGGTCAACTGGTGCAGGTGGTGGCGGTCGACCTTGCGCGGATTCATCGTGGGGAGTCTCGTTCGGCGTGGCGTGGCGGCCTCAGCCACCGGCCTTGCGGCGCAGGCGTTCGAGCACGCCGTCCAGCGTGTCCAGGTCGGTGTAGTGGATCACCAGCTTGCCCTTGCCGCCGCGGCCGTGGGCGATGGCGACCTTGGCGCCCAGCGATTCGGACAGTTCGGTTTCCAGCGCGGCGATGTCGGCCTGCGGCACTTTCCTGGCCGCGGCCGGCTTGGCGTTGTTGCTGGGCACGCGGCCGGCGGCGTATTCCTGCGCGCGGCGTTCCACCTCGCGCACCGACCAGCCTTGTTCGGCCGCTTCCTCGGCCAGCTTGGTGGCCAGTTCCGGCGCCAGCGTCAGCAGCGCGCGGGCGTGGCCCATTTCCAGCCGGCGCGATTCCAGCAGCACGCGCACGCCGATCGGCAGCTCCAGCAGGCGCAGCAGGTTGGACACCGACGCGCGCGAGCGGCCGACGGCCTCGGCGGCTTCGGCGTGGGTCAGCGAGAACTCGTCGATCAATCGCTCCAGCGCCTGCGCTTCTTCCAGCGGGTTGAGGTCTTCGCGCTGGATGTTCTCGATCAGCGCCATCGCGATGACGGTGCGATCGTCCAGCTCGCGCACCACCACCGGCACTTCGCTCAGGCCGGCCTGGCGGGAAGCGCGCCAGCGGCGCTCGCCGGCGACGATCTCGAATTTCCCCGGGGCCAGTTCGCGCGCGACGATGGGCTGGATCACGCCCTGCGCCCTGATCGAATCGGCCAGTTCGGAGAGCTTGGCCGGGTCCATCTCCTGGCGCGGCTGGTACTTGCCCGGTTGCAGCAGGTCGATGGCCAGCGTGCGCAGGGTGTCGCCGGGCTGGGCGGTGCTCGTTTCCACCGGGTTGGCGATGGCGGTGGCGCCCTTCGGGCCGAGCAATGCGTCCAGGCCGCGGCCGAGGCCGCGCTTCTTGGCAGCGCTCATGCGGGGTTCTCCTGCAGGGCCGGCGCGTGTGCGTGCGTGCCGGTCTGTTCGCGTTCGGCCTGGCGGCGGATGATCTCGCCGGCCAGGCCCAGGTAGGCCACGCTGCCGCGCGAGGCGCGGTCGTAGCCGACGATGCTCTGGCCGTGGCTGGGCGCTTCGGCCAGGCGCACGTTGCGCGGCACGATGGTGCGGAACACCTTGTCGCCGAAGTATTCGGTCAGCTGGGCCGACACCGCGTTGGCCAGATTGTTGCGCACGTCGAACATGGTGCGCAGCACGCCTTCCACTTCCAGTGCCGGGTTGATCCGCGCGCGCAGCGCCTCGATGGTTTCCAGCAGCGCCGACAGGCCTTCCAGCGCGTAGTACTCGCACTGCATCGGCACGATCACCGAATCGGCCGCGGTCAGCGCGTTCAGCGTGAGCAGCGACAGCGCCGGCGGGCAGTCGATGACGATGTAGTCGTACTCGCCGCGCAGCGGTTGCAGCGCCAGCTTCAGGCGTTGCTCGCGGTCTTCGCGCTCCATCAGCTGGATTTCGGCCGCAGTCAGGTCGATGTTGCCCGGCAGCAGGTCGAAGTCTTCCTGGGTGCGCACCCGCACGTCGGCGGCGCTCGCCTCGCCGAGCAGCAGGTCGCAGGTGGAGGCGGCGACTTCGCGCTTGTCCACGCCGCTGCCCATCGTCGCGTTGCCCTGCGCGTCCAGGTCCACCAGCAGCACGCGTTTGGGCGTGCGCGCCAGTGCGGCGGCAAGGTTGACGGCCGTGGTGGTCTTGCCGACACCGCCTTTCTGGTTGGCGACGGCGATGATGCGAGCCATGCGGATGCCCTGTCGGACGGAATGACCGTTCATTATGGGGCCGTCGGCCGGCCGGTGCGACCGCCTGCGGCCGGAAGCCGGCGCCGCCGTCCCGCGGGGCCGGGCCTGCAGCCGGTCAAGATCTGGCCGCAGGGGTGGCATCCGGCGTGCGTGCCGCACGGTGCGCGGAATGCTTGGCGAGCCCCGGGACGGCGTTTGCCGCGCTGCTGCGCGGGCGTGTGTCCGGCAGCGCGTGCGGCAACGCGAGGACGGGCCTTCAGCCGCGTTCGATCACCGCCAGATGGCGCTCGCCGTCCAGCCCGGGCACGCGCAGCGGGTGCACGGCGGTGGCGGTCCAGCCGGGCGGCAGTGCGGCGATTTCCTCGCGGGGGTGCACGCCCTTCATCGCCAGCAGGCGCCCGCCGGGGCGCAGCAGGTGGCCGCCGACGGCGACGATGCCGTCCAGCGTGTCCAGCGCGCGCGCGGTGAGCAGGTCGTGGGCGCCGGGTTCGTCCAGTGCCTCGGCGCGCGATTCGGCCACGCGGGCGTTGCCCAGGCCGAGCTTGCGCACCGCTTCGCGCAGGAAGCGGGCCTTCTTGCCGTTGCTTTCCACCAGCGTCACCCGCAGCCCGGGCAGGGCGATGGCCAGCGGGATGCCGGGCAGGCCGGGGCCGGTGCCGAGGTCGGCCAGCGAGGCGCCGGCCTGTGCCGCGTCGGCGAGGAAAGGCGCCATCGCCAGCGAATCGAGCAGGTGCAGCACCACCATCTGGTGCGGGTCGCGGATTGCGGTGAGGTTGTAGGTGCCGTTCCAGCGGTGCAGCAGGGCCAGGTAGTCGAGCAGGCGCGGGGCGAGGCCGGCGTCGAGGCCAAGTGCGGCCAGGCCGCGTTCGAGGTCGGCATCGAGGCCGGCGGGCAGGGAGGGGGCATTCGTCATGGCGCGATTATCGCCGCTCGCCATGCCAGTGCGGCCCGATAGCCCGGCTCGGGCGTCCATTCGCGCAGGGTCCAGTCGGCCGGCGTGCCGAGCGCGGGCGCGCAGGCATCCAGCCGCAGCCGGCCGTCGTGCTCGGCAAAGCGCAGTTTTTCCAGGCCGAAGGCGATGCCTTCGCCGTGTGCCTTGAGTACCGCCTCCTTGGCGCACCACAGGCGCACGAAGGCCGGCAGGCGGGTGGCGTCGGGCTGCGCGCGCAGCCATGCCGCCTCGTCCGGATGGAAGTAGCGTTCGGCCAGTGCGGCCACGCGCGGACGCGGGCGGACCAGTTCGACGTCGATGCCCAGCCGCAGGCGTTGCCGCTGGCCCGCGACGCACGCGGCAGGCCGCAGCTGCATGCACCGCTGGACGGCTTCGACTGCAACTGGAGCCACAGCGGCCAGCGCCTGCTGCTGGCGCTGGGCGAAGG
>Ga0194138_10000334_pt1 | contig 22600 bp, 22 predicted proteins | sample TARM_MetaG_T2_14_FD_134022 | JGI IMG/M metagenome (GOLD analysis project Ga0194138, IMG submission 134022) | Freshwater microbial communities from Pennsylvania, USA, analyzing microbe dynamics in response to fracking - TARM_MetaG_T2_14 (version 2) | ecosystem: Environmental > Aquatic >...
AGACTCTTCAAACGGGCTCACATCTAAAAGTTTGCTCCTTGTCGGGCAGTATATATTCCGTAAAAAGTAATTTTAAATTAGAAAATCATGATATCAACTGGTTTGTTGAATAATTCGGGATTATTATTTTAAAATTAAAGCGTATGCTAAAAATTACTCTAAAGACAATAGCGGAAAATACATAGGATTAGATTTTTCATACTTGAAAGAACTCTCTACAATAGACATGCACTTAAGACGTTTTATTATTCGTATGACTTTGGACATTGAACACTCTCTCAAAACAAAACTTATACGAGATTGTGTAAATAACCATCGCGAAGATGGATACCAAATAGTTGAGGATTTCCTGTGGGACAATCCTTCAGTGCATCTAAGGGTTAGTAACAAAAAACGCAAGTCTTATACTAGTGACTTAGTTAACAAGATTGATAATAATTATGCCATTTGGAACATCGTTGAGGTATTGACCTTTGGTGATTTTATATTTTTATATAAATATTACTATAAAAAATATCCATCATCTCACTCTTATGATGATCTACTCTTTTCTGTAAAATCAATACGAAATGCTGCAGCTCATAGCAACTGTATTATTAACACATTGAGAACCCCCTATTCATTTGACATAAAACCAAGTTCAAGACTAAGTATTTTTTGCGGATATGTACCAGGCATAGGAGTATCTTCAATAAAGACGAAAATGCAAAACCCTGTTGTACACGACTTTACCGCCATGCTCTACCTATTTTATTTAGTAACATTTTCTAATAAACTCAAACGTCATACTTTTGAAGACCTCAAATCCTTACTTGAAAATAGAGTAGTTAAGAATAAGGATTATTTTACTAATAATCAACATATTTTAACAACCTATGAATTCGTTATGAAAATTGTTGACTTTTTTCATGCTCAAAGCATATAATAACTATGATGAACAAAAAGGTTAAGAGCTTTTTTGCCGGAGAGGTACACTTGTATCACTCTGGATTTTTTATTTTACAATTGAATTGTTTATCGTATGCCTGTTTACAGCGAACATTACAGTGAATAAATTTCTTAAAACCACCACATATGAAGATGTTTAACAATACAATGTGAATCGCTGTAAACATTGATATTAAAGACTTTGAAATCACTTTATAAATCTAAGTGCACATGAGTAAAAACGTCAATTTATTCCCGCTGAGGGTACCATAAATACATCCCAAGCTCTTTATCCATCATGGTTAAAGGGCTTTTATTATTTCACGGGATATTTTTCGGCACTATAAAATAACATAAAAGGCTAGGTGGTTATCCAGCAACTTTTGAATATTAAACACCGCCAGTTTTATCCATGATCATGTCCATGAACACAGTGCATATGGTTTTATTGCCCTTACCTTCTACTCAATTATCAATTCTAAAACACAACTTGTTTCAGCCATACTCACAGAAATCTTTTGATTTCCGCACTCTCTACTCTTGATTTATTGACCTTACTTCGAAATACATCTCTTAATCAAGCATCCCTACGTCTGTTCAGTATCATTCTATTGTTCTATACTCTAGGATTTACCTAAGGGCTTGTTTCTTTGACGATGATTTCCATGCCCACTGTAATGACCCCTCCAGCCTTGACTCTTGCGAATCTCACTTCCTGAATCAACTTACAAACTTCTTTCTCATGCACTAGGGTACAATATTTCTCATAACACGTCTTTCTTGTGGGGGTAAGTTGAAGTAGAGCCTCCCCTACGACCAATTGCCCTTCCTCAGGCAACCCTTCTAAAAGCAAATCTTCCACCACGATATTTTCTTTGAATTTTGCGAAGCAGAACCCTGGAACTTCCTTTGCTCGCATCCACCCTTTCGCTTTTTGAGAAATCAAGGTCACCTGACGATCTCCACCAGTGGCATGGTAATCCCCCTCTATGCCCAGATCCTTCAATAAAGTTACTTTATCCATGCTTTGTCCAGGCATCCCTTTGGCACTATAGCAAATAATATGTCCCACTCTGCTCACAAGTATATCCTCCCAACTCTTCCAGGCGTTTTTTCCATTCATCACTCTTTAGTAGGGCGATGAAGTTTTTTACCAGGGGCAAATCTAGATACTTCGCAGGAATGGCAAAGTCATACTCTTCTACCCCCACTTCAACAAAGTCTAGCCCCATGGCTTTTGCCGCTGACTGGATACCAAGCCCTGCATCTGCACTATCACTTTGTATCAGCGCCGCTAGCGCCATATGGGTGGTTGCTTCGCGATCATATCCATTAATTTCTGAAGGATAGATGCCTAAGGTTTTGAGTTTATAGTCCAATAGAATTCTTGTCCCAGCTCCTCTTTGTCGATTGACGAAGCGGTGCCCTTTCAAATCCATGATGGACGAGATCTTCAGGGGATTCCCCTTTTTTACCATGAGCCCTTGCACCCTATGCACCCCTTTGATTATGGCCATGGGTTCCTGAAACAATCTTTTGACATAGGAAGCATTATACTCCCCAGTCTCTTCGTCCAAAAGGTGGATGGGTGCCATATGGGCTTCTTTTCTTTTCAACGCCATAAGCCCACCCATACTACCCACATGGGTGCTAGAAACATGTTGATGCCTGAAGTGATTCGGCATCATATCCGCCAATACATCCAAAATCAGATCATGGCTGCCAATTAAAACAAGGGTGTTATCAATATCTTTAGGATCCTTATAGAGCTCAACCTGCACCTTTTCTCCAGCTTCCACACCTTCAGAGTTTTGCGCAATGACGCAGAACCCATCTGCTCTCACAAGGGACATGGCCGCACCTGCACCTCTGGCCAAAGGTGCTGCCACTACCTTGCCCTCTACTTGGCCCACCTTCACACGGATATACTCCTTATGCTTCAAACTTGACACCAATCTCTTGGAGATTACCGCGTCAATGCTCACACGGGCCTCTCCCACTGTTTCATTCAAAAGTTCCAGCACAGGCCTTACGAAATTTTCAAATCCAATATATGCAGATACCGGATACCCAGGAAGTCCGATGACGGGCTTTCCTTCTACAATAGCCAAAATCACGGGTTTTCCAGGCTTCATGGCTACACCATGGACCAAAACGTCCCCCAATTCTCTAAGGACTTCCACGGTGTAATCTTCTCTACCGGCACTGGAACCAGCATTGATGATGACCATATCATAAAGAGTCACAGCTTCCTGAATTTTGTTCTTGATGCTGTCGTAGTCATCGTCAATGGTCTTGAAACGATGGGGAACCCCTCCTAAAACCGTAACCATATTCTCAAACATTCTCGAGTTCGATTCTATGATATCCCCTTCTTGTGGCACCGAGGTTGGTTCAATGATCTCTGACCCTGTAGGAAAAATCGCTACTTCTGCTCTTTTGACCACGTCCAGTTCAAGAATCCCCGCTGAAAGGAGTACGCTGATATCCATGGGTCGGATCTTATGACCACTGGGAAGAATCATTTCACCAGCCACAATGTCTTCTCCAATGGGCCTGATGTGCTGCCATGGATTCACAGAACTGAGAATCTTCACCTTGCCCATCTCACTTTCTTGGAGGTCTTCTGCCATGATCACGGCATTAAAAGGATGCAAAATAGGATCCCCAGTGTCCACCACCACGTAATCTTCTCCTTCACATAGTTCCACAGGGCTTACTTCGGTGGCTCCATAGGTTCGCTCAGCCATGACGGCGATGCCATCCATAGCTGCCGCATTAAAAAGAGGAGAGCAGTATTTTGCATAGACCGCTTCCTTGGTCACCCGATGAAGTCCCTCCACAACAGCGATGCGCTCATATTGGATCCTCAAGACTTGCTTCAGTGATTCCATGTAGATGCTCAAGGCTTCCTCCACCGGTATTGTACTTAAATACAGATTTCTTTTTGTCATACGTCTCCCCCTAGAACAGATGAACCTTCACTACTTCACCAATCTTTAATCCCTCTTTATTCATGTCAATGATGGTATATCCATGAGCCCTGGTTAATGTGGTGATCAGACCAGACTTGCCGAAAATAGGTCTTGCCACGTATCCCTCAGGCGTTTCAATAAGCTCAACAGGCTGGCAGGTAGCCTTTCCAGGCGCACTGGCCACATTTATTTCCATGGCGGCATGGATTTCTTTCCTTCTCTTTTTTCCCGTGAGCTCCTCATAAACCCACACACAAAAGAGCTCAAAAACCATCATGGCTGCCACGGGATGTCCCGGCAAGCCAATGAGCATGGTTTCCGTTGCCGAGTCATATCCCCCTATGGTAGGCTTTCCAGGCTTTAGCGCAAGTCCATGGGTGAATACCCCTGGTGTGCTCAGCTCATCCATGACCTTGGCCGTGAGATCCTTTTTCCCCTGGGAACTACCCCCGGAAACCACCACCATATCACTAAAGGCCATGGCCTCTCTTAAGGATGCTTTGAGTAGCTCTTCCTCATCTTTTAAGACCTTTGCATGGACTACTTTTAAGCCATTTTTTGTGGCCAAAGCTTCCAAAGTATAGGTATTGATGTCATAGATTTGACCCTTCTTGGGCACAGACGATGCTTCGACCAACTCATCCCCTGTGGAAAAAATGGTCAAGCGCATTTCCTTATACACGGGCACCTCCGTAATGCCAAGAGAAGCCAAGGCTCCAATTTCTTGTGCCCGTACCACCGTACCCCGGGAAAGAACCTTGGTGTTTTTCGCCATATCTTCTCCAATGCCCACCATGTTCCTGCCAGGAGATACCGCATCATACACTGCAATACTCTTTTCATCAAAGGACTCACAGTATTCCACCATCACCATGGCATCTGCCCCCTCAGGGATCATCCCACCCGTGGGTACATAGGCGCACTGACCACTGTGGATTTCTATGGTCACTGCTTCCCCCATGAAGATCTCCTCCACAACATTGAGAAAAACTGGAAGACCTTCCGAAGCCCCTTGGGTATCTCTAGACAACACGGCATAGCCATCTACAGAGGAACGCCTAAAGCTTGGCACCGGATCTCTTGCATAGACATCCTCTGATAGTACCCTCCCCAGAGCCTCTTTGGTCTTCACATGTTCTCCTGGCAATGTCCAGCTCCCCATGGCTTCCATCATTTTTCTTCGTGCAACTGCTACTGTATCTACTACCAATAACTTCAAATGCTTCCCCTCTTTTCGATCATTTGGGTTTCCATATACCGCCGAATGATTTCATTTTTAGATTTTAGAAAAATATCTTCTGTGGTTCCACTATCCAAAAGATGACCTTTGGCAAAAAAATGGATGTAGTCACACATCTTGTATATATGCGCCAACTGATGACTGATCATAATCCACGTGATTGGCTCTTCTTGCTGGATCTTTAGAATCATTTCCTCAAACAACTGCACACTGTCCATATCCATATTAGAAAAGGTCTCATCTATGATCACAAGTTTGGGGTTGAAAATCAGTGCCCGAATCAGTGACACCTTCTGTCGCTCTCCACTGGACAGACTTCTGGCATACTGATTTTTCTTCTCTAACAAGCCACAACACTGCAGTAGTTGGTCCACCTGCCCCTGATCAATGGGAAGTTTTCTAATTTTTAGTGGATAGATGATGTTCTCATACACCGACGTGTGCATAAGGTAGGGTCTTTGAGAAGTCATGGTCATCTGAAGGTTGGTCAAATGGGCCATATCCATATGCCCTGAGTCTGCTTCTATAATCCCCATGATGAGCTTGGCCAATGTGGTCTTGCCACACCCATTACCACCGATAAACCCATGAATTGCACCTTCCTTTATGGTTAGGTCCTTAATATCAAGGGTGAAGTCTCCCATCTTCTTCTTCAAATTAGTAATTCTCATCTGTTGTATCCTCCCTTTGGAAGTAGTCAGCCATCCATTGGAGGATAAAGGCCATGAGGAGTAAGAGGAGTCCAAGAGTTACCCCTTCGGTGAATATACCCTGACTTTTTAGAAGGGAAATGGCTGTGGTCATGGTCCTTGTGCTGCCCTTGATGTTCCCCCCTACAAGCATCACTGCCCCCACTTCACTGATGGACCGCCCAAACCCTGCCACAATGGCAAAGTACAACTCGTGCTTCATCTCCTTGATCATGAGAACATTCGTCTGCCATTTGCTGGCGCCCATGGTCTTGGCAAACTGTCTGATGGAAGGAGCGCTCCGCGAGGCATGGGTATAGACCATGCCAGAGATGATGGGTGTAATGATGAGTGTTTGTGCTAGAATCATCCCTTGGATGGTAAAAAGTAATGACAAAGACCCCAAAGGTCCTCTCCTCATAAGTAGAAGGTACACCAATAATCCGATGACCACTGGTGGTACCCCCATGAGTGTTCTGTTGATTCGAATAATGATCCTCTTTCCCATAAAATTATGTCGTTCCAAGAGAAGCCCAAAGGTAATGCCTACCACAGCTGAAATGGACGTGGAAGAAATGGCCATAATGAGCGTCACCTTGATGGCATCCATGGCACCGATATTCATAAAAAACCTCTCCATGGCAGCAACAATTTCTATCATGTCCACATCCCCTCCGTACCCTCATGACTTTCTGCTAACGATCTTCTCCTGCATTGGGTATAAATAGTGCTTGTCCATACTCTTCCACCCCAAAGCCTTTAATGGCCTCTTGTCCTTCTTTGGAACAAATCCACTGGATGAAGGCATTGGCCCCTAGAAAATTCACCCTGGGATGAATTTGAGGGTTCACCGCAATGACTCCATATTGATTCAATAAATCCGAGGCCCCTTCACAGACCACGTGTAGTTCCAGTGTTAAGGTTGCATCATTTTTCAGTTTTAGATAGGTCCCCCGATCACTTAAGCAGTATCCATTTTTCTCATCTGCCATGGTGAGGGTCGCCCCCATACCCTGACCTGTTTCCAAGTATTGTGGGTTGGTAGTTGGATCCATCCCCATTGCATTCCAGATCCCTTTTTCTTTCTTATGGGTTCCTGAATCATCACCTCTACTGATAAAGGGCAGTTTTTCCTCTGTAATTCTAGTGAATACCGCAGTGATGTCCTCTGTATGGGCAATGGGCTCTTTAGGGCCAACCACCACAAAGTCGTTGTACATCACAGGAAACCTTTCAACACCGTATCCTTCTGCCACAAAGGCTTCTTCACTGGACTTGGCATGGACGAGCACAAGATCCACCTGGCCGTCTTCTCCCATTTTCAATGCTTCCCCAGTGCCAACAGCAGTCCACGCCAAGGTATATCCTGTGGTTTCTTTAAAGATTGGCGCAAGAAAGTCTAAGAGTCCCGTATCGGCTGTACTTGTGGTGGTGGCCATCATGACTTTCCCTTTTTCTTCAACACCTGGAGACTTCTCTCCCATGGCCCCATCATTTCCGCTACACCCCACTACAAACAACGATACAAAAAATAGCAACAGGATTGTTTGCCAATTTTTATACATATGAAACCTCCATTCTTTATGGGTATTCTTAGAGTAGAATCCTTCTTGGCTCATCCAAAATCAGCATCTCATCTCCCTCACTGATGTACCCGCCTTGTAATACCCTAGCAAAAACACCTTCCCTAGGCATGATGCAGTCTCCCATGAGATGGAAGATCTCGCAGCCGTGGTGGCACTCTTTCCCAATCTGAGTCAGTTCTAAGACCACATCTTTGCACTGGAATTTGGTGCCAATGGGTAGTTTTTTAAAATCAATTCCCTGTACGATGAGATTTTCGCCAAAATCTCCATCCATGACCTGTGCCCCTCTTGCCTTGAAGTCCTCAATCTTCTCATAGGACAGTAAGCTCACTTGACGGTGCCAGTTCCCCGCATGGGCATCATGTTCAATGCCAAATCCTTCAATCAACTTCACCCTATGTACATTCTTTTTTTGGACCCCTTTGATTTCGCTAATGTTCGTTGCCAATATTTTTCCCATCTCTGCTCCCCCTTCTACTTTCTTGCACAATTGGATGCTTCACCCGATAGAATTTCTAGACCATGCCCCAGCTCCTTTATGATGAACGCTAAGCTTTCTCTCACCGCTTTAGGACTGCCGGGCAAATTGACGATGAGTGTACTTTTTCTGATCCCCGCTGTAGCACGACTGAGCATGGCTCTCTTTGTAAAGGTCATACTATAAGCCCGGATGGCTTCGGTGATTCCTGGGACGATTCTCTCTGTAATGGCTAGGGTAGCCTCTGGCATACAGTCCCTGGCGGAAAAACCTGTCCCTCCTGTGGTCAAGATGAGATCTGCCAGATTTTCATCGGCGATGGTTCGCATCTCTTCACTGAGTCTTTCTTGATCATCTGGAAGCAAAATCTCATGGACACAGGCATAACCATTGGCTTCTACAATCTCCTTAATCACAGGTCCACTAAGGTCCTCCCTCTCTCCTCTAAATCCTGAATCACTGGCCGTAATAATCGCTACTCTTTTCATCTTCTAACTCCTATCCTCCAATTTGTGACATGATCTGATGTTCTTCCTGATTAATAGGACCACTCAAAAACATGTGTCCTACGGGTTTCTCTTCTATGGCTTTGATTATGGTTTCTTTGATTTCTTCATCTGACGCCCCTGAACGCAAGAGAATTCTAAGATCCCTTCCCGTCTCATATTGAAGGCAGCTTTTTAGATACCCCGACGAAGTGAGTCGTATGCGATTACATGCATCGCAGAACTTATGGCTGATGGAGCTGATGAAACCAATCTTCCCTTGGAACCCTTCCACGGTGTAATAGTGTCCTGGTCCAAATCCAAGTTTTCCTTCATAAGGCAAAAGTTTCCCGAACCTATCCTCCAGGACCTTGAGGATTTCCATCTCACTGAGAAACTCATACTTTTTCCCTAGCCCAATGGGCATCACTTCAATAAAACGGACGTGGATCTTATGCGCTTTGGCAAGCTCTGCAATCTCCAGGATACTTTTTTTGTCCATATCCAAGGGGAGACAATTAATTTTCAAGGGAATCTCAGGATAAGCCAATGCTTTTTCAATGCCTTTATACACTTCACGGAAGAGGTCTCGCCTTGTGATCTCCTGAAATTTTTCTGGATTCAAGGAATCTAAGCTGATGTTTATTCCATCCACACCGGCCAAAACCAGCTCTTCCATAAAGCTTTCTAGGAGTACCCCATTGGTGGTCACAGTGACCTTGTCAATGCCCTCAATGGCCTTCACTCTTTTAACAAGTTCTGTAAACCCCTTTCTTACCAGAGGCTCACCTCCAGTCAATTTCACCTTTCTAATACCAAGCCCAGCAAAGATTCTACACAGCCTTTCCATCTCTTCAAAACTCAGAAGCTCTTCATGGGTGGTCATTTCAATGCCTGTTTCAGGCATGCAATACACACATCTGAGATTACAGCGATCCGTCACAGATATTCGGATATAGTCGATGAGCCTATTCTGCGCATCAATCATAACTAAAATCACCACTCTTTCCGCCAGTTTTAGTCACCAAATGGATCTTGGTGATGACCATTTTTTTATCCATGGCTTTACACATGTCATAAATGGTCAGTAAAGTTACACTGACCCCAGTCAGCGCTTCCATCTCCACCCCAGTTTTCCCATCTGTTTTCACGGTGCAATGGGCCGTGATGGTGCAGGCTTCAGGATCCAACTGAAAATCCACCATACACTTACTCAGGAGTAGCGTATGACATAGGGGGATCAGCTGGGCCGTCTGCTTCACCGCCATAATGCCTGCAATCCGTGCTACCCCAAGAACATCTCCTTTTTTGGCGTTCCCATGAAGAATGGCTTCCATGATTTCCTGGCTGACCCTAATTTCTCCCGTAGCCACCGCCACCCGGCTTGTGATCTCTTTGTCCGAGACATCCACCATCACTGCATGGCCTTCCTCGTCAAAATGTGTAAATTCCTTTTCCATATTTTCTTCCCCTTTTCTCATACCCCATGGGCGCTACAGGTATGACTTTTTTGAAGTGCTATAGCATCAAGGCTCCCGTTTATCCCATCATATTGAAGCATCCTCCCAAAGAGGGTTCCTTCCATACCTAGGATAATCTTGATGCATTCATTGGCCTGAAGGGTACCCACGACCCCTGCGGTGGTGCCTATGATGGGCCCTGGTCTAGAGGGTTTCATTTGATCAAACCCCATACACGCCAAGCATGCAGTGGCCCTACCAATGCTCATAATCCATCCATAAAACCCTTCCACCCCAGCTTCTACCAGGGGAATATCTTTCTTTAGGCAGGCCCGACCAAGAACCATCCGCGTTTCCAGATTATCTACACAGTCCACCACCACCGTGGCAGATTCTATAAGGTGCTCAATATTTTCAGGTCTTATTTTTTCATGGAACCCGACGACTTCGATGTCCTCATTGAGCTGCTGTAGATGTTCTTTTGCGCAGTCCACCTTGGATCTACCGATATCTTGGCTCGTGTACAAAAACTGGCGGTTCAGATTGGAGGCACTCACCACATCGAAGTCGATGAGATGAAGTTTACCAATGCCAGCGCAGGTAAGGTACGTTAGCACAGGGCTTCCAAGCCCCCCACACCCTACAACCACCACCGTGGCTGCCTTTAGTTTTTCTTGTCCTTTCTCCCCGATCTGTGCCATCATCCTCTGGCGTTCATAGCGCATATCAACCTCCTCCCACCGGAGGAAATATCGCTAAAACATCTCCTTCACCGATGCTGTCTGTGAATTTGGCGTGACGGCCATTAATGAGATAGATGGCCACCTCTTCATGGGGAATGTCCAAGTAATCTAGCACATCCCCCGCTTTCTGAAAGGTGTTGGCATCTAAAAATAGAATCTTCTCTCGGCCTTCTCTAAATGTAGCAAATAGTCTTACCTCAATCATTCTCCCTTTCCTCCCCTAGATCCATCGCAAAGTGTAAAAAAACATCCTGACAAACTCGCGGATTTATGATTCATAGAATCCGCGAGGGTGCCAGGATATATCAAAGATTTATTCTATTTCCTCAAGGAAAAGATTTCTCTTTCTTCTTTGTTAAACCTTCCTAAACCAAACCTAGACGTACCAAGGTTTCTTCCGTTGGGAATGCACGATCCCAGCCACGAGCTTCATAATACTCTGGTAAAGTTATGTTCAACTTACTGACCATGCCTTTAGACGGACCGTTTGTAATGGGTTCTTCCATGAGACGTTTGGGTAATCTGTCATCCTCAGGTTTCATGCCAGCTTCTTTGTTAAACAAGCGCTCGAGATTGTAGATACGCTCTCCTGCAACAAGTAACTCTTCTGGTGTATACTCCGTACCAGTACCTGCATTAAGTAACTGCGCATAGTCAGGTGCGCCCAATGCAAAGGAGGAGAACAAGCATAACCCCATGGAATCGATTACAGCTGTCAAGTCTTGGAAAATTTTAGTCCAAAGTGCTTTTCCTTCAGTTTCAGTACGATCTAACGCCACAGGCAATCCTAAGATTTCAGGAGAAATGGTGTATGCACGAACATGACAACCACCACGGTTGCTTGTTGCATAACCAATACCGATTCCTTGGATACCACGTGCATCATAAGCAGGCATTTCCAACTTTTTCACTGTCATTGAAATCTCTGGATGTCCATAATGTTCACATAGACGATGGGAACCTTCTGCCATGAGTTTTGCCAATGGCAACTTCCCTTCTCCCATTCTCTTGGTCCATTCAATAACTGCTTCAGAACTGCCCCATGCCAATGGAATTCCTTCGCACTCTTCTTCTTTAATATATCCTTTCTGGTAAAGTTCCATCGCCGCAGCTATGGTACAAGGTGTAGAGATTGCATCTAACCCGTACTCATTACAGTACTGATTGGCCACATTGATTGCACTGAGATCACTGATACCGCAATTGCTTCCATATGCCCATAATGGTTCATACTCTGGACCGCCTGTTTCCTTCTCATTTATGCTGATGACTCTTCCACAACCAATGGGGCATCGATGGCAATAGTACTGCTTTTCTAGATATTTTTCTTTTAAAGTCTCTCCCGAGATGTCATCTGCTTTATCAAAGTAGGATTCCTGCCAGTTATTGGTAGGAAATGAGCCCGTGTTGTTGATGATATTCACAAGAACCGCTGTGCCATAGGTGGGTAGACCACCACTTGTAACACCATTTTCTCTGATTTTCTTCAGACATTCTAAATTGGCTTCTCTAAGCTTCGGTGTATCAAAGGGTTCAATGACATTCTTTAAGGCACTCACTGTAATGGCTTTTAAATTCTTTGATCCCATCACCGCGCCCACGCCACTTCGCCCTGCTGCTCGATGCTTATCATTGATAATGGCTGAAATCAATGACAGATTTTCACCTGCAGGTCCGATGTTCAGCACAGAGCTTTTTGGATGCTTTTCTTTTAATACATCGTCTATTTCCTCACTGAGCATCCCCATATAAGGTTCCGCATTGAGGAGTTCGATTTTCTCATCTACGATGTTGATGTATACAGGTTTTTCTGATTTTCCTTCCACAATCAACGCATCCCATCCAGCATACTTCAATATGGCTCCCCATTTTCCACCAGAATTGGAGCTGGCGATCATGTTGTTCAGGGGGGACTTGGTAACGACCATATAACGACCAGCCGTTGGTGAATTGGTGCCGGTCATGGCGCCGGTGATATACACTAGTTTGTTGTCTGGTGATAACGGATCTACAGTTGCGATGCCTTCATCATAGATGATCTTGGTTCCAAGACCTCTGCCGCCGACATATTTTTTTGCCAGATCAAGGTCCAGAGCTTCTGTCTTAATGTCACCGGTGGTAAGATTGATTCTTGCGATTTTACCATTGTAAGCTGTTTTCATGAATACTGACCTCCTTCAAATTTGTGCACGCATTCCAAGTAAGCGTGCATTGTTAATGGTGATAACAATACTTGCAACAAGGAATCCTTTCCAAATACGGGAGGCATTAATATATAACGGTTAATACCCATTGGTCATATCCCCTTTAGATATGACTCGGACTCTAGCCACATTATATAATATAAAGAATATTACTTCAACGCTTTCAGGGATTTACGTCTGAATTTTGACAATAATCATTTAATTTATTGTATATTTATCAATTAGATGGCATCTTTTTCATCTTCACCAAGGACGCTGATACATTCTGGGCAATCGTATGGAAATCTCCTATATAATTCATCTATTTTTAAAGAACCTATGGTAAAGTAAAGAAAACTTTGAACAGACCATTGAAATGGAGTGTGATGACATGAATGACTCTCTCCCGGCTCTTGCGCTATCTTCTATTGGTATCGGCACCGCACTGGAAACCCTCATTGGCGTTGGTCTCTTGATCCTTTTAGCACTCATCATCTATTACCTGTTGCAAATTGGCAACACAAAGGTGCCCGATGGAAAAAAACTCCAATTTGGCATCCCACAGATGAAGCTTACTATTTTTCTTCTTTTAGGCATCTTTGTATTATGGTGGATCCTGAAGAACCAAGCCATTCTTTTTCCCATCCTTACCCCCTTTATCGTTGCAGGGGTTTTTGCCTATGCCTTTAACCCTTTGGTCACCATGCTCATGAAGCTAAGGCTCTCAAGAGTGCAAAGCACCGCCATCATTTTTGTCGGGCTGATTCTGGCATTGACGGGTTTTTCCTTTGTATTTTTTCCCATGATGGTCAATGAAATCACTCGCTTAATGGATACCTTGCCAGAGCTCAGCCAAAATTGGTATGCTCGGTTCACCACCTGGTACCAAGAAACTCTTGCCTTTGATTTCAACCTGCCCACCACCTTTGAAGATGCCCTTGCCTATTTTAACATTGAGGTGGAAGCCATCACCGACTGGCTCTTTAGATCCTCTGGATCTCTTTTCACACGACTTGGCTCCTTTGCCTCCAACCTTGTCCATGTGGTGACCATTCCAGTGATCACCTTCTACTTCATGAAAGATGGCGACAAAATCGCAGACCTTTCCAAGAAAGCAGTGCTGCCCAAAGCCCAGCCATGGGTATTCCCTCTAGCGGATAAAATAGATGACGTCCTTGGGGGCTTCATTAGAGGACAACTCTTGGTCGCCTTTATCCTTGGCATCCTAAGCTCCATAGCCCTGCTTGTTTTAGGCGTGGAATACTGGCTGATTCTAGGACTCCTTGCAGGTGTAGGAAATCTCATCCCCTATATTGGCCCCTTCCTAGGCGCTATTCCCGCCGTATTCATCGCCTTGACCACAGATCCGTGGAAAGCCCTTTGGGTCATCGCTGCTTTCATCATCATCCAACAAATCGAAAGTAACGTCATCTCCCCGAAAATCGTTGGTCATAGTGTTGGCCTCCATCCAGCCCTCATCATCTTTGTCCTCCTCATAGGGGGTGCTCTTTGGGGCCTGGTGGGTCTGCTCATCGCTGTCCCCTTAGCAGGAGTCCTCAAAGTTCTTCTTGTGACCATCCTTCAATGGTTTCAAAAAACGTATCCCAAGATGTTTACCTCTTAAAGCTCAGTGCCCAAGAAAAGCTTCATCGCTTCCTTGGGCACTTTTTCTTTTCCTTTTCCCTTCAATGCTAAGGCAGCTTCACTACCTCTAGATCATCCAGGATTTTTTCAAGGATCTTTTCTTCCACTATGCCTTTTTCTAAGATGAGCAAGACTTTTCCTTGTCCCAGGGCATTTTCCATGTCCTGAAACTTTTCTTTGTCATTTGTATACTGAAGAAGTACCTCCTCAACCTGAAGCTCTTTTCCTCTAAGCAAGTTGCGAATGCCTTCAGCAATGGGTCCAGCACCAAGCATCGGAGTTCCTGGAATACCTGAAACAGCACCCATTCCTAAGGCAAAGTCTTCCTCTGGGCCGTACTCCTTACTTGCTTCCCCCGTCACTTCCTTCACCTGTTCTTTGCCCACAGCTTCTTCTAAGGGCTCTATAGAACTACCTTTCATCAACACGATATTGATATCTTTCTCAAGAAAACCTTGATCTTTCAAGGCTTCTATCACCTCAGGCACGCTGTTCTTCGCCACCACAATGACTACATTTTCCACGGGTCCTTCCTCCTTTTTCCATGGTTTTAATTGTTTCTTATGGTATCAGTAGAAAACAAACTCCCCGTAACAAAACCATGAAGAATGCTCAAACTTTCTTCATGGCACCTTGAATCCTTTTTTATGACTTTTCTTTTTCCATGAAAAAGGCAGCGCTCTTCTCTAGAAATCCTAAAGAGCGCTGCCCATAGTATGAAAATACTTTTTGATCTTTACTGTCTCACGGACAGCACTTCAAGGCCTGGTTCTACCATTCCTTCTCGTAGTATGTTCATGTCTTTGACCACATCCATATTGGTCACCACTACTTCTGTGATGGAAGATTTCGCTTCCTCTTTTACCAAAGCCCAGTCCACTTCCATGAGCGGTGTCCCAATGTCCACCTTTTGTCCTGGCGTAGCCAGCCTCTTGAATCCTCTACCTTCCATTTTCACCGTATCAATACCAATGTGAAGGAGGACTTCTAGTCCAGATTCTGTGATGAAAGCCAAGGCATGATTGGTATCAAAAATATGTGCCAGTTCTCCTTTTACAGGAGAAACCACGATGCCTTCCATGGGGTCCATGGCAAACCCATCCCCAATCATCTTTTCTGAAAACAGTGCATCAGGCACCTCTTTAAGATCTAACATCTGTCCCTTTACAGGTGCGGCCATAAGCGTTTCTTGGCCTGTGGCTACTGCTCTATGCTCATCCTCTAGAGAGGTCTTTTCCACAAGCTTTACCGTTTCTGGATTCTCCATGAGTACTTTTATCTCATCTTTTAGCCCTTCTGCTTCCGTACCAAAGATGACCTGAATTCCACTTGTGCCCACTTCTAACACACCAGGAGAGCCCAGTGCTTTCAAGCGGTTTTTATCAACTTTCTTCGTGTCTCTCACTTCTAAACGAAGTCTTGTGATGCAAGCATCAATGGCCACGATATTCTTCTCTGTACCAAGAGCTTTTAATACTTCCACAGCTTTTTCTGTCACTGGAACTGCCGCCTTGACTCCTTCTTCCACATCTCTACCAGGGGTTTTCAGATCCAGTTTCTTAATGAGGTAGTAGAAGGCTAGGAAGTATAGCGCCCCGATGACAAGCCCCACTGGAAGTAGTGCCCATGGGTTTCCAGCATTGCCCGTGGTGATGCTCACCGCATAGTCAATGAGGGACGAGGTGAAGGTTTCTGTGAGTCTCACTTGGAAAAGATTCATCAGTAACCCGCCCACAAAAGCCAAGGAAATATGTACCACATAGAGAATGGGCGCCACGAACATAAAGGCAAACTCAATGGGTTCTGTGATTCCTGTGATGATGGAGGTTAACGCCGCAGTGAGCATCACCCCACCTATGGCTTTCTTGTTTTTAGGGAGTGCACGGAGATAAATGGCCAAAGCCGCCGCAGGTAGACCAAAAATCTTCAAAGGATACTCCGCTGCGGTGATGGCACCTGCCGTTGGATCTCCAGCAAAGAATCTTGCAATTTCGCCCACATAGGTTTGTCCATCGGCAGCCACAAAGGTCCCAAACTGGGTAGTAAAAGGGGTCTTAAATACATGATGAAGACCCGTTGGAATCAGCGCTCGATTGCCAAAGGCATAGATGGCACCACCAAGTCTAAAGCCAAAAATTTCGGCATCGATGGCCATTTGTCCCAGGGCATTGATGCCATTTTGGATGGGCGGCCAGATAAATCCAAGTACCACCCCAAGAAGAATGGACACCACCACCATCAAAATGGGTACCAGCCTCTTTCCTTCAAAGAAGCCCAGTACGGGGTGAAGCTTGGTCTTATAGTAACGCTGATAGATTTTAGCCGCGATGATCCCAATGATGATCCCGCTAAAGACGCCCATGTTGATGGGGTCTACCAGGTTCTGTGCAAGAGACATGATGTCTAGTACTTTTATAAGGACCACATAACCCACCACAGCGGCGAGGCCTGATACAGCTTCTCCCGCAGTGAAACCAATGGCTACACCCACCGCAAAGATCAAGGGCAAGTTTTCAAAAACTATGAGTCCACCACTGAAAAGAACTTTGACAAAGACATCCAGCACCGCATTGCTGGCCAAAAGTTCTGGACCTGCTAGCTGCTCAATGATTCTAGATAAGGCCACCATAAGGCCTGCCGCAGGGAGTACCGATACTGGGAGCATAAGAGATTTGCCGACCTTTTGCAGCACCGCAAAAAATCCACCAGATTGTTTTTTTGTTTTCATGAGAGTTCCTCCTCTTTTTTTTAATTGAAATCGGATCTAGGGCAAATAAAAAGGCATGAATTCATACAAAGCTAAAGCTCTCCCACTGAAGGAGCACCTTTTAGTCTCTGTATCAACTCATGCCTGATCGAATCAGTTACACGGAACAGTTATTTATGTTGTTGAAGTTTGTATAAGTGCAGGGCAATGTACCCGATTTCATTTTCTGGAATTACTATACCAATGTTTTTTTGTAAAATCAAGCCTATATTCTCAGAAATTTTATACTCGAAGGGAAGCTCTTCTTTCATTCTATCCAGGAGAAGATTCTCAATGGTCTCTCCCCGGATACACCGATCAATAAGTCCACGCAGGTGGGCCACCAAACGCACACTGTCAAAGGAGCCCTCTTCAAAGTCCCTGCCCAGTTTATCTTCGATGTAAGGAATCACCTTACTCATAGCCTTCACATAAGAAAGGGCTTCTTCTTTCTTTGCGCCACCTCTTCCTCCATGAATATGAAAAGTGATGAAGCCAATTTCACTGTCTGGAATCTCCATAGCCATCTGCTCTTTTAATAGCGCCACCGCTTTTTGAGCTATGGCAAACTCTTTTTTATAAAGCATCTTGGTCTCCAGCAAAAAAGGGTTCACGATGGAAATGCCTTCTTTGATTCGACTCATGGCAAAGTTGATGTGATCAATGAGCCCCAAATGAATGTCTTTATGAAGCTTTTCTCCTAAGTCTGCCTCCGCCATGGCAATGATTTCCTCTGCCACTTTTAGGATTTTTTCATCCACCAGATCTAGAAGCTGCTCATACTGAGGTTTACTTTTTTCATCCACCTGAATGAAGACATGTTCAATGGCATCTGAAGCCATGATCATGGACCCTTTTTTCTTATTAAAGCCGATGCCTTTCCCAATGAGAATATATTCACTTTGTCCTTCACTGACCAACACCGCATTGTTGTTGAAGGCCCTTTTCACCAAATAACTCGCCAATGTTATCTTGTCTCCTCTTTGTTTAACGATTGCTACTCAAGTATTCTCTGATTCTACTTATTTATAAATTCCTTGTCAAGGCTAGCTTCCTAGGGATTCCTTTTTCCAGGTATCCTTCACAAAGAAAAGACCTCTAGAGGTTTTGCACAAAACATCCCCAAAGAGGTCTAGAACTTATTCTATTACTTGGATTCCTTCTTCACATCCACATAGCCTACAGGCTCATAAGCCGTGGTCTCCACAGGCATATTTTTATTCTTCAACTTTGCTTCCACATATTCTTTCACAATGGAGTAGAGGAGTACAAAGATGGGCACACCCACGATGAGTCCCATGAGACCTAGGAACTTTCCAGCCACCAAAATAGAGAACAAAATCCAAAAAGAAGAGATGCCCAAGGATTCTCCAAGAATCTTAGGCCCAATGTAATTGCCATCTACTTGTTGAAGTATGAATATAAAGAGCAAAAACCATAAGGCTTGTACGGGGGACACAAAAAAGATGATGATAAACGAAGGCACTGCGCCTATGAAAGGTCCAAAGAAAGGAATGATATTGGTCACAGTGATGATAAAACTGATCAGTACCGTATAGGGCATTTTAAAGATGGATAACACCACAAAGGAAATCATCCCCACGATGATGGAATCTAGGACTTTGCCCACTAAAAATTGACTGAAAATCCGTTGTGTTCTTGTGAGAAGTTCTAACGCCTTGTCCGCATGGTTCTTATGGAATAGACCATAAAGCACTTTCTTCCCTGTGGCAATAAACTTCTTTTTATCGCTAAGAAGATACAAGGAGATGATGATGCCTAAAAACACATTCCAAATGGAGGTGGCCGTATTACGGATAAAATTCACGGTAGCAGGTAAAATATCTCGGATGATGTTGTTGAGGGTGACACTGAGCTCTTCCCATCGCTGTGTGAGAAAGTCCACCACTCTGGGATCTAATGTATACCGATTGTTTAAGTCTTCAATGAATTCTGTGATATTCGTGATGTATTTAGGTGTTTCCATCACAAGTCCGGTGATGCTTGCCACCAATTGAGGCAAAATAAAGCCAACGAATAAAGCCAAAAATGCCAGGGCCATAAGGTAGCCCAGAAATAGAGACAACCCTTTTTTCATCCGATAGAGCTCTGGTTTTTTCAACGGTGTTTTACTCAGCAGCCGATCAGCAAAATTCATAAGAAAATTAATGACATAGGCAATGATGAATCCATAAATGAAGGGATATAAGATGGAAATGTATCCACTAAGGGCTCGAGAAAAGCTTTCTAATCCCGACATGATGAGAAAAAATAGAATTGATGATGCTATGACGATAAAGGCATATACAGCTATGGTATTGTATTTTTTGTTCCACTCAATTTTCATATAATCTTCAATAGCCTCCACAGAATTACTCTTCTCTTTATTATAAACCACAAGCCTCTTATTTGCTTGTATTTAAAGAAAAAAACAGAACTTCTCCCCTCCTAATCCTCTATGCCTTCAAACACAAAAAGATCCACCTAGAGGCATTGCCTTTCAGTGGATCTTTTCTTCAAACTTATTTGTTTCTGTTTAACAGAACCCATAGTATGTAGTTGTTCAGTGATCTGAAATCCTTCTCCGCTTCTTTCGCAAGCTCTTCCTTCAGTTCCACAGGCATCGTAAAGAGAATCTTGGTCTTTTCATCTTTGTTTTTCATTTTGTCATCTCCTTTTATTCTTTTTATCAGTTTCTTTCATAATCTGAAATCAGTTTCCCTGAATTCATTATACTATAGATATCCTTAAATGTTAATAGTACATCTCATAATGTGGTAGTGTTTTAAGAAATAATTAAAGGGCTATCCTTGCCTCTTTAAAATTGTTATTTTTCAAGGGCTCCTATAGTAAACCTGATTTTTTATTTCCACTTAGAGTACGAATTTCATCCGTAAGGATATCGACATACACACATGTATAAATACTCCTGAAAGAATTAGGTCCTTCAGGAACACCTAACCCTACCTATGCTCTTTATAAGTTCAAGTAACTTATAGATAAACAATGCCACTCTCATCTCTTAAAAGCTTTGGCACTCAAAGAAAAACCTCTCCAGGTGGAGAGGTTTTTACCCATTCATTTATGCTGTTTTCTTTTTGAGTAGGGATAGAAGGAGTCCTCCCACCACTGAACCAAGGACGATGGCCAAGATATAAAGAGGAAGATTGCCCACCGCATTGGGGATGGGTAATACAAAGATGCCACCATGAGGAACAGCTAGGGTTGCCTTAAAGATCATGGAAAGGGCACCTGCCACAGCTGAACCTGCCATGAGGGAAGGAATCACTCTGATGGGGTCCGCTGCTGCAAAGGGAATGGCTCCTTCTGTGATGAAAGATGCACCCAGAGCCCAGTTCACTTTTCCTGCTTGACGTTCTTCCTGGGTGTACTTATGCTTCACTAATACTGTGGATAAGGCAATGGCCAGTGGAGGCACCATGCCTGCCGCCATAACTGCGGCCATGACTTGGGATGGTTGGCCTTGGGCAATGGTTGCTGCACCAAAAGCATAGGCTGCCTTATTGATGGGGCCCCCCATATCCGCTGCCATCATAACCCCAAGGATGCCTCCTAAGAGTACTGCATTGGTCCCACTCATACCATTTAACCAATCGAGCATCCCTTCATTAATGGTTCTTACAGGTCCGCCTAAGATGAAGACCATCACAAGTCCCACAAATAGCGTGGAGAGCACGGGTAAAATCAGCACTGGCATTAGGCCTTCAAAGTTCTTGGGAAGCTTGATCACTTTACGTAAAATGAGTACTGTATACCCAGCGATGAATCCTGCCAGTAAACCACCAAGGAAGCCAGCAGCTACAGTATTGGCAATCATTCCACCAACCATTCCTGGAACGATCCCAGGACGGTCTGCAATGGAATAGGCAATGTATCCCGCTAAAATGGGTACCATGAGCCCAAAGGCTGCGCCACCAATTTCCATCAAAGCCCAAGCGAGGGTCCCCTCTTCACCTGCTGCATGGATGCCAAAGGCAAAGGAGAACGCAATGAGGAGTCCACCTGCCACCACAAAGGGAATCATGAAGGATACCCCTGTCATCAAGTGCTTATAGAGGCCCCCCTTTTTCTTTGTGAAGTCCCGATCTTCTTCAAGGTCTTCTTTCTTCACTGAAAGAGGCTTTGCCGCTAAGGCTTTGTTAATGAGCCCTTTGGCATCTTTGATGGCATCTTTCACAGAGGCTTCAACCACAGGCATACCTTGAAATCTCTCTTTGTCTACATTGGTATCCACCGCCAAGATCACCGCTTGTGCACCTTTTAAGTCTTCCTTGGTAAGGACATTTTCGGCTCCTACGGAGCCTTGGGTTTCCACTTTGATTTCATGACCCATTTCTTTCGCGGCAATCTGTAGTGCCTCCGCGGCCATGTAGGTATGCGCAATACCTGTGGGACAAGATGTTACAGCTACTAGTTTCATCATTTCTCCTCCTTCATAATCCTATCTATAAATGCAATTAGGAACCAAATACATCAATGAACGCCTCAAAAGTAGTGGCTTCCATCAGCTTCTCTCGAACTTCTTTGTGCATGAGATTTCTGGAAATCTCGCTGAGGGCTTTCAGGTGCAAGTCGCTAGACTCCATAGGTACCGCAATGAGAAAGAACAAGTGCGCAGGCAAGTCATCCATACTCTCATAGTCCACCCCGTGGTGACTCTTCCCAAAGACCATGGCCGGTTCAAGGACAGCATCACTTTTCCCATGGGGAATGGCAATACCCATGCCAATGCCTGTGGAGAACTCTTCTTCTCGCTTTAAGACAGCCTCTTTGAACTTCATCGGATCTGACACTTTTCCATCGGCCACCAGGAGCTCAATGAGCTCTTCCAGCACACCCAATTTATCTGTGGCTTGTAAATCAAAAGTGACACGATTTTTCGAAAACATTTCTTTTGTATTCATCACAGGACCTCCTCAATTTGCTCCAAAGCTTCTATATAGTAGTGGTCAATCTCTTCTTTACTGGGTGCTTGGGTTCCTTCTTTAGCCACCGCCGCTGCGCCACTGGCCTCTGCAAAGGCCAAAAGCTTCTTAGCGCCATATCCTTTTCGTAGCCCATAGGCTGCAGCACCCACCATGGCGTCTCCTGCCCCCACGGTGCTTTTCACAGATACCTTCAGCCCCTTAGACTCAAAAATACCTTCTTGGCTAAATAGTACACTGCCCTTTTCTCCCCTGGACACCAATACCAAAGGAATTCCTTCTTCAAGGAGCTTTTGACCGGCCTCCAAAAGCTCTTCTCTTTTCAGCGTCTCTTTCTTTAGGTACCCTGCCAACTCTTTTTCATTGGGTTTTAAAAGAAAAGGCTTTTCTTGGATGCCATAGGTCAGCGCCTCTCCCTCTGCATCTAGGAGCACTTTCACGCCTCTACTTTTGGCTTCTTTCATGAGGATGGCATAAAGATCCTTGGGCAGTCCTTTG
>Ga0194138_10000336_pt1 | contig 22492 bp, 32 predicted proteins | sample TARM_MetaG_T2_14_FD_134022 | JGI IMG/M metagenome (GOLD analysis project Ga0194138, IMG submission 134022) | Freshwater microbial communities from Pennsylvania, USA, analyzing microbe dynamics in response to fracking - TARM_MetaG_T2_14 (version 2) | ecosystem: Environmental > Aquatic >...
AAAGTTTGCGCTGATCCGATGTTTGTTATGCAGCAGCTACAAAACAGGCTCGACACAACTCCAGCCCAATGCCTAGCAGAAATCAAAGCGCAGGCTGTTGATGACTTTGCAGACGAACTTATTGAGTTTCACAATTTTCACCCCTACGCAAAGTCGGTCATCTACGCTAGAGAATGCGCCAACCAACTACGCCAGCAGGCTAAGGGGGAGTGATGGCTACCTATAACAATTTTAATAGCATCGAAGATATACAGCGCCGAGGTGAGTTTTTTAAACGCGGCCAAATAATCCCCCAGAGGATTTTAAAGTGTAACAAAAGACGTCACGCGCACAGAAAGGTTTTTGGCAGTAATTCGTATGCCATACCTGTAAATGGTGGGTATTTGGTGGCTTGTTTTCACAGCGATGATAATTCAAGCGCTATAAGGATTTTGCTCGGCATGAAAAGTTGTCTAGTGCTAGGCTCTCCTTACGGGATGCGCGGCACTTGGTGGGTTGGAAATTACCAATTATCCGATGATGATTTTATAAAGCTTCTAAACGAAACCCTTATGAAAATGACTAAGGCAGGTGAGCAATGAGAAATTTTTTAATAAAAATGCTTGGTGGTATGACAAGATTGCGCCATTTGGAAGAAATGGAGCATTTGAGAGAGGCGAGCGAGCAATTTGCCAAAGAGTATTTGTGTGCAAAGAAAGGTATAACGCTGCAAGGGGATGGCTTTATTGAGTATGCAGACTGTGACCTTGATTTTGTTGTGACTGGATCAAGGACAAGAATTAATAACTGTAGGCTTGGCGGGATTTATGTTGCGCCGTGGGTTAAATATGCTTCATTAATCAGTTGCGTTGCAGGTGAATCTAATCTTTTAAGAAAAGATCAACCGGTATTACATAACTCCTTTGTTTACGCAAAAGACGAACACTTAGAGCTTTTAAGCAAAGCAAGGTATTCAACTTGTGATTAAACCAACTACGCTGGCAGGCTAAGGATTAACAATGCAAACACTAACCGATTACATCAAAAAACACGGCCTTAAATCAGTCGCCGAGAAGTTAGACTTTAGCGAGGCGGTTTTGTACCGCCTAAAGAATCGGGGCGCAGTGGTGATTAATGGCGTAGTTTATGCGCCTATTGCCAAGCGGGTGACAAGAAAGGACAGCAAGGAATGAAAGCCTATTTAAAAACAATGGCAGAGCTATTCAAGCTGGCTGCGATGTATCAAGACAAATTCGCCACGGCTTACCTGGCTGAGCTACTTGAGCGCAGCACAGAGCCAGCGGCGGCTCTTGAGCATTGGCGGGGTTGTAAAAAATACCTAGCTTGCATAGCTGATACTTTGCTATTGCAACAGGTAGAGGACTATTTAACTGAACAGGTGAAGCAATGACCTACACAGACAAAAACGGCAACACATACCGTAATCAGGGCGGCGAATGGCAGGTGCTAAAACAAGGCATTGGCTGGTCTAGCTTTAGCTGCCCGGTTGATATTGGGCTTAAAGATGGCACGATAATTCCGGCGCAAGTCAGCCAGAAAGATTTGCCTAAATTCAGCGAGGCTGAGAAGTCGATTTTGATTAGCCATGTTAGGGACGTTCATTTGCAGATTTCAGCGTCTGAATTGGCTAATCCAACTGGCGACAAGGTAGAAGCCTTAATTGATGGAATTGCAGAATCCGCTGCTGACTTGGCAAGCTCCCTTATTAGAGAGTTGAGAGGCGCTGGCGCTTTTGGTTGCAACAATTAATATTTGATGTATGATCACGAAATCAGCAAGGAGTAGTGCCCAAGTTGATTGACCGCCAAAAACGGAATAAAACAGGTAGCAAATTTTTGAACCCTTGCGATGGTGACTAGCTACAGTCCGCACTAACATCGCAGGGGTTTAATTTATGGTGATGATCATGCATGGTAACAAAAAGATAATCCTTGGTGTGGCTATTAATGATGCTGATTATGTTGTTTGCGGAATATTTAAAGGAAAAAGAGTTACTTGTCCATTCTACTCAACATGGAAAAGCATGCTAAACAGGTGCTATGGCATAAAGTATATATCAAGAAAACCTTCATACAAAGACTGCCAAGTTTGCAGGGAGTGGTTATTGTTTAGTAATTTTAAGGCGTGGATGGAAAAACAAGACTGGCAAGGGAAAGAGCTTGATAAAGATTTAATTACTAAAGGCAATAGAATATATTCTGAAAAAAACTGTGCATTTATTAGTAAATGTTTAAATAATTTTATAGTTGAGGGCGGAATTAAAAGGGGCAATTTTTTGCTTGGCGTTACTTGGCACAGAAGGAACGGATCTTTTCAAGCTCAGTGCCGCAACCCAATAACAAAGAAATGCGATTATCTGGGCCAGCACAAAACGCAGGAATCCGCTCATTTAGCATGGAAAAGACGAAAGCACGAATTAGCTTTGCAATTAGCTGAAATGCAGGCAGACCCTAGAGTGGCTAACGCGCTAAGGACAAGATATCTGTAATACTGGCCGCTTAATTGCGGCTTTTTCTTGCCACTACCCAATAAGCCTGGCTGGTGCTAAACTGTATCTATTACTTTACAGGTCGCAGCTATGGCAAAAACAGCATCAGATGTAAAGCGTCAGATTGCCGAGATAAATCGGCGAAGCGCTGAGGTTTTTACGCAAACAATACCGCGCAAGATTGAGCGGGCGCTTACTGCTGCCGCCATAGTTGTCGGTAATAAAGCGATCGAGTACACGCCAACCGAGTATGGTTTATTGGCCAATAGCCAATACCGCGAGGTGCGCGACAATGGCGCTGGCGGTTATTTCGCCAGAATCGGATACACCGCTGATTACGCTTTACCACTGCACGAGCGTACGGACTGGAGTCCTAGACCGCCGGAGCTTAAATCAGGTCCGAGCTGGAACAGTCGCGCTAAACCAGGCTATCTATCTGCTGCTGGTGAGGAAACAAAAGTGACAGTCAGGCGAATCATGTTAGGCGACCTTAAATTATGACCACAATACTGCAAGACATAACCGCAATCGTTGGCGATGAAACCGGCTTGCCAATATCTCTTTGGCGTGATGATGATTTGGCCCCGTTTAAAAACCTGTCGCAACCTTGCTTGCTAATCCGTAATCAGTCCGGATCGGCAGATAAAGATATTGCTCAGCAGACTGTCGATATCTGGTTTTTCAGCAAGGCCCAGGGCAGTCAACAGGACATGATTAGCACGCTAAACGCTTGCCAAGCGCTTGAGGACTTTTTTCATACTAATTTTGTCAGCGGTAGAATTTACGATATTCAGATTTTAGGCTCAACCGGCGCACCGCTAAAAGACGGCCAGGGGCGCTGGGCTGTGCCACTCAACATTCAGGTGCGCCGATCAACCGGCGTATCGGGATAAACCAACCTTAGCTAAGAGGATATAAATATGGCTTTTGAAAACAAGGCAGCAGTAGGTAAGAGCTTCGGCATCTTCCTTGCGCTGGAAGATTCAACCACACCGCCGCTTGATGCGAATTTTACCGCATTGGCAGCAACACGCGACCTAACCTTTGGCCCGGAGTGGGAAACCGCCGATACTACTGCCCGTGGTACTGGCAACACTTCTACCAGCTTGGTTACGTTTAAGAACAACAACATTGAAATCACCGGTTTATTTTTGATTGACTCGGCGTTTCAGCGTTTAGTTGAAGATCACATCGAAAACCCGCCAGCAGAAATGAATGGTCAGCCTTACGCTTGGCTGCGCATTTTTGAGCCGCGTGATGCCGGTGCTGGTGAAACCAAGGATTACCCGGTAACGCTGCAATCATTCCGTAAGTCAGCAAGCTATAACGCCGAAGTGACTTATGATCTGACTGCTGGCGCTCAAGGTGATCCAGTTGTAACAGCCGTGCCAGCTCCAGTCGTGCCACCTCCGATCTAATGGAGCATGCCGTGGCTCACGTAAACACCTCGATAGGTGAAGCTGTGATCTACATCGGGGAGGCGCAGCATTTGTTGCGCCCATCCTTTCGCGCATTGCAATCAGTGGGCAATAGCGAAGATTTAGAGTATTCAATCAATGCCATTTGCAACGCCTATCAGGTGCTGCTATCTGGATTGGTGCCAAAGCCAACTGATATAGCCTGTTGCGGTAATATGCTGGACGCCTGCTCAGATTTAACCTTTGACTCTATCGGACAGATAGTGCCAAGCGTAAAGAATGGGTTACGCTGGAAAGCTGGAAAATTACCCTATGAGGACGTTGTCATTTTGGCGCACCACTGTATTAAGTGGGGCGTTTATGGCGAGCCAAAGGAAAAGCTGACCCGGCAAGCAAAAAAGAAAATGGCACAGGAAGAACAGCGGCCATTTGATCCGGCTGAGTTTGTAGCAATCCTGATAGATGAATTTGGCCTTAGCTCACAAGATGCCTGGAATAGCACAATGACAGAATTTCAGCGGCTGTGTGAACACCGAAACCGCAAGAATTGGGGCGATAGGCCGCCACCGATTGACGATGAAGAACGCGATAAGCTGCTTGACGGTTATCAGGCATTTTTAAAGAACAAGCAAAAGCTCAAGGGGTAACACATGGCTGAAAGTGTAGGCGGCATCTATTACGACATTGAAGCCAGAACTGACGGCCTAATTCAAGGGCGGCGAGCGGTTAAATCATCCGCTACCGCCATTGGTGCAGATATGCAGCGCATAGGCGCATCAGCAGAAAGAATGAATACTCAGGTTAGCACATCAGCAAAAGGCGTAACTAACGCGCTGGCTGGCGTTGGCCGCTCTGCCGGTCAAGCTGGTATTCAAATTCAGCAATTTGTCGGACAGATTCAGGGCGGAGTTAGCCCTATGGTTGCGCTGTCACAGCAAGGCGCTGACTTGGGCTTTATGCTTGGCGCTCCGCTATTGGGTGCTATTGTTGGTATATCTGCATCAATTGCAGGAATGCTTATCCCGTCTTTATTCGATAGCACAAACGCAACAGAAGCGCTTGAAAAGGCGATGATCAATTTGGATAAAGTTGTCACCAAAACAGATGATGGCGTTTTGGTTTTATCCGAGGAGATTAGAGAGCTTGCGAAAGTAAGCGAGGCCGCAGCAAGAGCGAGGATAGCAACCGCTATGCTCGATGTACAGGACGCACTAAAGCAAGCTGGAGCGGCTGCTGTTGATACTTTTGACGCTCTTGATGCTGGGTTTGGCCTATCATCAATTGGTGACTACACAAACAGAGTTCGATACGCACACGACAACACAGAGGGCTTTTTAAAGACCTCTATGGAGCTTGGAAAAGAGCTTGGCTATACAGGGCAGCAAGCGCAGCAAGCAGGCAGGGATATGCTTGTAACGCTATCTCAGGTGGCTAACGCGCCAACTCCAGAGGCGTTTAATCGGCTGCAAGAGCAAATAGCAGCAGCGGTAAATGACGGCAAGGCAAGTGACGGCATAAAGCGGCTTTATAACGACCTCGCAGGGATTATAGCTCAAGCAAATAGCGCAGCGGAAGCGCAGGAGATGCTCAACAAGGCGCTTGCCAATTTCCCTGAATTTTTAGCTCAGTCTCAATCTGCTGCCGCTGGGTTTAAGACTCAAATGGATGGGCTGCTATCATCTATTAAAGCCCAGGCTGACACGGCGGGCATGACAGCAAAGCAAGTTGCAATCTATACAGCTGAGCAGTTAGCAGCAAAAGATTCAACAATAGACCTGAATAAAGCATTAGCTGAAATCGATCAGTATTTTGAAAGAATTGAGGCGCAAGAACTGCTAACCCAAAGGACGAGGGAGCAGCAGCAGGCTATAACTCAGGCAAAAACCGCTTGGGACAACTACGCAAAATCAATCGAAACGCAATCAGCAAAAGCAGAAAGCGCGGAGGCATCTAACGCGCTAATGATTCAGCGCATCCGTGAAACTGGCGCTGCGGCTGGGAAATCGGCAGCGGAAATACAGTCTTTAGTTGATGCACAGCAAAGATTGTTTGAGCAGCAACAGCAGCAGGAGGCTGACAAAGCAAAACAAAAAGTCGGTAGCGATGTAAGATTTGCCGGAGTTACAGACCAGCAAGCCGAGCTTACTCGATTGGCTGACAGCTATATGCAACAGCAGCTTTTACTGCAAACTGCCTTGGAAATGGAGCTGATCACAAGACAGGAATACGCAGACAGAAAATTACTGCTTGAGCAGCAGACGCAGGAGCAAATTAATCAGATTAATCAGCAAGGCACCGCGTCACTGAAAGAGCAGTTAGATAGCGTTGGATTTAACCTTGATACATTCCAAAATCAGGCTATCGGCGCATTTGCTGCTGTAGCTACAGGGGCCATGAGCGGAAAAGATGCAATTAGAGGGCTGGCTCAATCCATTCTAACGACTGCTATCGGCGCACTGATTAAAATGGCTGTCACGGCAGCAATCGGGCAGAAAGCAGCAACAGCAACCGGAGCGGCAACAGCGGCAGCATTAGGCGCAGCTTACGCAACGCCAGCGGCACTCGCTTCACTCGCGAGCTTTGGTGCTAACGCTGCGCCAGCGTCGGCTGGTATAGCCTCAACCGTTGCCTTATCTCAAGGTTTAGCTCTTGGCGGCGGGAGATTAAACGGCGGGCCAGTTCGCCCAGGCATGATTTATCCGGTAACAGAGGACGGCAGGCCAGAGCTATTAATGTCAGGCGGCAAACAGTATTTATTGCCCGGTAGCCGCGGCGAGGTTGTCAGCAATAAAGATATGGGGCGGGCTGGCGGATCTAATGTCACTGTGAACGTGATTAACAACGCATCAGGAACCAAGGTTGAAGAAAAACGCAGCCAGGGGCCTGACGGTGCGCAGATGATAGAAATCATCGTTGCAGATATTCAGCAGCGCGGAAAGGTGCATAATGCCATCACTAACACAACAACGGCGGGCAACAGAATATGACAACACTGGCCGAGTTTTACAGCCGAAAAGACCTTGTCCGATATTATAAAACGCTTGAGATTTACCACCCGACTATCGGCGTTTTGCGTTACGTTGACGGCAGGATTGATCCGCTTAGTTTCACGCTTGAATCTGACGCGCCAAGAAATGCCGGGCAATCGGTTGAGTTTGTCGGCGGAGCTTTTAGCTTTGGCAAGCCAGACCAAGGGCAGCCGAACGTGTATGCTGATATTCAATTGGGCCGAGTTGGTTCGCAAGTAAAGCAACACTTAAAGCAAATTCGCGGCGCTGATAGAGCGCTGACAGGAGAGGTTATTTTGCGGGAGTACATCGGTGGGCAATTAGGCGCACCGGTTTTCGTTTTGCGGCTCTATCTATCGACTGTTACACTGACTAATGACGGCGCAGTGATCCGGGCAGAGCAATCAAACCCTGCTGACAGGAGTGTAAGCGAGTTTTATACATCGGACAGATTTCCCGGACTGGCAGAAGCATTATGATGACAAACATAGACTGGATAAACGCAGTAGTTGGCAAACCTTGGGTTGATCGCGCTTCCGGCCCTGATAGCTTCGATTGCTGGGGGCTTGTTATTGACTCATTCCGGCGCATTAACGGCGTAGAGCTGCCTGATGTAACTGGGTATGAGACTGGAGAGCCTATTGAGGTTATCGGCTCACCAGTGCGCGATAAATACGGCTGGCCGGAGTGGGATAATCCGCAAGACGGCGCAGTGTTTTGCATCTTTTTATCTAATGGCGACATGGTTCACGTAGGTCGAGTGCTTAACGTGCATAAAGCCGGATTGCACGCCATTCACGCAGCAGGAAAAGACGGCAAAGGACAGGTTGCAGCCGAGCCAATCCGGGCCTTATTAACTCGCTACGCTGGCAGAATTAAGTTTTATATGAGGCCGACCAATGGCTAATATCGTTGTTTATCGTGATCCGGCAGGGATTAAAGCGCCGGAAACCTATTATCTTAAAGGCGAAACGAACTTTGCCGAGTGGCTTTTAGATAATCTCGCTGAGGGATCGCAAGGCTTGCATATGCAGGTCGTGTTAAATGGCAGCGAGATCGTCAACACTGAAACAATGAGTGTGGAGAATTGCTGCAAGGCATCTGCTATTAAAATCGGCCAGTTTGACAATGTGACGATACGATTCAGGCCGCAGGGCGTTGACCCTTTCACGCTGGCAATTATCGCCATTGTTGCCATCGGCGCAGCGGCTTTAACCATCGCCCTTGCTCCAAAGCCGAAAACGCCAGGGCAAGTCGATGCAGAGGGGCGGGATGGCAACAATCAACTAAACAGCGCCTCAAACAATTTCAGGCCGCGCCAAGCTATACCGGATATAGCCGGGCAGGTTATCAGCTTCCCTGATTTTATTCAGCCGTCTTATTTTGAGTACGTAAACAATCAGCGGGTTTTCCGTGAGATATTTTGTTTCGGTGTCGGTCAGTATGTGGTCGAGGACGTTAAAGAGGGTGATACGCCGCTTGATGACATTCTGCAAAGCGAGTACCAGATTTATAATCCTGGGGAAACACCAGCAGACCTACTAAACGTCAGAACGGCACAAAGCTCTGTTGATTTGGATTTACTAGGAGCCGATCAACAAACAAGAACGGGCTATCTTGAGTCGATAGATGGCGCACAAGTTAGCATTGGCAACATTCTTAGCGTACCAGAGTCGTTTATAACACTGATTTCTCTTGCTGTTGGCAACACAGTTGATTTTGAGGTTCAGTACCTGGACGCAGAAAACAATCTAATCATTCAGACTGGAACAAACGTTGCGGTTTTGAACATTAACGCTGGCGATATTTTATTAAATTACTCTTTTGCCAGCACTGGCGCGGTGACGTTTGCATTTGTCACAAATAACGCTTTTCAGTTTGACAGCCCGTGGTTTGTGCTTGAGGGCGATCAGATTACAGAAGTTTGGTTTAATTTAGTAATGCCTCAGGGTATTAGGAAAGGCGATGGCACCACAGCGCAGGTAAGCGCAACGCTTGAGGCTCAGCCGATTGATATTAACGGCGATACGACCGGGCCAGCAATTCAGCGCGGCGCAACGTTTAGCGGCAATACGCTGTCAGCGCAAAGGCAAACTTTTAAGCTAACATCATCTGACGGCATTACGCCGGGTAGATACCGGGCGCGAGCTACTCGAATTACAAACAGCTTAGGTGATAACGCAGTTGATTTGTTAACGCTTGAAGGGGTCAGCTCTGTTACGCCTTACACTGCTGATTTTGGCAATGTAACTTTGCTTGAGGTTATCCGCAGAAGTAATCAGCGGGCAAACCGAGGCGCATCAAATAAGATAAACGCCAAAGTTACCCGCAAGCTGCAAACCTTTACCAGTGGCGGTGCATTTGTGCCTACTCGGTCTTTTGCTGATTACGTTTATTACCTGCTATCGACAAAAGCCGGGGTGCCGGATAGTCAAATTAACACAGATGAGCTTTTCGGGATTTACAGCAGCCTCAGCGATGCGCAGCTTGGCTATTTCGATTTCACCTTTGACGATGGCAACATTTCTTTACGCGAGCGCATAGAGACAGCCTGCAACGTGGCGCGGGTACGCTATTGGAATGAGGGCTTACTATGGTCTTTCGTCCGCGAAGAAGCTAAACCGTTTAAGTCACTGATGTTTAACCGCCGAAACCTAGCGCCAGGCGCTGGGAGTTTTACACAGAAATTCCGCAGGCCAGCCGACTATGATTCGGTAGTTGTCATTTACGTTGATCCGGTTAAAAACGCCGAGAAGCGCGTAGGGCGCAAGATAAACGGAAGCGGCAACATAGAGCCAGGATTAGGCATTAGGCCGCTTGAGATTCGACTGGCTGGCTGTAGAAACGACTTGCAGGCTCTCAATCGCTGCGAATTAGAGGTGCGCCGGTTAATTTATCAGTCAGTAAAAGTAAAAGACACTGCACTGATGGACGGGCAGCTTGCCCGCTTAGGAATGAGAGTGGATTGGGTTGACCAGTACGACCTCGATATGTTTGACGGCGAATTGCTATCCGTGTCTGGTAATCAATACAAAACATCTGAGCGATTCGAGCCAGAGCCAGGTGTTGATTATTGGGTTTACATCACCGACCAAAGCGGCGAGCCGTCAAACTCAGTTAGAGCCTATCCGCGCGCAGACGGAAACATATTTGGCTTTCAAGCTGACGGCTTAACGGGTGCATTTTTCGCTAACGGCAAAATTCAATCAGGAAGTCGGTATTTTATTTGCTCCGATGAAGATGCGGCAGCTTCGACATTTACCGTTATCGGCAGGGGCAGGCCAAATGATCGCGGAGAGTGCGAAATAGAACTAGCTGAATATAACAGCTTAATGTTTTCCGCTGATTAGCTTATACTGTAATTATTAATTTACACCGGGGGCACAATGTACGTTTACCCGACTTTTTTACCAAAGCCGTTACAGTCTGGCTACTCGCGGGATGAGAGTTCCCGCTTTCAGATTAGCCAGCCAAGCGCAGGGGCTTATTTTTCGCAGATTGTCAGCGATGATGCGCCGAGCTTTTTCAATTTACGCTTTGTCATGCCGCTGGCTCAAGCTCAGGTTTTCCGTGCATGGCTTCGGCAAGATAACTTTGCCATTTTAAACGGCGCACAGTTTGAAATTGATTTACCTACCGAAGATGGCGTGATAACGCAGGTTGCCAGCTTTTTACCTGACGGCATTCCGCAGCACACCGGTGAAGCCGGAAAGGTTTTATTTTATGACGCCCGCGTCATGGTTCGCAAATTAAACGAGCCATCATTAGGCGGAGAAGAGTTAATTTTAGGCGTTGCAGCTTTAGGCGGATCGCCCTTGCTTGACGTTATCGTAAACGTAGATTTACCGGAGATTTGAACATGCCATTAAACGATCCGATTGGCTCAACCGCCTTAGATGTATTGAAGCGAAACGCGCAGGATACTGACCGATTTGTAAACCAGACTAGCGGCACGGTTATAAACCGTACTGGCGCACAGATTACGCCATTGCCGGTTATTGCTCAGCAGGCGCAGGACTTAGTTGATCAGACAGCGCAACAACTAGCTGCTGCCGTAACAGCTACAGGCTGGTTTGTTGTCGGAGAATTTGCCACGGGCTTTACATTTACTGCGCGTAACCAGATTGGTTTTGATGCGAGTGGTAACACTTGGAGCTATAACGGCAGCTTACCGTTTACTGTGCCTGCTGGCACAGTACCATCTGAGCCAACATATACTAACCGTGGCGATGCAGCATTACGCAGCGCCCTAGCCGCCCCTGATAGCACTGTGCCGATTGGTGGGGTTGAGGCTGGTGATTTAGCGCGGAGATATCATGAAGCTGTTTCTGTTAAAGATTTTGGAGCAAAGGGTGATTGGGACGACAACACACACACCGGAGCGGACGACACGGAAGCTATCCAAAATGCAGTGAATAGCGGCAATGCCATCCATTTTCCCAAGGGAAAGTACAAGGTTTCATTACCCATAACTCTGCCATCTGGCACGTTAATATTTGGCGATGGTTGGAGTAAAACAAAGATATTTGCATACGGGTGTGATGCATTCAAGCTACTGCCTAATACTAACGTTGGCAATATTTCCCGTATGGAGATAAGCTCATATAGCGAGCTTAACGTGATAGACCCTAAAGTATTTTCAGGCATTTCATCTGAGGGTGTGGCTGGACAGATTAACTCATGGATGACAATAAAAGATGTTAGAATGCGCGGCTGGGGTATTTGCGTCGATTGGCGCTATACGTGGAACAGCGTGCTAGATAACGTAGAGACAGGGTTCTGTGCGCAAGGCGTTAGGCTTTTCGGACAGTCAGTAAATAACAGCATCAACAATTCACGAATTCTTGCCGACGCAGGCGATTACAGCGTCAACTTGCAGAGCGACGCTGAAATTATTGGTGAAGGGTTAATGATTAGCAACAGCCTGCTTGCATCTGGTGCTTATGGTGTTTTCGGCAATAACGGATTCCTCGCACTAAATATCAGCAACAGTGTTATAGACCTGATAACGAACACCGCAATTCGCGTCACTGACCCTCGAGCAATGGTAATTAGCAATAGCTGGCTGTATGCAGCGCTTCGTGGCATCGACTTTCCGGCGCTTGGTTTAGATGTAAACCTTGGCGCCTCAATTACAGGAAATAAGATAACCACCACCAACAGCAACGGCGTACCAGTTTATATTGGCGGGGCTAATGGCGGCATTAATATAAACGGCGGTTCGCTGGAAGCTATAAGCGAAAGCGCTGTGTATTCCGAGGGTTACAATATCGCAGTAACTGGCGCAAACATAGTTTCAGTTAACGCTAACGGTATTGATTTTAATGGCGGCGATGGCTGTGTTGCTCTCGCTAACACGGGTAACATTAATGTTCGTTACGGTAATCGCGGATTTACGTCAAAGCAAATAGTACCAGCATCAGCCATTCAGTTTCCGGTTTCGCAAGTTGCATCCTCCGACCCAAACACACTGGACGATTACGAAGAGGGAATGTGGACACCAATTATATCAGCGGACGGCTCTGGTTCTCCCGCATTTAGCGCTGTGTCAGCCACAGGTCGGTACGTAAAAGTTGGCCGCCTTGTAACGCTCACTTGTAAGTATGAGTACAGTAGCATTGGGAGTGTGGGGGGGAGCTTTGCATTTATGCATGGCTTGCCGTTCGCTGCTGCTGAAGATGGGGTTGAAAGCGTTTTTTCAGTAGTGATTGAGCAAGATGCATTCGACACCAAGAATTACTACGGTTACAAAACAACAGGTGATTCCATTGTCAGATTCAGATTTGATAATGCAAGAGGGGCGGTTTATAGCGGGGCGGCCTTTATGACAGGCAACGACTTCCCAGCAAGTGGTGTGGTTAGGTTTGTCATGAGCTTTTTGTCGGCCACCTAATCGGCTGAATTAATAAGCAAAACAATGGCATTACTACACCACCCTAACAAACACCGCGCTGGCTAAGATCAGCGCGTATATGCAGGAGTGGCGCTTGATAGTAATCACCAGAGCATACTATTCAGACTGCACTTTGGGCGATTGTTTGCTTTTTGGTTTAGTTGTCACAAACGAGGTATCTATGATAGACAAAATGCTAATCAGTGACGAGGGGCTTGAGCTAAAGCCTTATCGCTGCAAGTGAGGTGATTGATGATTAACAAAATAGTAATCCACTGCGCAGATACATTTGCTGATATGGATATTGGCGCAAAGGAGATTTACCGCTAAATCGAGAAACAAAAGCCCATTCATCCGGGATTTTATTCAAACTGCAAAAGCTGCTCTGCCAGTTGATCTTTGTTTTGATACACGGAATGCAGGTAAAGCTGCCAGCAGACGTTTAAAATCTGCCGGTAATACTCTGCAAAATCTGTATCATCCATTGATGCGTAGCTGATTGACCTGGCAATGCGCCTTAATCCTGATGGCGTTATCACCGTGTCAAAATAACCCGCTTTAATCGTCACATACTCCCGGAAGCAATCAAAAGACCTTTCGGCGGGTATGTTCTGGCGATGATTGTTAAGGTGCATCAAAAACGCCCCAGAAAGCTCTGTAAGCGATTCTGCGCTAACGCCTTGTGATTGCATGAACTGGCACAGTTTATCGACTGTGGCGCGCTCTACGTCTGAAATAAGGCTTTCCGGCTTCCAGTATCCGAATGCTAGGTTAAGCAGAGCAAATAATTTTTTATGGAAATGGTAATTCCTTGGCTGCTTAACGTCACCTCTCAACTCCACGCCGATTTTTAACTTGCGTAGCGCTTCAAGGTCTGATTGCTCAGCCGGGTACAGTGCATCACCCCGGCGTATCAGTATCAACTCCACGGCCTAAGCCCCAATTTTATCCGCTGATTGTTCCACTTTACGCACAGCTTAACTGCATCGGCTAGGTCATTATCGTTTGGCTCGTCCCGGTTTCGCTCAAAGCAGAGCTGCTTGGCGGTTATTAGTTCGAATGGCGTGTGGAGTTTAAGCATCTTTGATGCCTGGCGCTTTAAATCCTGCCGCAAGGATGGCGTCAGCCAATGCGCCATCCGATAGATTTCCGCAACTTACTATTATATCAATTAGACGGTCACGATCTGATTTAATGGGATTAATTGCGTTAGCGGAAATCCTGCGATATTCACCGCCCTCTGCCATAACTATTACAACTCCGTTAACATCCTGCTCAGGCACAATTAAAACACCAAAGCCTGATGGGAATTCAACTGGCAATCCTCGCTTCCAAGATTTGCCAGTAAGCTGCTGCTTATTCATAATCAACTCCGTTTTTCTGTTTGTATGATTTACTAACGCTGTGGATAAGATAGCAAACTACTAAATAGCAGGCAAGTAAAAAAGCTAAATAGCATAAAAATATCTTTGTCATTTCTCAATCCTTAGCAAGATTTCTTACTTTAAAAGTAAAAGTATTTCCGCGAGTTTTCATGGCGTGAACTTCAATGCCATAGTTTCCCCACACAGTTACCCAGCAATACTGATTTTCACCGCTTTCAAAGCCGCGATTCATTACCACAGTTACAAACTGCATAGCCCTTACATCACTGAAAGATGATTCATTGTGTACGATTATCTTGCTCATTTTTAACTCCGTTGTTAGTCAAATTTCCTAAATTTCTTTTTGCCTTCTTCCGGCGCTGGTGCTGCTGGCAGCCTTTGCGTATCTCTGAACCGACTCATTGCAAGCTCAGGCTGTAAGAATGTCGATCCAGTCTCACCCATACGGTTTTTCGCCACGATAATCTCAGTCAGCGAATGATCACCCCGGCTACCCTGGTAATCTTCGTCATACAGAAACAAAATAATATCTGCGGTTTGCTCGATGATTGACGATCCGAGCAGGTTTTTCATTTCTGGACGACCAGCCAGGCCACGGTTAAGCTGTGACAAAACTATGATCGGGCATTTCAGTTGCTTGGCCAGCCGCTTTAAGCCCTGAATGTTTTTTGTGATAGTCTCAATAGAGCTATCACTCTGGTTTGTCGGCTGTATCAGGTGCAGGTAGTCAACAACGATTAAGTCAAGACCGCCCATCTTCATAGCTGTGCGCTTAGCCCGCGCAGAAAGCTCCCCAATCGATTGTCCGGCCTTATCGTCTATCCTGTAATGCTTCCTGCGGCTTACTATGATTTCTTGCGCCTGTGCGATTCTGGCAACGTCTGCGTTATGGCCTAATGCCTTCCCTGATTTGATTTTGTTTAGAAACAAGTTTCCAAGGTTGGAAATAGTCTTTTGCATCAGTTGTTCAGCGCTCATTTCCAAGCTAAAGAACAGCACGTTTTTCGGCTCTGGATCAAGAAATGCGGCATATTCCGCAAAGTTTAGCGTAAATGTGGTCTTGCCCATCGATGGCGGGGCCGCAACAACAATAACGTCCGGCGCTTGAAACCCGCTTGTAAACTTGTCGATATTTTCAAAGCCTGAGCTAATGCCTATCATGCCTTTGTCATTGCTGAACGCAGTTTCCATCATCTGAAAAACGTTCGACATAACATCAACCGGATCTTTTATATCACCGTCCGATTCATCCTGCCCGATTGCTGAAACATAGCTAAGCGCTTTAGCAAGCCTTTCCTCTGGCTCACCCGGCCCGGTTATTTCGTTTATAGCATCCATGCAAAACCGCATTGCTTCACGCAGCCTGGAGTTTTCCTTAACTATTTTGGCGTAGTTTTTTACGTTAGCGTTGCTTGGCGTATTTCGTGAAATCTCGCCAAGATAAGAGAACGAGAAAACAATTTTCAAATTCTCAAGCCTGTTACTCAGCGTAAGGCCGTCAATGTGCAGATTCAGCTCTGCCATTTCTTTGATTGCTTGCCAGTAAGTCCGGTGTTCTGCTTTGTAAAAATCGTTTGGCGATAAAATCTCAATAGCTTCGATTGACGCTAGGCTGTCGCTGTAAAGCAATACGCAGCCGATAACAGATTGCTCGGCGTATTCATCGTAAAGGTTATCCATGCTCATTTTCTAATTGCCACTCCGCTTTGAATGCCTGCACAAATTCCGGGTTATCTTCCCAGCGCCGTTGATTTAGTAAAGTTGCTGCATGGAGTTTATCGGCTCCAATTTCTTCGCGCTCTATGCAATCCATGTGATAACTAAGAATCATATCCACGTTAAACTTGACCTTGCCAGGCGTCTTTCCTTTTAGCAGTTTGAAAAACGCTTTTTGCGCAGGCAGCTTTGCTTTTTTTGTCGGGTAATTTCTCCAAAACCTTTCAAACTCAGATTGCAAATAGTTGTTTTGCACAGCAGGCGATTCGCCAGAATCGACAAGATCTTCTAAATCGGTAATGGGTATCTGGGTATCTAGGTATTGGGTATTGGGTAGCATTGCGTCTGCATCATCTTGGCATTGCGTCTGCAATGCGCTCGCATTTTTAACTGGTTGATTTTTCCAGCGTTTATCTGCGGCTAATTTTGCTTTGATAGATTTGCTGTAAATCTTAGTCAAAACTGAATCGGCTTTTGCATTAATCCAGCCTTTATCGCTTAAAGTGAAAAACTCACGCAATACGTTGGCAATGCATTCGCAATGCGTCCGCATACGTATCAGCTTGGCGATCTCTTTAACATCATCTGGAAGCGGCGACTCGCGCAGGTAATACAGGTCTAACATACGCCGGTATGCCAAGTCCTCCATTTCATCTAAGTGCGCAGTGTCGCGCATATAGTCGCCAATGTTGAATTGATAGTAATGCATAGCTATAATTACCTCGGTTCCTAACTGCCCTTGCTTAATAGCGGGGCTTTTTTATTGGCTGCAAACCACCGTTGCGACACTATGACCGCACTCTTTTACTGCGTTCATTGCCGAGTCTATAGAGGCAAATTCTCGCACTTTTCTTCTGGCGCTTCTCATTGTTATGCCGCCAACCGGTGAATCAAAAACAACCTTAAATCGACCTTTTTCAACTTGAACAACCCATGCTTCGAACGTGCCAAACTCTGATGTTGCATTGCCTGAAATGCAGGCCAGAGCCCTTTTTTCTTCATGTGATAAAATCATGGACTTAATTTCTTCAACCGTCTTTTCTAGCATCTTTATTTCACCTTTATTAAAAATAAGTATTGACACTTTAGGCTAATGTGCTAGATTAGTCAACAAGCAAAACGCTTAAACCAACCAAACGGAGTTAAACATGAAAAAACTAATTTTAGCCGCAGCACTGATTTCTGGCTCAGTAATGGCGAATGATGGCGAGGCAACTCAAGAGCAAAAGCTGGAGTTCTGCAAGTCACTTAGCCAGATGGCAAGAAGTATTATGGACGCCCGCCAAAGCGGAGTAGAAATGTCGCAAATGGTGGAAATGGCTATGGATAACGACATGAAGTCAGTAATTCTCCCTGTCGTGAAAATGGCATACGAAGAAAGCCGATACAGCACACCAGGTAATCAAGAAAAGTCTATTCAGGATTTCGGCAACCTGGTTTACTCTACCTGCATTAAAGAAACTGGCGCAATCTAATCACTAAAAATACGGAGGTAACATGAAACCACAACGCAAATTTCTACCCGTCTTTATCATCCTGATTCTAGTCGCTGTAACTATGAACATGGATCACGATGATCAAATGTCACAGCAAGCGCATTACTGCGAAATGGTAGCAGATGGCATCTGGCCTGCTAAAAACGGAATGGAGTGTAACTAATGTCTTTACCAGTAATTATCGAAAATCTTAAACGTGACCTTGCTGGCGTTAGTCAGTTATTACCGGCTCACGTAAGCTATGAGCGCTTTGTCCAGTCTGCCGCTGTTGCGATTGCAAACAACGCTGGCTTAATGGAAGCTGACCCGCAATCAGTTATAAACTCACTTACGCAGTGCGCTAAAGACGGATTGGTGGCAGATAACCGCGAAGCCGCCCTGGTTGTGTTCAGCTCAAAGCAGGGCAATAACTGGATTAAAAAAGCCCAGTATATGCCAATGGTTGACGGCGTGATGAAACGCGCCCGTCAGTCTGGTGAAATCACGGTTATTGCAAGCCGGGCCATTTACAAGAACGACCGCTTCCGCGCCTGGATGGATGGTGACGGCGAGCATATTGAGTACGAGCCGACACTGTTCGAGCGCGGGGACATGATTGGTGTTTTTGCTTATGCCAAAATGAAAACCGGCGAAATCCAGTTCGAAGTAATGAACATGGACGACATTAACAAGGTTCGCGCGGCATCAAAAACCAGTGATACCGGGCCGTGGAAAGATTGGTTTGAGGGTATGGCTAAAAAAGCAGTAATGCACCGCCTATGTCGCAGATTGCCAAACAGCGCAGAGTTAATGGAAATGCTGGAGCGTGGTCAAATGATGAACTGGCAAGTTGACAATAACCAGGCGGCACCGCAGCAAGAAAAGGTTGTGAACGCATTGCCAGAAATGCCATCGGATAAGTGGCTAGAACTTTACCCGCAGTATCAAAGTCTGGTAGAGTCAGGCAAGAAAACGCCTACGGATATTATCAAAGCGGCATCTTCAAAATACATTTTAACCGAAGATCAAAAAGAAGCCTTACGGCAGCTAGGAGAGCAACAATGAAAACAGTAGAGTTAGTTCAAGGCTCACAAGAGTGGCATCAGTTCCGCGCCACAAAATTCACAGCATCAGACGCCCCGGCAATGCTTGGGCTTTCTAAATACAAAACGCGCCAGCAGTTACTGCATGAAAAATCCACTGGCTTAGCCGAAGAAGTGACGCCACAAATGCAGGCGTTATTTGATCGCGGCCATGCAGCAGAGGCAGAAGCCAGGCCGCTGGTCGAGGCTCAAATAGGCCAAGACCTTTACCCGGTGACTGGCGTATGTGATGAACCAGGCTTAGAGTTTCTGGCGGCATCGTTTGACGGCTTGACCATGTGCGAGACAACAGCCTGGGAGCATAAGCTGTGGAATGAAAAGCTGGCGCAGTTCATTTCTGACAACCAAGATTTGCCCGATACGCACTGGCCGCAAGTGGAGCATCAGCTAATCGTTTCTGGCGCGTCTAGCTGTGTTTTTACGGTGTCTGACGGCACAGCAGAGCGCAAGGTTGACTTGGAATATAAAAGCCAGCCAGAGCGCCGACAGGCGGTTATCAATGGATGGAGTCAGTTCGCTAAAGACTTGGCCGGTTACGTGCCGGAAGAAAAAGCCGAAAAGATAACCGGCGAAGTGATCAGAGATTTTCCTGCACTAACTTTTGAGTTTAACCGCACAAGCCTGACTATCCAGTCAAACCTGACGGCGTACAAAGAGGCAGCAACTAACCTGGTTGAGCAGAGCAAAAAGCCGCTTGAATCAGATCAAGACTTTGCCAACGCTGAATCAATGGTTAAGTTTTTCAAAGCAGCCGAAGATAAGCTGTCAGCGGTTAGTGAGTCGGTAGTTGGTCAAGTTGCCGATATTGATCGCTTTGTCAAAGACCTAAAGGAAATCAGTGAGTCAATCCGAGCAGCCAGGCTTAATACTGAAAAGCAGGTTAAAACCCGTAAAGAGACGATCAAGCTGGAAATCGTACAGGCTGCAAAAACTGATTTGCAGCAATACGCGCTTTCAGTTGAAAAGTCGATAGGCTACCCGTTGCCGCATTTGTCAGCAGACTTTGCTGGAGCCATCAAAGGCAAAAAGACCGTCCAAAGCCTGAAAGATGCTTGTTCGGATGAATTGGCGCGGGCGAAAATCGAAGTTGACAGCCAGGCGGCGATCATCAGCAAAAACGCCGCAATCATTGCCGAGCATGGCAAGAGCTTAAACTTCCTGTTTAACGACTTTACGCAAATTTACCTAAAAGCGCATGACGACTTTTTGTTGCTAGTGCAGAGCCGGGTTAACGACTACGAGGCTGAGCAGCAACGTAAGGCAGAAGCCGAAAAGCTGCGCCAAGAAGAGCTAAAGCGCCAGCAAGAAGCCGCAGAGCAGGCCAGAATAGAGCGCGAAGCAATGTACGCGAAAGCGGCAGAGCAGGCAAACCAGCAGCAGTCCGAAACGGTTGCAGCTATCCAGCCAATGCAAAAGCCTGAATCATTCACCCGCGCTGGCGAAGCTCTAAAAAATGCGCCAGAATCGGTAGCTGTAACGGTAATTTTACCCGCTGATAAACTTAACGAGCTGTCAGCATTTGCAATCACAATCGGCGCAATTATTAAGTAACGGAGAAAAATGGAATGAACCAACCATTAGATAAAGGTCGCGTTGCTTTCATCGCGGAAAAGTACCAAAGCCAAAACGGTGATAAAAATCGCTACGCAACATTAGGTAGGGCGACAAAATGGCCTGGCGATAACGGCGGGCCTGAAAACGTAACTATCGAGCTTGACTCTATGCCGATTGGTCACAGTGGACCGCTTAACCTGTTTATCTTTTGGGATAGCCAGCAGCAACAGGCGGCACCGCAGCAACAATACCATCAGCAGCCGCAGCAGTATCATCAGCAACCACAACAGCAGCCAGGTTACGGCTACCCGCGAAAATAACACGGAGGCGGGGCGAAAGCTCCGCGATTTTATGCGACCATTAAAAACAAGAATTGCTAATCTTGAATATAACATCAGGAACGCAAAGCAGGCCTTGCAATATGCGCCAGCAGATGACCGGGCGAGAGAGTTGCGGGAAATCGCAAGGATGGAAGAAACTCTGCTTGCTCTGGAAAAGCAGCTTAACCAGGAGGCTAATAATGCTGGTACTAAGTCGTAATATCGGATCATCGGTAATCGTTGGTGACGGTCAGGACGCTGTGAAAGTAACAGTGATTGACACTAACGGCTACCAGGTTAAACTAGGATTTGAAGCGCCGCGACATATCGCAGTTGACCGGGAGGAAATCCGCGAAGCCAAAGAAAAGGACGGCATTAAATCCCGAAAATAATTTACTATTTAGTATTGCAATAACGGCAGCGGTGTATTACTATTTACACATAGAGCAGCACCGCTCAAAACTACGGAGAGAAAAAATGCAAACAGTAACTTTCAATAACCGCGAAATGAGAATTCACTCAACAGAGTCAATCGATGGTGCATTAGGCGAGGATTTGCAAAAGCGCGGTTTCGAGCCGGTGTTTTACACGCTTGTAGGCAAGCGCGGCGGCATGGTTACTTGCTTAAAAAGCATTAAAACTGGCGACATGATCAAATTCTAAAAAACAAAGCCGGGGAAACCCGGCAATATACGGAGATTATCCAATGCAATTCAAACCATTCACCAAGTCAAATAAGGCGCACAAATTCGCAGCGCCTACACCAAAAGATGCAAAGACTTTACGCTTTAGTCAAGGCAATCGAGCAGCCGCGCCGATTAACGGGCAAGATTACGTTTACGGGCTGGCGCATATCAAAGCGGCGAGAAAGAACATTGTGACGCCTTACAACGAATATCAGGTTAACCCTATGGGCTGGATTCTGCCCGGCGCAATCTGGACTGATAATAACGGCCGAGTACAAGACGCAGCGCGTAAAATTGACCAGATGATCAGAATGGGCGGCGGCTTGCCTAAAAACTGGCTGACAGGTGGTGCGCAATGAAAAACAAACTTTCAGACCTGAATAATCACTTGTTTGCACAGCTTGAGCGTTTAGGCAATGAGTCGATTAAAACCGAAGAGTTGACTTTAGAGCTTCAACGCGCGGACGCAATCACATCGGTTGCAAAAGAGATTATCAGCAACGCCCGCTTAGTGCTTGACGCTCAAAAGCAGTACGACAGCGGCAACATTCACCGTCCCCACGCAATGCTTGAGGTGAATAAAAATGCGGTATAAATACACTGACGAAATGGTCAGGTTTATGGCTGCCGGGTTTAAAAAGTGGGGAATCCCAGAACTGACTGAGCGGTTTAATAAAAAGTTTGGCACTGATAAAACAGAAAGCCAGCTTAAATCCGCAATGAGTAACCGGAAAATCAGATGCGGGCGCAAGACTAACGAAATCACGCGCGGCGAATATCGGTTATTCACAAAAGAGCAAGCCGAGTTCATCAAGCGCGGCTACAAAAAATGGACGATTGAGCGCACAACTGAGGAATTTAATAAGCGGTTTGGCGATAATAAAACCGTGAGTCAGATTAGAGGTTTTACGCGCAATCACGGCATTTTGTCGGGCCGCACCGGGTGCTTTGAAAAGGGATTGATACCGCACAACAAGGGCGTAAAAGGCTGGCAGCCAGGCGGTAGAGCGCAAGAGGGCAGGTTTAAAAAAGGCAATATGCCTATGCAGCACAGACCGGTCGGCTCTGAGCGAATAGACAGCAAAGGCGGCTTTATCATGGTTAAAGTCGCAGAGCCGAGAAAGTGGCGGGCAAAGCACGTAGTAGAATGGGAAAAGCATCACGGGCCGGTTCCGAAAGGTCATTGCGTGACGTTTAAGGATAATGATCAGCTTAACTGGGAAATTGATAATTTAATGCTCGCAACACGGGCGCAAATGGCGGTAATGAATCGATTTAAGCTCAATCTAGCCCCGGCAGAGCTGAAAGACGCCGCAAAAACTTGCGCAGAATTGATTATGAAAACAGGCAAATTACGGAGAGAGGCAAATGAACAACGGTAGAGATTGCGTACACGGGCGGCAAGTCGGCAAGTGCGATACGTGCGATTTGATTGATGCAGAGCAG
>Ga0194138_10000337_pt1 | contig 22426 bp, 28 predicted proteins | sample TARM_MetaG_T2_14_FD_134022 | JGI IMG/M metagenome (GOLD analysis project Ga0194138, IMG submission 134022) | Freshwater microbial communities from Pennsylvania, USA, analyzing microbe dynamics in response to fracking - TARM_MetaG_T2_14 (version 2) | ecosystem: Environmental > Aquatic >...
CAGCTATCCTGCAGATGAAACACTTGTAAGCTCTGTACTTCCTATAGGCGATGTTCAGGCAAGAATTTATAATGTGTTTACTGATTCAAGCTGGAATAATTCTTGGAGTGATGAAAGACAATATGGTCCAACTACAGCGCAATATGATCTTGTCAATTATCCTTTAGTTACAAAAAATAAAAGCTCTGTAAAAGAACGCTTTGCCCTTGTTTTTACAAGCTCAAATACAGTTGATGTGGTTGGAGAACACTTGGGTGTGATTTTATCAGATGCTCCTATAACAAGTGATATTGCTCCTATAAATCCTGCAACAGGTGAGGCGTATTTTACAATACGTCATGAAGGCTGGGGGGATGGTTGGAGCGCAGGCCAGGTTTTAAGATTTAATTCTGATGCAGGCAACTTCCCTGTCTGGTTCTGCAGAACCACACAGCAAGGACCAGCAACAGAAAACAGTGATGATTACGTCATACAGATACGCGGTGACTCATCCTGATAATTGAAAGAGGAAAAATGTACTATAGAAATAAAAAAACTCAAGAAATATACAAAAAGTTGGCTGTAGCAATAGACACTACAAATGCACGTGATGGTGTTGCAGTTGTAGTCTATTGTCCAGAACACGATGAAAATACTGTTTTTGTCAGAGAAGCTAATGAATTTGATATAAAATTTGAATCTATAGGTGAGGCAATATGAGTGAAAGCTTTTTATATACATGGGAAGATACTGATGCACCGGTTTTAACTCCTTCTACAGGTAGTATAGTTGATGTCTTAAAAAAGGTTTTGGTTGACGGTTACGGGAGTAAGTCAGGCTTAGGCTGGAGTGTTGTATTTGAGCAGGCTGAAAAAATTGTGTTTCAAAATCAGGGAACTGGTATGTTTGTCAGGTTTGATCATTCTCAAACAAACTATCAGGTGTTTGTAAAAGCTTATGAAAGTATGTCTGATATTGATACAGGCTTAAATCCTTGTCCTTTACCTGAAAATGAATCTCCTCAGTTTCAGGTACTATTAAGTCATTCAAGTTCTTCTACTGCAAACACTGTTCCATGGCGGATTTTAGGAGATGATAAAGGTATATGGATTGTAGTAAACTCTGCAGCAGCGCATCATGGTGGTATTGGTGCGCATAGAGATACTGCAGGATGGCGGTTTGTTTATATTGGCGATTATATTCCTTATGACATTTCAAACACTCAGTACAATTTTGCAATGTGTATGGGTGATAGATTAGATTATAATCTTGAGGTGTGGCGGTGCAGATACAACACAATAACAACTACAGACTCTTTTTATCATATAATGAGAAAGCCTGATAGAAGTGAGGGCAGTGTTAAAATCGGCATGAGTCCCGGTACAGGAGCATTTAGAAGGGTAGGAGATTATTACTGCTATTTAGGAGATAATCAAAATGTTTGTGATTATGAGTCTGATTTTCAATTAACAGCTATTCCTACAATACATTGCGATGGGGAGTTGTTAGGCAGACTTCCCGGATTGAAAAATTCTTTATCTGGTTACGGGTACAATCAATCTGCTCTTTCATCTTATTCAGACACAGTAGCTAAAAAACCGGAAATGATTTTTGATTTTGGAGATTATAAAGAACATTTCTGGCGCATGGCAGATGAAAACGGTAATTTTAGATATGTAGTTCTTACAGAAGGAAAGGGATTCAGAAATGTCATTTAGTCATGAAATAACAATCTCAAATACCCCTGCTGATAAAATTCAAAAATGCAAGATTGCAGGACAGGTTGAAGTCGTTGACAGCCTTGTAAAGCGTGTTGTTTTACTTAACAGAAGTACTATGGAACTTATTGGGGCAAGAAATGTAAAAGATGATAACACATGGGAGATTTTTGCAAAAGATCAGGGAGATGGAAATCATTTGTTTATGGGGCTGGATGAAGGAGGGAATTTTAACCTTGACGGCTTTGATAGGGTTTCTTTAGGCACTGCTACTTTTACAGCAGATCCTGTAGAGTTTGAAAAAGTGTTGAGTAATACAGAAGCTTACTATGTAGAAGAGATTATTCCTTATAGATTCCCTGAACGTGTTTCTAAGCTTGAAGGAGAATTTGATAAGGACACTCTCCTTCAAGGAATTTATTATGTGCAGGAGATTGAAGCAACTGTTGCAACTTTAGGAGAAGGACATTTTGAAGATGAGATAGGTACTGTTTTAGATTTAAGTTCTTCTGATTATTCTTTCTTAAAAGAAGAAGTGTTTTTTAATATTTCAGGCAATGTTTTTAAAATAAGAGAAGTAAAAGCAGATAACGTAACTGCTATTGTCGAAGGAAGTGTTAACTTTACTGAAAGAGTTTTAGTTGATTCTTACACTCCTGTTCTTGAGAAAGATTTAGAGATTTGTGGAGTTGGGGAAGATATTGTCCGGTTTTCTCCTTCAAACAGAGCTTTTTCTGTTTTTAAAGATACTTCGCCTGTAAATTTAAATATTAATTTTAAAACAAATGTGAAAATTAGTACAAACAATGAAGATATTGTTTTAACAGGAAACATTATAAATGTTCCTGCAGATTATGCTACTATTCAAGCTGCTCATGACGCTGCGAACGATGGTGATATTCTTTTAATTGCCCCCGGTACTTATACTGAATGGGTAAAAGTGTCTAAAGGAGTTCATATTTTCGGGACTGGAAAGAGTCCTTTAGACACTCAAATTTATTATGGAGCGAATAGTTCTTATGCACTAGAATACACTACGGCGTTTGCGACAAATCAGTCTGTTCTTTATTTAGGAAATTTAACAGTTGATCACAATGATGCCTATGAAAGAGTTCTTGCTTTCAATAATCCTCAATCTACTGAAAAATACACTATAGAAGTTATAGATGTTTATATAGACGCTACACATTCTTATGGTAGAGGGATTCATGGTATTAGAAGTAATTCTAATTTAACAGTTAATTTTAGAAGATGTTATTTAAATTCTTATGAATATATTGTTTATGATTATGATACAGGAAAAATAAACTTTTATGAAACTCAAATGAATAGAGATTTAAATTGTTATAGTTGTTCTGCAAGTTTTGGAGAAACTGATTATGTCACAACTGAAACTGAAGGATATGGCTTATATACTAATTTTAATATAAATAAGATTAGTCCTAGATTTGAATATGAACAAGCAACTCCAGTTTATTTTACAATCTCAAAAGATTCTGTAGCTTCTTATGCAGAAAATATAAAAATAGGGCTTGATTTATCTAAAATGCCTGAAGTTTTTAATGAAATAACAGGCTACTCAGACCTTTCTATAGTATTTCATGATTCTGAATTTCTTGATGTAGAGGTTGAAAGATTTGATATAGAAAATAAAAAAGGCTTAATCTGGTTTAATCTCCCTTACATTTCAGACATTGAAGATACTCACTTTGCCCTGCTTTATCCTTATTCAAAAAGTACTGTCTTTATGACAGAAACAAGCTCTGATCATGATTTATATCAGGATAATCTTTTTGTGTACCACATGACAGACCTTCCAGAAGGAACAGACGCTTGTAGAGATAGTTCTCCTAATGCAAATCACGCAACCCCTTCAGGTATGACAGAAGCTAATCAGGGCATTGGTTTACTTGGTGCTCCTGAATATACGTTTACTGGCTCTGAAATTATTAATGCAGGTAATATTATTCCTGAAAAAATAAGAGAAGGGACAATAGAGGCTGTATTTAAAACAACTTCAAACAAGGCTCATTTACTTAGTCAGGATAGTTCTTCTATAGGTAATCGAGATGTTAATTTAAGTATTGGCAAGCCCACAGGTGTTGTGAATGATGTAGAGGATGGATATATAAATTTTGAAGTTAATGGCCCTCAAAGTGGTGAAACTAAGAATATTGTTTCAGCTCTCCCTATAAATGATAATCAATATCATTATGTAGGGATTTCTTTTTATCATGAAAATTTGGGATTAGTTTCAAATAGCAATATAGATGTTTTTTTTGAGAATGAATATTCTATGTGGGGGGGAGCACCATCTGATCCTATTAAAATAGGATCAGATGGTACTTCTTTTTTTAAAGGAATTATCTATGATGTTTTATTGTCTAGAAAATTTAACTCATTTTTTTGGCATAAGCTTTTTAATAAAAGTATTCATGGTTCTTTACTAGCTATCAAAGAAGTGTCTGAAGCACCATGGACTCCTTCAGACATTCCTTTATCTTTATGGTTAGATGCCGCTGATTTAGATTCTTTTAACACCGATGGTGCCGATATCATAAATTGGTTGGATAAAAGCGGTAATAAAAGGCACACAGGGACTAGTTCAGTGCCACCAACACGCGTATCTAATGCGATAGGTGACTTGTCAGTAGTTAGATTTAATGCTGATTCAGAGTGTTATTTTAATATGGATAACCAATTCCCTGATACTATGGACGTAGCTGTGTGTCTTGTTTATCAAAAAACAACATCAGGAGGAGTTTCTTATCAACGTGTTTTTTCGTCTGATAACGGTTCAACTGATGACTATAAGTGTAATGGTATATACCTTGTCCCGGAATTTGGAAATTCCGGAATAAGTTCTGGAGGACCAAAACTCACAACTTATACTTATGATACTTATAGAGACATAAAATACTTTTATATAGGAAAACATAGGCAAGGAGGTTATTCATTTTTAGGTGACATTGCTGAATTTATTATACTTCCAGCAACAACCTCTACAGAGGATTTGTCTAAACTGGAAGGATATCTTGCGCATAAATGGGGTGTTACAGAAGATCTACCAGAAGAACATCCTTATAAAACGGCACCACCAACAAAAGAGATTTTTTTTGAGAATACGCTCTCTTTTTCAGCAACTGAGCCCATAAAGAACTTGCCAATAAAAATAGAATTAGAAAAATATTTTTCTACAAGTATAATTCAACAAACGTTTACAAATCTACAAGTATCACATAATGGCACGCCTGCCAAAACTGAAGTTGCTTATTGGGAAGAGCAGGCAAGGGCAATTCTTTGGGTGCTTCTTGCTGACGTACCTGAAGGTGAACAAACCCTTGCCGTTGAGTACCTTCAAAACAGTTGTGACCAAACAGGAGATATTGGAAGCGTAGTTGGTTCTGAAGTTTGGAAAGATTTTGAAGCTGTATATCATTTATGTCAAAGCCCTGACGAAATTAAAGACAGTACCCGTAAAAATGCTGACGCCACTGTCACCAATATAACTGCAAGTAGTGACTTTTATGGCGTGTATTTTAATGGTACAGATTCATTAATATCTTTAGGTGCAATTTTTTTAGAAGAGAAGGACTCTTCACAGATTCATATTGCTTTTAATTCTGATATACTAGGAGGTACTCTCCTTTCAAAAGGTGAAGATATTATTAATATTAACTCTTCAGGCAGTGTCGTTGTTGATGGATCACAGACACTTGAAAGTGTTGATATAATCAGCCAGAACAGTTTTGAAGTAGTTTCTTATGCTTTTTATAGACATAAAAGAGATTTTTTTTTAAATGGAACAGAACAATCCGTCTATGGTCTTTTTGGAAGCAATGGTTTAGCTGATCTTCTAATAGGCGGAAATTATCTAGGAGCAAACTTTGAAGGAAGTATTGTTGATTTAAGGTTTTCCCTTATAAGTAAAAACCTTGATACACTAGTTCTACAGGGTGAGATGTGGAAAGAAAATTTAATTCAGGATTTAAACGAGCCTCAGATTATCCCTGCATTTAGTTTTGACGAAGGAAACACTTTTAAAACTTATGTAAATGATAATTGGAAAGAGGTAGCAACAAATGATGAAACTGTTCATTCAGTTACAGGAGATTCTGACTGGTATTATATTGATGACACAGGCACATGGAACAAAGCTGCGCACAACAATTCAAACTTTGCCTTAAAACAGGCAATGCAGTTTCAGGAAAACATGTGCCATGTAGAAACAATAAAAACTCTTACTTCTGCAGAATGGACATCAACAGGAGGCATGACAGCAGAAGGAAATATTCAGATAGCCTTTTGTTACAATTCAAAAATAAAAAACCTGTGTCCCTCAATCACAGACGTAAACGTAGATAATAAAGTTATTCTTTCTTATCAAAGCTATGATCTTGAACCTTATTCAACAAAAATTACAGGATCAAAAATTCAATGGTCTGTAAGACTTTTTGAAGGAGTTAATTTTGATCCTGCACAGGTTGAAGTTTATTCAATAATCACTGGCGGGACATGGCAGCAATGCACAAGAAATGAAAGTATTCCTGATATCGTAACTGGCATGGATACAACCGGAAAAGAGCTGCAGTTTAAAGTTGTTGCTCCTGCAGATACACCTGAAAGTGTAATAATTAACCTTGTACCTAAAATATATTAGGAGAAGATATGTCAAGATTTACCCCTATAGAAGAATTAGACCTTATAGCAAACTCTTATATGCTTGCGGATGAAGAGGCTGTATGTTCTCAGCAGCCTACTACATTTTTTCATGCCTGCTGGCCGAGTATGTGGAATGCAGAAACAGCCTATGAAATAGGCGATCTTACAAGAGCACCGACTCAAAACGGGTTTGTGTATGAGTGCATTGCTGGCGGAACTTCAGGAACATCAGAGCCGCCATGGGCAACTGCCCAGGATGCAACGTTTCTTGATAATACTGTTGAATGGAAAGCACATGAAAATTATGCATTAATTAATCAGCCTCTTGAAGAAACAGATAAAACCTTAACTGATAATGCGTCAGGCGGCAGGAAGATAGTTATTGCTCAAAAAATGGGCGTGACTATTCACACAGACGGTACTGTTTCTCATACTGCCTTAATAGATAATGTTAATCAAAAGCTTAAATATGTAACTGTGTCAAGTACAAGCATTGAAGGAGATAATCTTGTTATATCAGGCAGAACAACTCTTTTTCATGAATTTGAGATTCATATAAATCAACCTTCAGAGCTTGTTTAAATGTCTTCAGAATTTCCTATATCTGATCCTCTTAATATAGAGCTTTCCTTTACTTCTACCTATCCTATACCAGAAGCAGGAACACTATTAACCTTAAGATTTGGTGTTACCGGAGATGTGGAAATTATTTCAGCATCATCAAATCTTGTTATTGCAGATAATGGTCTTGAAGTAACAAGCATTACAGGTATTTTATCAGAAAATTCTGAAATAGTTCTAAAAAGTAATACTTCAGATCTTACTGTTTTAATAGATATCCTTTCTGAAACATCAGAAATAAAAATATCTTCAAACAGTCCTGAAATATATATTTATCCTGAGATTGAAACAAAAGGTTCTGAAATAACAATCAACCTGTCTGAAAGTCTTATAAGCGGCGGAAGAAAAAACGATCTTCCAGGCTATGTAAGAACAGGAGATATGGGTTTTATATGGAACAATGTAGCTAACAAAGCAGAAACATCAAAAGGTATGGTATGGGAAAAGCCTGATGACCTGCTTTTAAAAGAACAGCTTGCATGGGATGACTCTGTAAGAGCAGACACAAAAACAGAAAGTTCTTTTATCCTAAAAATGAACTATTTTGATTTTAATAACATAGCAGCCTTTGCAACTTTTCAAAGCACTCCTGATACTGAAAAAATATCTTCGTACCTTGCAAGAATGACTTATATTGATGAATTTCATAAACATTTATGGGGAAAGTTTTTTATTCAGGATCATGAAGCTTCTTTTCCTTATGACTGGTTTAAATGGTTTGAGTTCAGAGACACTTTTCAAAGTATTGCTTTTGATGAATCAGAGCATTGGAATAAGCATTTTTTAAACAGGTTTGATAATGGCAATGATATTGTTGCAGATAAGCACCACGGCACTTATTGGGGGCCGTACTGGTATTCTTTATGGTGTCAGGAAAAATATTTCCCTTACGTAGGAAATGAAGAAGTTCATTTAGTTTTAAAAAATGATTTTCCTAACTTAGTACACCCTGAATTTTTAAAACCTAATAACCCAAGATGTCCTTTTGATTACTGGTATTCAGGTGGCAGAGATTCTTACAATCCTGATATTGAGCCAATAGAACAAAGAATTGTACCTAGAAAGAAGGTGTACTATATGATAAATACAGCTTATATAAAACGTTTACCTGACAATGCTGACATTCCTTTTAAATCAGTGTCTATGTCTATTGATAGGGGTAGTTGGTTGTGGGATTTCTCTATTGAAGTGACTGATAAAGCTGCCTTAGACATGTTAAAACCTGAAGGCAATGTATTTAAAGACATTCAGATACATATTAATGGGTGGGAATGGACTTGCAAGGTTGAGAACTGGAGTGAAGGGATTAGTTTTACTGGAGGTAGTTGGAATATTTCAGGCAGAAGTCCCTCAGTAGAGTTAGCAGAACCTTACAGCGTTGAGCCTTTATTTCAGAATGAAGAGAAGCATGGGGGACAGATTATTACAGACATCCTTGAGTTCACTAATTGGGGTTTTGTTTGGGATTATAATGCTTTCAATCCTTTTATTGATTGGAGTATTCCTGCAAACACAATTAATATGACTGATGCTTCAAAAATATCTCAGATTAAAAAAGTTACAGACGCTGTGCATGCTTTTGTACAAACTGCTCCTGACACTAAAACTGACCCTACTTTGTATATTAAACCTACGTACAAAGAGAATCCATGGAACTGGGACACTGCAGTAACTGCAGAAATAGTTTTAAATAATGATATTTGTTCTGAAGTTTCAAGAAGTAATGAAATCATTAAGCCTGTAAATGCTGTTATTGTAAGCTCACAAAACAAGGGTGTTATTGTTAATGCTATTAAGAATGGAACTGCAGGGGATGTCCCTGCACCTATGGAAATCAATCCCCTTACAACTACGCAAGAGGCTGGTAGAGAAATTGCTAGGCATATTATTGGTAAGTCTGGTTTTTGGATTAATCATTCCTACACTTTATTTTCACTTATGCCCCCTAGTGAGCCTCCAGGATTGTTGACTCCAGGGACATTTATTGATATGAATGAAAGTACAGGAACATGGACTGGGCAAGTTACAGGAACTTCTGTTCAAGCTGGGTGGGACAATAGCTCAGGACTAACAGTCAGTCAAACTATTGATGTGGAGCAATTTTATGAGTAAAAACATTTATAAAGTTTTTCAAAACCTTCTCCCTAAGAAAAAACAACTTATTGGGGAAGTTTCTTCAGTCAACTCAACTGATAAAACTTGCACAGTCACTCTTTTGAGCGGCAGCAATATTGTTGTTAACGGTTCTGGGGATGTTGGAAAGACTTATTTAATTGAAGATGGTTTTATAAAAGATGAACTTCCTGCTTTGACTGTACATACTATAGACATTTATTAGGGGCTTTATGAACGATTCCACCATACATAGAATAAACGAAGAAGATGTTCGTACTGTTTATGAAAATATAGGCAGCACAAGAACTGAACGTTATTTTATGGAAAAAGACTTAAATGATCTAAAACTTAAAATAGAAAAAGTACAGGAAGAAATTATCACTATTAAAATCACTTCAGAAGTTACTAAAGTTAAACTGATGTTTTATGGTGTTATTGGTGGCTCTTTATACTCGATTGTACTTTATTTTATTAAAACTTTTTTAATAGAGGCATAGCAATGAATAATGTTTTTCAAAAGTTGAACAAAACATCTTTAAAGAAATACTTAGTATTAAGTTCAATCACTTCTTTCAGTATTTACATGTTAATCATTCTTTTAGGTTTAACTCTTTTAGATTATGCTGTTTTTTACAGTTACAACCTTTGCGGTTATTCTTTAGCTATTTACATTTGTGGCGGTATTATTGCTCTTTTATTGTATTATGTTTATTTCAGAAAAAAAATCAAAACAACTATACAACAAGCGAACTTTGATGTATTTACTAAAATTGCTGAAAACACTTCAAACTTGTTAAATAAACATAGAATTATGGAAATGTTTACTCAAAATTTAATGGTTATGGTTGAGAATACTGAAGGGGTGGGTATGTGGATTAAAGATGAAGAAGATAAATACATATTTGCCAATAAGCAGCTCAGGAACATGTTGTTTAAGAATAAGGAGATGTTTGAAGTTGTTGGCAGAAGTGATGGAGATTTATTAGGCTTTCCTTATGATTACAAATTGTTTGAACAACATATAATAAACTTACCCCCTAAAGAATACCCTAATATAGAAAGCTCTGAATTATTTGAAAAAGGAAGTATCTGCAATACAACAGACGTTATTACAAGAGTTTTAAAAGTCCCCTGTAGATTTTATGAAGAAATAGGAGAAAGAAGTTTTGATGTTTACAAAACACCTCTTGTTGACGATAATGGTGCTATTATCGGAACTGTGGGAACTTTGTTTGAGATAACAGAAGATAAGAGTAAAAAGAGAGCAGAGTTAGTTTTGTTAGCTAAACAGGGCAGAGCTTACAGAATCAACTCTTCCAATAACTATTACATAAAACAATATGGATTTGGAGACTTTTTATGATTGATTTTATGCCTATGATTTTATTTTCACAATTAGTATTATGCTTTATGTTAGGCATAATAAGTCTTAGTTGTTTTAGCATGCTAAGAAAGTATAAACGCAACATTTACATGCAAGTGTACACTCTTGTAGTTTCTGTATTGTCTGTATTATGGGGCATTATGATCAATCATGCAAGAACTACTGATTGGTACCCTCCTCCTGATAAATGGTTCGATCTGGCTATAACTTTTATACATATAAGCACCCTATCAACATTGCTTTATAGTGTGGTTGTTATTTTTTGCTATTTGATAAAAAAAGGATTATTTAAATGATAGATTGGAAAAGTATTAAATATTTTGTTCCTGCTGAGTTTCCTGACGACCCTGATGATCACGCTGACCCTATTTTAATCACAAAATTGAATTACTTTAGAAAGTTAAGAGGCTTACCTATTTACCCTTCTCCAGTAGAAGGAGCATTAGCTAGGTTTGATGATAGCAGTAAAAGTTCTTTCCATTATGCTGGTGAAGGCTTTAAATCAAGGGCAATAGACTTTTATTGTGAAGGCACTGCTTATTCTGCTTTTATAGAATTACTCTCCTCACAGTTATTTGGCGGTATTGGTGTTTACTTTAATGCTAAGTATAATGGAGTTTCATGGGTAAGATTTCATGTTGATTTGAGAAAATTAGGGGAGAAACATGCTAAGGATAACGTTTTGATCTGGTATGTGAACGAAGATGGGGACAGGTACTACCCTCAGTATGATAAAGAAAAGTATTTAGAAATGCTGTGTTTGTTTATGAAAAACAATAAGTGGAACAGAAAAGGTGCATAATGAATACACGTGAGTATTTTTTCAAAACTGGTAAAGGAAAAGAAGTTTCTATCATAGCTCCTGATGACATTTTCTTTACACATTCTGACCCTATGGCTTATGAGAATTGTTGCGGAGCTGGTGATGGTTTAGGGGAGAAAATTGTTCCTGACACTATTTGGGGATTGAAAATAAGTCTTGCGTGTTTTGTTCATGATGATATGTTTGAAAGAGGTGAAGGTGATTGGAAAGTTTTTCATCAAAGTAACAGTATCTTTTTAAAAAATATCATCAGCCTTATACATGCTTACAGTAAAAGTTTTATTTTAAAGCATCTTAGATTATACAGAGCAATTACTTACTACAATGCTGTTGATAGATTTGGTAGAAGTTCATTTAAAAAATAAAAGGAGGAAAGTATGTGGAATTTTGTTAAAAATATTTTTAAAGGTATAGGCGTTTTTCTTAAAAGGTTTGCTAGAACTACAGCAGCACAAATCATGGAAGATATAGGGGATATTGCAGTAACAACTGTTCAAAGAGTTGAGAATCACTATCCTGACGCTACAGGCAAGGAGAAGTTTGAAGCAGCTTACAACTCTTTAGCTACAATCTTAATGCAAAGAGGAATTAAATATACAAAGAACGCTCTTAACATTGCTATTGAAGCCGCAGTAGCAGTTGTAAAAGAAGGCAAGTAGCCGTTTTACCTCCTTCATATAGAGTTGAGGGGTTTCCATTGCCCCTCAACTCACACTTTACTTCCTAATTAAAGGCTTATAATTTTTTTGTAAATAATCATGAAATTGAAAAGCTTTACAACTTAAACAGTTTTCTTTATTCCCTTTCATAAGTTCAGCATAATTTTCACACTTTATAAATTTACAAAACTCCCCTTTTTGATACAAAGCTTTTTCTTCTGCTTCAAGCAAGAGTTCTGTTACACTATGTAGAATGTCTTTGACAATGTAAGAGTTTTCAAAAGACATTTCTGATAAAAGATTTTGTGCTTCTGTTAAATGCAAAGAAACTCTGTTAAAGGGTGTTCTTTTTTGTTTATGTCTTCTTAAATCTTTATTTATTTCTGCAGCTTTTTCTTTTATAGAAAACATTCTAAGACTCCTCAATCACTGTTTACCTGTCATCCCCTGAACCTTGAAGGACATTTCGCTCTTGCCTGCTTTGTAATTTCTCAATGTTCATATTTGCTGCTTCTTCTAAAGTGATATTAAGATCATGACATATTAAAGCTAAATACCACAAAACATCACCAATCTCTTTTATTATGTCTTTCTTTTGATCAGTAGAAAAATGGCCTCTCAAATCTCTATAAACTTTTTTAATTTTTTCAGAAACTTCACCAACTTCACCAGAAAGCCCTATAACAGGATAGAGAACTTTTAAATGTTCAGGGTATATTGCTGTTTTTATAGCCTCTTTTTGATATTTTTGAAAAGTTATATTTTCTTCTTTTATTTCAGGAAGAAAACCATTCTGTTTTTTCCATTCTTTAAGATCTTTATTAATTTCAGAAGCTTTTCTTTTAAGCATGCTTTCAGAACGAAGCTTGTCTTTTAGAAGTGAAAGATGCCCGTAATCTACATCTTTTTCTCTTTTTTCAACATTAAAACGCTTGCATAAGTTCGCATACTCTTCACAAGAATCGTAGTAAGACTTTGCACTGTCCCCCATTTAACCCTCCTCAATTTGATAGTTCCATAAAAATAAATTACATTTTTTACCCGCAGATTGAAATTCTAACTCTGCAGGGAATTGATCAACCCCCCATTTATGGTCATCAGGCTTAGTTCCTTTATAAACATGCCCTTTTTTTGAATTAGGTAAGCCTACAAGAATCGCATCAGAAATATTTTTCGACTCCTCAAGCAACTCTTGAACTTCCTCAAGAAACAGATGTTCAAGGACATGATTAAATAAAATAAGATCAAACCCTTCTATAGGCGTTATTTTATCAAGCAACTCTATAGCAGAAAAATCTTTATTCACATAATACTCGTCATAAATATGTTCAGAAAGAGCATACTTAACAACATCGCAGCCAAAAACTTTAACTTTAGATGGAAAGCATGCTTTAATAATATGACCGTAAATACCTTCACCACACCCAAAATCTAAAATATTTATCTCCCCTGCATCTTTTGATAAATTTTTTTCTATATTTTTTATTGTTTCATCTATGTTACTTAAAGTACTCCACCCTTTTGCACGTTGTATCATTAACCCTCCTCAATCTTTTTTAAAGTGTCAGCAACATCTTTATCATGTCTTTTTGTGACAAATCTAGGCAAGAATAAAGACTTCTTATCTTTAGTTTCAGACTCAATTACAGCATTGTATTTAACTTCTACAATACTGCCTACCCATTCATCCTCTAAGGCTTCTACAACAGAGTCCTCCCACATAAACTCACCTTCATGATCAACTCCTGCATACCCTCTTTGAGCGTCAGAAAAACCAGAACCAACAGAAACTTCAAGCTTTTCATCCTCAGACATGCAAACAATATTACCTAAACACCCCTCATATTTTGAACCTTCTTTTCCGTACTCAAAACTAACAACTCTTAAATCACAATCTTTCTCAGCTTTAAGTTTCACACCATCTTTAGTTCCTGAAGAAGAGTCTTTCCACACACCGTCTAAATTCTTAACAACTGCACCTTCCCCTCCTTCATCCATAAAAAACTGAGCAAACTCAATCGCTTCTTCTTTAGAATCAACTTCTTGATATTTAGGTGTTTTAAGCGTAAAATCCTCATACTTGTAATTATAGTCCTCAATTAAAGAAAAAAGACGTTCAGTACGTTCTTCAAGTCCTACATTATAAAGACCTTCAAAGAATGCTTTTTCAGGCACAACATCCCACAACACAAAATCTATACACTCATGATCTTCATCAGAAGCAGTTTCCTGCAGTATCTTTGAAATAACACCAGAACCAGTTTGACGAGGGAGTGCTTTGTTTGTTTTAGGGTCTACTCCTATCATCTCCCCATGAAACACAGCATCTTCTTTTATTCTCAGATCATCTTTTAAATCAAACAAATCAGCATACAAAGCTTCTTTTTCAGGAACTAATTCATTACCGTTCCTAGTCCTAAACTCAATCTCATCTTCTCTTACAAAGATGTTTATGAAATCAGAATCAATCTTCTCTTCAACTCTTGCAGGGTATTTAATACAAGCATCAAGATGTTTTTCAGACCTGTAACGCATGTAAGGGTAAATTGTAAGAAAATCAGGAACAACATTGTTAATTGTCTTAGCACCAACTCCGCATTTTAAATCTTTATTCACAATTCTTTTAACAACTTCCCACCCGTCCCATTCGTCAAAGAAGTAGGCAATATCTGCAAGCTGCTGTTTTTCTTTGTCTGTAACTCCCCTTTTCTTTGCAAACTTATCAAGTAATGCAAAGGTTGTATTCCCTTTTGCATTCTTAGCTTCTTCAGAAGGTTGAGGCAGTTCTTTTATTTTAAAATGCAGGCTTTGATCTAGGGCATATTTTACGACTTTTGCAAAAGCGATGTCCTCTAAGTACTCTTTTAACAAAGTCTTCTTATCTGTGCTTTTTGACGCCTTCTTTAATGCGTTTAATTTTTCTAACACTTTTTTCATTTTGAGTTCCTTTTCTTCAAGAATTTTAAAAGATCTTTAGGCAAATTATACAATGCAGAAAATGCAAGACTTACCCAAAGAATAGGTCCAAATCCTAGGATAAGGATAAAAAGTTCTAAAGGGCTCATGAAAGATAAGAAAAAGTAAATATCATCTGCCCAGTGAGCTTCTTTATTTTTACGTCTTTCTTCCATGTGCCTGTCTAAGTCTTGTTCAGTTTTGCCTCTATGTTCCATAATATAAACACACATAAGACCACCAAACACAGCCCATACTATGCAAACAAGTCCTAAAATAGTTGCTGTCACTACTGCATCCATCATTTTGAATCCTTTCTATTTTTTAAAAAATCGCCAAATTCTTCTAAAAGCAGAAGAAAAAAAAGAGTCAGAAACACGCTGCTCATCAGAACAAACCCCATCACCCATATCACTATCACAAGAACTGTCCTGTCTTGTACGTAGCGTAGGATAGATAAGGGAAATGTCTTTAGTTTTTGCAACCCTGTTATCATATTCAGTCATTCCTTCTCTTTGCATGTGCATGATAGACACAAGACAAAACATAGCTCCTGCTAAATGATGCTTATCTATGCCAAAGTCCTTAACAGCACAAGAATCTAAATCCTCTCCTTTGTCCCAAAAAGCATCAATATGTCTACGTGCAGCCGCAATCATTGTAGAAAAATCAAAACCTTTTCTCCAACTATCCCTTTCATATTTTAAAACACCTTCTGCATACGCTTTAACAAGCTCTTCTCCAACAACGTCCATAGGTATTAAAGACAAATCTAATTTCTTATCCGTAACATCATTTTTAGGTGCGTATGCTTTCTCAAACAACTCTTGATGTGCTTGAATTGCTGCATCCTCTTCTGTCTCAAAATAATTAAGCCTTGCACTCATATAAACTCCTTCCTTCTAAGATAGCAAAGGCGTATAAGCTTGTCAACATAAATAAACTTATACGCCTCTTAAAAAGTAACTTTACATTTCTTTTTCAAAATTGACACTTCTTTTACGAAAGTCTTTGCCTGCCTTTTCAAATTCAATATACAGCTTTCGTATGTCCTTACCCTTTTTAGCTATTTCTGAGGACAATTTACGTGCTTCTTTATGGGCTGCTTTTTTTGAAGAAAGTTCATCTTCTCTTTCAAGTATTTTGTTTAAAGACTCAAGAACACTGCTCATTTCTGTACTAAGCTCTTCTGCAACACCCATAATGCTGTCTACGTCATTCCAAAATTCGTTTTCACTCATGATCTTACTCCTTTGTAACGATTGATTTTTTATTCCGTTTTTCGACCCTAAACACATTCTCTGCTGAGTTTAAAAGTCCTTCTTCATTTGTCATTATTATATATTGAATGCCTAATTCTTGTGAAAAAGACCTAAACATTTCAGCAGCAAATTCATGATACTCTTTAGACAAAAATCTGCAAGGCTCATCATGAACAATCAAAGGTCTTGATGATTGATTAAACATTAAGAAAGCTGTTCTTAAAGATACAGATACAATATCAACAAACCCAAAACCCCTACTACCTATAACAGGAAAAGTATCTCCATCAGAATCTTCAAAATAACATCTGCATGCTGAAGTCTCTTCTTCAAACTCAAGCTTAAAAGCAACAGAGTCTTTTTCTTCTTCATACTTTTCTTCAAAAACAGTGAACATTGCTTCAGAAACAATCTCAGACAATTCTTCTGATATGCCTGCCTGAGTTTCAGTTTTTGCTTTTTTCACAAGAATATCAAGCCTGTCTAAACTCCACAAATCATTAGATAACTTTTCTATATCTTCTACAGTTCTTTTTCTTTCATTTTCTAAAGAACGTTTTTCAATCTTTTTTTCTTCAAGCTTGTCTTTTAAATCATACATAGTAAATTACTCCTCAATTAACTCACTCCATTTTTCTTTAAAAGCTTCAAACTTTTTATCAAATTCAGCTCTTGTTTTTTCAAGTTCTTTTTCAACTTCTTTTGCATGTTTTTCTAAGTTCTTTTCATCCACACCGAACTCAGTCTTTATTTGCTTTAAAAGAGCTGTTTTCTCTCCCTGATATTTATAGAGTTTGTCTTGAGCATCATTTACTTGTTCCATCAACTCAGTTAAAAATTCTGTGTCTTTAATGCTAGCCATATTATTTTCCCTCCGCTTCATTAACAAGTTTGTTTAATAATGTTTTTTCTTCTTTCTTGAGTCCTGCTTCTTTAACAATGTCTTTAAGAACTTTTTTAAAATCATGCCTGACTTTTTTGCTTTTTATTTTGCCTACAAGACTTGTAAAATCTTTTTTCTTTTCTTCCCTAACATCCTCTTCTTTTAAAGAAGCAAGATCAAAAATTTCTTCAACAGGAGCTGCAGGATAATGAATTTTCTTTTGAGTTTTTTCTTTAAGGTCAATAAGATAATAATGAGGCTTATGCTCAATCTGATCAACTCTGTTACGCATCATTGAACCAGTATTTAAAAGAACTTGACCCCCTTTTTTACGTTTAAATCCTTCATGATTGTCTCCACATAAAAACAAATCATACTCAGGGTAATCTTCAAGTAACCATTCAGCCTTTACATAGTCATCAAAAACTTCATCTTTATACACAACTAACTCATGTATAACAAGAATATTGTCCCTGTCAGTCTTTTTTTGAGGGAGAGGTATAGGAATTTCTTCATCCCAACTAACACCATAAAACCAACACCCTTGAATAAGTTCAGGATCACTTCTTAAAGGAAAAACTAACTCAGCAAGAATTAGGTTGCCTAAAGGAGATTCTTTCCAAAATTCCATATTATGATTCTTAACATCATGCTGACCAAACACAGAATAAATCTCTACTTCATAAGTAACAATAAGCTCAATCAATCTTGCCATTCTCTTTTCAGAAAATCTAGGAACATCAAAAAAATCCCCTGCAATAATAAGAGGGACATCGTTCTCAGAAGCTTCCTTCAGCAAAGCTTCAAACTTTACAAACTGAGCTTCTAAGTAATCGTCTGTACGTTTCTTAGGCTTCATGTCCCTCAAATGAAGATCACTTGCATACACAATTTTACTCATCACACACCTCCGCACCGCAAGTAGGGCAAACTCCTAATTCTTTCAAAGTGTCTTGATACTTTTTATTTAAGAACTCTTTTTCTTCTTCTTTATCAGCAATCTTTTTATTAAGTGCTTCTACTTCAAACGCTTTCTTTTTGAAGAAAGCAACCTCTTCCCCTTCAGTTTGCAACTCTTTTGCAAAAGCTTCTACTTTTTCTGCATCTTCTTTCATTTTTACAAGTTCTTGAAGTTCTGCAATCTCATCTTCAAGTTCATACAGATTTCCAATGAAACCATTAAAACGTTCTTGCTCTTTAGTTTTCTGTAGTAATTCTTGCTCTTTTTTCATCAAAGCTTCTACATCAGGCTTAACAACAAGTATTTCTTCCTGCTCTTCTAAATGAAGGTTCAAAGCTTTTAATTGTTTTTGATAACTTACAATGTTGTCTCTCTTTTTTGTGAGTGCAAAATCTTCTTCCTCAATCTTAACAAGTTCCTGCATCTCTTTATCAGCATCTTCAAGCCAGTCTAAAGCATCAATCTTTTCTCCTAAACGCTTCTCCCTTAACACTGCAAGTTCTTTTTCTTTCTTAGTGTCTCTTACTCTTTTAGAAAGAATACCAGACAATACATCCATCAACTCAAGATCAACACTTTCATTAATCTTTTTTGTCAACTGTTTAGGGGGCAAATCAATAAGAAAGAACTGTTCTTCCTGCTTCTGTATTGAAATTTCCTGTAAGTTGATAGCTTCAGCAACTCTTTCAGGAAGCTGCCCTTTAAGTGCCTTGTATGTGTTCTCATAACCCCTGTTAAGAACATACTCATTTATTGTATTTGCGTTTCTTCTACGCTCAACAATAACACCATCGTAAAATTCAATCTCAACACTGACAACTTCAGTGCCTTTAATACCTTTTTGAGCAAAATGAAACCCTGCAGGCTTGTTTTGTAAGCACCATTCAATCATACGTTCAATAGTGCTTTTTCCTGAATCAGTAGGACCGTAAAAGTAATTAACTCCTTCAGACAAAGGAATCTCTACATCATCATACCCTGCAAAATTCTTAGCTCTTATGTACTTAATCCCTTTCATAAGAGTCCCTTTAATTTGAGTTCATATTTATACGCTTTCAAAAATGTTTTCCATTTCAAAGCAACGCAATAAACATTCTTACGAACAAAAGTGATTACATCTTTATCAGAGAACTTCTTTTCATAAATCCATTTCTGTAAAGATATAGCTTTTAAATGTTCTTTGTTATGAGCTTTATCTATAAACTTTAATCGAGTTTCTAAGGACAAGATTTCTTTAAATTCCCACTTATCAAGAATTAAAATAGCCTTCTTATGATTAGTTTTATAAATAACCCCCCACCAACTCCCTTCTTTCTTATTTGCAATAGCTTGAGAAACATCGTCATTAATGTTCCAAGTCTTTTGATTCTTAACTTCAAAACTAAAAGGAAAAAGTTTAAATGCTTCACCCATTAAAATAATATCAACACCATGCTGCCCCATGCCCCTAGAAGCTATTAAACGATCATCCCCCCAAGGTATGTCACTTAATAAAGACAGATCAGCACAAATCTCATTCTGAAACTTTTTCCCTTTATTTTTTGCAGATCGAGGTTTTATTGCCATTAACCTTGCCTCGATTTCATTTCCATCCATTCCCTCTGTGAATAAATTTCGAAAAGAGTTTCTGGAAAAGCCTGTTGAAGACCTTCAAGAACATGGTCAAGACTTTCAGGGTGACATTCAAGTCTATCTGCGTATATGTTGCAATTCATTAAAGGTTCACATTTTTCATTAACAAGATCTTCCCTCGTTATTATTATTGAAGGTATCAGCATAGTTCTCCTAAAAATTACCCAGTAAACAATCTTCCCAATCCATAAAATTCTCATCCTTTAAAAAAGAACGAAAATCATAATCAATAAACCAATACTTCAATTCCTCTAAATTAAATTCATTTTTAAAGTAAGGAAATTCTTTAGTCCCTTCTTTAGGCAGAATTACAAGAGGCTCATTCTTTTTGTATATTTCTTTTTCCTGAGCAACTATAGCTTTGTAGATTTTTGTGTTCTTACCTAAAGTGCCTAATAAGTACTTAATAGCAGTCTTTTCTCCACAACCAGTAACACCAGGAACTTTGTCACTTTTACATCCTGCAAGAACTTTAACATCCCCCCACTGTTCAGGAGTGATGCCCCATTCTTCAGTAAAAATTTCTTCTGTAATAACACGTTTGAAATCATAAATAGAGCAAAGGTCAAGCATTTGATAAAGATCACCATCATTTGTAACAACAATATACTCACTTTTAGGCTCATCCATAACAGTAGTAGCTATCATGTCATCGCCTTCATACCCTTTTTGCTCCCTTTGATTTGCCCACCCTATAGAAGGCAGCATGAATTTCAAGTTCTTTATTTGTTTGTGCATTTCCTGACGTTCTTTTTTTTCAAGAGGAGTTAATTCTTCCCCTCTTCCTTTCTTATAATCAGGAAATTCTTCTTTACGTAAAGACTCTTTAGAATCCCAACAAAAGATCAAATCGTTAGTGTTAAATTTTTGCATTAATTTTAGAACTTCTTTCATAAATCCAAACATAGTACCAGTACTCACATTATTTGATGATAAACTGCCCATAGAGAAATTAGCTCTATGAGCAATATAATTACCATCAATAACAAGAGTAGGCATGTCTTTTGAAGCTCCTACTTTTTTGTCAGACATAGCACCCCTTTATATTGTTACCCTTCAAGAACTGATTTAACTTCTTCAATAAGTTCGTCTGCAAAGTTCATTCTTTGTTCTTCAGTAGTTTCTCTGTCAAAAGTGATTGTGCATTCTATACCTACTTGCAAAGGTTCAAATTGTCTTTCCTGTATAGTTTTTGACACTTTAACTGTAATTGTTTCTTCTTTAATAGCCATTTTAAAACCTCACTTTCTTTTTACGTTCCATTCTAAATTCTTCTTCAATCTCTTCCCACATATCAATAACGTCTTCTCTTAACTCTTTCTCAAGATTTTCAGACTCAATATATTTGATAGCATCATATATATTTGAATACTCTTTATCCACACAAGTATATTTACTTGAACGCATTACATCCTTTAACCAAACAAGATTGCCCCTAACATCATCAATACCTACATTGAAAATGATAAATAAAGGAGCTTTCCTAAAAGGCTCATCAACAGAGCTTTTTACAATCTGAACAAGGCTTTCAATTCCTATTGCTTTTTTTAAAGTCTTGCCTGTACGTATTTTCTTTTGTTTTTCAACTGTAGAAACTTTTGAGATTGAAATACGTAATGATGAATGAAATTTAACTGCATGTCCTCCTGAAGTCACCTTTTGCCCCATATCCCCAGTACGTATCTGATTATTAAACCAAACAATCTTATGAGGGTCAGCAACTTGTCTTGAAATAATCCTCATACCTTGAGAAAAATCCTTAGCTCTTTTTTGACCTCTTTTATCCCCATCATCGCTCATTTCAAGTTCAGATGACAATGCTGCAGTAGAGTCTGCTGCAAACAAATTCAATTTCTTTTTATCTACAGGCTCCCAGTGCCTAAGCATGTCAATCATTTCATTCACAGTGTCAGGTCTTTCATATCCAGAAGACCCTATATCAAGCCCATATATTTCACAATACGCTTTATCAAGCCTTGCTTCAGGGTCGCAAATAGTAACTTCCCCTTGTTTATTTTGAATACTTGCAGCTACATCTGATAATAATGCAGTCTTTCCTGCAGAAGAATCACCAAAAGCTTCTACAAGAATCCCACCAGGCAGTCCTCCTCCTCTAACTCTGTTTCCTGAAATTGCAAGATCAACAAGTGTTGACCCTGTAGAAACCACTAAAGAAGAATCAATAGGTGTGTATATTTTATCCTTTTTAGGGTTTTTTGCTTCTTCAACAATTTCTTCAGTAACTGTTTCTTGTTTCTTTTTTGCCATTTCTACTCCTATTTTGAGGGGCATTTAGCCCCTCAAGTATTAATAAGGATGATTATCTTCTTCTATTCACTTAGTTCTTCTACGTCTGCGTGTAGTTTTTTTAGGAGCTTCCTCTTCTTCAGCTTCCTCAGTTTCCTCTTCTTTAGCAGGCTTCCTACGTCTTCTACGTGAAGGCTTTTCTTCTTCAGTTTTTTCCTCTACTTCTTTCTTTTTACTTTTACGTGTAGTTTTCTTAGGAGCTTCTTCCTCTTCTTCCTCTTCTTCTTCTTCTTCTTCCTCTTCAGCTCCTTCTTCCTCTTTTTTAGAGGGCTTCCTACGTCTTCTACGTGAAGGAGAAGGAGCTTCTTCTTCTTCCTCTTCAGCTTCTTCTTCCTCTTCCTCTTCTTCCTCTTCCTCTTCTTCCTCTTCAGCTTCTTCTTCCTCTTCCTCTTCTTCCTCTTCTTCTTCCTCTTCCTCTTCCTCTTCTTCTACTTTTCTTTTCTTACTTCGTGTTTTCTTAGGAGC
>Ga0194138_10000340_pt1 | contig 22284 bp, 19 predicted proteins | sample TARM_MetaG_T2_14_FD_134022 | JGI IMG/M metagenome (GOLD analysis project Ga0194138, IMG submission 134022) | Freshwater microbial communities from Pennsylvania, USA, analyzing microbe dynamics in response to fracking - TARM_MetaG_T2_14 (version 2) | ecosystem: Environmental > Aquatic >...
ACACGCGGGTGCCGCGCAACGTGCGCTACAAAGGCCAGAACGCGGTGGACACTGCGGTGTGGCGTTTCGGCGATCTCTCCATCGCGTTGAGCATGAACGGCCTGAAGCTGCTGGGCATGGCCACCGGCGGTTTCGCCGGGATCAGCGCCGTGGCGGCGATGGTCGCGGCAGGCATCGGTTGGCGGCTGTCGCGGCGCACCGATGTTCTCGGCTCGTTGCCGTCTGCAGAACGATCACCTTGAGCCAACCGGAGAGCCCTGCCGATGCATTCGATATCCGTCATCCTGACCGCACTGGTGGCGCTGCTGCACCTGTATTTTCTGGTGCTGGAAATGTTCCTGTGGACCCGGCCGCTCGGCATGAAGGTGTTCCGCAACACGCCGGAAAAAGCGGAAACCACGCGCGTGCTGGCCGCCAATCAGGGCTTGTACAACGGCTTCCTCGCCGCAGGCCTGCTGTGGGGCGTCGCGTCGGGCAAGCAGGACGTGATGCTGTTCTTTCTCGGCTGCGTGGTGGTGGCTGCGTTGTACGGCGCATGGAGCGTGAGTCGGCGCATCTTCTGGGTACAGGGCCTGCCGGCGTTGCTGGCATTGGCCGCGACGCTGGCGGCAGGCTGAGTTCGCCGCAGGCAGCTCAGCCTCGCGCAGGCCTGGGCGATACCCGCATCGCAATGGTGGCAACGAACACGGTGTCGCCCTTCCGATCGGTGACGGTCACGCGCACCGGCAGGTCGTAAGCCTCGGAGGAGGCGACAATGGGCCCTTCAGGCAGTGCTTCGGCCCGCAGGGTACCGGTGGCGCGCTTGCGGTATTCCACCGTCATGCCCTTGGGGATCCAGCGCATCGCGGCGGGCAGGGTGGCATCGGTCATCACCCCGGCCACGAGTTCGGCCAGATTGCACAGCGCGATGGCGTGCACGGTGCCGATGTGGTTGCGCACGCGGCGGCGGTCGGCGATGCGTGCTTGGCAGCGTCCGGCTTCCAGCAGGGTGATGCGAGGCGAGATCGTGCCGAAGTAGGGTGCCTTGAAGCAGATCGCGCGCGAAAACAGCCAGCCGCCGACTGGCCAACGCGACAGGCGGTTCCACAGGGACAGCAAGGGGGCGGCGCTCATGGCGTGCAGTGCTCCATGTCGGGTGATGCGTTGCGCGGACGAAAAACGGCGGGTCCTGCGACCCGCCGTTTCGCGTTTGCCTCAGCGTGGTTGCTCAGGCCGCCGCGCGGGCACCGTCCGCGCCGTCATCGCGCTCGTAGTACGTGGCCGCACGCAGTTCGTGCGCGTCGAAATCGTCCACGGTGATCGTGTCCATCGTGATCGCGCGCAGCTCCTCCAGCAGGGTGCGCTCGTCGGCGGTGATCACGCCGTGGGCCACGGCCTCGTCGAGCTGGGCCGGGAAGTCCAGCGCTTCGATGCCGCGGGTCTTCAGCGCCTTGAGGAACTTGCGTTCCACCGGCTCGGCCTGCACGGCCTTTTCCAGATAGCTGGCGATGCGTCCGCCCGGATTGTGTTCGCCCGGCGTCAGGAACACGCCGCGGGCCAAGCTGTCGCGCGCCTCGTTGGGCGACATCAGCAGGGCCGCCACGCGCCGGCTCAGGCGGTCGCCGGGGGCTTCGGCACGGCGACCGAGCGGGAACACCAGTGCCCACATCAACCAGCCGATCGGGCGGATCGGGAAGTTGCGCAGCGCGGCCGACAGCGATTCCTCGATCTTGTGCACACTGTCGTGGAAGGCCCACGCCAGCAAAGGCCGTTCGGCCTGCGGCGCGCCTTCATCGTGGTAGCGCTTGAGCATCGCGCTGGTCATGTAGATGTGGCTGAGCACGTCGCCCAGACGGCCGGACAGGGATTCCTTGAATTTCAGCTTGCCGCCGAGGGTCATCATCGAAACGTCCGCCATCAGCGCGAGGTTGGCCGAGTAGCGATCGAGCTTGCGGAAGAAACGACGGGTGTAATCGTCCCCCGGCGCGGCACCGAAGCGTGCGCCGGTCAGGCCGAACCAGAACGAGCGCATCGCGTTGGAAATGCCGAAGCGGATGTGGCCGAACAGGTTGCGGTCGAAGTCGCGCAGGCCGCGTGCCTTGTCTTCGTCCTGCGCGGCCTTCATCTCCTGCAGCACCCACGGATGGCACAGGATCGCGCCTTGGCCGAAGATCAGCAGGCTGCGGGTCATGATGTTGGCGCCTTCGACGGTGATGCCGATCGGAGAAGCCTGCCAGGAGCGGCCGGCGAAGTTGCGCGGCCCGAGGATGATGCCCTTGCCGCCGATCACGTCCATCAGGTCGCCGATGACTTCGCGGCCCATGTTGGTGCAGTGGTACTTGGCGATGGCCGACGGCACCGACGGCACGTCGCCGCGATCCACCGCGGCGGCGGTGGCCTGCGACAGCGCGCTGATCTTGTAGGCCTTGCCGCCGATGCGGGCCAGTGCTTCTTCCACGCCCTCGAAGCGGCCCACCGACAGGCCGAATTGCTTGCGGATGCGGGCATACGAACCGCCGACCACCGCGGCGGCCTTGGCGCCGCCGCTGGCGGTGGAAGGCAGGGTGATGGAGCGGCCCACGGCGAGGCATTCGTTGAGCATGTTCCAGCCCTTGCCGGCCTTCTCCGGGCCACCGACCAGCTGGCTGAGCGGGATGAACACGTCCTTGCCGCGCACCGGGCCGTTCTGGAACGGCGAGTTGAGCGGGAAGTGGCGCCGGCCGACGTCCACGCCGGCAGTGTCACGCGGCAGCAGCGCCAAGGTGATGCCGATGTCCTTGGTGTCGCCGAGCAGGCCATCCGGGTCGTACATACGGAAGGCCAAACCAATGATCGTCGCCACCGGCGCCAGCGTGATGTAGCGCTTGTCGAAGGTCAGGCGCACGCCAAGCACGTTGGCGCCGTTCCATTCACCCTTGCAGACGATGCCGTAGTCCGGGATGGAGGTTGCATCGGAGCCGGCAAACGGACCGGTCAGGCCGAAGCACGGCACTTCAAGGCCCTGCGCCAGACGCGGCAGATAATGGTCCTTCTGCTCCTGGGTACCGTAATGCACCAGCAGTTCGCCGGGGCCGAGCGAATTGGGCACGCCGACGGTGGAGCTGACCACCGAGGAGATCGAGGCCAGTTTCTGGATCACCTTGTGGTGCGCCAGCGCCGAGAAGCCCAGTCCGCCGTATTCCTTCGGGATGATCATGCCGAAGAAGCGGTTCTTCTTGATGAAGCTCCACAGCTCCGGCGGCAGGTCGGCGCGCACGTGGTTGATGTCCCACTCGTCGACCATCTTGCACAGCTCTTCGACCGGGCCGTCGATGAATGCCTGTTCTTCGGCGGTCAGTTGCGGCTTGGGATAGTTCAGCAGTTTCTGCCAGTCCGGATCGCCGGTGAACAACTCGCCCTCGAAACCCACCGAGCCGGTTTCCAGTGCGATGCGTTCGGTCTGCGACAGCGGCGGCAGCACCTTGCGGAATACCTTGAGCAAGGGGCCCGACAGCAGCGGCTTGCGGATGAAAGGCAGCAGCACCGGCAGCGCGACGAGCGCTGCAAGGACCGCCGCGACGAGAGTGGCGACGTGGCTGGCACCGAGGAACCAGCATGCGGCCAGCGCGATTGCCGATGCGACGGTCCAGACGGTCATGCGCATGCGGTGGTAGGCGACGATGCCGCTGATCAGCAGCAAGGCCATGAAGGGAATCGCGACGCTCATTGGGTGGTTCCTCCGGGGTGGCTGGCCGCCGACAACTCGGCCAGATAGTTCAGTACGACGATGGTGAAGGCGGTGTTGTCGTCGCCGGCCACCATGTGGGTGGCGGCGGGCAAGTGTTCGTGCCGGGCATGGGGCACGAGGCTGCGGAAATGTTCGACGGTCTCCTCCGAGACCAAGTCGCTGCGGCCGCCGCTGACCAGCAAGACCGGACAGTGCACCGCGCGGGCCGCTTCGGCAATGGCCTGCTGGTGGCGCTCGCTGTCACGAGCCAGCTCGTCGATCAGCCGAGGATCCCAGTGCCAGCGCCAGCGGCCGTCGCTGCCTTCGCGCAGCACGTCGCGCAGTTCGCCCGGCGTCTTGCGGCGGGTACGGTGCGGCAGATAGCTGGCGATGGCATCGGCGGCCTGATCAAGCGAATCGAAGCCCTGCGGATGCGCGGTCATGAAACCGAGGATGCGTTCGAAACCGCGTGTTTCCCAGCGCGGCGTGATGTCCACCAGTACCATGGCCCGGAACAGGCCCGGCCAGCGCGCTTCGGCCAGCAGGCCGAACAGGCCGCCCATCGACGCGGCCACCAGCACCGGGGGCTTGGGCAATTCGCCCGCGACGATGATGAGGTCGTCGGTGAACTGCGTGCCCGAATAGGTTTGCGCTTCTTCGTTGCGGCCGGATTCGCCATGGCCGCGAGCATCGTAGGCTAGGCTGCCATAGCCATGCGTGGCCAGCGTGCCGGCCGTTTGCCGCCATGCCTTGCGGGTCTGGCCGAAGCCGTGGGCAAACAGCAAGGCAGGCTTTTCGTGCGAGGACAGATCGAGCATGAAGTCCGCTGCCAGCAGCAAGCCGCCCGCACCAGCCAGATGCGCGGGGTGCGGTGATTCGGCGGTTTCGGGCGCGGGAGCGGCAAGCTTGACCATACTTTATGGTATGGATCCTGCGGGGCGACTGTCAATACGATTGCGTATGGATTCGCATGTCTGCAAGTCGTTGAAATCAGTAATGAATTTGTTGCGACGCAACATGCAATACTGCACTTGGCGTCAGCGTATGGTTAAATCGGCAAATGGACCGGAATACCGCTGTCGAAGACCCCCGTACCTCTCCCCGCAACGGCCGCCTGAGTGCCGATGACTGGGCCCAGGCCGCGCTGACCCTGATTGCCGAGCAAGGCGTCAATGCCGTGGCGGTGGAGCCGTTGGCGCGGCGCCTCGGCGTCACCAAGGGCAGCTTCTATTGGCACTTCCCTTCGCGCGACGCCTTGTTGCAGGCGGCGCTGGAGCGTTGGGAATCCATCGAGCAGGAGCGTGTTTTCGGCAGTCTGGAGGCCTTGCCTGATCCGCGTGCACGCTTGCGCACGCTGTTCCAACTGGTGGCGCACGAGACCAAGACCCACATCATCTACAGCGAATTGCTCAAGGCGCTTGATCATCCGATCGTCCGCCCCGTCATCGACCGCATTGCCCAGCGCCGCATGGATTATCTGTCGGCTTCGTTCCGACAGGCTGGCATGGGCTCCGCCGATGCCCAGCACCGGGCGCGTCTGGCGTATGCGGTCTACGTGGGTTTTCTGCAGATGTCGCTGCACGTGCAGCAGCCCAAGCTCAGCCAGGACGAATTCGGTGCCTATGTCGAGCACGTCATAGCGACGTTGATCCCGATGGGATAGGCATTGGGCTATGAGACGAGCCTCGGATGTTCGTCCTTTTTGCCACGGTAGATATCACAGATCCTGCTCGTATCGCACGTATGGCACGGTGCCATCGCTGCCGGAGGAGGCGGCATTCGGGGCGAAGGGGTTCTTGCCGCGGGTGACCACGTTTTCCGCGCCGATGGTGAGCTGTCCGCTCCACGGGGTGCGCCAAGTGATGCCCAGGCCAAGGCCTTGCCATGCACTGCTGTTGCCGGGGGCATCGACGACGCGGCCGATCACGTTGGCGCTGAATGCGCCATAGCCGCCGCCGATGCTGAAGCTCTTGCTGTCCCACTGATTGGCGACAGCGATAGGGGCGTCGGCCAGCGGGATCAGACGGGCATGGGCCAGCGTGCCGCCGATCGAGACGAAACCCTCGCGGCCGATGCTCTTGCGGCCGAATACCGTCAGGTCGTTCTGCTGCACATGGCCGGAGGCCACGCCATTGCCGGCCAGCCACGCGGGCAGGCTGTCATGCTCGGTGCCTGCCGACAGGGTGAGGTGGCCACCGGGGCGGCTGAAGGTGGTGCCGATCGACAGGCGGCCCCCGTTGCCGGCGACATCGGTCTTGCCGCCGACACTGGCGAGCATGCAATGGCTTGCCAGCGTGGTGATGCTGGCACCGCCGCCCGAGCTGCTGCACAGCAGTCCCAGCGAATCACCGGAAGACAGGCCGAAGGCCGCGTCGATCGAGTTGCTGCCGAACTTCCAGCGCGCACCGGCATTGACCTGCCCGGTGGGCTGCAGTTCGAGCACCGCTTCGACCTTGCCGCTTTCCTTGTTGAGTACCGGCAGGACGGTGGTGTGCGGCGCGCGTTTCCGGGTGTTCTGGGCATGCGCATCCACCATCCCGCCAACGGCGAGCACGATGGACAACATGGCAGCGAGAGGTCGGGAATGCATGGCGACGACAGAGACAGCCGGAGATGGCCGAAGTTCCCCTTCAGTAGGCTCGAATCCTAGAGCGTTTATGTTTCTTTAACAAGCGCGACAGTCATCGGGTCTCGCTCAGTGCAGATGCGGCGGGGCTTCGTGCTGGAGGGCCGCGGGCTGGAACAAGGCCTCCAATTCGGCTTCCGGGAACCTGTATTCCTGACCGCAAAATTCGCAGCGCACTTCCACTGCGCCCGCGGCTTCGGCAGCGGCCCGGGCTTCGTCCTCGCCGAGGGCCTGGAGCATGCCTTCGACCCGTGCGCGCGAGCACGAGCAGCCAAAATGCAGAGCCTTGCCGCCCAGCAATTCCGGTGTCTCTTCATGGAACAGACGGTGCACCAGGGTTTCGCCGTCGGTGCCCAGCAGTTCGGCCGGGGGCAGCGTGTCGAACAGGGCGCCTGTCCGATTCCAGCCGTCTTCGTCGCCGGCATCGCCGGGCAGCTTCTGCAGCAGCAGGCCGGCCGCCCGCGTGCCGTCGGAAGCCAGCAACAACCGGGTCGGCAATTGTTCGGACTGGCGGAAATAGTCTTCGAATGCCTCGTCCAGCCGGCCGGCGTCGAGGCTTACAAGACTCTGGTAGCGCTGGGGTTCGCGCGGGTCCAGGCCGGGGTTTTCGATGGTGATGGCCAACAGTGCGTCCTCGCCGAGCTGGCGCAAATCGCGCGGGGCATCGCCGGCGGCCTCGGCCAGTTGGGCTATGCCGCGGATCTGTCCGGAGGCCGTGCACTCGGCGAACAGGGTGCGCAACGCCGAGCTGCTGCGCAGCTGGATCGACAGGCGGCCATCGATCTTGGTGTGCCCGGTGAACAAGGCGGCCGCGACACTGGCCTCGCCGAGCAGCTCGCGGGCTGCCGGCGGGTAGTCGGCATGCGACAGCAACGTCTGCCAGCTCTCGCGGAGGCGGACGTGCACGCCGCGCACGCCGGCGGCAGGCAGCAGGAAACGGGTGAGCAGGTCGTCGTTGTTCATGGCAGCCAAATGGAAAAGGGTTGGGCCGATAATGGCGGGCCGGCCATCGGGTCGGGCATCGATATGGGGCGCACATGGGGCGGGATCAAGCAGCAGCCGACGTCGGGAAGCGGCGCGGGCGGTGGTGGCGCTGGCCGTTGACGCTGGCGCTGGTGTTCGTTGCGGGCACGGTGTTGCAGGTGCTGGTGCTGCGTTTCGTGCACCCGCCGATGTCGATGGTGATGGTCGAGCGCCAGATCGGGGCGCTGCTGCAGGGCGATTGGGGGTTCCGGCTTGCCTACGATTGGCGTGGGCTGGACCGGATTGCGTCGAGCCTGCCGATGTCGGTGGTGGCGGCCGAGGACCAGCGTTTTGCCGTGCACGACGGCTTCGACTTCAAGGCCATCGAGAAGGCGCGCGAGCAGAATGCCAAGGGTCGGAAGCTGCGTGGTGCCAGCACGATCAGCCAGCAGGTGGCCAAGAACCTGTTCCTGTGGCAGGGGCGCAACTGGGTCCGCAAGGGGCTGGAGGTCTGGTACACGGTGCTGATCGAGGCGCTGTGGCCGAAAGAGCGCATCCTCGAGATGTACGTCAACATCGCCGAGTTCGGCGACGGCGTGTACGGCGCGCAGGCGGCGGCCCGGCATTTCTGGCATGTGGACGCAGCGCGGCTGACCCCGGCGCAGAGCGCGCGGCTGGCGGCGGTGTTGCCGGCGCCGCGCCGCTGGAATGCCGGCAAGCCCGGCCCCTACGTGCAGCGCCGGGCCGACTGGATCCAGCGGCAGGTGCGCCAGCTCGGTGGCACCGGCTATCTGCATGCGATGGATGGCGACGAATGAACCTGTCTGCCCGCAGTGGCGCCCCGTACCATGCGGACATGAGCGAAACCGAACCGTCTTCCCTGGGCCCGCCTCTGACCATCCTCGTCACCGCATTCGACGAGGCGGACGCGCTGCCGCTGCTGCATCCGCGTATCCGCGCGGCATTGGCCGGTTTGCCGGCAGGGCTGGAAACCCGTGTCCTGTACGTGGATGACGGCAGCCGCGACGCTACTTGGGAGGCAATGCAGGCATTGGCAGGGGCAGATCCTTGCGTGCAGTTGCTGCGCCTGTCGCGCAATTTCGGCAAGGAGGCGGCCTTGACCGCCGGGCTGGACTTCATCGCGCACGGTGCGGTGCTGGTGCTCGACGCCGATGGGCAGGACCCGCCGGAGCTGATCCCCGAGTTCGTGCGCCTGTGGCGCGAAGGCTACGACGATGTCTATGGCACCCGCATCGCGCGCGACGGCGAGGGCTGGCTCAAGCGTGCGACGGCGGCCGCGTTCTACCGGGTGATCGGGCGCCTGTCGCGCACGCCCATCCCGGCCGACACCGGCGATTTCCGCCTGCTGTCGCCACGCGCGCTGGCGGCGTTGCGGCAATTGCGCGAACGCCAGCGTTTCATGAAGGGCCTGTTCGGCTGGATCGGCTACCGCCGCGTTTCGGTGCCGTACCGGCGCGCGCCACGGTTGGCCGGACGCAGCAAGTTCGGGTTCTGGAAATTGTGGAATTTCGCCCTGGAGGGCATCACCGGGTTTTCCACCGCTCCGCTGCGCGTGGCCACTTACGCCGGTTTGCTGACGGCCTTGTTGGCGTTCGCGTTCGGCCTGTACGTCGTGGCCAAGGCGCTGTTGTGGGGCGACCCGGTGGCCGGCTGGCCGACGATGATGGCGGTGATCCTGCTGCTCGGCGGGGTGCAGTTGGTTGCGTTGGGCCTGATCGGCGAATACCTCGGTCGGCTCTATGTGGAATCCAAGCAGCGCCCGTTGTACCTGGTGGAAACGTGGCGTCCCGGCCCGGACGGCGAGGATTGACGTTCAGGCCGCCGCCGCACCGTGCAGGCGCGGCAGCAACACCTGCGCGGTGACCGCGACGAAGTGGCAGACGCTGCCGGCCAGCACGAACAGGTGCCAGACGGCGTGGAAATAGCGTATCGAATCGCGCTGGTAGAAATACGTGCCCAGCGTGTAGAACAAGCCGCCGGCCAGCAGCCAGCCGAGGGTGAAGGCGTCCAGCGCGTGCAGCATCGGTTTGAGCGCCACCACCACCAGCCAACCCATCGCGATGTAGATGCCGGTGGAGAGCAGCTTGAAGCGGCCGGTGAAGAACAGCTTGAACGCCACGCCGGATACGGCCAGCGTCCAGATCGCGATGAACAGGCCCCAGCCCCACGGCCCGCGCAAGCCGATCAGGGTGATCGGGGTGTAGGTGCCGGCGATCAGCAGGTAGATCGCGCAATGGTCGAACACCTGCAGCCGGGCCTTGGCGCCGGCGTGCGGGATGGCGTGGTACAGCGTGGACGCCACGTACAGCAGCAGCAGCGTGATGCTGTAGACGATGGCGGTGCCGAGTTGCCAGCCGTTGCCGTAGATCGCGGCCAAGGTAATCAGCACGGCGCCGCCGGCCAAGGCAGCCACCGCGCCGAGCCCGTGGGTCAGGGCGCTGGCCAGTTCGTCGCGGAAATCAGTGGAAGGCGGGGCATTGGCATTCATGGTGTCAAGGTACTCCAAGCGAGAGCCGTTCGCGTTGCCGGGCAGGCAAGGAAGGCCTGCCCGTTCAAGCGCGGTCAATCCACCGATGCGCTCTGCGCATGCTCGCGGGTGGCCGAGAAGCGCACCGCAGGCGAGCGTTCCTCGGCCAGCTGCAGGTTCACCCGGGTCGGAGCGAGGTAGACCAGTTCGCCGGCCGCGTCGATGGAGAGATTCATCGCGTTCTTCTCGCGGAACTCCTCCAGCTTCTTCGCGTCCTCGCAATGTACCCAGCGTGCGGTGGTCACGCCCACTTGCTCGAAGCTGGCATCCACGCCGTATTCGTCCTTCAGCCGGTAGGCCACCACGTCGAACTGCAGCACGCCGACCGCGCCGAGGATCAGGTCGTTGCTCATCAATGGGCGGAAGAACTGGGTGGCGCCTTCTTCGGACAGCTGCGCCAGGCCCTTCTGCAGCTGCTTGAGCTTGAGCGGGTCGCGCAGCCGTGCGCGGCGGAACAGCTCCGGAGCGAAGTTGGGGATGCCGGTGAACTGCAGCTTCTCGCCTTCGGTGAAGGTGTCGCCGATGGCGATGGTGCCGTGGTTGTGGATGCCGATCACGTCGCCCGGGAAGGCTTCGGCGGCAATCTCGCGGTCGCTGGCCATGAAGGTAAGCGCGTTGGCCAGCTTCACTTCCTTGCCGGTGCGCACGTGGAAGGCCTTCATGCCGGCCTCGAACTTGCCCGAGCACACGCGCATGAACGCCACGCGGTCACGGTGCATCGGGTCCATGTTGGCCTGGATCTTGAACACGAAACCGCTCAGCTTGTCCTCGCCCGGCAGCACTTCGCGGCTGGTGGTGGCATGGCCCTGCGGCGGCGGAGCATGGTCGACGAAGAAGTCCAGCAGCGGCTGCACGCCGAAGTTGTTGACCGCCGAGCCGAAGAACACCGGCGTCTGCCGGCCGGCGAGGTATTCGGCTTCGTCGAACGGGTCGCTGGCGCCCTGCACCAGCTCCAGCTCGTCGCGCAGCTCGGCCAGCATCTGTGCGCCGATGCGGGTTTCCAGCGCCGGGTCGTCGATCGAGGCGAAGATGGTGGAATCCTGGCGGGTGAAATTGCGTCCGGCCTCGTACAGGTGCACCTCGCCGGTGACCAGGTGCACCACGCCCTTCAGGCGCTGGCCCATGCCGATCGGCCAGGTCACCGGGGCGCACTTGATGCCGAGCACGCGCTCCACCTCGTCCAGCAGTTCAAGCGGTTCGCGGCCTTCGCGGTCGAGCTTGTTGACGAAGGTCATGATCGGGGTGTCGCGCAGGCGGCATACTTCCATCAGCTTGATGGTGCGCTCCTCCACGCCCTTGGCCACGTCGATCACCATCAGCGCGCTGTCCACCGCGGTCAGCACGCGGTAGGTGTCCTCGCCGAAGTCGGCGTGGCCGGGGGTGTCGAGCAGGTTGACGATCTTGCCCTCGTACGGGAACTGCATCACCGACGAGGTGACGGAGATGCCGCGTTCCTTTTCCAGCGCCATCCAGTCGGAGGTGGCGTGGCGGGCGGCCTTGCGGCCCTTGACCGAACCGGCCATCTGGATGGCGCCGCCGAACAGCAGCAGCTTTTCGGTCAGCGTGGTCTTGCCTGCGTCGGGGTGGGAAATGATGGCGAAGGTGCGGCGGCGCGCGGCTTCTAGGGTGACTTCGGACATGGGAGCGCGCGCCCGCAGCGGGCGCCGGAATCGATGGGAGGGGTGGAATTATAGCGGGAGGCGGGCCACTGGCCCGCCGTGGTCATTCGGCGCAGGCCGGGTCCAGCCGCAATGCGCGCACCACGTCGCGCAGGTCGAAGGCGGCCACCGCCACGTTGTCGTGCTGGACGAACAGCGCCCCGGCCGGGAAGCGCGGGCTGGCGTCCTGCTGCAACACGATGCCGTCGGTGTCGGCGACGACGCGGCCTGAGAACGTGCCGGCCGGGGCCAGCGTGCGGCGGTCGTAGACGCGGAACTCGCTCGGTCGCAGCTGGTCCACCGCGATCCAGTAGCCGCTCTCGGCGGTGCAGGCCAACAGCGCCACGCCTTCGGCATCGCCCTTGAACACGGGCAGGCTGCGGCCGAGGTAGCGCTGGCCGGACAAGCCATATTCGCGCAGGGTCGAGCCGACGCGGTGGTCCTCGTCGGCGATCAGCAGGCGGTCGTGGGCCGGGTCGCCGGCGATGGATTCGACCATGCGCAGTGCGCCGGCCTCGGTGGTGTCGCCGAATTGGTCCTGCCACGTGGCCTGCGGCGTTTGCCCGGACAGGTCAACGCGGAAGCGCTTGACCCGGCCGGACAGCTCGTCCATGGGCGGCAGCAGGCCGGTGCGGAAATCGGCCATGTAGCTGTCGGTGACGTACACGTCCACCACGTCCGGACGGACCTCGTTGACCCACAGACCGTAGGGCACGCGCAGGCGGTCGCCGCCGAAGTCGCCGAGCGGGGTGAAATCCGGCAGGCGCAGCATCTGCACGCGGTGGTTGTCGCGTTCGACCACGAACAGGACATCGCCGAACACGGCAATGCCGTTGGGACGGCGGAACCGGCCCGGGCCATCGCCGGGGCCGCCGACGCTGCGCAGGAAACGGCCGGTATCGGCGTCGTACACGGCCAGCGTGTGGCTGGATTTGGCCGTGGCGACCAGCCAGTGGCCGCCATCGGGCGTGGGCCACACCGCCAGCGAATCGATTTCGTCGGCCGGGCGCGGCTGCGCGATCCAGGCTTCGGCGACCGGGACGAGGGGCAGAGGCGTGGTGTCGGCCGCAGCGGCGGGCGAGCGGGGAGCGGGGGCAAGCGTCGAGCAGGCCGGCAGCAGCATCACGGCTGCCAGCGCGAGACAGGAGGGAGACAAGCGCATGGCCGGATTATGCCGGTGCGCGAGGCCTCGTTGCGACGTTCTGCCGCTGGCGATCCGTGGTTTGCCGGCATTGAATCGCTCCATCCCGATGAAGCGATTGACACTGGCCGGCCACTGCTGGCACCATGTGTCCACCATCGAGACCGGCGGAGGGACAGGCCCTTTGATGCCGGGGCAGCCCGCGGACGCGCAAGCGACCGCGTAGGTGCCAAATCCTGCGGGGACTTCCGCGTCCGCCGAAAGATGGTTCGCGAGTGCCGGCACCGATGGCACGCGACGAACGCGAGCTCCGCGAAGCTCGATGGCCGTTTCCCTCCGGATTGCCGGATCAGGCCATGAGTTTCGTGAACGCAGACACTACTTCTCCCGCAGATCCCGAATGCCGCGTTGTTGCCGATGAGCCTGCACGGGCCGTCGCCGTGCGCGGCGAGGTCGCGGTCGATCTGGCCATGCGCCATGCTGGCATGCAGCCGCTGGTGCTGCGCTACGAATTGCAGGGCCACGACGGCGCGCCGGTGGTGTTCGTGGCCGGCGGCATTTCCGCCAGCCGGCACGTGGCTTCCAGCGTCGAGTTCCCGGGCTCCGGCTGGGCCGAAGACTTGCTCGGCGCGGGCCGCACCTTGTCGCCGCAGCGCCTGCGCGTGCTGTCCTTCGATTTCATCGGTGCCGAGGGCGACCTCGATGTGCCGATCGACACCGCCGACCAGGCCGATGCCATCGTCGCCCTGCTGGATGTGCTGGGCATCGCCCGGCTGCATGCCTACGTCGGGTATTCCTATGGTGCGCTGGTCGGCCTGCAACTGGCGGCGCGCCATCCGCAGCGGCTGGGCAAGCTGATCGCGGCCAGCGGCGCGCATCGCCCGCATCCGTTCGCCTCGGCCTGGCGCGCGCTGCAGCGGCGCGCGGTCGCGCTCGGCCAGATGCAGTGCGCGGAGATCCAGGGGCTGGCGCTGGCGCGTCAGTTCGCCATGCTCAGCTACCGCACGCCGGAGGAGTTCGGCGACCGTTTCGACGGCGAGCCGGTGCTGCTCAACGGCCGCGTACGCGTGGCGGCGGAGGATTACCTCGATGCCGCCGGTGCGCGCTACGTCGCACGCACGCCGGTCAACACCTTCCTGCGCCTGTCCGAATCGATCGACCTGCACCGCGTCGACCCGCGCGAGGTCGGCGTGCCCACGCTGGTGATCGCCGTCGAAGGCGACCGACTGGTGCCGTTGTCCGACCTCGTCTCGCTGGTGGAGGGGCTGGGCGAACGCGGCAGCCTGCGCGTGCTGCGCTCCCCCTACGGCCACGACGCCTTCCTGAAAGAAACCGACCGCATCGACGCCATCCTGGCGACGGCGCTGCGCATCCACGGAGAATCCGCATGAGTCCTGCAAGCCCCGACCATCGCCCCGCCACCACCGCCGTGCACGCCGGCATCGATTGCGATGCCGCCTACGGCGCGGTCTCGCCACCGATTGTGCTGTCGACCAATTTCAGCTTCGCCGGCTTCGGCCAGAAGCGCGAATACGACTACACCCGCAGCGGCAACCCGACCCGCGACCTGCTCGGCACGGCGCTGGCCGAACTGGAGGGCGGCGCCGGCGGCGTGGTCACCGCCACCGGCATGGGCGCGGTCAATCTGGTGCTGGCCACGGTGCTCTCGCCGGGCGACCGGCTGGTGGTGCCGCACGATGCGTACGGCGGCAGCTGGCGCCTGTTCAACGCCTTGGCGAAGAAGGGCCATTTCGAGCTGATCACCGCCAACCTGACCGATGCGGCCTCGCTGGCCGCGGCGCTGGCGCAATCGCCGAAGCTGGTGCTGATCGAAACCCCGTCCAACCCGTTGCTGCGCATCACCGACCTGCGCGCGACGATCGCCGCGGCCCACGTGGCCGGCGCGCTGGTCGCGGTGGACAACACCTTCCTGTCGCCGGCGCTGCAGCGCCCGTTCGAGTTCGGCGCCGACATCGTGCTGCACTCCACCACCAAGTACGTCAACGGCCACAGCGACGTGGTCGGCGGCGCGGTGGTGGCGCGCGAGGCCGCGCTGCACCAGCAGCTGGCATGGTGGGCCAACGCGCTGGGCCTGACCGGCTCGCCGTTCGACAGCTACCTCACCCTGCGCGGCCTGCGCACGCTGGATGCGCGCATCCGCGTGCACCAGCAGAACACGCAGGCCATCGTCGAGCTGCTGGCCGGGCATCCGGCCGTGGCGAAGGTGTATTACCCGGGGCTGGCCTCGCACCCCGGCCATGCGCTGGCGGCCAGCCAGCAGAAGGGCTACGGCGCAATGCTGAGCCTTGAACTGCAAGGCGGCGAAGCGGCCGTGCGTGCCTTCATCGAAGGCCTGCGCTGGTTCACCCTTGCCGAATCGCTGGGCGGCGTGGAAAGCCTGATTGCCCATCCGGCCACGATGACCCACGCGGCGATGACCCCGGAGGCCCGCGCCAAGGCCGGCATTTCCGACGGCCTGCTGCGCTTGTCGGTGGGCATCGAGGCGGCCGAAGACCTGTTGGCGGACATCGCGGCGGGGCTGGAGCGTGCCGCTGCGGCGATCGAGGCGAAGGCTGCGTGAGCAGCGTGACGCCGCTGCGCCGGTCTCGCCGCCTGTCGCCGGGCGGGATGGGCACGATGCGCCTGGCCCTGCTCGGTACCGGCACGGTGGGCAGCGCCTTCGTGGCCCGTTATCAATCGTTGCGCGAGCGTCAGGTGGCCTTGCCGAAACTGGCCTGGCTGGCCAATTCGCGGGCCGCGCGCAGTTGCGGCAATGCGCCGGTCGATGCGCTGGCCCAGGTCAACGCCGCGGCACAGGGCGAGTCCGGCGGCTTGCAGCCCTGGGCCGAAACCGAAGGCCTGCATGCCGGCGACGTGCTGGTGGATGCCACCGCCAGCGACGCGGTGGCCAACTGGCATGCCGAGTGGCTGGCGCGCGGCGTGCACGTGGTCACCGCCAACAAGCTCGGCCGCGGCGCCCAGCTGGCCCGTGCACAGGCCATCGACGACGCACGCCACGCGGGCAATGCGGCCTATGGCGACAGTGCCACCGTCGGCGCCGGCCTGCCGCTGCTCAGCAGCCTGCGCGCGCTGGTGGCCGGAGGCGACCACGTGCATGCGGTCGAAGGCGTGCTGTCAGGTTCGATGGCCTGGCTGTTCCATCACTACGACGGCATACGGCCGTTCTCCGACTGGGTGCGGCAAGCCCGCGCCGCCGGCTATACCGAGCCGGACCCGCGCATCGACCTGTCCGGCGAGGACGTGCGCCGCAAGCTGCTGATCCTGGCGCGCAGCGCAGGGTTTGCCTTGTGCAGCGAACGCGTGCAGATCGCGCCGCTGCTGCCAGAATCGCTGGCGGCCGCCTCGGCGGACACGCTCGACGCGGGCCTGTCGCAGCTCGACGTACCGCTGCGGGAGCGATTCGAGCAAGCGCTGGCGGCAGGCGAAAGGCTGTGCTTCGTCGGTCGCTTCGATGCGGACGGCGCCAGCGTCGGCCTGCGGTCGCTGCCGGTGGGGCATCCCCTGCTCGGCGGCTGCGGTACCGACAACCGCGTGGCGATCCGCAGCGACCGCTACCGCGAACAGCCGCTGCTGATCCAGGGGCCCGGGGCCGGGGCCGAAGTGACCGCCGCCGCGCTGCTCGACGACGTGTTGCGGATTGCCGCCGGCTGAGCTTCGCCTCACCCCTCCATTCCGTGTGCCGCGTACCCGCGGTCGCTGCGCAGCACCAGCAGCCCGGCGTCGATCAGCGCCGCGGGCGTGGCCTCTTCCTTGCCGATGTCGGGCAATTCCGTCTCGGGTCGGGCGCGGTAGCAGGCCCATCCGTTGCGGCCGTTTTCCTTGATCCAGTACAGCGCGCGGTCGGCCAGCGCGACCAGTTGCTCCCAGCCCAGCAGATCGGGCCGTTGCGGGAACGGCGGGCATTCGGCCAGCCCGACCGATGCGGTCACGGTCACCTTCGAGCCGTCCGGCAGCGGGAACGGGCGCGAGGCGATGGTCGAGCAGATGCGCGCGCCGAGGGCCGGCAGGTCGCCGCGCGGCATCGGCCGGAACACCAGCAGGATTTCCTCGCCGCCCCAGCGGACTAGGTAATCGCCGTCGCGGATGATCGTGCGCAGCACCTGGGCGATCCGGCACAGCACCGCGTCGCCGCCTTCGTGGCCGTGGCCGTCGTTGATGGCCTTGAAATGGTCGATGTCGAGCAGGGCGAACACCATCGCGTCGTCGCGGCCGGCCGTGGCGGCGTTGCGCCGGTAATAGGCGAGATCGGCGGGGATCTGCTCGATCAGGTAGCGGCGGTTGTGCAGGCCGGTCAGCGGGTCGGTCATGCTGATCTCGCGCAGCCGCTCGTTGGCCTTCTGCAGGTCCAGGGTGCGTTCGTGCACCAGCCTTTCCAGCGTGTCGCGCTGCCGGCGCAGGCGCAGCACCAGCACGCGGTAGCCGCCCCAGGCGGCGAGCAGCAGCAACGCGATCGCGCCCGCGCGGAAAGCCCAGGTTTCATGCAGATGCGGGCGGATGTCGAAGGCGAGCCGTGCCGTCCGCGGAGAGACCAGTCCGCTGTTGTTGCCGCCGATGACCTCGAACATGTAATGCCCGGCCGGCAGGTTGGTGTAGGCGACGGCGCGGTGGTCCGGATCTTCCAGCGACCGCCAGTCCTTGTCGTAGCCGACCAGGCGATAGCGGATGTCCATGTGGTCGGCGGCCTGGAACGAGAGCGTGGTGAACTCGATGCCGATGTCGCGCGCATCGGCGGGCAGCGTCAACGGGCCATCGCCGGGGACGTCGTGCCAGACATCGCCGATGCGGATGCGTTCGATCAGCGTGGTCGGTGCGGTCTCGTTGCGGGTGATGCCGTCCATCGCCAGGGTCACGATGCCGTCGCGCGTCGGCAGCCACAGCGTGCCGTCGCGGACGAAACCGCGTGCGTTGCCGGCGCCGTTGCAGCAGTCGCCCTTCTGCCCGCCGTGCCGGTCGCCGCGCTCGTTCAACAGCATTTGGCCGTGCAGCATCGTCTGCGGGTCGCGCGCGCGGGCCAGCAGGTCGCTGATCGGAACGCGGTAGACGCCGCGCAGGCCGCCCACCCACAGCTGTCCGTCGGGCGCCGTTGCGAAATGGAACGCGGCGCTCAAGGGCAGCCCCTGTTCGCGGCCGTAGCGGTGCCACTGCCGGCCATCGAACAGGAACAGCGCTTCCTCGTCGAAGCTGCCGACGATGATCCGGCCGCCGGGCAATTCGGTGATGGCGGTGATGTCGTAGGGTTCGCGCGGGGTCTTGCCCGGGCCCAGAAAGCGCGCGCGGCCGTCCTGCCAGGCGTACAGGCCGGCATGGGTGCCGACCAGCAGCCGTCCGGTTTCGCCCCGCTGGAGCACGCGCACGCGCGGATCGTCCAGACCGTCGGCTTGCGCATGCCGGGTCAATGTGGCGCCGTCCAGTTCGTACAGGCCTTCGGTGGTGCCGAACCAGACATGCCCGTGCTCGTCCCGCACGATGGCCGAGATCTGCGCATGCCGCATCGGCTCCAGCGCAGGCATCGGCACGATGCGCCTGCCGCGGGCATGAGCCGCGCCGCTGCGGGTTCCGATCCACAGCCCGTCTTCGCCATCGGGCAGCAGGGTGTAGGCGGCGGGGTGCGGCAATCGGGCACCGGCGATCCACGGGTGGAAGCGGCCGTCCGCCCACAGCTCCACGCCGTCGTTGGTGCCGGCAAACACGGTGCCGTCCGGGCCGGGGGCCACCGACCACAGGACCGGGTTGTTCAGGCCTTCGCTGATGCTGTAGCGGCGCGTCCAGCCGTTCCACAGGCGGGTGACGCCGTTGAGCATGCTGCCCAGCCACAGGTTGCCTTCGCGGTCTTCGAGGATGGAACGGAACGCCACTGCGCCGTGGTCGCCGGCGATCCGTTCGGTCACCCGGCCGTCGCGCAGGCGCACCATGTTCTCGCTGAGCGCAACCCACAGGTTGCCGTCGCGGTCTTCCTGCAGGGCTTCGACCGGCTGCGTGCCCAGCCACGGGTCGCCGGCGCAAGGCACCCAGCGGCCGCGTTCTAGCCGGAACAGACCCTTGCCCGTGCCGGCCCACAGCCAGCCCTGGGCAAACAACAGGTGATCCACGCCGGTGCCGCTCACTGTACCGGGCAATGGGTAGCGCGCCGCCGCGCCGCCGTTCTCGAACAGCAGGGCTCCGTCGTCGCCGCCGACCCACAGGCCTTCGGGGCGGGGCAGCAGGGTGCGTGCCGGTTGCGGCGACAGCAGGACGAGCTGGTCGCCTTGCACCACGTACACGCCCTGGGCGCTGGCGACGAGGATGCGGCCGCCGGCATCCCGTGCAATTTGGGCGACATTGAGCGGGACAGCGTGTGCGTCGACGGCCTTCAGCACGTGGAACCTGCCGTCCTCGCGTACCGCCAGCCCGCGCGAGGTGCCGACCCACAGCCGGTTGTCCGGCGTGGCCAGCAAGGCCTGCACGAACGTACCCGGCAGTTCCGGTGTGTTGTCGATGCCGTAATTGACGAAACGCACGCCATCGAAACGGGCCAGCCCGGACTGGGTGCCCAGCCAGAGATAACCGTCGCGATCCTGCGCGATGGCGTTCACGCTGATCTGCGGCAGGCCTTGTTCGATGCTCCAGCTGTTGCGGACGTAATCGTGGAATGGCTTGCCGGGCTCCAGTGCATGTGCCGGCGACAGGGTGAAGACAGCGGCAAGCAGGGCCACGCCGGCCCGCAAGGCTTTTCCATGCCACGGGCGGTGCCTGGCCATCGGCTGCATCGTCAGAAAATTCCCCATTTCGGGGGACTATCGGCTGGCGCGGGCCGATCTGCAATCCCGGTGGCAGGCCGGGGCCGCGGTCAGCACTCGATGACGTTCACCGCCAGCCCGCCGCGGCTGGTTTCCTTGTATTTGTCCTGCATGTCGCGGCCGGTGTCGCGCATGGTGCGGATCACCTTGTCCAGGCTGACTTTGTGGCTGCCGTCGCCGCGCATGGCCATGCGCGCGGCGTTGATGGCCTTCACCGCGCCCATCGCGTTGCGCTCGATGCAGGGGATCTGCACCAGCCCGCCGATCGGGTCGCAGGTCAGGCCCAGGTTGTGCTCCATGCCGATCTCGGCGGCGTTCTCCACTTGCCCGGGTGTGCCGCCGAGCGCGGCGACCAGCCCGGCGGCGGCCATCGAACACGCCACGCCGACTTCGCCCTGACAGCCGACTTCGGCGCCGGAGATGCTGGCGTTGAGCTTGTACAGGATGCCGATGGCGGCGGCGGTGAGCAGGAAATCGAACACGCGCTCTTCGCTGGCCCCGGGGCAGAAGCGGTCGTAGTAGTGCAGCACCGCCGGCACGATGCCGGCCGCGCCGTTGGTCGGCGCGGTGACCACGCGCCCGCCGGCGGCGTTTTCCTCGTTCACCGACAGCGCATACAGGTTCACCCAGTCCAGCGTGGTCAGCGGGTCGCGCATCGCCGCTTCCGGGCGCGAGGACAATTCGCGGTACAGCGCCGGTGCGCGGCGCGGCACGTGCAGGCCGCCGGGCAGGGTGCCTTCCTCGCGGATACCGCGCGCCACGCAGCCCTGCATGGCATCCCAGAGTTCGCGCAGGCCGGCGCGGATCTCGTCGGGCGGGCGCCATGCCTGTTCGTTCTCGAACATCATCGCGGCGATGCTCAGGCCGCTGCGTGCCGACTGGGCCAGCATCTCGTCGCCGCTGGCGAAGGCATGCGGCAGCGGCGTGGTGTCGGCGACGATGCGGTCCTCGGCGGCGTCGTCGGTGTTGACCACGAAGCCGCCGCCCACCGAGTAGTAATCGCGCGTGGCGATGACCTCCTCGGCCGCATCGAACGCGGTGAAGCGCATGCCGTTGGTGTGGTAGGGCAGCTTCTGGCGCTTGTTCATCGGCAGGTCGCGCTTCTCGTCGAAGGCGATCTCGTGCGTGCCCATCAGGCGGATGCGCTTGTCCGAACGGATGCGCGCCAGCGTGGCCGGGATGATGTCCGGGTCGATCAGGTTCGGGCGCTGGCCCTCCAGCCCCAGCAGTACCGCCTTGTCGGTGCCGTGGCCGCGCCCGGTCAGCGCCAGCGAGCCGAACATCTCGGCGCGGATGCGTGCCACTTCGTGCAGCCGGCCCGGGTCGAGGAGCCAACGATGCACGAAACGCTCGGCCGCGCGCATCGGCCCGACGGTATGCGAGGAGCTCGGCCCGATGCCGATCTTGAACAGGTCGAAAGTGCTGACGGACATGGCGGGTACCGGAATCAACGGGAACGGCGGGGGGCGAATACGGGTGCGGCGATCGGTGCCAAGCGGTCGGCCAGCACCGCGCGGATGCTGGCGTGGGTGCGGGCGAGGTGCTCGTCGTGCAGGCGGCAGGCCTTGACCGCATTGCGCTGCAAGGCGGCTTCGGCGATGGCCTGATGCTCGTCCCAGGTGAAGCGCTTGTCGCGCGCGCGCGGCAGCGCGGCGTAACGATAGCGTTCGGCCTGGTGGTAGAAGCCTTCCTGCAGCTTGAGCAGCCACGGCGACCGGCAGGCCGAGAGCAGCGCCTGGTGGAAGGCATGGTTGCGGGCTTCCAGCGCATCGAGCTGGTCGGGCGGCAGCACCGCGGGGCGGCCGGATACCGGCGCCTCATGGTCGCCCAGCGCGGCCAGCGCCTCGCGCACGCGGGTTTCCCACGCGGCATCGCCGTGGACGATGGCGTCGTTCAGGGCTTCGTCCACCACCAGATTGCGCACCCGGGCGATGTCATCCAGTTCCTGCAGCGACAGCGGCGCGACCCGGAAGCCGCGCTGGTCCTCGGCCACCACCAGTTGCTCGCCGCACAGCCGGGACAGCGCCTCGCGCACCGGCGACATGCCCGTGCCGCAACGTGCGGTCAGGTCGATCAGGCGCAGCTTGCTGCCGGCTGGCAGCCGGCCACGCACGATGTCGTGGCGCAGTTGCAGGTAGGTGCGCGAGGCGAGGGTGTCGAGGGCGGCTTCCACTGAATTTCGAAATTATTTTGGGCTGTTTGGCATTTGTGGCCATTGTCATTCAATTTCTTCACAATTATTTCGAAAATAATGCGGATGGATGCGGTCTTCATCGCGGGGCTGGTGCGCGTGCTCGGGTCGAGTCAGGCTGTGACGATGCCCCTGACGCTCTATCAACGCGATGCTTGTCACTTGTGCGATGCCGCCATCGAGGTGCTGGCGGCGGCGCGCGCCGGCGATTTCCGCAGCGTGTTCATCGATGGCAATGTCTGGCTGGAAGCCCGCTATGGCTCGCGCGTGCCGGTGTTGGCCGCAGCCGATGGGCGCGAGCTGGACTGGCCGTTCACGGCCGAGCGGGTGCGTGCCTTGCTGGGCCGTTGAAACCTGCCGTGCTCGTGGGGTGGCCGAGTGCGTGGAGGGCGGGATCGGCGTGTATCGAGCTGACCGCAAAATCCGGCCTTGCGGCGTTCTCCGGGCAGCGACGCCCATGCGCAGCGCCATGTCGTGGCCTGCCACCGCGTAGCGCAGTTTGCGCGGAAATCACCGCGGTTGCTCCGCACGTGCGGACCACGATCCGGTCCAGCGTCATCGGCGGGACGGCCACCTTTTTCTCCGGCGCCTAGTAGGACAGCACGGTGTCGTGCTCGTCTGCCTGTACTGGCGGGCTGATCTCGATGAAATGCGGGGCCGGCACAGCGGCAGGTC
>Ga0194138_10000342_pt1 | contig 22243 bp, 24 predicted proteins | sample TARM_MetaG_T2_14_FD_134022 | JGI IMG/M metagenome (GOLD analysis project Ga0194138, IMG submission 134022) | Freshwater microbial communities from Pennsylvania, USA, analyzing microbe dynamics in response to fracking - TARM_MetaG_T2_14 (version 2) | ecosystem: Environmental > Aquatic >...
ACGCTTAAAGAGATTTTGCTTCGTGCGGTCTTTAAGCGTAACATTACCACCCATTTTGTGGCGAATAAAAAGATACCCCTTCAAGACTCGCCACTGCTTAGCATGATCATCGTCTCCCAAGGTGCGGATGAAGCCGATCATTACATCGTTGAACACGCACAAAGTGGCGATTTGGTCATCACGGCTGACATTCCTTTAGCCGAAAGACTGGTCAGTAAAGGCGTGCTTGCCCTTGATCCACGCGGTACGATTTACGATGAGAGCAACATCAAAAGCTTGCTTGCGATGCGCAATTTAATGCAAGAACTCAGAGATGCGGGTGAAATCACAGGCGGTCCTAGTGCCATCGGTGAAAAGCAAAAGCGAGCCTTCGCCGATGCGCTCAATGCGCTCTTGCAAAAAATTCCTACGAAACGCTAACCTCTTTACATGTAAATCTCTCAAAACTTTTTTCCTATCTCTATTTTTGCAGAATTAGGCAATGATATTACACTATCGTTCTATCGTAAAATTCTACTTCGTTTTATAATTTCATAAACACAGAATCACGTGGAGATGAACTTAATGAACTACAAAACGATAGGCAAAACAGATGCTAAAGTTTCAAGCATCGGACTTGGTTGTATGGGAATGAGCGCAGCATATGGCGATAGAGATGATAAAGAGAGCCTTGCAACATTGCACCGTGCATTAGATCTTGGTATCGATTTTTGGGATACTGCGGATATTTACGCCAATGGAGCCAATGAAGAGCTTATCTCCAAAGTGCTTGTAGAAAACCGCGATAAAATTTTCATCGCCACCAAATTTGGGTTTCGCATGCGTAACAATGAAGGCGACTCTTTTGTCGGTGGTGATGTCTATATTGATGGCTCACCGAAACATATTAAACAAGCAGTCGAAGAGAGTCTTAGAAGACTCAAAACCGATGTCATTGATCTTTACTATGCACACCGCATTGACCCAAACATTCCTGTGGAAGAGACCGTAGGTGCGATGGCTGAGCTGGTTACAGAAGGCAAAGTCAAATATTTAGGTCTTAGTGAATGCACCGCCGATGATCTTAAAAGAGCACATGCGATTCATCCCATCACCGCACTTCAAAGTGAATATTCGCTCCTCACACGCGATGTTGAAAAAGAGATACTTCCTCTTACGAAAGAGCTAGGAGTTACATTCATACCCTTTGCACCATTGAGTCGTGGCCTTATAACCAATACACTGGAAGTAAGTACGCTAGAAAATAATGATTTTCGTAAAAACTTGCCTCGTTACAATGGTGAGTATTTGAATAACAATCAAAAATTATCAGCTGCGTTTAGTGATTTCGCAATACATAAAAACTGTACACCTGCCCAACTTGCTCTTTATTGGGTTATGGCTCAAAGCGATAATATTATTCCTATTCCTGGTACTAAAAAACGTAAGTATTTGGAGGAAAATGCACGAGCTGTTGATGTTGAATTGAGTATTTCAGATTTAGTTGCGATTGAAGAGATCTTGAAGCAATACCCAAATATTGGACCACGTTACAGTGACCGTGAAAATAAATTTGTCAAAAAGTGAGGAAAAAATGAAATATATCACTCTTTTGGGAATAACAACTTCAGTGCTTTTAACCTATGCTCTTGCCGATGAAGGTCAGAGCATCACCAAAGCTGGAACACACGCTTCTATCAAAGGTTCAAACGAATACTTTACAGGCACCTCTTTAAAGATAAAGCATCTGCGCCCTATTCTGGGGCTTACGTTACTTTTGAACCAAGAGCACGCTCTTTTTGGCATATCCATCCCGTAGGACAGCATCTTGTTGTCATCTCAGGGATGGGATGGACACAAGAATTTGGAAAAGCAAAAGAAGAAGTTAAAGCAGGAGATGTTATCTGGTGTCCGCCTAATGTTAAGCATTGGCATGGAGCAACAGCGACAACATCAATGACGCATTTAGCCATTACGGGATTAAAAGAGGGAAAGAGCGTTCAATGGATGGAAAACGTAACCGACGAACAATACTTGCAAAATCAGGCAAAGGAGTAACCATGTCAAACAAAACAGCATCTCTTATCGCAGCTGCCTTGTTATCAACAGGCGTTGCTATGGCAGAAGATTACAAAAAAAATCCGTTCACTCTCGCCTATGAAGGTGCCATTCACAAGAATGTTCAAGGTGAAGTCAACATTCATCCCGTAACTTACACTCTTAATGGGTTAGAGATTGCTGCAAATGTTTACACGCCTGCAAACTACGATGCTACCAAAAAATACCCTGCCGTCGTGGTCGCTCACCCTAATGGTGGTGTAAAAGAACAAGTCGCTGGTTTGTATGCACAGCGTTTAGCGGAGAAAGGCTACATCACCATTACGGCTGACGCCGCGTATCAAGGGGCTAGTGGGGGAATGCCACGCAATGTGGATAAACCCTCTAACCGTATAGAAGATATTCATAGCATGGCTGATTTTATAGCGCAGTATGCGGGTGTCGATGCCAATCGTTTAGGATTACTTGGCATTTGTGGTGGTGGAGGTTATGCACTCAAAGCGGCACAAACGAACAAGCGTTTCAAAACAGTTGCCACTTTAAGCATGTTTAATTCAGGGCTTGTCAGGCGAAATGGCTTTATGGATTCACAGCTATCCACCATACAAGAACGACTCCAACAAGCTTCTGATGCAAGAGCGCAAGAAGCAGCAGGTGGGAAGATCATCTATGCCGCCGATACAAAACTAAGCGATGAGCAAATTGCTAAATTGCCGTTTGATTTGTATCGTGAGGGATTTGAATACTACGATAAAACACATGCTCATCCAAACTCGACCTTTAAGTACACGATGAGCAGTTTGCTTGAGTTAATGAATTTTGATGCTACTAGTAACATGGATCTCATCCATCAACCACTTCTTATAATGGCAGGAAGTAAAGCAGACTCATTGTATATGACGCAAAGTGCTTTCAAAGAGGCAACCAATGCTAAGGATAAAGAGTTGTTCTTGATTGATGGAGCGACGCATATCCAAACCTATTGGAAACCAGAATATGTCAACCAAGCTATGGGAAAATTGACCGAGTTTTTTGAAAAAACACTTTAAGTAAGGGATAAACAATGAATAGAAAGCTCAAAAGTATCATCGTTGCACTTACACTAACGCTCATCAGTATGAGCCTTTCAGCCTGTGCAGTAACTAACAACAGCGAGAAACTTGCACCAATGACCATTCAAGAGCAAGGAAGTTTTGCTATCGGCGGTTCTGTTCTCACTAATTCTGGAACGTTCGATCCTATCAAAATGACACCTGAGGGACAAACGTTTCATGCAGACCACGCCTATGTGTTTTATCAAGTCCCCGAAAAGCATCGAAAATTACCGCTTGTACTTTGGCATGGTTTTGGACAATTCTCGAAAACTTGGGAGACAACACCCGATGGCAGAGAAGGGTTTCAAAATCTTTTTTTAAGAGAAGGATACCCCGTTTATGTGCTTGATCAGCCACGCCGAGGAAACGCAGGACGAAGTGCTCAGCCTATAACCATCACACCCATAGCAGATGAACAAAAATGGTTCAATATTTTTCGTGTTGGGATCTGGCCCAATTTTTTCACAGGCGTACAGTTTTCTCGTGACCCAGCATCATTAGAGCAATACTTTCGCCAAATGACACCCGATACAGGACCAATTGACTTAGATGTCAATTCAAATGCTGTTTCGGCACTCTTTAACAAAATTGGACAAGGTATTTTGGTTACCCATTCGCACAGTGGAGGCATGGGCTGGCAAGCGGTAATAAAAAATGGAAAAATCCGTGCGGTGGTTGCTTATGAACCAGGCAGTGGTTTCATCTTCCCAGAAGGCGAAGTTCCCGCTCCAAAGCCTAGCTCAGGGGGAACACTCACGGGAGGTAGCATCCCCTTAACTGACTTTATGAAATTAACGAAGATCCCAATTATTATCTATTATGGCGATAATATCCCCGACAAACCCATAGATAACCCAGCGCAAGACCAATGGCGTGTGTGGTTGGAAATGGCACGGTTGTGGGCGGAGACTGTCAATCGTCATGGTGGTGATGCTACAGTCGTACATCTACCTGAAATAGGTATTTATGGCAATACCCACTTCCCCTTTTCAGATTTGAACAACAAAGAGATTGCCAAACTGATGACTGACTTTTTAGACCAAAAAGGTCTTAACAACTAACTATTGATACAAGGAAAAGAAATGAACTATGTCACATTAAACAATGGCATTCAAATGCCACAACTTGGATTTGGTGTTTTTCAAATCCCCGATTTAAAACAGTGTGAAACCTCTGTGAATGAAGCACTGGAAGTGGGATACCGTTTATTTGATACCGCAACGGCGTATCAAAATGAAGAAGCCATAGGAAATGCGCTTAAAACAAGTTCTATTGCACGAGAAGAGCTTTTTATTACAACGAAACTCTGGATCAGTGATGCGGGTTATGAGAAAACGAAAAAAGCATTTTTTACCTCTTTAAAAAAATTAGGATTGGATTATCTTGATTTGTACCTGATACATCAACCTTTCAATGATGTTTACGGTTCGTGGAGAGCAATGGAAGAACTCTATAAAGAAGGTCTTATTAAAGCCATTGGTGTTTGCAACTTTGCGCCCGATAGACTCGTCGACCTTGCTCTGTATAATGAAATAGCACCCATGCTCAACCAAATCGAAACGCATCCCTTTCACCAACAGCAAGAAGCGCAAACGGTGATGCAAGCGTATGGAATTCAAATGCAATCGTGGGGACCTTTTGCGGAAGGGAAAAACAACATCTTCCACAATGAGCTTCTAGCATCCATTGCAAAAAATCATAGCAAATCCATTGCACAAGTTGTTTTACGTTGGTTGATGCAACGCAATATTATTGCCATTCCTAAATCCGTACGACCAGAGCGAATGTCCGATAATTTTGCCATTTTTAATTTTGAATTATCAGCTCAAGAGATGCAAGACATTGTCGCACTTGATCAAAAAAAGAGTAGCTTTTTTGACCATCGTGACCCAGCAATGGTTAAATGGTTAAGTAACTATAAATCTTAAATCAATTGAGAGGAGAACACTTATGAAAAGAACAGTTGCTATTGCAGGTGCTACGGGTTTGGTTGGCAGTCATTTACTTCATGGATTATTGGATGATGTAGAGATTGAGCATATTTATGCACTGTGTCGAACACCCTTATCTATTTCGCATGCGAAGCTAACGTCTATACCCGTTGATTTTGATGCGCTACCCACTTTGCCACCCCTTGATGAAGTCTATTTGGCACTGGGAACGACCATTAAGGTTGCGGGGAGTAAAGAGGCATTTTCAAAGGTGGATTTTACCTATACTTTAGCCGTAGCAAAAGCAGCGTTAGTAGCAGGAGCGAAGAAGATGGGTATTGTCAGCTCCATCGGAGCAGATGCGCATTCCAACAGTTTTTATCCTCAAGTAAAAGGGCAACTCGAAGATGCCTTGAAAGCGTTAAAGCCTGAAGGTTTAGTCATTGTCAGACCTTCACTTTTGCTAGGAGATCGAAAATCCTTAGGTCAACCTAGACGCAGAGGTGAAGGAATTTCCATTGCAATTACCAAGCTACTCAACCCATTTCTACCAAAAGCCTTTAGAGCGATAGAAGCAACAAAAGTAGCCAATGCTTTACGTGCAGAAGTGCCAAAAACTACGGGTGTTTTGATGATAGATTCGGCACACTTACAGCAATACTCATTATAGGAAAGGCAATAAAATAATGAAACAAGCGCTATGGGCGTTAGCTATCGTATTGATTGGTTTCACACCATTTTTGGAGGCAAAAGAAATGTCAAATAACGCATTAACCCCTAAACAACAAAGCATCATTACTATTTCATCATTTACGGCTAATGGTGACCTTGAAAAGCTCAAACTTGCCTTTATTCACGGCTTAGATGCAGGTCTTAGTGTCAATGAGATCAAAGAAATTTTAGTGCATCTGTATGCGTATACTGGGTTTCCACGAAGCCTTAATGGTATCAATACATTCATGACGGTGATGAATGAACGTCGAGCAAAAGGCATTAAAGATACCATCGGAAAAGAGGTAACTCCGTTTCCCTCCAACGTTAACAAAGACGAATACGGCGCACACGTGAGAGCTGAAAGCTGAACTTTTGGGTCAAAAAGAGATTCCAGCACCTTCAGGATACCAACTGTTTGCACCCGCCATCGATACATTTTTAAAAGAGCATCTCTTTGCGGACATCTTTGCCCGTGATATTTTAACCCATAAAGAAAGATAGTTGGTAACCATTTCGGCTCTTGCTTCGATGATGGGAACAGTACCACAGCTTCAAGCACATCTTGGTATTGCCCTCAATACGGGGCTTACAAAAGAGCAATTAGAAGAGTTTATTGCCGTGCTTCGAAAAGAAGTCGGAGACAGAGAAGCACAAAGTGCTCATGATGTTTTAATGCTTGTACTCAAAAATAGAAAATAAAAAGGATACGCTATGTCAAAAAAAGTTTTAATTCTCTCAGCAAGTCCGCGCAAAGGAGGCAATTCTGATCTTTTATGTGATGAATTTTTAAAAGGCTCTCTTGATGCGGGGCATAAGGCTGAGAAGATATTTTTAAAAAATAAAACGATCGGTTACTGTACAGGCTGTGGTGTCTGTTTTGGAGGAAAACCCTGCTCTCAAAAAGACGATATGAGCGAAATGTTAGAAAAAATGGTTGAAGCGGATGTTATTGTGATGGCAACACCTGTCTATTTTTACACGATGAATGGACAGATGAAAACACTCATTGACCGCACCTGTGCGAGATACCAAGAGATTAGCAATAAAGAGTTTTATTTTATCGTGGCTGCAGCCGATGGTAGTAAAGCTTTGATGCAGCGAACCATTGAAGAGTTTCGTGGCTTTACCTACTGTTTGAGTAATCCTAAAGAAAAAGGGATTGTCTATGGAACGGGCGCTTGGCAAATGGGCGACATCAAAGGCAAACCGGCGATGAGCGAAGCCTATACTTTTGGTAAAAATGTTTAATACATGAATAATCGATATAAAATATATCTTCTAGCCTTTATTAGCTTTCTGTTGGGAACATCCCAATTTATTATTGTGGGTGTCCTTGATCAAATTGCTACATCTTTGAGTATTACTGTTTCACAAGCCGGACAATTGGTTAGTATCTATGCTTTAGCAAGTGCTATTGGAACGCCTATTATCATGCTGGTATGGAATAACTATCTTTTTATTGTCATCTCGCGCGCCATTGTCGGTATTGGAGCTGGCGTATTTGTCGCTACTGCCTATGCAATGAGTGCAAAACTTGCTCCCGCGGGTGGAAAAGGAAAGGCAATGTCCAATATCGCCATGGGTTTTAGTATTGCTTTAGTGTTTGGTGTACCTCTTGGTCGTCTCATCACAGCAGCCTATAATTGGCAAACCATTTTTTGGCTTATAGGAGGGATTAGTATCGTTTGCTTACTCTTTGTCATACGCACGATGCCTAAAGCCATTGCAGAGACTCCTATACCACTCAAAGAACAGCTCGTTTTATTAAAGCAGACAAAGGTAATTAGCGCTCTTGGTGTTTCATTTCTTGTTTTTGTCAGCTATTCAATGATCTACACGTATATTACACCTCTACTCTCTTCTATTCGAACGGTAAGGGAAACAGAGATGAGTAGTATTCTACTGCTCCTTGGCATTGCTAGTTTAATAGGTTCTAAACTAGCAGGTATTTTAGCCGATCGTATTGGTACATTTAAAACACTTTTAGGAAGCATGGCACTTCATCTTTTAACACTTGTGTGGCTCTATTTTACTGCTCATTCCCTGCTCTTAACATCCGCTTTACTGTTCGTTTGGGTGTGTGCTTCTTGGACATTTGGTCCAGCACAGAGTATTAATTTAGCGTCTATTGCACCTAAAGCTATGGGAATCATGATTAGTCTCAACAGTTCATTTGTCCAACTTGGGTTTGCCGTAGGTGCTGGTTTAGGAGGCATTACGATTAGCCATTTACCGATCATTGCACTCAGTGGTATTGGTAGTATTTTTGTTCTCTTTGCTATTGGAATATTGCTTTTTACGATCAAAAAATACTCTCATTCATTGCAAATGCTATAATTAAAAAAATAAAGGAAATAACATGGATACACCCTTTGAAGCATACAGAACTGAACTCATCAAGAGAATTGAAACAAAACGGGTAGAAGATGGATCAATCAAAACAGTCATTCCCTCACTTAGTTTTTTCAGCTCATCAACAACCACCGAGTTTGCAACGGTCATTTATGAACCATCCTTGTGTTTGGTACTACAAGGCTCAAAAGCATTAATTTTAGGTGATGAAAATTACAGTTATGATCCATCTCGTTACCTTTTGGCTTCGGTTCATATGCCTTCGCGTGTACGCGTCATGGAAGCTTCTGAGCAAGAACCTTACATCTCTTTAAAGCTAACATTTACAATGGAAGATATCTTTGAAGTGATGAAAGAAGCACCTAAACAATCGCGCACAACCAACACCATACCCGAACTCGGTCTTTGCTTTGGAGATATGGGAATACAACTGATTGATCCACTGACACGCTTAGTGCGTTTACTGGATACACCCAATAACATCAAATTTATGGCACCGATGATTGTCAAAGAGATTTTATACCATGTCATCAATGATAAAGGTGGAGATTTTTTAAGAAAGTATTTGATGGATGGAAGCATCGTGCAGCAAATCGTAAAAGTCATCACGAAAATCAAACAAGATTTTACTGAAACGATTAACATGAAAGAACTTGCCAAAGCGTACGGCATGAGTGAGTCTTCACTCTATCACAACTTTAAGAAAGTGACTATGTTAAGCCCATTGCAATTTCAAAAGACGTTGCGTCTTGAAGAAGCCAGACGCATGCTTTTAACACAAGGTATTGAAGCAACCGAAGTTGCTTTCGCAGTAGGTTATGAAAGTCCATCGCAGTTTAGCAGGGAATACGCTCGTATGTTTGGACTTCCGCCAAAAACCTATGCTAAGACCGTTCATGAAAATACCGAAGATATAGCCTAACGTTTCTTTTTACCCCTCTCTCTTCTTTTTTACATGTAAAAAAGTTTGCAGAATCAGACAATTATCTTACAGAATTGTTCTATCGTATAAGTGAGGATAGCACTATAATTTCTACGTTTTCACATTATCGTAGGAGTTAGAAATGGTTTCATTCCATACCAATACGCGTCGGAATTTTTTGATAACAAGTGCTGCATTAGCGGCTAGCTCAATGTTGCCAAAAGAACTACTGGCAGATGAATCAATCATCAATAAAAAAATATTAATTGCCTATTTCTCTCACTCGGGCAATACCCGCTATATGGCAAAAGAGATTCAAACACAAACGGGCGGAGATCTGCACGAAATTCAAACGGTTAATCCCTATCCTCAAGATTATGACAGTGTCGTAGATGTTGCCAAAAAAGAGCAAAAGGCAAATTTCAGACCAAAATTAGCCATAAAACCGCCCAATGGTAACGAATATGATATTGTTTTTATAGGGTATCCTAACTGGTGGGGAACCATTCCAATGGCTTTATTTACCTTTTTTGAAGAAACCAGCTTTTCTGGAAAAATCATGATTCCTTTTTCAACGCATGAAGGCAGTTATTTTGGCAATAGCCTATCGGATTTAAAAACGCTCAATCCAAAAGCTACCTTTTTAAAAGGGCTTGAAATTAGAGGAAGAAGTGTACAATCTTCTTCGAATAAAAAAGAGATTACCACGTGGCTTGCAGGACTTAATTTGGTTAAAAAATCCTAAACAATGATTCCTCGACTTTTGCTTAATTTTCTGATGCTAAGCTTTATCTCGTTGTCCATTCTCAATAAGATAACAGGCAATACGTTACATGAAGTTATTGGTTTAGCTATCGTTGTATGCATCGTCACCCATACATTGTTTAATCTTAACTGGTATAACTCTGTTTCGAAACGAAAAAGCACCTTTCAAAGGCGCTTTAATACCACCGTTATCTTTCTGCTATTAGGCTCTTTTTGTGCATTATTTATCAGTAGCATTCTGATTTCAAAGTCCCTTTTCTCTTTTTTAGAGTTCAAAAGTACCCTAATGCTACGCCAAATTCACACTACATCAGCGTATTGGTTTTTTATACTTTGTTTTATTCATTTGGGCATTTACTGGCAACGATTCAGTACATTCTTTAAAACGCTCAAGATGCGCGTCAGACTTTCATATTCAGTAAAAGCTTTACTATCGATAGGTGTCGTGCTCTATGCAGGATGCGTATTTGTTCAAAGAGACATTGGCTCAAAGCTTTTTATGACTTTTGCTTTTGAGTTTTGGGATTATGAACAAGCGGTATGGAAAGTATTTTTAGATTATATCAGTATGATGATAGCCTTGATAGTACTGACACACTCTGTATTAACCTTTAAAAGTCACTTGAAAAAACTTTGCAGTATTAGGCAATTTTTCTGGATTATTTATCTACCGCTTCATACTGACTTAATTCTATAATGCTTATTATATTTAAACAAGGAAGCACAATGGACAATTTCACATTTTGTAATCCAACACAAATCGAGTTTGGAAAAGAGAAAGAAAAAGAGGTCGGTAACCATTTACATATAATCGGCGCTAAAAAAGTTTTATTAACCTACGGCAGTGAGCGCATCAAAAAAGATGGCCTTTTCGATACGGTTGTTAAAAGTCTAAAAGAGTTCGATATCGCGTTTATTGAACTAGGAGGCATTGTGAGTAATCCTCTACTTTCTAAAGTGTATGAAGGTATTGAAGTGGCGAAAGCTAATCACGTCGATGCTATTCTATCTGTGGGTGGTGGCTCGGTGCTTGATAGTTCAAAAGCGATTGCAGCGGGGACATTGTATGCAGGCGATGTTTGGGATTTCTTTTTAGGTAAAGTGGCTGTTGAGAGAGCATTGCCTATCTTTGACATCATTACCTTAGCTGCAACGGGAAGTGAGATGAATTGTGGTGGCGTTGTTACTAACGACACTACCAAACAAAAATATGCGATTCAATCACCTTTCTTGTTTCCAAAAGTCTCTATTATCAATCCTGAGCTTCAAAGTTCAGTCTCTAAAGATTATCTCGTTTATTCAGCCTCAGATATTATCGCACACTGTATTGAAGGCTATTTTACAGCAACCGTGCAACCAACACTCATTAACAAACAAATTGAAGCAATCATCACAACCGTCATGGAAACAACTGAAAAACTCCTCTCCAATCCAAAAGATTATGATGCAAGAGCTGAATTTGCGTGGGCTGCTACGTGTGCACTCAATGGGTTAACCTATGTAGGTACATCTGGATTTGGCTATCCGAACCATATGATAGAACATGCCCTCTCCGCCATCTGTAATGTTGCGCATGGTGCTGGTTTGTCGGTGGTTATGCCTGCATGGATGCGATGGTATAAAGATAAAAATGAGGCACAATTTGCTCGTTTTGCCAAAACAATTTTTGGGCTTGATGATGCAAAAGCAGGCATTGACGCCCTTGAAGCATGGTTTACCAAAATTGGAACGCCAACTAAGTTGTCGCACATGAATATTACAAAAGAGACATTAGAGGCAGTCATTGATAATGCCACTGAAAATGCGGTCTACTTTGGTATGAAAGATTTATACACCAAAGAGGCCATAACGAAGATTTTAACAAGCGCTTTATAATCCAAACGATGAAAGGTGGCTTTATCCCATTAAGCCACTTTTACACTTATTCAAAAAGATACAAACAGTATGCACACATCCCATTTTAACCCTAAGACCAAGCGCTTTTCCAATCTCTACCCTATTCAAATGCCCCAAATGACATTGAAGCAGAGTCTTTTTGCAATTCGTGAGATTCTTTATCCTTCTGCGTATAAAATTCCTAGGCGAAAAATTCCCCAAATCAAACCCGATCTGGAGCTGTTTGAAAAAAGCAATGACGCACTCAAATTTATCTGGTTTGGGCACTCTACAGTGCTACTCCATCTTGATGGAATGAAAATTCTCATTGACCCGATGTTTTCAACCTATGCTTCACCCATTATGGGAACGATTAAACGCTTTCAGCCACCTGTTCTGGAACTCAAAGCATTGCCATTCATTGATGTCATCGTCATTTCACATGATCATTACGACCACTTAGATAAAAAAAGTATTCAGTTTTTTAAACATACCAAGACGCGCTTTTTAGTTCCTCTTGGCATTAAACACTATTTGATGAATTGGGGAATAGAAGCCTCTCACATTACGGAACTCGATTGGTATGAGTCTTTGAAAATGGGTTCTATTACCTTTAGTGCAACACCCGCGCATCATTTTTCAGGCAGAAGCCTCTTTGGTCGCAATAAAACCCTCTGGGCTTCATGGGTAATAGAGGGAAGTAAAAAACTCTTTTTCAGTGGAGACTCAGCGTACAGTCCCCATTTTAAAGAGATTGGGGAGCGGTATGAGGCATTTGATATTGCCTTTATGGAAAATGGACAGTACGATGAAAGGTGGCGTTATGCGCACATGATGCCAGAACAGTCCATCCAAGCCATCAAAGATATTCACGCTAAATTCTTTGTACCCATTCACTGGAGTATGTTCAGGCTCTCCGCACACCATTGGTTAGATCCTTTCATGCAGTCGCTTAAAATTACTGAAGAGCAAAATGTCGCTATGATCAACCCTTTTTTGGGAGAGATTATGGTGATACCCTAAGATAATTTTCAACATCTTCTGAAGTGTCTATGTCGACCGTATAAGCCGATTCAAGCGTTACATGTAAACATTTTTCATGTTTGAGTAATGCTTGAGCACCCTTATCTGCATCAAGCTTCATCAAATCCACATAATACTTCTGTGGAAAAAGTGCAGGAACCGCCTGTTTTTGCTCCTGTTGATACAATGAAGCGACTATAACATCTTTACATGTAAAATTCAAAAGAGCTTGATAATGTACCAAAGGAATGAAAGGCTGATCACAGAGCATGATGAGCGTTTGCGAAAAAGAAGCGGTATGCGAGATGCCAAAGGAGAGGGAATTCCCCATACCTTTGGCATAATTTTTATTAAAAAGCATCTGAACTGGTAAATCACTGATAGCAAACAGGCAGGCTTCACGCTCGTGCCCAAGCACTACAAAGACATTGTGTGAGAGCTGTAATGCCTGTTTGACACTTCGCCTTAGCAAACTTTCACCCTCATACATCACAAGCTGTTTTGGATGACCAAGTCTTGAAGAGCTTCCAGCAGCAAGGATAATGATGGCAAGATCGCTAAGCATTATTTTTTCTCTCTTTGATTTTTCATCGCTTCAATTTCAGCACAAATCGCCAATGCAATCGCTTGAGGTGTTTGCGCACCAATACTAAGTCCAATGGGTGCATGAAATCGTTCATCTAACACTACCTTATCTCCTAAAAATTGAAGTATTTTGTGCGTGCGCTCTTTTGATCCAAGCAGCCCCACGTAAGCAATGCCTTCGTTCATTGAGGCTTGGACATAGTAAGAATCACTTTTAAACTCATGACTCATAATGGCACACGCATTAAACTGCTCTTTTTGTATAAGAGTATCAATATCTCGAAAACTACCTAAAAGTACGCGTTGGTCTGCATGCATTATTGCATTTAGGTTTTCATGGCGCGTATCACACACGTATGTCTGCCAACCTAAAATATCTGCCATATCAACAAATGCCTGAACCGCTAAACCAACCCCAAGCACCAATACTTTAAATGTAGGGTTAATCGGTTGTGAAAGCATAAGTGTTGCTTCATCATAGACCATCTTTACATGTAAAGCTTTTGTGCTCAAAGAAGGGACTGATTTAGCACCTTCTTTGAGTGGGCGACGAAGTGTTGTAGGAATACCCTTTTTTGCAAGGCTTAAGGCTTCTCCTAACACACCATAATGTTTAGAACAATAAAAAGGCTCTAGCCAAACTTGGATCAGTCCATTACACCCAACACCCTCTTCCCAACTCTGCAACGAATCATCGGGAAGTCTAAGATCATGCGTGACAAGCTTTCCATGCCCCTTTTGTAAGACCTCATCACAACAGTGAAGAAGTGATTCCTCGATGCACCCACCACTCAAAACCCCGACCATCTCATGATCGGAGTTGACAAGCATGTTAGATCCAGGTTTTTGATAGGTCGAGCCCTCCGTTTGAACGATACTCAAACAGACAATATCCAGCCCTTTTTCAAAACTTTCATCAACAAAACGAGTAAACGTTTTATGCTCAAACATCCTCTCTTCCTAACTCAAACGAATCGGATACGAGGTATAGCGTTTGCCCGTTGCATCAAAAAGTGCATTGGCAACGGCTGGGAAAAGTGGTGGAACACCAGGTTCTCCCATACCGCCAATTTTCTCACCTGAGTTGATAATCTCTACATGAATTTCGGGTGCATCCGCGATAGTGGAAACCGTATAATCGTAGAAATTATTTTGCTCTGCCTCACCATTTTTGATCGTAATTTCACTGTATTTAGTAATGCCAATACTAAAGTTTACCGCACTGATAATTTGATTTTCGACGTTTAAAGGATTAATCGCCAGTCCACAATCTACCGCAGCCCAAATCTTTTCAACTTTATAATCACTATTTTCCACTTTCACTTTAGCCACATACGCAACGATACTGCCAAAAGACTCAACAACAGCCACACCATAACCACTATTTTTTTCGCGTTTGTACCAGTTTGACTGTTTGGCAACATTTTTCAAAAGTTCTACAAATCTAGGATTTTGTAAATTCTTAATACGAAAATCAATCGGGTCCATATCTGCCGCAACCGCTGCTTGGTCGATAATGCCCTCAACCAAAGGTCCCGTTTGCGTATGTCCAACGGAGCGTAACCACAAAAGAGGAATCGGAGAATCAGGACAGAAGCCTTGTATATCATGGCTTGCAACTTTATAGTGATGATCTGTTAAACCCTCTTTGTGGGTTGCGTCGATGCCATCTTTAAACATGACTGACTCAAAAAGTGTTCCTTTGATCATGGATTGACCAATGACTTTGGCTTTAAAACCTAAGATATTGCCCTCTTTATCAATCGCCATCTCAGCGCTATTGCGATACATTGGACGATAAGAACCCATTTTAATGTCATCTTCTCTGCTCCACAAAGTCATCACCGGCCACGCTTCATTTTGAGCCGCATAAATTGCATCAATCACAAAATCAGCATGAGGATTACCACGTCTGCCAAAACTACTGCCTAAATAGTTATTGTAGTATTGAACCTTTTCAGGAGGCAATTTGTAGATTTCCGCACATTTATTGCGGTACAACGTTTGAAACTGTCCACCCATGCTCATAAAAGCGCTATCTTTTTGATGATGCACCGTACAGTTTAAAGGCTCCATTGCAGCATGTGCAAGAAAAGGGAATTTAAAATTAGCTTTGACCACTTTATGTGCATGTGCAAAAGCTTCTTCAATATTGCCATCTTTACGCATAGGTAAGCACTCTTTATCGAGATAACTTTCATACTCTTTGGCTAAATCTTCTGTGCTGATTTTAATAAAATCCCCTTCATTCCACTCAACAACAACATCATTAATCGCCTCTTTTGCTTGCCACCATTTTTCGGCAATAATCGCGATCTTATTATTTGCGAGTTGTTTCACTTTTAAAATACCGGGCTTTTTAAGAGCTGCTGTGGCATCAAAACTTTTCAGGGTTGCACCAAAAACACGTGGATGAATTAAAGCAGCATATTTCATATGTGGAAGTCGTACATCAATACCAAATTGTGCATGACCTGTTACTTTCGCCCATGCTTCTTTGGGGTGGCGCTTAGTTGGCTTACCAATCAGCACATGTTCTGATGATTCTTTAAGTGTCACTTTTTCAGGCACTTTCATCACTTTAATGACATCAACAAAAAAGCCATATGGCAACGATTCTTTCGTTTTGGTATTTGTCAAAGTAGCATTTTTTGTCTGAATCAAATCAGCAGAAATCTTCCAATACTTCGCAGCGGCACTTTTAAGCATTGCGCGAATGGATGCACCAATTTGGCGCATTTGAAGATGTCGTGCTCTTACAGAATTTGACCCGCCTGTGAGCATCATTGGCATACCGGGGATATTGAATATCTCTTTAACAGGAGCTGGTTCAAAAAAGATATCTTCCCATTTAGCATCCAACTCATCGGCGATACACATCGCAAGAACCGTATAAGCCCCTTGCCCCATCTCTGCTTGGGGTAAAAAGAAGGTGATTTCATTTTTTTTCGTAATCTGTATAAAAGCCATTGGTTCAGATGCGCCATTGTCTATCATCTGAGCTCTCGCTTTGAGAGGAATGCCAAAACTCAACAAAAAAGCCGAAGCTACAAAGGAGCTGTGTTTTAAAAAATCTCTTCGAGTAAGTCCCATGGTTTATCCTTTCGCTACAGTTGCAATAGCAGATTTGATACGGTTATACGTCCCACAGCGGCAAATGTTTCCACGCATGGCATCAACGATTTCCGTTTCGTTTGGATGAGGGTTTTTCTTCAAAAGGGCTGCAGCATTCATGATTTGCCCTGGTTGGCAGTAACCGCATTGTGCCACATCGTGAGCCACCCATGCTTTTTGAAGGGCTTTAACCTCTTTATCGCTGGTGTTTTCAATCGTGGTAATCTGTTTACCATTGGCTTCACTAATAGGCGTTGAGCAACTCCTGATCGCCTCATTTCCCAATAGAACAGTACATGCGCCACATTGCGCCACACCACAGCCAAATTTTGTTCCTGTAAGATTGAGATGCTCACGTAAAACCCACAATATAGGGGTATCATCCGCGACATCTACTGAATAGGCTTTGCCATTCACTGTAAATTGAATCATTATTGTTCCTTGCGTCAAATTCATGTGTTAGTGCTCCACATTCTAAAAGAAATTATAGGATTTTGTCACACTTTTGTAATAGAACAAAACTCCATAATAATTGCCTATTTATGCAAATATATATCTGCCTTCGTTTTACATGTAAAAAACGCGCATCAATGTTTGAGCAAGCCATGTCCACCAGCCAACAGGTGCCGATGTACCTAAAAAGCCCCACAAACTTAATAGCAAGAACATCGCAATCAAAGAAATTTCAAAGAACGTGAGCGTTATGGCAATCCCCATCATCATAAAAAGAATAATGATAAGTACCCCGAAAAGACGTGTTTTTAGAACAATGCCTATCACAAAAATACCGAATAATCCGAAGACACCCATTGCCAACAACAGTAACGATAGCATGTGTACATTCACGCCTGTGGGATTTTCAAGAAAAGGACGCAGATAGACGCTTTATTATGGCATCATGCTTGTTTTCTTTGTCTTTTACCTCATATTCACTGCTTATTACAGCACTCATACTCTTTATCTGGATGAGTGCGTTTAGACCTACGCAAAGTATACACGCCCAAAGCTTGGGGACACTGCCAAACCTCAATCGTTCATTTGTCCAATTTTGTTTTGCCATAGGCGCAGGCAGGAATCTGTGTTTTGGCAATGACAATACGCACTTGCTAGGTCCACTCACGCATCTGGTGCGCTTGCTTGATGCGCCTCAAAGCATCAAATTTATGGCGCCTTTGATTATGAAAGAGATTTTGTACACGGTGATGAACGACAAAGGCGGTGAGTTTTTACGGAAGTATTTGATGGATGGCAGTATCACGCAACAAGTGGTCAAAGTGATTTCAAAAATAAAAAATGATTTTGCTAAAACTATCAACATGAAAGAGCTCGCCAAAACGTTTGGTATGAGCGAATCATCCCTCTACCACAATTTCAAAAAAATCACCCTTATGAGCCCTTTGCAGTTTCAAAAAACACTCAGGCTTGAAGAGGCCAGACGCATGCTGCTTTCGCAAAACAAAGAAGCGACACAGATTGCATTTGCCGTTGGGTATGAGCGTCCGTCTCAATTTAGCAGAGAGTACCGCCCGCATGTTTGGATTACCGCCAAAAATGTACGCCAAAACGATTCAAGAAGAGCCTGAAGGTGTCACATAAAAGGCGTATAGCGTTTTACATGTAAAGATCAAGCGCCTTTGCGTTTGAAAAATAGCAGGGTAATCATTCCCGCGCAAAAGCTAACGATACAGAAGATAAACAGCGAAAATTTTGAAAACCAAGATGTGTCCACAAGCTCACTCATCCCCTCGTTGGTTTGCGCTTTTTCAACCATGCTACGTAATGTCTCTGCATTTTCATTCATTCGCGGAAGAAGTTCTTCAAAGGTCGTGGTCAAAATGGCTTTTTTTGCCTGTGAATTGCGTGCGATCTGCTCAAATCCTTGGGCGTAAAGTGCAAATGCCTCTTTAAAGATTTTGATGCGTTTGATACTCTCTTTATTGTCCACAACCACTTCAATTTTATTGGCATGCTTTTCGATCTCATCTTTAAGCTCTTTGATGCGAATGAGAAAAAAGTCGTTGTTGTTGAGCGTAAAAGAGGCGGCTGAAATTTTATATTTTAACAGCGCATCTAATAAGTACGCTGCGCTGTTGCCGCTCATTGGGTCATTATCCATAAACGATTGAAAAAGAATTTTGTTGGGGTGCTCTTCTAAAAGGGTGTTGTATTTTGCAAACACGCCACCTTCAATGCCCGCGTTCTCTTTCTCCAGTGCAACGATCCTTTTAAACGATTGCTCGTACGTTTTAAGATCGCTACTCAGCGCACCAATGCCTTTTTGCATCGCACTGCTCTTTGTAACCAAACCCTCTTGTCCAAGCTTCGTTAACGTCTCAGCCAACTTCGCAGCTTCCGCGTCAAAATCGCGCAGGTATTTGTCATCTTGCACCATCAAATACTCTTTGATGTCAAGTTTGAGTCTCATGATGCTTGGATTAATGGAGTGGATGCGTGCTTCACTTTTATAAAGCGCAGGAGCTGAGTTACCTTGGCTTGGAAGCAAAAATTGAACGATCACCGTGCTGGCTAAAAGAAAGCTCAGTAGGAGAAGTAGTTGTAGGGAAGAGAAACGATTCACGGTGCATTCCTTCGTTACATGTAAAGCTTAAAGCGCTTTACATGTAAACATAAATTAACTTCTTGCCAATAGACTTCTTGCAAAACTCATTTTGCAAGAAGAAAAAAAAAGCACCAAAGGTGCGTGGGCATTGCGCCGAGCGAAACACAGTGTTAACGTAGTCTTTAGAGCTTTGCTTTAAAGACGTGTAAAAAGTTCTTGCAGAACTCTAATGAGTTGTAAGCGCTATTTATCCAAAACGACCCGTAATGTAATCTTCTGTTTTCTTCTCTTTGGGATTGACAAAGAGTGTTTTAGCATCGCTGTATTCGATGAGATTGCCCATGTGAAAAAACGCGGTGTAATCTGCGATACGCGCGGCTTGTTGCATGTTGTGCGTAACGATAACGATGGTGTAGTTTTTCTTAAGATCTAACATCAAGTTTTCAATCTTCTCTGTTGAAATCGGATCAAGTGCGGAGGTTGGCTCATCCATCAAGATGACATCAGGCTCAACCGCAATGGCGCGTGCGATACACAAACGTTGTTGTTGTCCACCTGAGAGTGCCGTGCCTGGGTCTTTGAGTTTATCTTTAACCTCTTCCCAAAGATTGGCACCTTTGAGTGCTCGCTCGACCAACTCGTCACACTCTTTACCTTTTTTCACAATGTCGTGCATCAAAGGAGCATACGCAATGTTTTCATAGATACTTTTTGGGAAAGGATTGGGTTGTTGAAACACCATACCAACGCGTTTTCGAACTGCAACGACGTCGATGTCTTTATCGTATACATCGTGTCCATCAATGCCAACGAAACCCTCTACTCTACAGTTTGGAACAAGATCGTTCATACGGTTGATGCAACGTAAAAAAGTAGACTTTCCGCAACCACTCGGTCCTATGAGTGCTGTGATTTTTTTCGTATAAACATCCATATTGATGCTATTGAGAGCCTGTTTATCGCCGTAAAAAAGATCAAGGTTTTTGACCTCTATTTTGATACTCTCTGCAATCTCAGGAGTCTCATCACGATCGTTAAAGGTTGTGTGAATAAAACCATTTTCCATTGTCATTACCACTTTCTTTCAAATTTTTTTCTAAGGTACACGGCGCCGGCATTCATGGAAAGAAGTACCGCTAAAAGAACGATAATACCTGCAGCAGTACGCTCCAAGTAGGCTTTTTCAGGCATACCTGCCCATGTAAAGATTTGTGCAGGAAGCACAGTTGCAGCGTCGGTGAAACTCGTCGCGGCATCGGGAACAAATGCGATCATACCAACAATAATCCAAGGTGCCGTCTCTCCCACAGCATGCGCAATGGAGATGATGGAGCCTGTCATAATGCCTGGCATCGCCAAAGGTAAAACATGATCACGCACGATCTGCCATTTGGTCAGACCCAGACCAAAACCCGCTTGGCGAATGCTTGCAGGAACCGATTTGAGAGATGCTTTAGAGCTTACAATGATGACCGGCAGACACATGAGTGCCAAGGTCATACCGCCTACCAACGGTGAACTCCTTGGAACCCCAAAGAAGTTGATAAAAATCGCCAACCCTAAAAGACCAAACAAAATGGAAGGAATGGCGGCAAGGTTGTTGATATTCACCTCAATGATCTGCGTCCAACGATTATCAGGAGCAAACTCTTCGAGATAAATGGCTGTCATAACACCGATCGGAAATGCGATCAGCATCGTAACGATAATGGTCATCACCGTTCCAATGATGGAAGAGTAGATACCCGAATTTTCAGGAATTTTTGAATCGCCGGTGGTGAGAAAAATGGTGTTAAACTTCAGTTCAACCAGCCCTTTTTCTTTGAGTTCATCCACATAAGCACGTTCATTTGGCTTGGTTCGTGACTCTTTGCCTTTGACATATTGGTCAACCTCAGAGTTGGCGAGTACCCAGTGTTCTTGTGTCGTATTCATCCATGTTGGATTTTGTTTGACTTGATTGGGAATGTCTCTTAGCCATGCGCGACTGATAATTTTAAGGTTTTTACCTTTAACCGCAACATAAGGATTTTCCAAAACCTCTTCATTGATGGTGACTTCCATTTTGACATAGGTTTGAAAAAAAGCGGGATAGCCGGATCTGCCTAAATCTACCAAAAAGAAGATCAAAAAAGAGACAGAGAAGACAATCGCCATAATCGTAGCCCCTTTAAAAAGAGCCGCTTTTTGGTTACGTCTTTTGATCTGTGGTATGTAAAAATAGTTGTCGTTTTGCTCTTTCATATCTGCCCTTTAAAGCGTTGAAACTTTGTATTTTCGATGAAATTTACGAATGGTACTGACCGAGATAATGTTAATCACCAACGTCACCACAAAAAGCACCAAACCCAGCGCAAAGGCTGAGAGGGTGAGTGGGTTGTTAAACTCTTGATCACCCGTGAGTGATTCAACGATTTTAACCGTGACGGTGGTCATATCTTCCAGCGGATTCCACGTTAAGTTTGGTCTTAAACCTGCTGCCATAACAACGATCATCGTCTCTCCAAGGGCTCGTGAGACGCCAAGGAGGATCGAAGCGATGATACCTGGCATCGCAGAAGGTAGGACAACAAAACGAATCGTCTCTGCTTTGTTCATACCCAGCGCATACGCGCCATTGCGCATATTTTGAGGCACAGAGCTGATAACATCATCGGAAAGCGAAGAGATAAATGGAATAATCATAATACCCATGATAATGCCTGAAGAGAGCGCGTTTTGGTACTGTGCTTCGATGCCAAACACCGCAAAGATTTTGACGATAAGAGGGGCTACCGTAAGGGCAGCAAAGAAGCCGTAGACAACGGTTGGGATACCTGCTAAAATCTCTAAAAAAGGCTTCACTTGAGATCTCACGCTTGAGCTGGCATACTCAGACATAAAGATTGCAGACAGCAATCCCATCGGAATAGCTACGACCATCGCAATGGCGGTGATGTAAAAAGTTCCTGCAAAAATAGGCACGGCGCCAAATTTAGCTTCTGCCGCGTTCGCATCTGCTCTACCAGCACCCTCTAAAAAGGCGGTATCGGGCGACCACTCTAAGCCAAAGATGAAGTGAAAGAAACTTTGCATTTGAAAGAAATGAAGCGCTTCAAAGATGATAGAAAGCAAGATGCCAAAAGTTGTCAGCACCGAAACCAATGAAGCGGTGAAGAGCATTCCCTTAATCAAATCTTCTACCAAGTCACGCGCTTTGGTCGTACCTTGGATATTTTTAATCAAGAGTCCAAGGGTGAGTGCTCCCACACCAAGGGCTGCTGCTAAAAGC
>Ga0194138_10000344_pt1 | contig 22217 bp, 24 predicted proteins | sample TARM_MetaG_T2_14_FD_134022 | JGI IMG/M metagenome (GOLD analysis project Ga0194138, IMG submission 134022) | Freshwater microbial communities from Pennsylvania, USA, analyzing microbe dynamics in response to fracking - TARM_MetaG_T2_14 (version 2) | ecosystem: Environmental > Aquatic >...
ATTATCTAAGATCAAAAATACAGTGACCGTTAATTTAACGAAATACTCATAAATGAGGTGATGAAACATGAACCATTCTCTGATTCTCGCTTCAAAATCCCCAAGAAGAAAAGAAGTTCTTCAAGATTTAGGATTCGAAATAACCGTGCTCCATAGTAATACCAAAGAAGTAAGCGATCCCAACAGTCAAACCCTAGAAGAAAAAGTGATCAGCATAGCAAGTAAAAAAGCTAAGGCCGTGGCAAATGTAATTGATGTGATGTCTTCAAATGAAATAATCATTGCTGCGGATACGGTAGTCTGTATAAATGAAGAAATTTTAGGCAAGCCAAAGAATAGAAAAGAAGCATTCGATATGCTTAGGAAATTATCGGGGAATAAACATAGAGTAATTACTGCAACCGTAATTGTTGATAATAATAGAGCCTCTAACTTTGAGGTAGCCAGTAATACCATTGTGAATTTTAAGTCTCTTACGGAAGAAGTAATTCGAGAGTATCTTGATCAAAACGAGTATTTGGATAAAGCTGGTGCATATGGCATCCAAAATAACGGAGATCAGCTAGTAAAAGAGATCCAAGGAGACTACTTTAACGTAATGGGACTATCGGTAAGAACAGTGGTGGAGTACTTTAATAAATACTATAATATAGAAATTTCGACAAAGAAATTGTTTGAAAAACATGAAGCCTTGATCAGAAAATTCAAAAGTGATGGTGACAGCAATGAGTAAATCTTTTCTAAATAGAAAAATAGCAATTATTACAACGGTTCTTTTAATCCTTATGGTAATCTTTATGGGAATTACCTCGGGGGATCGAGAACAAGTCAGCGCGGTTGAACGATGGATTGGAAATATTATAACTCCCATTCAACGTGTAGTTATGACTCCGATTCATGCTGTACAAGACAGGGTGTATGATATTGCTAATTTTGCACAACTGAATCAACAGAATCAGGAGCTGGAACAAAGGCTTATTGAAAAAGAAAAGGAACTTATTGAATCCCGACTTTCAGAGAGTGAGTTGGAAGAACTACGTGGCCTTAGGGAAGCGTTAAATTATGTATCCGCAGAGGCCCATGGCGAACCGATTTCTGCCCGAATTATTTCAAAGTCTAATGCGGACTGGTTTAATGTATTTACGATTAATGCCGGTGAAAATCATGGAATTAATCAAGACAGTGTTGTACTCAGTGAAAGAGGATTAGTTGGTCGGATTATTGAAGCCGGAGATAACTGGGCAAGGGTAATGTCTATTTCTGACAGTAATAGCTCGGTAAGTTTTAAAGTACTGCGGGACGATAATGTGGAGGGAATTGTTCAAGGTAGTGTTTCCGAAGAGTTGGAAGGATACCTCTTTGACCCAAGGATGGAAATAGAGGTGGGAGATCAACTGGTAACCTCCGGACAAGGGATCTTCCCAGAGGGAATATTAATCGGAGAAGTAACGGAAATTGGGAAATCCAGAGAGCAACTATTAGACGCAGTGACGGTTCAACCTGCGGTAGATTTTCAAAAAATCAATCGGGTGTTGGTATTAGGTTTAGAAGAAATGAATTAGCTTTTCTACATCTATTAAAGGAGATACTATGAATAGAATAATAATATTTGTAATGCTCACAATTAATATCATATTACAAACAACAATTTTAAATGTCTTAACCATCAATGGTGCATCATTAAATACCAGTTTATTGCTAATTATTGCGATCAGTGTTTATTTAGAACCTAAGGAAAGCCTGTTATATGCTTTGTATTCAGGACTACTTTTAGATACCGTAACCGGAGTTTTTATCGGGTTAAATACTTTTATTTTTTTGCTGATTGCTTATGGGATATCAATAATTCAAGAAGAAATGGTTAAGGAGAGTTATTTAACGCCTCTACTGCTGGGTATGGCTTCTATTGTGATTTATAATTTTTTTAGTTTGTTTTTTGTGTACTTACTGGGATACACGGTGAGACTCGCTCATTATTTTAGCTTCAATACATTTATTGAAATCGGATATAACAGTGTTTTCATGCTGTTGATATATACCTTAGTTAGCAAGTTTTATAACCGAAGAATTAAAGAAGTAAAATACTAGGATAAGGTGATAATAATGACGATGGATAAAAAAACCACAAGAAGATATATTCTGTTGGCACTTATGATTTTAATCGTTTTTGCTGTGATTATTTTTCGTTTAGCAAGTTTGATGATTGTGGAAGGCGAAACTTATCGAAACCGCGCAGCAAACAGTATATTAAAAACCGTCTCCACTCCGGCTCCTCGAGGAGAAATATACACCCGTGATGGCGACCTTCTGGCAGGGAATAACCCCAGCTTTAACATCCAAATTATGAGAAATGAAACCGTGGATGCGGATATCAATGAACTTGCTTTTGAATTGATGAGCATTCTTCGGAAAAACGAGGATTTAAAAGAGGATGATTTCCCGATAGTTCTTTCAGATGAGGGAGAGATCTATTTTCAATATGATGAAAAGATTGAACAATGGAAAGAGAGTTATGATTTAGAAGAAGCGGATAATGCAAAAGAAGCTTTTGAAATTTTAAAATATCGATACGGAGTAGAAGATCTTGATAATATCGAAGCGCAACAATACTTTATTGATAATGTTTCAGAAATCTCCGTTCCCATATCCATTAGTGCATGGAAATTTAGAGAAGAATTAAACAAAGAACGCTGGATGGGAAGCTATCGGATTGAAGATTACGATATGAGCGCGAAAGAGACTTTTGATTTTCTTCGGGAAGAAGTATTTGAAATTGAGACACAGCGTACAATAGAAGAAGCGCGGGATATAATGATTCTTCGGGATCAAATCCAACGGCAAGGTTCTTATTTTCAATACCAACCGGTAACAATTATAGAAAACATCAGTAAGGAATCGGTAATTGCTATTGAAGAGCGTATTCATCGATTTCCCGGAGTGAATATTGTTATCGAACCTACAAGATATTATCCGAATGATTCATTAGCATCACATATTATTGGCCACGTAGGTCGAATCGCTACACAAAGTGAAATCAATCACTATATCGAAGACTTAGGCTATGCTAATAATGATATCATAGGGAAAGTGGGTATTGAACACGCTTTTGAAGAGGACCTTCAAGGGAAAAGAGGTCTAGAAGAAGTTTTAGTGGACTCTAGAGGACGACGACAAGAAACCCTAGAAACCATAAACCCGATTCCCGGTAAAAATATCTATACCAGTATTGATAAAAACTTACAAGAGAAGACAGAAAATATTTTAGAAGAAGTAATTAATACCATTCAACGAGGAGGGACTTATGAAACCCCTTGGGGTACAGATACCTTTCAAAACAGTCAAGGGCGGATTTATGATAAAGCGAAAAGTGGGTCTGCGGTTGTATTGGATATCAATACCGGGAAAATCTTAGCTATGGCTAATTATCCGGACTTCGACCCAAATCTTTTTACAACCGGGATTAGTAGTGAGGACTGGGCAGAATTACAACCGGAGAATCCGAGAAATAGTTTGTCTCCAGCACCCTTAAGGAATATTGCATTAAGTTCAGCTGTGCAACCGGGATCTGTATATAAGATGGTAGTTGGTCTTGCAGCGTTAGAGTATGGACTTGATCCTTATTATCGCATGCAGGATACCGGTTTTATCGAAGTTGGTATTGGAGGGAATCAAATCTTTGGAAACTGGCTATGGAACCAAAGCAAGGGCTATTTAGGAAGCCAAAATCTAGTGGAAGCAATTGCGGACTCAAACAATATTTATTTTGCATCAGTTCTTAGAAATTGGGATTACTCCAGAGATCGAGCCCTGCCTTTTAGTATGAGTGTAAATCAAATGTTGGAGTTTTCAAAGGAACTTGGATTGAACCAAGCTTCGGGAATTGAAATTAAAGTTCCTAGAGAGGTTTCCGGAAAAATTCCAAGTGAAGAATCCAAAACCAGAGGGATCGAACGGTCTCTTAGGTGGAAATTATATAATGACTTGCGTATGGATCATTTGGATCCTGAAATTGTAGACATTTCCGAAGATCCAAGAGGTGAGATTATCGATGAAATCATTTCCTGGACCGATGAAAATCCCACAAGAGGAGTATTATATAATCGTTTGTTGGAAATCGGAATTAAAAGAGAATATATTGAAAGAATTAACAATGGTGAAGGTTGGGTAGATATTATTAAATATAGTTACTTTAATCAAGCATACTGGACAGAAATGGACGTGTTAAACCTTTCCATCGGTCAAGGGGAGCATCAATATACGCCGATTCAAATGGCAAATTTCATGGCAATTCTTGCGAACGGTGGTACAAGATATGCTGTTTCAGTGATTGATGGAACCGAAGACCCTTTATCCGGAGAATATGTAAAAAAAGAACCGGAGATTATCAATCAATTAGAATTAAGCAATCCCCGACATCTGGATTTAATAAATGAGGGGATGTTTAGAACTACAGAAGAAGGGACAGCCTGGAGATATTTTCAGGATTTTCCCATGAATGTGGCAGGTAAAACAGGTACTGCTCAGTTAACAGGTAAAATTCCGCCTCCCGATGAAGTGGAGTATCTTATCGAACATCTTAGTCGTTTTCGTGTTACTGAAGAACAAGTCTATAATAAAATGGAAGAGTTAAGAGAAGCTAATCCAAATCAGACGCGACTTTCAGAGGAAGGATATGCGATGAGAGAAGCAATCAAGGCATTAAATTCTAATGTCGGGAATAAAGAATTGGATCAATTTAAAGAAGATTATGATAATTACTCCTGGTTTATCGGATTCGCCCCCTATGAAAACCCTGAAATTGCTGTAGCCGTTGTTATTCATCAAGGTGGAACCGGTGGGTACTCAGCACCAATTTTTAGAGAAATCGTGGCAGAATATTTAGGCATGAATGAAGCTCTAGATGAGGAAAATGAAGAAACTGAAGAGTTGAATGATGAAGATGAAGACTCGGAAGATCCTGGAGCTTAATCTTTTTTGAAAGATTAAGCAGGAGATTTCTAATTAATCGAGAATACTATAAGGTAGAAGAAATTCAGTGTGGAGGGTTCGTTATGGTGAATCAAAGCTTAATTGAGTTTAAGGGAACGAAGGATGGTCTAATCATCAAAGTTAAAGAACATCAAGATTTTCAGAATATAAAAAGTGCTTTGATAGCCCAATTTGAGAAAGCAGGGAGCTTTTTCAACGGAGCTAAACTTTTGGATATTGAATGTCCATACATTAATGAAGAGGAACGATTAGAACTAAAATCCATTGTTATGGAAAAATATGATTTAAGCTTTAGAGAAGAGATTGAGGATCCTAAAGACCAAATATTTGAAGGACTTGACGAAGGGATGACCAAGTTTCATAGTGGAACCCTACGCTCCGGACAAGTATTATTTTATGAAGGAAATTTAGTGATTTTTGGGGATGTAAATCCGGGAGCAGTGGTAAAAGCCTATGGAAATATCATCGTTTTGGGAAGTTTAAGAGGAATTGCACACGCCGGAGCTAACGGAAATATAAAAGCTGTTGTTTCCGCCCATGTGTTGAATCCAACCCAACTAAGAATTGCGGATATAATTGCCCGTTCTCCGGATGAAAAGATACCGGATTCAGTAAATCCTGAAGTAGCAAAAGTAAAGAATGAATCAGTATATGTAGAATCCAACTATAATAAAGGCAAGAAGAAGGGGGAAAGATAATGGGAAAAGTAATCGTAATCACGTCGGGTAAGGGTGGCGTAGGAAAAACCACAGCTACGGCGAATATTGGTACAGCCTTAGCTAAATTAGGGAAAAAAGTTGTAGTAGTGGATGCAGATATTGGACTTCGCAACTTAGATGTGGTACTTGGTTTAGAAAATCGAATCGTATATGATATTGTAGATGTTGTTGAAGGAGTTTGTAAACTACGGCAAGCGCTTATAAAAGATAAGAAACATCCGGGACTGCACTTACTGCCGGCGGCACAAACGAAGGACAAAAATGCCATTGCACTAGAACAAATGAAAACGTTAATTGATGATATGAAAGAGCACTTTGATTATGTAGTAATTGACTGTCCAGCAGGCATTGAACAAGGCTTTAAAAATGCTATTGTAGGAGCGGATGAAGCAATTGTCGTATCCACTCCGGAGGTTTCCGCAGTACGGGATGCGGACAGAATCATCGGTTTATTAGAAGCCTCGGAAATTCGAGATCCAAAACTGATAATTAATCGACTTCGTTATGATATGGTAAAACGAGGAGATATGATGAATACAGAGGATATGATTGATATTTTAGCTATCGAGTTGCTCGGTGTGGTACCGGATGACGAAAATATTGTTATTTCCACTAACAGAGGAGACCCTGTGGTCAACCATGAAGATTCTTTTGCGGGAACTTCTTTTAGAAACATTGCCCGTCGAATTGACGGTGAAGATGTTCCTTTTGAAGAATTTAAGGTTGAAAACGGAATTATGGATAAACTAAAGAGCTTTTTTAAAATCAATTCAAATTAAAGAGAGGGAGGGGGCATAATATGAATCTCAATATATTCAAGTGGTTTAATAAAGAGGACAAAACAAGTAAGAACGTAGCCAAAGAAAGATTACAGCTTGTCTTAATACATGATCGAAATAATTCATCGCCGGAGTTTATAAACAGCTTAAAAAGTGATATTTTAGAAGTGATTTCAAAGTACATTGAAATTGATGAAAGCTGTTTTGATGTAAAACTGGTACAGACCGATGATGATTCAAATTCTCGTGGGAAACCTGCCTTAGTTGCCAACATTCCCATTAAGAAAATGAAAGATCGGAAAAAAGAGGACAAATCCTAACATAAGATTCCTTTAATAACAGAACTTTTAATTGAATTCTCGATTAGAAGTTCTTTTTTGTTCTCTTTATAACTCTATACATAGGGAGACATTTCTTCAAATATTGAAAAGGAAGCAATATTGATTTATATGTGTAAATATGGTAAACTGAAGAGTCAAAAAACCTGTCCAAATAACAAATTGTTAAAGGTCGTATTGAAAATTACTTTTAGGAGTGAAATGATGAAAGAAGAAATGATGAAAGTGCAAATAGATGATCTGCTTATGAACGTAGAAAAGCCAGCGAGGTATTTAGGAAATGAAATGAACGCTGCCCATAAAGAGATAACCAGAGATATGGTGCGTTTTGCTTTCGCTTTCCCGGATACTTACGAAATCGGTATGAGCCATTTAGGGATGCAAATTCTATACCACCTATTAAACGAACAAGAGGATATTTTTTGTGAACGGGTATTTTCACCAAACGAAGATATGGAGAATTTACTTAGAAAAAATAATCGGTCTTTGTTTGCATTAGAGACAAAATCCCCATTAAAGGCTTTTGATTTTATTGGGTTTACCTTACAGTACGAACTCAGTTACACCAATATATTAAATATCTTAGAAATGGGTAATATTCCACTTTTCCAGAAAGACCGGAAAGAAGAGGATCCTCTTGTAATTTTAGGAGGTCCCTGCAGCTATAATCCTGAACCTATCGCAGACTTCGCTGATATTATTGTGTTAGGTGAAGGGGAAGAAATTACCCTTGAAATTGTAAACCTATATAAAGAAATGAAAAAAAATCAAAAATACCAAAAGTCCGAATTTTTACAAGAAGTATCAAAAATTGAAGGGGTGTATGTTCCAAGTCATTTTACTGTAGAGTATCATATGGATGGGACCGTTAAAGCGGTTAGATCAATAGAAGAGAACGGTGGAACTAAAAATTTAAAGAAGAGAATAATTGAAGATCTGGATGAAGCCTATTTCCCGGATAAAATTCTGGTACCTTATATTGATACCGTCCACAACCGTGTAGTATTAGAAATTTTTCGTGGTTGTATTCGAGGTTGTCGTTTTTGCCAGGCAGGAATGATTTACCGACCGGTTCGAGAGCGCAGTTTGGACAAATTACAAAAAATGGCCCATGACTTATTACAAAACACGGGTTACGAAGAGATTTCTTTAGCTTCCTTAAGTTCCAGTGACTATACTGAAATAGAAGCGTTAATTAAGCATCTCATTGAAATTAATCAGGAGGATCATATCGGAGTGTCTTTGCCTTCTCTCAGATTGGACAACTTCTCCAAAGAAATGATTGAAGAAATTCAAAAAGTACGCAAAACAGGATTGACCTTTGCTCCGGAAGCCGGCAGCCAAAGACTTCGGGACGTGATTAATAAAAATATTACGGAAGAGGATTTATTAACCTCCGCAAAAGAGGCTTTTGAGATGGGTTATAATAACATTAAGTTATACTTTATGATTGGACTGCCGACCGAAACCGATGATGATATTCTCGGAATTAAGGATCTTGTATACAAGGTACTAAATGAGTATCATAGTGTACCCAAGGAACAAAGGGCCGGTGGGCTAAAGATTACTGTGAGCACGTCTACTTTTGTACCCAAAGCCTTTACCCCTTTCCAATGGGAAGAACAGATAACATTAGAAGAAATTCACCGTCGTCAATCATTATTAAAAGAGACTCTTACCCATCGAAGTATAAACTACAATTATCACGATGGAAAAACCAGTGTTGTAGAAGGGGCTTTTGCCAGAGGGGACCGAAGGCTGTCAAAAGTTCTTCATAGAGCCTATCGGTTAGGATGCAAATTCGATGGCTGGGACGACCGGTTTAACTATCAAAAATGGATGGAAGCATTTGAATTAGAAGGCTTATCTTTAGCTTTCTACAGCCATAGGAATCGAGGTTACGAAGAACTCCTGCCCTGGGAACATTTTGATATCGGTGTTAATAAGTCTTTTTTAATCAATGAAAATGAAAAAGCAAAATCTGAAGAGGTTACTGCTGATTGTCGTTTAAACTGCTCCGGTTGTGGGATTAATAAAAACTTCACTACGAAGCGGGGTGTTTGCTAATGGCCATACTGCGGGGGAAATTTTCAAAAACAGGAGAAATGAAGTATATTTCTCATTTAGATATTGTAAGGCTATTTCACAGAGTCTTGCGAAGGGCTGGAATCAATATGTCCTATAGTCAGGGGTTTAACCCTCACCCTATTATTTCATTTGCCACAGCACTGAGTCTTGGAGTTGAAAGCCAGGGGGAATACTTCGATCTAAAACTCGATGAAGAGATTCCTTTCCGGGAATTTAAAGAAAAAGTTAATGAACACATGCCAAGGGGTATCAAAATAGTAGAAGGAAAATATATTGATTCAAAACAAGATTCGCTAATGTCCATGGTAGAGTATTCGGATTATAAAATTGCTTTGGATTTTTCAGTCGAAGAAATGAATGAGCGACTAGTGAAAGAGTGGATCGCAGGCTTTTTAGAACAGGAAACCATAATGATTACTCGAAAGAAGAAGAAAAAACGACGACAACGTCGTCAAGAGTATAAAGAAGTGGATGTTAAACCCTTGATAAAAAATTTCACAGTGGAAAAGGTTGAAGGGCGATCAGTAGTATTCCATACTTTACTAACTACGGGGTCAAAGGGAAACTTAAAACCCGAAGACCTCATTCAACTTTTCGAAAAATATGTACAAAACCAAAGTGCAAGTAAGGAACTAGAACAGCCTTTAGAAATCATGTCCAAAAGGATTAAGCGAAATGACTTATATCACGAGGTAAATGGGGAGCTAAAAAACCTTATTGATGCAGTTAGGTAAGGAAATATGACATAAGGGGGAGCGTAATGGAAACCATTTTAGTAGATATTGGCTTCGAGGAAGATCGGATTGCAATTCTTGATGAAAAGTATGGTCTCAGTCAGTACTATGTAGAAAAAAAAGATTCCGTAAGAATTTTAAACAATATTTACTTAGGAAAAGTTACTGATATTTTACCCGGCATGCAAGCCGCTTTTGTTGATATCGGTCGCGAAAAAAATGCTTATCTTCATATTCAGGATGCCATAATTCCCGGGGAGAAGAAAAACCAAAAGATCAATAAACTTTTTAAGAAAGGTCAAGGAATTATTGTACAGGTAACGAAAGAAGAGATTGGGGATAAGGGTGCAAAGATTACAAGAAAAATAGCAATTCCCGGGCGAAATGTGGTGCTCCTTCCCTGTGAACAGGGGATTGGGATATCGAGAAATATTCGAAACCCGGAAAATCGAAAAAAATTAAAAAGTGAAGTTGAAAAATACCTCCCCAAGAATTACGGCCTGATCGTAAGAACTGCTGCAAAGGACTACTCCGGAGGGGATTTTGAGTCGGAACTTCAATATTTGATTAAACTATGGGAAGATATTAAACAGGTAGGATCCTACGAACATCCTCCAAAATTAATTTTCGAAGAATGGGGGATCGCCCATAAAGTGCTTCGAGATTATTTTACTAAAAACATTAAAGAACTGTACATTAATTCTAAGGATGAATTTCATAAAAGTTTTTCCTTAATGAAAAAGTTTAATGCTAATCTGGCAACCCGCATGAAACTTTATGAGAATAAATTACCCATGTTTCTGGAATTTAATGTGATTTCTCAATTGGAACAATTATATAAATCAAAGGTTTGGCTAAATAGCGGAGGATATATCGTAATTGATCACACGGAAGCTTTAACAGCTATTGATGTAAATACAGGTAAATACACCGGCAAAAATGAGTTTGAAGAAACCATTTTCCTGATTAATTTAGAAGCTTCTAAAGCAATTGCAAAGCAACTCAAGTTACGAGATATTAGCGGCATCATTATTATCGACTTTATCGATATGAAAAGTCAAAATCATTATAAAGAGCTCTTAGATACGTTCCAGGAGAATCTAAATAAAGATAAAACAAAAACCAAAATTTTAGGCGTAACAAACTTAGGCCTTGTGGAATTGACAAGGAAGCGGGAAAATAAAACCTTGGAGAGGTATTTATACAGCAATTGTAAATGTTGTGACGGAACCGGAAGAAGAATGTCTCTTGATTTCTTTTTATTAAAAATTGAAAAGGCTATAGAAAGATATAATGGACACACATCCAAAACCAACTTTAAATTTAAGGTTCACCCGGATTTATTGGAAAAGTTAGAGGATAAGGCAAAACGTATTGAAAAACTCAACAATCATTATAAAGTTAACCTTTTATTTGAAAGTGAACCGAAAGTACCCTATGGAGATTATGAAATTCTTATGAATACTGATTGACTTAAAGTTTAAAATATGATATTATTTATATTTGTAGTAGCCGCACAAATAAGGTTTAAAACAGAGATGTTGCCTGTATTTGGCGAGTTTGAAAAGAGGAGGTGCTTGATATATGTACGCAATTATCGAGACTGGTGGAAAGCAATATAAAGTAGCAGAAGGAGATTCTGTGTTTGTTGAAAAACTTGAGGTCAACGAAGGTGATAAAGTTACGTTGGATCGAGTTCTTGGAATTTCCAAAGACGGAAACTTTAGATTCGGTACTCCGCTTTTAGACGGTGTAACCGTAGAAGCAAAAGTAGAAAAGCAAGGAAAGTCTAAAAAAATTACCGTGTTTAAATATAAGCCCAAAAAAGCTTACAGAAAAAAGCAGGGACATAGACAACCTTATACAAGATTATTAATTGAAAAAATTAACGGGTAGAAATTCTACTTATGGTAAAAGTGAAAATTAAAAAGAAAAATAAACGAATTTACTATTTTGAGATCAAAGGACATGCCAATGCTGGAGATTATGGCGAGGACATTGTTTGTTCAGCAATATCCGTGTTAGGACAAACCTGTATTATTGGACTTATGGAAATTGCTAATATTCATATAACGCACAGGATCGAGCCGGGATACCTTACTTGTGAAATTCCGGAAAATCTTACAGCAGCTAAGGCAAGAGAAGCCGATATTATCGTAAATACCATGTATTTAGGTATGAAAAGCGTCCAACATAGTTATTCTGAATTTATGGAAATCAACGAACTGGAGGTGTAAAAAATGATTAAAATGAACTTACAACTATTTGCAAGTAAAAAAGGTGTAGGAAGTACCAAGAACGGTCGTGACAGTATTTCAAAGCGACTGGGTGTGAAAAAAGGTGATGGGCAGCATGTTCTAGCCGGAAACATTCTGGTTCGACAACGAGGTACAAAGTTCCATCCCGGACATAATGTTAAAAGAGGTGGCGATGACACTCTTTTTGCAACCATCGATGGTTCAGTGAAGTTTGAGCGAATTGGTAAAAATAAAAAGCAAATAAGTATCTATCCAAACTAATACTTAAGAAATGCTATCTAAACCGCCATTGATGGCGGTTTTTTTTTAACACTTAAAAAAGTTGTGTAAGTACGAAAGAAAAGTGGTATATACCATATAAATGAGGGTGATAAAATGTTTATCGATAAGGTTGATATAAAAATTAAAGCAGGAAATGGTGGCGACGGCATCGTGGCTTTTCGACGAGAAAAGTATGAACCATCCGGGGGCCCTGCCGGTGGTGATGGTGGCGTAGGTGGGGATATATACTTTGTAGTGGATGAAGGTATTCGTACATTAGTAGAATTTCGATACAAAAAACATCATCGCGCAGAAAATGGTGCAAATGGTGGAAAGTCTAACCGAAAAGGAAAAAACGGTGAATCCTTATACATTAAAGTTCCGCCAGGCACTACTATTAAGAACAAAAACACCGGTGAGGTGTTAGCAGATTTGGTCGATAAAGAAGATCAGGCATTAATTCAAAAAGGTGGTGGCGGAGGCCGGGGAAACACACGATTTAAAACATCTACCCGTAGAGCACCTAAATTTGCTACTCCGGGAGAACGAACGGAAGAGATCGAGTTGGAATTGGAAATGAAAGTGGTTGCTGATGTGGGATTAATAGGGTTTCCGAACGTTGGCAAATCTACACTTTTATCAGTAGTTACCAGTGCCAAACCTAAAATTGGGAATTATCACTTTACTACGATTCATCCAAACATCGGGATTGTAGAGTACAAAGGAATAGACAGTTTTGTTCTGGCGGACATTCCCGGATTGATTGAAGGAGCCCATGAAGGTGTGGGACTCGGGCATGAATTCTTAAAACATACATCTCGAACCAAGCTGTTGATTCATGTGCTTGATATTTCCGGATCGGAACGTCGAGACCCCATGGAGGACTTTGAAAAAATCAACAATGAGTTGGTTAAATACGATGCTTCTCTAATGAATAAATGTCGGATTGTAGTGGGCAATAAAGTGGATCTGGTACAGGAACCCGAAAAAAGTAACAAGGTGCGAAAAATCGTTGAAGGAAAAGGAATGAAATATTTAGAAATATCTGCTATTGCCCATAAGGGCATTGAATCTTTGCTGGATGTTGTAATGCAAGAACTTCAAGAAATCGAGACAGAGGAACCGGTCGTCAAACCACAGGATGAGATTAAGGTATACCAACATGAGATTAATAAGGACGAGGCGATTAAAGTATATCGGGAAAATGATGTTTATTTTATTGAAGGGAAAAAAATAGAACGACTCATTGATTCCGTTAATTTTGAAGATACAGAGTCCTTAAACTTTTTCCAAAAGTATTTAAAAGATAAAGGCGTAATTCAACAACTTCGGGATTTAGGAATAAATGAAGGAGATACGGTTAAGATATACGATATAGAATTTGATTTCACCGAGTAAGGGAGGATTAACATGTTAAAGGGAAAACAACGAAGTTATTTAAAAAAATTAGCCCATGATACGGACCCGATTTTTCAAATAGGGAAAGCCGGGGTTAACGACAATTTCATAGAGCAATTAAAAGATGCATTAGAAGCAAGAGAATTGGTCAAAATTACCGTATTGGATAATTCTGATTTAGATACGAAGGAAGCAGCTTCCATCGTTGCGGAGAAGTCCGGAGCAGAATTTGTCCAAGCCATAGGAAAGAAATTTGTCATTTATAAAGAATCGGAAGAAAATAAAAAAATAAAGCTCCCCAAAGCCTAGATTGGTAAATTTGCTACAAGAGGGTGAAAAAATGGATAAAGTCGGTATAATCGGAGGAAGCTTTGATCCTATACATTTTGGTCATTTACGAATAGCTCAAATAGCTTTGGAGGAACAGAACTTTAAAGAGATTCTCTTTATTCCGTCAGGCAATCCTCCCCATAAAAAAACAAAGAATCTGTCCCCGGCCATGGACCGCTATAACATGGTGAAACTCGCAGCAAAAGACAATGACCGTTTCAAGGTGTGTGACTATGAAATACATGAAGCGGGGATTACGTATACCATATTTACAATTAAAGAGCTACAAAAGCAATATCCGAAGGGGACGGGTTTTTCCTTTATTCTCGGAGCGGATGCTTTCATGGATATGGATACTTGGAGGGATTTAGAGGATTTTTTATCCATGGTTGAGTTAGTGATTCTATCTAGAAGTTATTATAAATCCAGCAAGGTCGAAGAAAAAATCAAGAATTATAAGGAGAAATACTCCTGTAACATTAAAACGATTTATGCTAAGACCTTGAATATTTCAGCTACATCCATAAGAAAATTAGTGAAAAGTGGGAAAAGTATACGATATTTAGTTCCTCATGATGTAGATGACTATATAAACAAACATGGACTTTATAAGTAGAGTGAGGTTGTGAAAATGAAGAAAGAACACCAGCGAATCGAAAAAATAAAAGAGTGCTTGAGAGAACGTCAACCGGAAGGAAGATATCAACACACCCTTGGAGTAGTGAAAGCGGCTTGTAATCTAGCAAAACATAATGGTGTATCGGAAGAAAAAGCAAAAGTTGCAGCCCTACTCCACGATTATGCAAAGGATTTGACGGAACAGGAACTTAAAAATTATATCAAAACCCATAACATAAAAGTGGATCAAAGTCTCTTAGAAACCTATCAATTACTACACGGTGTTGTGGGTGCCCATATGGCAAAAATGGAGTTTGAAATTGAAGATGAAGACGTCTTACAAGCCATTACCTATCATACAACGGGCAGAGCATACATGAAACCTTTAGAGAAAATTATATATTTATCTGATTTTATTGAAGAAAATCGAGACTATCCAGGGGTGAATGAGCTTCGGGAATTAGCTTATAAAGATTTAGATTATGGACTTTTGCAGGGATTCAATAATACCATACACTTTCTTTTAAAAACCGATAAGGTATTACACTGTAATACAGTTGAAGCAAGAAATCAAATACTACGAGAATTATCTTTAAAGGAACTAGTATAAAGCAAGAAAATGCTTGAGAAAGCAAAAGTTTACTTTATATTACCAAGCACTGTAAAAACAGACAGATCATTATGTAGTGAACAATTTCGATATGTAGTGAACAATTTCGATAACAAAATAAGGAGGGAAAATATGATTGAAAGTCCAAAAGCGCTAGTGGAAAAAATTGTACAAGTGATTGATGATAAGATTGGGAAGGAAACTGTTGTAATCGATCTAAAAGAGGTATCCACGATTGCAGATTACTTTATTCTTACCAGCGGAGAGTCTATGAGGCAAACTAAGGTCCTTGCAGAGGACGTAGTAGATGCTTTAGAAACCGAAGGGATATTTGTTCGCAATAAAGAAGGTCATCAAACAGGGAACTGGATTTTAATAGATTATGGGGATGTCGTAGTGCATATATTTGAAAAAGAAACCCGAGAATTTTATGGTCTTGAAAAAATCTGGCAGGATGCAAAACTGATCCCCGTTACCGAGGGGAAAACGGATTTTCCCCTATAAAAATCAGCAAATTTTTGAGAATAGGAGCGATCGTCCATGAAAAATGTACATCCGGTATTAGTACGAATGATCCCATTAATTGAAGGGATTGGAAAAACTTTTGGTAAGAACTGCGAAGTAGTACTGCATGAAATTAAAGATTCCAACAAATCTATCATTGCTATTTACAACGGTCAGGTAACTGGGCGAAGTGTTGGAAGTCCAATGTTAGATGTGGGTATCCAAGCCATACGAAGAGGCAAAAAGGCAGATAATATTCTGAACTATAAAAATAAAAGCTCCGATGGTAAGGTATTAAAATCCTCTACAATGTTTATACGGGATGAAAATGATGAAATCATTGGATGTCTCTGTATTAATATCAACGTGTCGGAGTTCATTGTGGCCCAAAAAGCCCTTGAAGAACTGGTGAAAACCGATATTGAAGGAGAAACAAAGCTTGGAGACTTTGAAAACAATAACGTTAATGATATTTTGGTAAATATTGTTTCGGATACCCTAGAGGCCTTTGGTCGACCGGTAGCTTACATGAATAAAGACGAGAAAGTTAAAATTGTGAAAAAACTCGATGATCAGGGTGCTTTTCTCATTAAGGGAGCCATCGATTACGTAGCAAAAATATTATGTGTTTCAAGATATACGATTTACAATTACTTAGATGAAATTCGAATAAATGGATAATTGAAAGGAGAAGGATTATGAAAAAATTAATCAATACCACAAAAGCCCCCGCAGCCATTGGAGCCTATTCACAGGGAGTAGAAATGAATGGGATGCTATTTGTATCCGGACAAATTCCTTTTGTACCCGAAACCATGGAACTGGTGTCTGAAGATGTGCAGGAACAAACTAAGCAGTCGCTGAATAATCTTGTGGCTATATTGGAAGAAGCAGGCTATGGACTCAGTGACGTAGTAAAAACTACAGTATTTATCAAGGATATGAATGAATTTGGATTAATCAACGAAGTATATGGAGAGTTTTTCGGTGAGAATAAACCAGCAAGAGCTTGTGTAGAGGTAGCCAGACTACCGAAGGATGTTAAGGTAGAAATTGACGCAATCGCAGTAAAATAGAAAAAGGCTCTTAAGATGGTTGCAAAACCATCTTTTTTTAAAACAAAGGAGGGCTTTTTTTAAAACAAAGGAGGGTGTAAGTTGAGCGAATTAAGTATGTTCGATGTATTAGGGCCGAATATGATAGGACCTTCCAGTTCTCATACCGCAGGGGCATGTCGGATCGGTAAGGTTGGAAATAAGATGTCTAAAGGGGATATTTCCTATGTGCGATTTTTTCTTCATGGTTCTTTCGGCCAAACCTATAGAGGACATGGAACGGACCGTGCATTAGTGGGAGGAATTTTAGGTTTTGATCCTGACGATGAGCGAATTGTAGACTCTTTTAACATAGCACAAAATGTAGGCATCAAATATGAGTTCATCAAAGAGGATTTAGGGGATGTGCATAGCAACACGGTGAAAATTGCAATTGAGAAAAGTAACGGGGAAAGCGTAGAAGTAATTGGCTCCTCAATAGGCGGTGGCAATATCATCATTACAAGAATCAATGGTTTGGATTTAGAATTCACAGGCGAATATTTCACGTTAGTTGTCCCGCATATTGACCGTCCCGGAATTGTAACGAAAGTGACTGCAGCCTTAGCAAAACATGAAATCAATATTGCTTTCATGAAAGTTTACCGCTATAATCGGGGAAAAGAAGCTTTCATGATTATCGAATCCGATAATGTTGTAGATCAGGATACCATGGATGAAATTAAAACCATAGACGGTGTTATGAATACGTATAGTATTAATCTAAAATAGAAGAAAGGAGGAAAGAGTTTTGAATTTTAACAGTGGAAAAGAAATAGTTGATTTATGTAACCATAAGGGCAAGAAAATATATGAGCTGATGATCGAGCGGGAAATCGAATTACAAGATATTACGGAAGCTGAAATCCGAGAGAATATGGCAATAAGCTTAAATATAATGAAAAAAGCCGTTGAAGATAGTATTACAAAAGACATTATATCGATCAGTGGGCTTATCGGTGGTGATGCAAAAAAAATTTATGAAAATGAAAGCATCAAGGGAGGATCGATTTGTGGTTCCATGATGAAAAAAGCCATTGCATATTCCATGGGTGTGCTTGAAGTAAACGCTTCTATGGGTAAAATCGTTGCAGCACCTACAGCGGGCTCAAGTGGTATAATTCCGGGAGCAATAATTGCACTTCAAGAGGAGCACGATCTACCGGATACCGATATAATTAATGCGTTAATCACTTCTAGTGCAATCGGTTTGATTGTAAGTAAAAATGCAACTGTAGCCGGAGCTGAAGGGGGATGTCAAGCAGAGACCGGAACCGCTGCAGCTATGGCTGCCGGTGCTATCGTTGAGATGATGGGCGGTACGGTAGAGCAGTCATTTCATGCAGCAGCTACCAGTTTAAAGAATATTTTAGGACTCGTTTGTGACCCGATTGCCGGCCTGGTAGAAGCCCCCTGTGAAAAGCGTAATGCTATTGGAGCTTCCAATGCGCTAATCTCTGCAGAGATGGCTCTATGTGGTGTAGAGAGTATTATTCCCTTTGATGAGGTGGTAGATGCCATGTATAAAATCGGAAGGTCCTTACCTTTCGAACTAAAAGAAACTGCTTTAGGAGGATTAGCAGATACGGAAACCGGACGCAGAATAAAAAAAGAAATTCATAGTAATTAAGGAAATAATCACTTAAGGGAGACAATAAACTATTTATGTTGTCTCCTAATTTTTTTAGTTGTCATTGTTTTTTGATCGCTGAGGCCAGCTTAGAGAATTATCTATAATTTTATATGGGAAAAGACTTTTCTATGAAGAGTAAACCATATATAATGATAAATAGATAACAGCATAATCTTAGCGGAATCGTAACCACACTAATCCTGTTAAAAAGATTAATGATCTTGGAAAGGGGTAGGAAAATGACTTTTTCAAAGGAACAAAAAATTATTGTCATTTTACTGGTATTAACGATTTTAGGTAGTATATCCATTGTAAGTTACGTAAAGGAGCAAAACCAACTTAATTCACGACATGTTTTAATCGATGAAAGTACAGAGTCTTCCTCAAATCCTCCGATGACGGAAAGTACTGATTTCCCCGAAACATCGATGAAGGAAAACATACCCGTGAAAATTGCAATACATATTGAGGGTGCGGTTCAAAGTCCAGGTCTTTACTATTTAGATGAAGAGAGTCGATATGATGATGCAGTAAAAAAGGCCGGGGGATTTTTACAAGGTGCCGATCGGAGCAAAGTTAATTTAGCGAGAAGGATCTACGATGAAGCATTCATATATATACCCATGGAAGGGGAAGATTGGGAACCGTCAACAGAACAAAACGTCGTAAGTAGCGGTGTAAGCCAGGGTAACGATTCCTCAGTAGTTCTTATTAACATTAATACTGCAGATCAGCAAGAGTTAATGCGTTTATCAGGTATCGGAGAAGTCTATGCTCAAAGAATTATTGACTATCGAACAACCAACGGAGCATTTCAATCCATCGAAGATATCATGAAGGTCTCGGGGATCGGAAATGTTACGTTTGAAAACATTAAAACACAAATAACAAAGTAATCATAAGAGGTGATAACATGAATAAAAATCAATTGTTAAGAGAAATTCCATCAATCGATCGATTATTACAGCATAAAAAGACGCAGTCTCTTATTGAGAAATCGTCCCTCGAGCTTGTGACTTATCTATTACGTTCAATTATCGATGAGTACCGAAGTCTTGTATTGAATAAATCAAAGGCAAGTCAGCTGAATTTAACGGTTAAGCCCTTAACGGAACAGGGTGTTATAAGTAGTCTCGAAAATAAAATACGACAATTCACTGAAATGAATTTAAAGCAGGTTATTAACGGCACCGGGACCGTACTTCATACCAATTTAGGAAGAGCTTTATTTCCAGAAGAAATGAAAGAAGATTTTTTTAGAATTCTATCGAACTATTCGAATCTTGAGCTGGATCTATCTACCGGTAAAAGAGGCAGTCGATACAGTCATCTTGTTGAAAAAATCAAATTTTTAACAGGAGCGGAAGATGCATTAGTAGTGAACAATAATGCTGCAGCCGTACTGTTGGCCCTAAGCAGCATTGCTAAAGGCAAGGAAGTCATTGTATCCCGGGGTGAATTAGTGGAAATTGGTGGAGCCTTTAGGATTCCTGATGTGATGGAGCAAAGTGGAGCAGTGTTAGTGGATGTGGGGACAACCAATAAAACCCATTTACGGGATTATGAAAACAATATCCGTGAAGAAACCGGTGCTTTATTAAAAGTACACACGAGTAATTATAAAATCCTCGGATTTACAAAGGATGTGTCCTTAGAAGAGCTTGTGACTCTTAGTAAAGAAAAGGACCTACCGGTGATTGAAGATTTAGGTAGTGGCGTGCTGATTGATCTGGAAAACTATGGGCTAGCCCATGAACCCACAGTACAGGAAAGTGTAAAAGCAGGAGCCGATATCATTACCTTTAGTGGGGATAAACTGCTCGGAGGTCCCCAAGCAGGAATCATCATCGGAAAGAAACATTGGATTGATAAGATGAAAAAAAATCCGCTGACTAGAGCATTTCGAATTGACAAAATGACGGTCTCATCCTTGGAGATGACCCTGTCCTATTATATGCAGGAAGAAAAAATTGCCGAAATAATTCCAAGTTTATCGATGTTAACGGAAAGTTATGATGTATTGGAAAAAAAAGCAAAATGTTTGAAGGGCGTTATTGAAAAAGAGTGTGAAAATTTTCTGGTTATCACTACAAGAGAAGATTATTCTCAAGTAGGGGGCGGCTCTCTTCCTTTAGAAAAGTTAAAAACCGAAGTCGTGGTTATTAATTTTCAGAACATAGGAATTTCCACGGTGGAAACTCATTTAAGAGAGGCATCTATTCCTATCATACCAAGGGTTCATCAGGATGCTTTGATTTTAGATCCTCGAACGATTAAAGAAAGAGACTATGAATACATTGCTAAGACATTGAAAGATATACTCAAAGATTAGTAGTTACCGAAGGAGAGGATTATTTTGGAAAATATCATCATTGGAACTGCCGGACATATAGATCATGGTAAAACCACGCTAATAAAAGCCTTAACCAATCGGGATACCGATCGCCTTAAGGAAGAGAAAAAAAGAGGTATTTCTATTGAACTAGGCTTTAGTTATTTTGATTTACCAAGCCAACAACGAGCGGGAATTATTGATGTTCCCGGGCATGAGAAGTTTGTTAAGCATATGCTTGCAGGTGTTGGGGGAATAGATATTGTCATGTTTGTAGTAGCTGCGGATGAAGGGGTCATGCCCCAGACTGTTGAGCATTTAGATATTCTTTCACTCCTTGATGTGGAAGTGGGAGTTATTGTTATTACTAAGAAGTCCATGGTGGATGAAGAGTTCTTAGAATTGGTAAAAGATGATGTTAAGGAAGCTGTAAAGGGTACCTTTTTAGAAGATGCTAAAATTATACCGGTGGACTCTATCAGCAAAGAGGGGATCCCCCAGTTGATCGAAGAAATCGATCATTTGTCAATGGGAATTGAAAAAAACAAAGATCAACGAGCAGTACGATTACCAATCGATAGAGTATTTTCAATAAAGGGATTTGGTACGGTAATTACCGGTACCTTGCTTGAAGGCCATGTGAAGCCGGAGGATACCCTGGAGCTTCTTCCACAGCATCTGGAAGTACGGGTTCGTACGGTACAGACCTATGGAGAAGATGCGAAAGAAGCATTTTCAGGCCAACGGGTAGCGTTAAACATCTCAAATATAAAAAAAGAAGAAATTGACAGAGGAAATGTATTGGTTGAGAAAGGTTCAATGGATACAACAATGATGATTGATGGAAAGCTTACTGTTTTAAAAAACTATCAACGGTTAATTGAGAACCGAACCAGAGTTAAAGTTTATAGTGATTCAAATGAAGTTGTGGGTAGGATTGTGTTGCTGGATAAGGAAGAAGCTAAAGCAGAAGATCAGGTATATGTACAACTTCGTCTTGAAGAAGAAATTGCAATCAAGAAAAAGGATAAAATTGTAGTGCGATTATACTCTCCGATGGAAACCATCGGAGGATTATCAGTCATAGACCCATACCCGGATAAACATAAGCGCTTTGATCAGGAGGTGCTTGATGAGTTACAACTGAAAGAAACCGGTGATTTTATTTATGTTCTGGAAAAAATGATTGAAAAACATAGTTCTGAGATCCCAAGCGTCCATTTTCTGACGGTCAAACTCTCGGAAGATAAGAAAACAATACAAAATAGCGTCGAAAAACTAGACAAACACGGGAAAGTCTTTGCTATTGGGAAAAACGGCTATATTCATCGTAGTTTTTATGAGAACCTTAAACTTTTTACACTGGAAAAGCTTGAACAATTTCATAAAGAACATCCTTTACAAGTGGGAATGTTAAAAGAAGAGCTGAAAAATAAGTTAGAGAGAAACTTCCGTACCCTAGTATCTGATGACCTTTATAAACTCTTTGAAAAAGAAGGCCTGATTACAATTAAGGAGCAGTACCTTTCAAT
>Ga0194138_10000347_pt1 | contig 22109 bp, 28 predicted proteins | sample TARM_MetaG_T2_14_FD_134022 | JGI IMG/M metagenome (GOLD analysis project Ga0194138, IMG submission 134022) | Freshwater microbial communities from Pennsylvania, USA, analyzing microbe dynamics in response to fracking - TARM_MetaG_T2_14 (version 2) | ecosystem: Environmental > Aquatic >...
CCTTGCAGCTCTTGGAGTAGTATTTGCCCCATCCCCGCTTTACATCGGCGGTGCGCACCACCTTGTGGCTTCGCCATTCCGGCAGTTGCGCTTGCACCATCTGCTTTTCTGATAACGGCTCGTGCACTTCCACGGCTTGTGTCATGAAATAACCTCTTGATTGATTAGGGTGCCGGTTACGATTCCGGCGTCACTGTCGTGTGACCGAAGGTTCCGTTTTAACGTCCGCGCCTGGACGGCGATGAGGTAAAAGCAGCCTTTTAGGCGGGGTCGATGCCTCTCGGCATTGGCGCTACCTGCCAGTAGCGCATTGTCTCCCGGTATCGGAGGGGCGCTGCCTCCCGGCAGTGCCTTACCAGTATACGAATCAGCGACATAAGTCGCCAATAGCGGCCCTCTATGCAAACTGGGCCAGCAATAGCGCTACGGCAATGACGCCCAGCACCAACAGAAAGACATATTTAAAGTCCATGGTCGACCTTTTTGAAAACGCGGCTTTCCCAGTCCGGCACGAAGTCTGCCAGGCGGTTGTGTTCGGCCAGCCGATGGATTTCCTCGCCCTTGGCGCCTTTTTGGTGCGCCTGGCGCAAAAAGACGGCAAACGATTCCGGGCTTTCGCCGATAGCGGCCACTGTCCAGAGCCCTTTCACGAACGGGCTCATGACGTCCACGTCGCCGCCGGGCTTGTAAATCATCCGGCCATTCTCGTGCAGGTAGTATTCCCCTTGCGGCGCCATCACTCCCCCTCGCTATCAATCAGTCGGTGAATGGCATCCAGCACATCGGACACATTCTCGGCGCTGGTGCGCCCATGATCCTGCTCGCCCGGGCTCAGATACTGATACACCCGGTAGCCATCGAACAGCCAGTCCGGGTAATACCGATGACCTGCGACGGACACCGCCAATGACAGAAGGCGCGAGTCAAACACGCCGTTGCTGTCTGATTTGGCGGTTATTTTGTCCGCTCGCCTGACAATGGCCTTTGCGCTCACGCTGCTATTAAAGTAACCCACCAGCTCCGGCGCCGGCACCATCATTTCCGGCGGAATGTGGCCGTCTGACGACAGGTTCATTCGCCCTGGCCTGGCGTCTTCGCAGATCTTATTAGCCTCTTGCGCGGTGTACCGCCCGGCGTCTTTGGCGGCGTGCGTGTACCCGCATCGGTTTGGCCGCAAGTATGCGTTATGTTCGTTGGACCAGATCAGCCAGTAGCCGTCCGGTATCAGTTTTGTGCGGGGCGTTGTGGTCATAGCTTCCTCTCGTTTTATCTTTAGTCACACTATAGCGCCTTTTTATTATTAGTTGCAACAGTTTCTGCCGTCCATCCTTGCGCCACAAAGTGCTGGGGGTTGATGGCGTTGTAGTTTTCGGTTTTGGCCCTGGCCGCCATGTCTTCCAAATACGTAATTTGAACCGGGCCATCGGTTTCAAAGTCGGTGTGCTCCACGTAATCATCCCCGGCTGGTGGGCTTGCCAGTACCCAGGTGTGCACCCGCCAGACAAACTCTCGGGCCTGAAAGTTGGCCAGCGCCTTGGCGTGCAGATCCTGCCGGCCGCCCAGTGGTACCCAGCGCTTGGTGTGAATGCCAGGCGGGGCGTACACCGATCCGGCCGGCACCAGAATGGACACCTCTGCGTATTCCTCACCATCGATGGACCACCGGGTGTCGTGCGCCATGCGCACACCCAAAATGGCTTCGCTCAGGCTGCGGCGCTTGGCGCGGTAGTTCTTCCGGACCTTCTTACTCTTGGGCATGCTGAGTCCCGCCCTTCCCGCTCATCATGGCGAGGCGTGCAATCTTGCCGGCCTGCTCGCACTGCTCAATCTCAAACCAGCCGAAGTGGCATTCTTCGATGGGTATGTTCATTTTGCGCGCCAACCACGCGTAGGCTTCCTTTCGCCGCCAGCCACACAAACGCTGAAGCTCAAGGAAGTCCGCTTTGTGGTGCTTTCTGGCGCCCCTGAGATCCTTGTCGGCCAGCGGCCCCAGAGGTATGTCCGTGTTCGGGTGCAGGCCTACGTAGGCCTCGCAGTTGTCGCACAGGTACATGTAGGGCCAGTCGCCATACTCGCGGCCATAAATATCGGCATTACTCACCAACGACACCGGGGTATTGGGCCCGCAGTAGCGGCAGGTTCCCGGTGCCGGCAATGGATTCTTCACCCGGCGCAGTGCCTTTCGGCTGACAAAAGGCAGCGGATGGGGTGGCACGATCTTTTCCGGGGAATAGGCGCGTTTATCCAGCATGGTCAACGCTCCTCTCTTCGCTCAGCTCGCACAACAACGCGGCCAGCTCTTCACGATGCCCGGTCACGTCTTTGCCTCGGCTCTGGCGCCACTTGATCTGCAGCTCCACCAGTTGAACCTTGCCCTTGGTGGTAATGCGGAAGAACTCGCCCGAGCTGCCCGTGGACAGAGGGCTCAGCATGCCCCGGGATACCAGCGAGTCGACAATTCTCCGGCAGTCGCTGTCCTTAGGCTCGTTGGGCTGAACATGAAAGGCCTGTTCGTGATTGGCGAAAAACAGCACTTTCTCTTCGTTGAAGATTACTCCACGTCGGGTTCCCATATTTCGTTCCTCTTGGCTTCTGTGTAGGCCTTGTATATCCGGGCTTCATCCTGCCGGGTCAGCCGGGCGCTCAGGTCCGGGTCCGGGTTTTCATCCAGGTCCATGACCTCAACGATTTCAAACTCGTCTTCGTCGTTGGGCTCAAGGCTGGCGCTGTGAATGAAGTAATCGGTGCCTGGGGTGTAATCAATCTCCACCAGGCAATCGACGCCGTCTATCGTGGCTTCTATGATTTCTGTGGTCATCATGGTAAGCGGCCCGTTTCCGGGCCACTCTCCGGTTAAATGCTGCCGATCAGCACGCGGAACAGGCCGCCGCCTCCACCCAGCCGGTCCTGAAGCAGATCAACGAACTCGGTGGCAATGTCTTCCTGAACCGTTTCAAACTGCACGGCACGCACGGTGAATTGAGGATCTGAGCCGTTTCGGATGGCTACCCGCATGCTCAGTTTGCGCTCGCTCAACTCCTTGTAAGGCTTGCAGGCAAAGTCAATGAACGCCGGAAGCCGGTCGGCATTTTTGGCGTTAACTTCGGACAGCGCGGTTTTTCGGGTGCCAAAGTTCTTTTCTTCGCTACCCGCCTCGTTCTTCTCGGACACTTCGTAATTGCGCACCGCGGCGATCACGGCAGCAAAGGGCAAAACCTCACCTTCCGAGTTGTACGCGGTAATGAAATCGCGCCAGTCTTCCAGCCATTCGGCAAAGGTGCGCTGGGTTGCGGATTCACCGTTGCGACGACAAAACTCCCGATACTCGGCGGTCTTGGTCAGGGTCACCGTGGCCTTGTTGTCGGCGTGCAGTGGAACGGTGACGTTGCCCAGGTCGAACACCGCCTGCGCGCTCATTTCGTCCGGGTCCACAAACACCGGTACCGGGTCGCTCACCTGGCTGGATTGTTCCTCGTCCGGATGCTGGCCAACGCTGGCGCTTACAGTGCTCACCTGGCGCGCCATGTCGTCGGCATAAACGACGAAGCTCTGAATTTCATTGGTGCGCAGGTGCGCCTGAAAGCGGCGTTTCTCTGGCAGATACTTCTCAATGTCCTTGAGCTGAAAATTGTTGTGTACCGCCACAACGCTGTTTTCGGTTTCTCTGCTGATCTGGTCGTGCGCCGACTTGGCGGACGACAGCTCAACGATTTTGTCGATTGCGTCTGATTCCATCATGTTCAGCTATTCCTCTCTTTGTGGGTATCGCCGCGACGGTCGAACAGCGGCACCTGGTTTTCGGGTTCAAACGACAGCTTGCCCCCGGTGTGGACCTGCATGATTGTGCTGGTCTTGTCTTTCTCCTGGACCGTGCCGTAGTCGGTCGGCACCGTGTAATCCAGGTTGTGGGTAATGTTCACCTGAGCGCTGGCGCCCACGGCGGCCATATCAAACGATATGATGACCTTACCCTTCACTTTCTGATCCATGACACCGCCGGCCACTTCCGTCAAAGCCCGGTTGAGCTTTTCCAGAAAATTGCCGCCGTCGAGGTCTTGCAGCACCTCAAGCGTGTCGGTCAGCCTTTTTTCCTCGTCCATACAACATCACCTCTTTCTTGATAGAACGCCGGGTCCACGGCGTTGTGAGTACCCGCACCACCAGCCGCTTGTGCAACTGGGGCGTGAGCATGTCCAGCTCTTCAAGGCGCAGCCGGCGGATCCCCTCATGGCCGGAGGCTTTGAACGCAGGCCGGTGCGGCCCAAGGGAGAACATATCGCACAGCTCATCCAGCCAGCCGTAGCGCTCGGCCATGTCCCAGACCGCTCGCGCACCCAGATTGATGTTCCGGCAGGCAATGGGCAGCTCAATGCCCAGATTGCTGTACGCCTTCAGGCGTTGCTTGAGTCGGTCGGATTCACGCTTGGTCATGGAGCGCTGCCTCAGAGGCTTCGGCCAGAAGGTCTACCAGGGACTGCAGGATTACTGAGCGCATCAGCCCATAGTTGCCGTGCTGAACAATATCCTCAATGGCCTGACTGAATTGCGGCTGCCCGGCCACCCGGTCGGAAATTACCGAGAAATCCAGGTCATTGGTTGGGTAAATCAGACCGCCGCCAATGTCTTTCAGGTCGTGAAGATCAGCTTTTAACGGAGGCCTTTGTGTTTTTGCCATATGGCTTTCCTCTTGAATGCTGTGTTTTTCTGTCTTTTTATTATTGCTACACCCGTAATATACTGGCTGAGCTTGTTATTTTCAAGAAACTTTTGAGCGATAACTGTCCCAGTCGAATAACACTGCTCGCCCGCGCTCTGTCAGGCGGTCGTACACCGGTTTGGTCAACCACTCTTCCAGCTGCGCCTTGGTCTGCATATTGGTGATGATGACCGTAGGCCGGTCCAGCTCATAACGCCCGTTGATGATGTCGTACATCAAGACCTTCTCGGTCTGGCTGTTGTGACTGATACCCAGTTCGTCGATCACCAGCAGGTCGCGGCACACAAAGGCGTTGATTACGTCCTGCTCTTTGGCGCCAGCATCCTTCCCGCCATAGGTTTCTTTGATCGCCCGGTACATGCGGGCAGCGGTGATGTACGTGGTACTGGCGCCGTGGCGGTGGCCAATCTCTTTCACCATCGCGCAGGCCAGATGCGTCTTGCCATTGCCAACATTGCCCATCATCACCATCGACGCGCCGGTTTTCAGGCAGACAGGAAAGTTGTCGACGTAGCTCTGGCACACCCTGACAGCCTTTTCCTGGCGCTCGCCCCCTTCCCCCATCTTGTAGTTCTCAAAGGTGGCGTTAGCGAACTTGGCCGGGATACCCGATGATGAAATCAGTCGGTTGCTGGCGCGGGCAAGCGCTTCACGCCGCTGGGCTGCGCGCTCATTCCGAGCTTCCCAGTCGGCCGCTTCCACCAGACACTGCGGGCATTTTGACCACCGCTCTTCGCCCTCTTCCCCGTACAGCGAGGCCTCATACACGCCGTGCACCGAACAGGTCTTTGAGCCGCGCTTTTTGACGCCCAACGCATGATCCATGCCGCGCTGGATAATCTCGCCAATACCGCCCATCAGCTCGGCACCGCTCTTCATGCCCCGGCCGTCGGGGCTCTGCTTCTCTTCCAGGCCGTCCGTTTTCATAGCGCGAAACTCCCATCGTCGTTTTCCGCAAACTCGTCCTCGCCTACGGTCCCCACTGTGTTCCCGGTAGCGGGATCAATCAGCGGTATGTCGTCGTGCCACCGCTCGTTGTTCAGGTAAGTGGTTGGGTGCAGTCGATCAAAGCCAAACACTTTGTTGTCCAGGCGCCGGTGCACGTCCAGTATCAGCTCGTCGGCAAAGTCCCCTGGCGACTGATTCAGGTCTTTGCACTTGCGCTCGAACGCTTTCCTTGCCTTCAGCTTATCAACTTTCCGCATTCCTGCTTTCCAGTACCGCTCAAATGCCGACGCTACACTCTCACTTTCGCCGTCATCGGATGCCTTCTCTGCGGCCAACACGCTCCGAGTCAAGCTGTCTGGATTACGCCGCTCCCCCCTCGGCTCATCGTCCGCGAGGCCGTCGCGGTGATTACTGGTACTCTGATCCTTGGTACCTTGATTACTGATTAACTGATCTGTTGGAAAATTTTCCACGCTTACATTGGATTTTTTTCCAACTTTACCGTTGCTTTTTTTCCACTCTGCATTGGAGTTTTTTCCAAGGTTGGATTTTTTTCCACTCTTATCCATGAACTCTTTCATGGTCATGTCTGACTTTGACCTGTTGCAGAATCCGCACAAGCATTGCAGGTTTTCTGCATTGTCCCCACCTCCCTTCCATGGTGGAGTTTTGTGGTCCAGCTCAGGGGCATCGTTCGATGGCGTGCCCGCTTTATTCTTATCTGTAATCTTTCCGCATCCCTGGCATTCGTACCTGTCGCGCTCAAAAATCTCTGCCTTAATATCGTCTGGCTTCCGCTTTTTGCACCTATAGGGCTTCTTCCGATTATGGAATTTTTCTATTTCTTCTTCAGACAGCCGGTAATCCGTATTCCACAAAAGACCTTTTCCGGTGATCCTGACAAGCGTTCTTCGATTGTCGCTCGCAAGCTCTATGAGGCCCTTCTCTTCTAAAACCTTCAGTATCTTAAAAACCGTGTTTGGCTTGTCACTGATTATTGGTAACTCTTTAGTGATTTTGCTTTTCGCGATATGAAAAAAACTCTCTCCATGAAACTCAACTGTCGTTGCCCAGGTTGGAACCGAATGAACGAAGGCAAAAACTATTGCCTGCTGCACGTTAAGTTGCCACTCCACGGATCTGACTTGATTTACAAATATGCCGAACTGCATGATTACACCTTACTTTTGAGCTATAACTGATTGCCAGTGCTCACCAAGTCGATTACCTTAGAGGCTCGCTTGGTGAGCTTCCCCTTACTGGGCGTTTCCTCTTGTTGGGCTACTTCGGTAGCCCTTTTTTTTATTGCCCAGCGGAGACCAGCCCACAACGCCCAATCAAAAGGGCGTCACCCAGAGCCTGACCCTTGGCCTTCAATGCCAGCTCTTTTATGTGGGGGTACAGTTGCACGCACCGCCCCCGACTGGCGTCCTTCTCCTTCCCTATCAACCCTGCATGCTTTTTCCAGACCTGGGGGGTGAGGTAGGTGCAGGGTATCCCCATACCGGCCACCACGCCCTTCACACATCCGTAGGCGTCACCGAACTTGAACGACGCCGACGCGCTTTGCTTCTGGCCGTTCTTGTTGATCCCGCCAACTTTCTCGATAAAGCAATGCTCAAACTCCCCGTGACCGAGCAGGAATTCCCGCACCGCCGGAACGTTTACCTGGTTATCGTTGCCCACCTTCATGGTCGGCATGAACAAGTGGTCGATGTGCTTGCCGCTTCCGTCGATAACTGCAATTGCTCCGGCCAGTCCGGGGTCTATCGAAACGTACTTCTTCATTCAAAACTCCAACATGGTTGCTTGCCGTAATTCGGTCATGTCGCAGACTGCGCGCCCTGCGCTGGCGTTACATGCCGGGTGTCGCTTTCCGTTTATCCAGCCTGACAGACCGCCTTGCCATCCTGGCCACACGCTCAATATTCCCTTTAACTCTTCATCCCAGTACCAGTTCCTCGCGTCTCTCAGCCAAATTAGCCGAAGGTCAGAACCTGGCTCTGTATCATCATTCGGACCGTTCGGGTTTGGCTGCGGCGCATATACCATTCTTTGTGCTCCTTTTCGGTTTCCGGCCAGGGGGCTCGCCCATCGAGCACTCCATGGCAGGAATTGCAGGCATACCCACCACTGCAGTCGTCGGATTTTCGGCTCATGCCGTGGCTCTCGTCCGGGAAATGGGCGAACACCACAGTTCTGGGGTCGTAGCTGCAAACCCCGACAATGTTCATGGTGCAAGGCTTGCCCTTGGCCGACTCGGTGATTTTTTTGCTGCGTATAGGTTCGATTTTCCGCACGTTTCCTCCTATCCGTCGAAACTCAACAGCTCCATCACCACGCTCTCGGCGTGCTCAGGGCTGTCGAAGGTTTGTTTTAACACCAAGTCCCAGCAGGCGTTGAACACGCCCTTGTACAGCTCCTGAAACTTGCTGTCGCTCATGTTCTTGTACGCCCAACTCTTCGCCACGCGCTTGGGGCCGGCGGGGGTTATCACCGTATCGTAAAAGCCAGCCTCCACGGTGATGAATTCCCGGAAAGCGTCAAAACTGCGATCCGCGTCCATGCCTTTGCGGCTTTCGTTGAGCGTCTGCATGTACTGCTTGCACAAGGCGCGCGCGGCGTCCGCGTCTACTCCGTGCTGGACCATGAACTTGCCCAGGTTGCCGACGGTCTTTTTCTCCACGGTGCTGACAAAGTTCTTCGGCTCCCAGTAGTCAAAGGCCAGCTTGAGTAAAACAAAGGCTTTACGGTGCAGCCCTTCGTTACGAACGGTAACGATGTCTACCCCAACGCGTTGCCCGGTTTTGACTTTTCGCAGTTCTGCCTGGCCTTCGCTGTCTACCGGGATCAGCATGTCGCCCCGGCGCTCCATCATGATTCGTTCAGCCATTATCGCTTGCCCCTTTACAGCTTCTTGCGATAGCCAATAGAAACTCAGCAAACCTCTGCGGCGTTCGCTCTCTGTCCGCCTTGGAAATCTCTTTTTTCTTCAAGTGATTCTTCCTGGACATTGCCACCACGAATTCAGGCTCTCCAAGTTTCAACTCAATATCGGGTACTTGACGCATTGTGGTTCCACATATATACAACATCGTCATTTTTTCGGCTTTGTGGCCGAACCACCATTGCGATACCACCATAGTGAAACCGCCAAATTCATCCCTTCGCCCAGGGGGCGGAAGGGGCTTTTCTTTCCACAACCGTGATCCATAAGGATGCTCCAATACCCCCCCCACTGACGCACTTGATCCACGGCCCATAACGCAAGCTTCCTCTCACCGGGACGCGGATTAGCTCGATGCGCCAGCCGTCCCCAGCTGCGGCAAGGAGGATGCGCAATAACCGGCATGCCGCCTTCAAACGTCATGGCATCCCGGTCAATGTCGTACACGTCACAGCCCGGCAGTGACTTATAAACACTGTCGGACCTGGCAAAAAGGACGGCTACCGGCTTTTCGCTCATAGAATTTCGCCTTTTAGAACGGAATCATTAGTGTTCAGGCCGGATCGCTAAGCCGGCCCCGCCTTTCGGCAGCTACCTGTTTCCAGGCAGATCAGACCATATCATCACCTGCTTGAGGTGGCCCCCGCTTCCGCTCGCTTGAGCGTACGCCTTTCGGCTGGTCGTTGAACGTTCCCTTTTGGGCTTCGCTGCTGATTGTCTTCGGCTTCATCCGGTCAGAGTTCCCAGCAATTCAAGGGCTTTTCACTGCCGCATCGCTACGGCAGGCGACATTTATTTATCGTCATCAAAATCATCCGCCGGCTCTGGCAGACTGCCGCCGCCTTGGTGGCTTCCATGGTTGCCAGACCCGCTTTGGGAATACTGGTGGTACTGATTCTGACCGGCTCGCTGCTGGCCCTGGCTGGCGCCTTTCTGATTGCCCTGCTGGCCGTCACCTTGCGGCTTGCTGTCCAGCATCTGAATCTGACCGTTGATATCAACCACCACTTCGGTGGTGTAGCGGTCCTGGCCGTCCTGCCCCTGCCACTTTCGAGTTTGCATCTTCCCCTCGACGTAGAGCTTGGACCCCTTTCGGCAATACTGGGAGACGATTTCCGCCAGCTTTCCGAATACCACCACCCTATGCCACTCGGTCTTCGGCACCTTCTGCCCGGTGCTCTTGTCCTTGTAGCTTTCATCGGTGGCGAGATTGAGATTCACAACCGGGTTGCCGCTGGGGGTGTACCGGGTGTCTGGATCCTGCCCCAAATTTCCGATGAGAATTGCCTTGTTTACACCCCTGCTCATGTCTTTTCTCCAGTGTCTTTATGGTTTGCCACGGCGGCAGCGGCCGAGCGGCCGAAATCGGCCATCTGCTTGAGTTCGCGCAGCGAGTGGGTGTCCATCACGGGGATGCCCAGCACAAATCGCATGAAGACCATAAGCCGCAAGTGCCGGTTGTTCTGGTTGAAGCGCCCGCGCTCAAAGTTGCTGCCCTGTTGCAGCGAGAAGCCGACTTCGCTCCAGAACGCTTCCTGCTTCATGCCGGTTTTCTTGCGGATCTCGCGGACCTTTTCCGGGGTCAGCGTATCAAGTTCATTGCCCATGTTGTCACTCCGTTCGTATTTGTTCGGTTATTTACACCGTTTATAGTAATCGCTTCACACCTTACTGGCCAGCGTCTTTACAATCAAATCTGTTATTTCCGGGTTGCGTTTAGCGTTTGTGTTAACGATAATGGTGGACACCGGTAACAACCCGGAAATTAAATCAAGAGGAACGCAATCATGCACGATAGAGAAACGTTAACGTTCGACACGGAAGAGCAGTGGCTGGCCATGCGCCGGGAAGACCTGACCAGTACCGAGTCGTCCGCGCTGTTCGGCGTGTCGCCCTACAACACCGAGTACCAGCTGTACCACGTCAAGCGTGGCGATGTGGATGGTTGTATTGAGCAGAACGAGCGCATGAAGTGGGGCAACCGCCTGGAAGCGGCCATTGCCGAAGGCGTGGCCGAAGATTACGGACTGATTGTTGAGCCCTTCAAGGTCTACATGCGCCTGCGGGATCGCCGCATCGGGTCGAGCTTCGATTACAAGATTGTCGGCATCACCGACACCTTTGAGGGCGACGACGAGACTTACCGGGATCTGTTCCGTCAGCTGGGCGAGGGCCTTCTGGAAATTAAAAACGTCGATGGCTTCATCTTCCGCAAGTCGTGGTCCGAAGAAGACAGCGAAGTAGAGGCGCCCCCGCACATCGAGTTCCAGGTGCAGCACCAGATGCTGGTGTCCGGCCTGCAGTGGGGCGTGCTGGCCCCTTTGGTGAACGGCAATACGCCCAAACCCACCTATCGCGTTCAGAGTGACAAGGTGCATGAGGGCATCCTGAAAAAGGCGCAAGCCTTCTGGGCCAAAGTTGACGCCGGAACCCCGCCGGAGCCGGATTTCTACCGCGACGGCGACACCATTGGCAAGCTGCTGCTGGATGACGACGACACCGAAGAAGACATGACCGATAACCAATACCTTGCGCAGCTGTGTCAGGAAGAGATTGAAGCCGGCATTGCCAAGCGTGAGGCTGAAAAAGAGCAAAAGGCGAAGAAGGCGGAAATCCTCACCATCATCGGGCATCACCGCAAGGTCGTCGTCGGCGGGATCAACGTCAATGCCAAGACCGTCAAAGGTTCGGACGGCGAAACCCTGACGCCGGATGACATTGGCGAGCGCATCGGGGCTCGAAAAGGCGGCACCCGGATACGCATCAGCCAGTACCAGGTGCGGGACAACCCCGGCAAGGTGGTGGATGAAAGCATGATTGGCCAAAAGGTTGGGGAGCGCAAACCCCACCGCACGCCGAAGCTCACCCAGCCCAAACCCAAAGCCACCAAGAAGAAGGCCAAGCAACCATGACCGACGCAAAAACCACACAGAAAAAGACGACAGCCAGAGCGCCGGCAACACGCAGAGCCACGGCTGCCAAGTCCAAGCAAGTGGCCGCTCCGGTGCAGGAGCATCAGGCCGTCAACCAGATGATCGAAGTCATTGAACGGGTCGCCATGAACCCGGAGGTTGACGTTGAGAAAATGGAAAAGCTGCTGGATATGCAAGAACGCATTCTAGACCGTCAGGCGCAGCAGGAATTCGACATTGCCATGGCGAACATGCAGCCGGAACTGCCGGTGGTGGCCAAGAAAGGCATCATCTACAACAAAGACGGCACGACGGTGCGCAGTAAGTATGCCAAGTTCGAGGACATCAACAAGGAAGTGAAGCCGATCCTGTCCCAGTACGGGTTTTCCATGACGTTCAACGTCAATCAGAGCGGCAACGAGATTTCCGTCGTTGGCAATCTGGCGCACAAGGCCGGGCACCGGGAAAGCACCAGCATCACCCTGGGCCCGGACGTGTCCGGCAACAAGAACGCAGTGCAGGCGGTGGCCTCGTCGGTCAGTTACGGCAAGCGCTACACCATGAGCGCGCTGCTGAACCTGATCTTTGAAGACGAAGACGACGACGGCGAGAACGCAGTGGCCTGCGTCACTCAGGATCAGGCCGAGAAACTGGCCGCGCTGTTCGATAAATCCGCGAAGAACATTCAGAAGTGGATGATCGATAAATACGGTAGCGTTGATAACGTACCAAAGGCCGACTTCGCCTGGCTGATGACCGAGCTCAACGCCAAGTTGCGAAAAACGCCCGGCAAGTCCTCCCGAGCGGAATCCATTGTCGACGCTCACGCCGATGGGGAGCCTTCCGACAATGGATAAGCTGCCCCCCATCGATCAACGGGCATGGCTCACCGAGTCGGAACTGGCCGCGCGCCTGGGGTTCCAGTCGAAAGACTGGTTCTCCAGGCTGCGCAGGGCCAGTCCGGACCAGTACCCACCGGTGGCCACCCACCTGAACCAGAAGCCGCTGAAGTTTATGAAAGCGGATATCGAAGACTTTGAATCAAGAGGAACACCCCATGAGTGACGAACAAAGCACCGAATCGAAGAACCTGCAAAAAGTCGAGCGCCTGACGCCAGCCATCTTTGAACAAAAGAAAATCACCAAACTAATCACCGACGTAAAGCGAGAGGTGTTGTCGCTGGTGCCGGATGCCAGCACCGAAAAGGGCCGAAAAGAGGTCAAGAGCCTGGCGTATAAGGTGGCGCGCTCGAAGACCACACTGGATAACATGGGCAAGGAGCATGTCGCCAGCATCAAAGAGCAGGCCAAAGAAGTGGATACGTGCCGCAAGCAGTGGCGCGACGCCATGGACGATCTGAAAAGTTCCGTGCTGGCACCGGTGACCGAGTACGAAGAACGCGAGGCGGCCCGGGTCGAAGCCATTGAGCAGAAACTGCAGAAGATTAAGGATCTGGCGCACGCTGACGACGCCGGGTATTTCTACACCGCGGCACAACTGGAAGAGCGCAAAGCAATACTGATGGCCATGGAAGTGGATGCATCCTTTGAGGAATTTGAAGAAAAGGCGCACGCGCAGTGGGGCTACGCACTGCGCACGCTGGACACCCTGATTGCCGGCGCCAGGGCCAAGGAAGTCGAAGAGGAAGCAGCCCGGAAAGCGGAAGAAGAGCGTCAGCGCAAGGCGCAGGAAGAGCGCGACCAGCGGATCCGAGAAGAGGCGGCAGAACAGGCTCGCCGGGAAGAGCGTGAAAAGGCGGAACGCGAGCGACAGCAAGAACGGGAGCGCATCGAGCAGGAGCAGGCAGCGTTACGGGAAAAGCAGGCCAGGGAACAGACTGAAGCCAAAGCGGCAGCGGACGAGGCCAAGCGTCAGGCCCAGGCTGAGCAGGAAAAAGCGGACGCGGAACGCAAGGCACAGGCAGAAAAGGATGAAGAAGAGCGCCGGCGCCGTAACACACAGCACCGGGGCAAGGTGAACAGGGCCGCCATGGAAGCGCTCATGGAAAGCGCCGGGCTGGATGAGGCGGCCGCCAAGAAAGCGGTGACCGCCATCGCCAAAGGTCAGGTTCCGGCGGTCAGCATCACCTACTGAGATTGCCGGTACAACCGCTTCCAGGCACTCGCCAATTTGCCAATCAACGCCCCCCACGCCCTAACGGCAGGGGGGCTGAAAAGCCCGCTGTGCCCGCTGACCGGGTCGGTTATGACGCCCTTGTGAGAGTCCCAGTTCGTTACCTTCGGCTGACCACGGGTAAAGCCGTGTCGCCCGGCCGCGCCCCAGCCATGAAAATTCAGCCCGCCCAGCGATACCAGTCGGGACCACCATCGGCCCAGCTCCACCACCCAGTCGGTCGAGTTGTGGATGCACATCACTCTCAGAGATTCTGGCCACAGCGTGTCCCGCCTCAGGGCCGGGTTGATCACCACCACGCCGGCCAGCTTGTCGGCGTGGTCCTGCGCCAGCTGCCAGATAATCCACGCCGCGTTGCTGTGCCCAACCAGCACGTCGCCGGGTTGCAGGCAGGCGACAATTTCTTCAATGGCCCGAGCGTTGCGGCAACGAAGACTGAACAGGAATGTCCAGCCGTAGTCGTGGGCAACCACAGGGCCCTCAAGAAATGGCTCCAGTCTGCGAACCGTGCTTTTTCCTCCGTCCCCCACGTTGAATCCGTGAATCAGGTGAATGGCCATAATGCGAATGTCCTTTTGTGGCGACAATAAAAAGCGCCCCGGCAACGACTGTCACCAGGGCGCCCTGGCTGGGCTTTAACGTCAGCCAGGAGGCTGGCGCTGATCGTAACGTTTGGCGGCAGACTCAATCCAGCCAAGGAAGGCGTCCAGCGCAATGCGCTGTTCTCCACTAAGCAGGCCAGCACCAACTTCCTCTTGCAATCGTTCAGCGGCCCGAGTCAGCACGGCATCGATTAACACGGAGTCTTCCGGCGCCAGTTGACTCCATTCAATTTCACTGCGAACAAAGGCATCCAGCGCCGACACCGTGGTGACGGCATCCTCCCCGACGGTGGCGCGCGCTTTGCTGACAATGTCAATGACGCGCTGAGCGCGGTCGGCATCGCCGTCAATCACCTTGGCGGTGGCGTAGTGAGTGGTCAGCCTGGCGGTGTCCGGGTTGTCCTGCATGCCCTGAAGCACCGAACAGCCTGACAGCATCAGGAAGGAAAACGCGGCCACAATGGCCATTACCATGGATCGTTTCATGCGGTGAATACCTCGCTTTGGTTGGATTTCTCTTCGTCGTACAGGGCGCGGTACCGCTTATACGCCGCCTGTAGTTTTGTGTCGTAATCGTTTTGAGCGTAAGCCGGGCCGTTGTAAATGCGCGCCACTTTGGCCCAGTCTTTATTTTGAATGGCGGCCAGCAGACCCTTGTCCGCTTTAATGAACCGAACCAGGGCATCCAGGTGCCGGCCTTCGTTGTCGCGCATGGCAGAGGAAAAATCACCAGGGCTCGGGTATCCCAATCGCTCCCAATGAATACCCATGATCTGAAACAGCCCCCAGGACGTGGATTCAATCGCGCTTTCGATATCAATGCTCTTGGCTTTGTCGAGTCTGGCGTACTCATGAAGACCGCCACGGTAACCGCCAGGACGGCGATTAACCACGTCCGGGTATTGGATCTCAAGTGCTTCGACATCAAAGCCCTCGCCGTAAATCAGGCGCCGACGCATGACATGGCGCTCAAACAGAATGGCCGGCTTTCCGGCATCCACGAACCCTTGGCCACGGCTTTCCACCTCGTTGAAGGCCATGATGGCAGCCACGGGCACCGACAGTTCTCTTGCTGCCGCCTCGATGTCCTCTTGGCTGAGATGGCCAGGGTCAAACAGATGCGTGAGTTTGGCGACCGTCTTGGGGCCAACAATGCCGTCGGCTACCAATCGGTGGGACTTCTGGAAGTGAATGACGGCGTTTTCGGTTTTGGGTCCGAACAGGCCGTCGGGTTTTAGGCGATAGGACAGTTCATTGAGGTTGTCTTGCAGTGCTCGTACATCGTCGCCGCTGCTACCTAGTCTCATATTAGTCGCCTAGAATGATCTTGATTACCCCGCCAAGTAGCAACAACAGCAAGGAGCCCTGAAGCCACTGAGCGCGCTTTAGCGCCCCGTCGTGGTTGCAGATCTTTCCTGCCAGTGTTGTTTGCTCGGTCTCCATGGCGTGAAGTTTGGCGTTAAGTTCCTCCTTGTCCTTTGCCGATTGCTCTTTCTGAGCGGCAATGTCCGAAACCACGTCTCGGTGCTTCTGGCCCAACTCGTTGATGTCCTTGTTGGCCCGCTCCATTTTCTCGCTGACGGCGGCCAGTTTGACTACCGCGTTGGCCATCTCTCTGATGGATTTGGCCTGGTCGACCATCTGCAGGTTCATGTGGTGAATGTCCCTCACCACGGCGGCTTGATCGGTTCGCAGGTCTGCCTGCGAGCGACTGACGGCGGATACTTCACTTCTCAAGCCGCGCATTTCCTGAAGTGTCTGTTTTTCCATGCGAATACCAGCTGCTTCCGGTCCAAAACGTCTGACTGTCATGTTGCTAACCCACCTTGGCACTTGTGCCGGTACCAACAAATCCCTGTAGTATCGGTTGGGTGGACGGTGCAATTGGGCTCCTTGCCGCCCTCAAGGTCAAGAGGTTCGCGCTTTCGCGCCCCCTCAAGACCGCACCCAATGACAGCCCTGAAGGATGTGTACAGGATAGCATCATGATAGATCGAAAACGACGTAAGATCCGGCGCCCAGAGGGTTTTTTAAACTTGCGCTGGGATATGGACCGGAACAACGAATACCGTATGGCAGTGATCGGATTCATCGTCAGTCTCGCGATTCCTCTGGCACTATTCATCGCCCCCTTCCTCCTGCGGTGACAAAATCTCGTTGATGCCAAAGGCTTCGCGCATGCGTTCGGCCTGGCTGCGAGCCCCGGTACGCTCACGCCCATAGGTGGATTGAACGCCTTCCATTTCCCGCATGATGCGGTTGTTTAGGGCCTGGTCACCAATCTGGATCAGGCGCGACGGATCTTCCACGCTGTCGTTGTGCTCTTTGATCTCCATAAAGATTTGTTCGATTTTGTTATCCAGCTCCAAGCGAAGTTCCGGATCCACCGTTGTCTCGGCCTGCACAATGTTGCGCGCCAGATCGTTCAGGAAGCGGGTCTTCTTCTTGTAGATGGCAGTTTCCGCCCGGTACTGGGCGTATTCGTAATCGCGAATGCTGGTTACCGCCGAATCCTGGAAGCCAATCATTTTCTTGGCGACCATGCCTGGGGTTACCTGCTCGGGCAGCAGCAGGCGCCGACCCTGACCGTCCCGGATGCCGTCGTTCGCCCAGCTCATGGCGGTCATGGGGTTTTTCACAAAGTTCGGCATGAACTCGGCAGCGGCCCCCACGTAATCCCCTTGTGTCACCTGTTTGAATGAGCGGGTCGGCCGGCCAATGAACAGGTCGGCGGGGATGCCCAGCATTTCGGTTGGCGTTTTTGGCAACAGCTCACCCAGGCCGATGCGGCTCAGGTCAATGCCCAGCGGGTAGCCGGCGCCCTTGGTGGCGTATTCCGCCAGCCATTGCTGGCCGGTGGTGTCGTTAATCCACAGGCGCAAGTCGGTTTCCAGATCCTTGTCTTCTTCGGTCAGCAGTCTGAACAGGTCTTCAATCAGACCCTTGAGTTCTTCGCCGCCGGGGAAGCCCCACAGCCCGCCCAGGTTGGTCATCATGGCCAGAGACGCGGCGGCCGCCATCTTGCCTTGCTTGCCCTGAACGCTCATCCAGCGGTACCAGGCTTCCAGCGACTGCATCATGAAGCTTTTGAACTGCATGATGGGCGCACCAATGCCGCGACTGATGCGAGGCCGGTTGACCTTGCCCATGCGGTACTGGGTCTCGTAGATCATGAACTCGCCGATCTTCTTCGGCGACAGCTCGCCGTTGGGTCCGAACAGCTGCGCCTGCGCCAGCGGGTTGCCCTTGTAGGTGTCGCGAAACTTCGCTTCCCACTTCGGGGTTTTCGCGATGCGGGTGGCAGCGATAAACGTAACCAACCGGTTCAGGCGCTCTACCGCCGTGAAGGTGTAGGCAATCACCTGAATGCTTTTTTCAAACTTGCGGCGGACCTGACGCTGGCCAACGCCACGAGCTCGAGCAGTGGCCATCACCTCGTAGGTTTCCAGCGGCACAAAGGCGCCTTCGCCCCAGGCTTCGGCCAGCTCCTGTCGGACATCGGCCGGGGCGGCGTCTACGTCAAATACCTGCAGTCCGGTCTTGCGGTTGAGCCGGAACATCTTTAGCGCATCCTTGTACGCCCGCGCCACTTCCCGGGTGGCGGTGGCGTGACTGGATATCATGCTCAGTGCCGGCATGGTCATCACCGGCACCTGCGTGCTGTTGACCGCGGCGGTCGACAAGTTGCCGGCAATGTACGACAGGAAGCCGATTTGCCGGACCATGGCAAATTCTTCCACCGGATCGTTGATGTAAGCGCGGTATTCCTTGGTGTATTCGTACACGCGCGGCGCCTTCATGTCTGACAGCACATCATCCCAGGCTTTCGCGTAGTGGCGACGAGCCAGGTACCCGCCCATGCCGGCGATGTACTGGGAAATGTTGCGCTCGAAGTCCACGCTGTAGCCGGGCGTGTTGTCGGACCGGAAGAAGTGCCGGCGGAAGCTTCGACCCTTAACCTCGTCTTCCATCTGGCTCCGGATAATCTCCCATTGGGCATTATCCACGCCGGCCAGGCTGGCCAGATTGTCCATTTCGCTCAGGCTGACATTCTCCTGATTGATCTGGGACGGAGCAAAGGCGGTGATTTCCCGGCTCGGATGGCCTTTCACCCACTGGTCGTTGATGTCCTTGATGGCCTTTTTCACGGCCGGAATGTCCGACACCCGGCCATCGGTGTTGCCCAGACGGCGGATACTGAAGGCATCACGCAGACCGGTTTCAACCTTGGTGCTGTACACCACCCGTTCCACATCGTTTCGGAAATCCTGATACTGCTGCGGGCTCAGGTTGGCGGTGCCGTCCTCGTTCACTGTGCCGCCCACGGCTTCGACTACCTCGAAGTAGGTTGGCGACAGGCCGGATACCAGCATCTGGTCTCCTTGGCGCTCAACGGTCATGCCATCCGGCGTCTGCTTAACCGTCACCACGTAATCGCCATGGCGGGACAGGGGCACATAGCCTCGGCGTTTGGCCTGCTCGATTTCCTCGATGGTTTTGGCAATTTGCACCAGCCGCTCAAGCTGCTTGGTCGGAATCATCGGGTTGGCGTTGACCTCTTCCATGATGGCCTCGGCGGCGCTGTCCATGCCCACGTATTCGTCCAGCCCGAACTCGCGTAGCATCTGGCTTTTGAAGTAGTTCAGGGCGTCATCAAACATCTGGCGCAGGTTGCCGTAGGCTCGGGCCTGCTCATCGGTGAGCGTAATCACCTCGCCAGGCTTGCTGAGCTCAAGGTGTATCCGCTCTTCGATCACCCGGGCGCTGCCATAGTCGTCCAGCTCTACGCGATCCACGGTGCTTGGCACTTCGATGCCTTTGGTCAGGCCCTTGTAGGTGTAGTTGTTGCCGATGATCCGGCCCAGCTCCAGCACCTGGTTAACCTTCGCCTTGCTGGCCTTGTCCAACATCATGTACGGGTTGTAGGTGCCGTACAGGGTGTCGATGATGCGATCACGCATCTCAAACTGACTGATGGCCGTGACGTAAGCGGGGGTGAACTGCTCATGCAGGGACGCCACCTGACGCGGGTGCAGCAGGAACTTGGCTACGCGGGTCATGTCGCCCACCACCTTGCCAGACTTTACTTTCGGGTCCGGCTCACGGGTTTTCAGGGCCTTGATGGCGTCCGCCAGTACCTTTTTCTCTGCCTGCCGGCGCTCTCCTGGCTTCATATCGCTGACTCTGGGGCCGCGAGACAGATACGGCTGCGCGTTATCGCCCATGCCCCGGGTTACCAGGCTGCCTGCTTGAGCGGCTCGCCGCTGGCGTTGCTGGCTATCCTGATAGACTTCCTGCGCCAGTGCGCCAATCTGTTCATCGGTGATGCCATCTTTGAGCCCGCCTTGTCTGGGCGCATGCTCCTGCAGGATACCGCGAACTTGCTCGATCATGTCATCCATGTCCACGTAGCTCGGACTCAGGTAGTCGGCATATACCCGCGCGATCTCTTCTTCAATAGATGCCTCGCTGTTGGCGAAGTCGCCCCGGCCTTTGAGAAGATCCCGCAACATAGGCACCTGGGCGGCCGCGTTGGCGTCATTATCCGGAACACCCAGGCCGTCTTCGTCCAGGTCAAACATGGCGCTGTCGATGCGGTCGTAGGCCTCGGTCAGAGTGGCGTCCAACTGCTCGGCCAACGCCAGCTCGCCATTTTCATAAGCTTCGGTGACGCGATTCGCGAGGCCTGGCACCGCCTCGATCAAACGGTCCAGCGGCATGTTGGCTACGTCATTGGTGCCTTTTCTGCTCAGGTATGGGTCAGGGACAATCACGCGGTCCGGGTCAAACGCCACGTAGTGGTAGGTGCCGCCTTCGCCGGTGTAGTCAAACACGACACCGTCGTGACCTTGCGCGATTAGTTTTTCGCGTAGAGCTTTCGCTTCTTGCGGAGAATCAAAATCCGGCGCAGTGCCGGTGGTGTAAATCTTGGGGCTGCGCAGATCCAAGCTGTACGCGGTGGCCGTGCCATAAGCGCCGGCTTCAGCCCTTGAGCTTGAGAACCACACCCCCAGGTGCGCGCTGGGGTTGCCAGATGAAAAGCCCAGGCTTTCGTTGCTGAAGTGATTCGGTCTTAGTGAATCGTTGGCGCCCCGGTAGACAACGGCCGGGCTTCCGGACTCGTCTCGGATGCGCGTTTCTTGTCGCCAGCCGTTGACAGCTTTCCTTCCTGTAACAGTTGTGCCAGCGGCTTGCCGTTGGCGCCTTTGTTGTTGTTGATAACGGGTGATGGCTTCTTGGGTTTCGGCATTGTTGGCTCCCTCTTGTACCTCCATTGTAGGCAGATCTCTGCCGCGATTGAAATACACATCGTCTTTCCCGCGAACTGCAATCTCACCGTTGCGCACAAACCGCTCCGCTCCGCGCAAGATGCTGTTGAGGTCATTGCGGTTGGGTCGGATGGTGAAACCAAGACGACGAAGGGCGTTTTGCACGACGCCCTTTACCCGGGCCCACAGCTTGTTGTGCCCGTTGGTTTCGGCCAAGTGCGCCAGCAGCTCGGCACCCACGCGCACACGGTGCTCTTTGATGGAGGCGCTGAATTTCTCGTCTGTGAAGTAGTCCTTGATGATCTTCTTGGCCTCCGGCGTGCCCCGGAAGTTCTGGAAAATCTGCTGGGCCGCGCCCTCAAACTGCGGACCGAAGAAACCCATCACCCCGTAGTGGCCGATGCCTTCGTGCAGGATGGTGGCCTGCAGGGCGTTGGCGCTGGGTATATTGGGCAGGTAAAAATACATGGCGCCATCCCAGTACACGCCGGTGAAGTCCTGTTGCGCGCCATTGTCTTTGACGTACCTCTGCAAGGGGTCGGGCAGATCACTGAAGCGCTCGGCGCTGACCAAATCCGGGGCATTGTCCCAGCCGCGCATGATGTTTCCGGGCTGGGTGAATCGATCCACCAAGCGCCGCGTCATACTACCGGCTTTTTCGGTATTGCGGCGTAGGTTTGGGGTCTCCGTGTCCGGCGCAGTGCTATCCATCTGCTCTTGCGCCCACAGCTGAGCGTCTTTTTTGGTGTTAAACCCGGTGTCTGGCTGGCCCTGGAACCGAGCCTGCCCTTCGGTGACCACGAACCAGCGACCCTTGGCGTCACCAGACCTGCCTTCTTCGACGGTGTAGCGACTGCTACGGGTCAGCACCGGGGCTTCTTTGTCCACCACTTCCGGCGGTTCAAAGGTGCGCTCTTCGTACAGCTCAAAGCCTTGTGCGTCCTTCACTTCCATGTACGGAATGGCAACGGTTTTGCCCTCGGCGTTTTCGGCCAGCACAAACCAGCCGTCCTTGTTCCAGCGGTGCCCGGTGACCGTATAGGGCTTGCCCTCCCACAGCACCTCGGTTTCCACCGGGGCGCCGGTGCGCAGCCAGGCCGGCGGTGCCACCGGGTTTTGTTGCAGATCCGTTTCCAGCGCGGCCAACTGATCCTGCTGTCGCTTAAGGTCGTCAGCGTAGGCAAAGGGCTCATCCTGTATTTTTTCCGCGCGTGCCTTGGACGCTTCCGCCTCCTGCACGTCGGCGCGCATCTTCTCCAGTCGCTCGTTCACGCCGCGCAGCGTGGCTTCCAGGCTCTGCAGGCCCAGCGAGCCGGTGTTGATTACCACGTCGTTGCCGTAATCAATACCGATTGCGGATCCGGCCTGAGCCCCAAACAGGGCGTGCAGGGTCATATCCCCATACTGACCGATGGCATCTTCACGGGCCGAACGACTTGGGCTACTCTGCGCCTGGCGGCTGACACGCTCACTGATTCCCGCCAGCGCCACCTTGGCCTCGGCACGCTCGGTGTAGGTTTCGCCCTCAATGGTCATTGAGAACGAGTCGCCAACGCTGCCTTTCAGGGCCTGCTCAGTAC
>Ga0194138_10000349_pt1 | contig 21999 bp, 20 predicted proteins | sample TARM_MetaG_T2_14_FD_134022 | JGI IMG/M metagenome (GOLD analysis project Ga0194138, IMG submission 134022) | Freshwater microbial communities from Pennsylvania, USA, analyzing microbe dynamics in response to fracking - TARM_MetaG_T2_14 (version 2) | ecosystem: Environmental > Aquatic >...
GTGGCGTTGAAGCGCATTTCGGCATTGCTCAGGCGGCCCTGGGTGTAGACGATGGTGCCGCTGTCGAGGAAGCTGTCCGCCACCTCAACCGCCGACTGCAGCACACCACCGGGGTTGTTGCGCAGGTCCAGCACCAGCCCCTTGAGGGCATTATCGGTATTCAGGCGAGCCAGCGTACGTCGCACCTCGTCACCGGTATTGTTCTGGAACTGGGTAATCCGCAGCAGCGCATAGCCCGGCTCCAGGTCCAGACTGCGCACGCTGCGCACCTTGATCACCGCGCGCTTCAGCTCCACCACAAAGGGACTGCCGGTGCCGCGCACCAGGGTCAGACTGACGCTGGAGCCCGGCTCGCCGCGCAGGGTATTCACTGCATCCATCAAACTCATGCCCTTGGCCGGCTGATCATCAATCTTGATGATCAGGTCACCCGCCTCGATGCCGGCGGCGGCGGCCGGCGTCTCATCGATTGGCGCCACCACCTTGATAAAGCCGTCTTCCTGGCCGATCTCGATACCGAGGCCACCAAACTGGCCGCTGGTGGTGTCCTGCAACCCCTTGAAGGATTCCGGATCCAGATACGCGGAATGCGGGTCAAGCCCCTCGAGCATGCCGCGAATGGCATTTTCCAGCAGCGTGCTGTCATCCACCGGCTCGACATAGGCCGTGCGGATACGCTCCAGCACCTCGGCAAAGGTGCGCAGTTGGTCCAGCGGCAATGGCGCGTCCTGCGGCTCGGACTGGGCCAGCCCGAGTCCGGGAAGCAGCAAAGCCAGAACCAGGCCACTGGCCCGCAATGTACGCACGGCAATCATGTTGTTCTCCCGACTATTGTTCCTGTGGCCAGCTTGTCTGCAGCCGCTCTACAGCATACACCAGGCCGCCGGATCAAGGGCGCGGCCCTGGTGGCGGATGGAAAAATACAGTGACGGGCCGGCCTGGCCACCACTGCTGCCCACGGTGGCGATGGCTTCGCCCGGCTGCACCCAGCTGCCAACATCACGCAACAGGCTCTGGCTATGACCATACAGGCTCAGGTAGCCATTCCCGTGGTCCAGAATCAGCAGCAGCCCGGCGCCACGCAGCCAGTCAGCAAACACCACCCGGCCACCGTGGATCGCATGCACCGTATGCCCCTCGGGCGCGCGTATCACCAGGCCGTCCCATTTCATCCGTGCATCATCGCCACGCTGACTGCCGAACCGCGCAATGATCTCGCCGCGCACCGGCAACGGCAGCTTGCCGCGGGCCTGGGCAAAGGGCTGGCTGCCGGCGGGAGTGGGAATGCGAGTGATCGCTTCGTCGAGGCGCTTGACCAGTTGCTCCAGCTCGGCGCGCTCGGCCTCACGGGCCTTGAGTTGCTGGCTTTGCTCACGGGTGCGATTACGCAGATTGGCCAGTACCGCATTACGTTCGTCCTGACGCCCGGCCAGTTGCTGCTCGCGCTGCTTCAGCTGCTCACGGCGCTGCTGCTGATCAGCCAGCAACTGTACCCGCTCGGCTCGCGCCTGCTGCAGACGTGTCAGACTCTCGCGATACTGCTGGATTTCCTGCATGCGCGCACGATTGAGGTACTGGTAATAACGCAGCATGCGGCTGGCACGCTGCGGATCATCCTGACTCAGAAGCACCCGCAGCGAATCCTGCTCCCCCGCCATCCAGGCGGCACGCAACTGCCGGGCAATCTGTTGCTGCTGCCCGGCCACTTCCTGCTCGAGTGCCTGTGACTGCAACTGCATCTGCTGCAATTGCTGCTCACCCTGCTGCAATTGCTGCTGCAACTCGCGGCTTTGCCGGCGGATCTGGCCGATATCACGCTCCACCGTGGCCAGCTCGCGTTCCACGCCACCCAACTCGGCCTGCAGGCCGCCCAGCAGCTTTTTCAGCTGCTCGACCTCCTTTTGCGTTTGCTCAAGTTCAGCGCGGGCTTGGCGCGAATCATTCGCCTGTGCCGATGACAGCAACGGTGCCAACGCCAGCAGCACACCCAGCAGGCAGACCGCGACGGCGCGCATCGGCAGCCGCCACTCAGCCTTGCAGGCTGACGATCGAGCGACCGGTCATTTCCGGCGGCTGCGGCAGACCGAGCAAGGCCAGCATGGTCGGCGCCACATCAGACAGGATGCCGCCCTCGCGCATCGCCAGTGTGCGCTGGCCAACATAGACAAAGGGCACCGGTTCACAGGTATGTGCGGTATGTGCCTGACCGGTGCTGTGATCCTCCATTTGCTCGACATTGCCATGGTCGGCGGTAATCAGCGCCTCACCACCAACCCTGTCCAGCGCCGCCACCAGCCGGGCGACGCACAGGTCCAGGCATTCGACCGCCTTCACCGCAGCCTCGAACACCCCGGTATGGCCAACCATGTCACCATTGGCATAGTTGACAATGATCACGTCGTAACGCTGCTGCTCGATGGCCTCGACGATGCGGTCGGTGACCTCGGGAGCACTCATTTCCGGTTGCAGGTCATAGGTGGCCACCTGCGGTGAGGGAATCAGGATGCGCTCCTCACCGTCGAAGGGCTCCTCGCGACCACCGGAAAAGAAGAAAGTCACGTGGGCGTACTTTTCCGTCTCGGCAATCCGCAGCTGGGTCAGACCCTGGGCTGCCAGGTATTCACCCAGGACGTTATCCAGCGACTCAGGCGGGAAAGCGCAGGGTGCCGGTATATCCGCCGCATACTGGGTCAACATCACGTAGCCGGCCAGTTGCGGCACCCGGCTGCGGGCAAATCCTGTGAACTGCGGCTCGACAAAGGCCCGAGTCAGCTCGCGGGCACGGTCGGCACGGAAGTTCATAAACACCAGCGCATCGCCATCCTCGACCGCAACCGCTTCACCGATCACCGTGGGTTTGACGAACTCGTCGCTTTCGCCACGCGCATAGCTGGCCAGCAGACCGTCAACCGCGGTGTCGGCGGCAAACTCACCAACGCCATCAACAATCAGCTTAAAGGCCTTCTCGACCCTATCCCAGCGGTTGTCACGGTCCATCGCAAAGTAGCGTCCGACCAGGCTGGCGGTGCGGCCCACGCCGAGGCGGGTAAAGGCCTCATCGAACAGGCGCAGCGAGGCTTCGGCGCTCTTCGGCGGGGTGTCGCGGCCATCAAGGAAGGCATGCAGATAGATTTTTTTGGCGCCGCGCCGCACTGCCAGTTCAAGCATGGCCACCAGCTGTTGCTCATGGCTGTGCACCCCGCCCGGCGAGGCCAGGCCCATTACATGGACCGCCTTTCCGGCCGCCACTGCGGCATCCACCGCCTTGCAGATCTCGGGATTGTCGAAAAATTCGCCGTCGCTGATCGCCTTGGTCACCCGGGTGAAATCCTGATAGACCACCCGGCCGGCACCCAGATTCATGTGACCAACCTCGGAGTTGCCCATTTGCCCGTCGGGCAGGCCGACATCCATGCCCGAGCCGGAAATCAGGGTATGCGGTGCCTCACGCCAGAGCCGGTCCCAGTTGGGGGTATTGGCGGCCATGATGGCATTCGAATCCGGTGACTCGCTGTGTCCGAAACCATCGAGAATCACCAGAACCAGGGGTTTGCGCGCTGAACTCATGCTTGATCCACTCGTCAAAACTGGCTGCACCAGGGGGCTGAAAAACTGCCGACAGTGTACTTGCCCGCCGGTCGACTGTCATGTCAGGCGGCCTATCGACCTGATGCGCGCGCTCAATGGTTCAGCAGTGGACGGCGGCTGTGTATACTGCTCCACTTTCTCTGGTACCGCGGAAGCAACCCACATGCAGTTTTTCCAGCAACTCGTCGAATTCATCGGAAACCACCTGATGCTGGTCATCGCCTTTCTGGTGGTTTTGACCCTGCTTATCATCACCGAGGGCCGCCGCGCCGGCGCAGCCCTTACCACCCAGCAGGCCACCGCGCTGATCAACAAGGAAGACGCGCTGGTGCTGGACATCCGTCCGAAGAAGGAATTTTCCACCGGTCATATTGTCGACTCGATCAACATCCCTCTCGACAAGCTGGAGACCCGCATGAGCGAGCTGGACAAGCATCGCGAACGACCGATTCTGGTCGTCTGCAACAGCGGCCAGACTGCCGGAGCCTGCACCAAGCAACTGAAGACCGCCGGCTTCAACGTGGCACGTCTGGCCCATGGCATCAACGGCTGGAAGGGCGACAATCTGCCCCTGGTGAAGTGACATGGCCGACATCATTATTTATTCCAGCAATTACTGCCCGTTCTGCAGCCGCGCCAAGCATTTGCTCGACAGCAAGGGCCTGAGCTACCGCGAAATCGGCGTCGACGGCCAACCTGCAGTCCGTGCGGAAATGACACGCCTGGCCGGACGCACCTCGGTTCCGCAGATCTGGATCAACGGCACCCATGTGGGTGGCTGTGATGAACTGCTGGCACTTGATCGCACCGGCAAACTCGATACTCTGCTGGCCGGTTGAGCCACAGCCCCCCTGCTAACCCAAAACAAAAGGACCACTGAACATGGCCGAAGAGAACCAGACCAATCCCGCCGCCAATGGCGCTCAGGGCGAACAGCAACAGCCGCAGTTCAGCCTGCAGCGCATCTATGTCAAAGACCTGTCCTTTGAATCCCCGAAGGCACCGGCTGCGTTTCAGGCCCAGTGGAATCCACAGGTCAATCTGGACCTCAACACGCGCAACAGCCAGCTTCAGGACGGCGTTTACGAGATCGTCCTGAGCCTGTCCGCCACCGTGACCAACGGTGACGAGACCTGTTTTATCGCAGAGATCCAGCAGGCTGGCATCTTCATCATCCAGGGCCTGGATGAGGCCGCCATGCGTCACACCCTCGGCGCCTTCTGCCCGAGCATCCTGTTCCCCTATGCCCGCGAGGCGATCGACAACATGGTCCTGCGTGGCAGCTTCCCTCCCCTGCTGCTGGCACCGGTAAACTTCGACGTTCTCTATGCCCAGGCCGAACAGCGCCGGGCTGCCGAAGCCCAGGGCAACGCCTGAGCCTGCGGGCCCGGGCACTCCCCGGGCCCCACGCTTGTCCGACACAGGCACATGTTCTAAGGTTGCATGCCTGAGTCACAGATCTTGACGGACCATGCAATGACCCTTCCTGCTTCCCGCCCGCTGTATCTGCTGGCCCTGATAGGCGCCATCCTGCTGCTCGGCAGCGCTTTGTACATGGAACATGTCATGGGGCTGGAACCCTGCCCGCTGTGCATCGTACAGCGCGTGGCAGTGATCACCCTCGGCCTGATCAGCCTGATTGCTGTACTGCACACCCCCCTGCCAGAAGGCAACCGGCGCCGCCCCGCCGCACGGGTATACGCAGCCCTGACAACCCTTGCCGGGGGCTTTGGTGCCGCGATTGCCACTCGCCAGATCTGGTTGCAGCACCAACCTGCCGACCAGTTACCCAGTTGCCTGCCCAGCATGGATTACATGCTGGAAGTATTACCCTTCTGGGAGATGCTCAGCCTGGTGTTCAGCGGTACCGCCGACTGCGCCGAGGTTGGCTGGACCTTTCTGGGCCTGAGCATCGCTGAATGCATGCTGCTGGTATTCATTGTCTACACGGCATTCGGACTGGTACAGCTATTGCGCCGCCAGGACACCTGAAGTCGCGCAATCTGTTGTTGAAACCCTCTTGCAGGCTGGCCTATTCTGTCCGTTCGACGACAGGCAGGTGATGGCCTGATCGGCCTACAAGCTGCAAGGAGGTGCCCGATGCTGGAAAGCTGCAAAACGGCAGAGGAACGCTGGGGTGGCGTACACCAGCTGATTGACCGCTGGCTCGATGAACGCCGCCAGCTGATCCATGCCTTCAACGCCCTGCGTGACGCCCCTTCGGCAAACAACCGCCTGCGCGACTTCTGCGACCTGCTGGTGGATTACGCCTCGGCCGGGCACTTTGAAATCTATCAGCAACTGATTCGCGAAGCCGAAGACTTCAACGACTCCGCAGCCCTCGACCTGATCGGGCAGCTGTATCCCCGTATCGAAACCATTACCCGGCTCTCGGTGGACTTCAACGACCAGCATGCCGGGCCTGCTGGTGACAGCGACAGCGCCTCACTACCCGAGGACCTTAGCGCACTGGGAAGCCTGCTGCGTGAACGCTTCGAGCTTGAAGACTGCTTGATCGATGTACTGCACAACGCCCACCGCACACTGCTCCAGACCACCTGAGAAGCCATCATGAGCAAAGCCATAGCGACCCCGCTGCACCTTCTCCAGACACTGACACATACCCTCAACGAGGAACTGCAAGGTGCCTGCGCGCGCGCCGAGCAGGAAGCCCTGAAGGCACTGGAGAAGCCTGACCGCCAGCAGGCCAAACTACGCGACAAGCTGGAAGAGTCCGAACAACGACTGGCGCAAAAGCGTCAGGAACAGGCCAGCAAAAAATCCATTGCCCGCACCACCGACAAGCTGGCCGATCTGCGCCTCGCACTGAAAGAACTGCAAGGCGCACGCAAGGATGCCCAGGCCTATGTGCGTCAATTGCGCAGCGACACCCGCGAGACCCTGCGCCTTGCCAAAGGCCTGCAACGTCTCGAACAGCAGGTTGACGAAGCCATCGAACGCCGCGACAACCCTGCCGCCGCTCCCAGACGTCGCCGCACCCCGGCCAAGGCTGCCAGCGACAGCAGCGCCCAGCCTGCCTGATCTAGACCCCAGCCATACGGCAGAGCTGCGACAGCAGCTCTGCCGGAGGCTCCCCGCGGCAGGCCGCACAAGTCTGAATCTGCAGCTCAATGCTTGTCTGTGCCTCCCCTGCCAGCCCCTCCAACTGTTTTTCCAGCCGCGCCAGCAACCACCACTCAACGGCCAGCTCTGCCTCCAGCACTGGCCCCTTGACCAGCTCACCGCTGGGCAGTGCGCTCAACTGCCGGCGTACCCGGCGTAACGGCTGCACCAATTGCTCGGCATACTGCGCATGCCCGGCATCCACTGCCGGCCAATTCAGCTGCTCGACCCTCACCCCGCGCCGCCCCAGCCAACAGGCGGCCAGCAGCAGCAAGACATCCAGCCCATGCCGATCCTGCAACTCGAGCAACAGCGCCGCTACTCCCGGGCGACGGTAAAACTCATCGGCAAACTGCTGCAAACTGCTCATCACAATCCCCTGCCTGACCATGCTGCCCCTGATATACTCCGCGCCCATGATCAGGATAGACAACCTCACCCTGCAACGCGGCCCGTTGCGACTGCTTGAACAGGCAAATCTGACCGTTCACCCCGGCCAGAAAATCGGCCTGCTCGGCACCAATGGCGCCGGCAAGTCCAGCCTGTTTGCCCTGCTACTCGGCAACCTCTCCGCCGATGCCGGCGATTGCCGGCTGCCGGCGGACTGGCGGATCGCCCATATGCACCAGGAAATCGAAGCGCTGGAGCGCCGCGCCGTCGACTACGTGCTCAACGGCGACCAACGCCTGCGCCAGCTGCAGGCGCGCCTGGCCGAGGCCGAGGCGCGTCACGACGCCCACGCCCTTGGCAGCCTGTATGCCGAGCTGGAGGCGCACGGCGGTTTCAGCGCCGACAGCCGGGCACGCAGCCTGCTGGCCGGCCTGGGCTTCAGCAGCGAGCAGTGCGAGATGCAGGTTGGCGAGTTTTCCGGCGGCTGGCAAATGCGCCTGAATCTGGCCCAGGCGCTGATGTGCCCCTCCGACCTGCTGTTGCTTGACGAGCCGACCAACCACCTGGATCTGGATGCGATTCTCTGGCTGGAAGACTGGCTCAAGGGTTATCCCGGCACCCTGCTGCTGATTTCCCACGACCGTGACTTTCTCGATGCGGTGGTCAGCCACATCGTGCATGTCGAAGGCCGCCAGCTCAACCTGTATCGCGGCGGCTACAGCCAGTTCGAGCGCACCCGCGCCGAACGTCTCAGCCAGCAGCAGGCCGCCTTTGAGCAGCAGCAGGCACAGCGGGCACACATGCAAAGCTATATCGCCCGCTTCCGTGCCAAGGCCAGCAAGGCACGCCAGGCACAGAGCCGGCTGAAGGCGCTGGAACGCATGCAGGATCTGGCACCGGCACACATTGACTCGCCCTTCGAGTTCGAGTTTCGCGAGGCACTTCAGCAATCCAGCCCGCTTCTGGATCTGCGCGATGGCGAACTGGGTTACCCGCAGCGCCCGATCCTGCACAACGTCAAGCTGCAGCTGGCGCCCGGCGCACGAATTGGCGTGCTCGGCCCCAACGGTGCCGGCAAGTCAACGCTGATCAAGACCCTGGCCGGCAGCCTGCCGTTACTGGCCGGCGAGCTGACGCGCGGCGAGCACCTGTCGATCGGCTATTTTGCCCAGCACCAGCTGGAGAGCCTTGACCCCGAGGCCAGCCCGCTGCTGCATCTGGCACGCCTTGCCGGCGGCGAGCGCGAGCAGAACCTGCGTAATTTCCTCGGCGGTTTCGATTTTCGCGGTGACCGGGTGGAACAGCCGGTCCGGCATTTTTCCGGTGGCGAGAAGGCCCGACTGGCGCTGGCACTGATTGCCTGGCAGCGGCCCAACCTGCTGCTGCTCGACGAGCCGACCAACCACCTCGACATGGACATGCGCCACGCCCTGACGGTGGCACTGCAGGCCTTCGAGGGCGCCATGCTGCTGGTCTCCCACGACCGCGCACTGATCCGCGCCACCACTGACGAGTTGTGGCTGGTGGCCGATGGCCAACTGCAGGGCTACGAGCAGGATCTGGACAGCTACACCCAGTGGCTGACCCAGTTCCGCCAGCAACAGCAACGCAACCTGCAACCCCAGAGCAACACGGCGCCGCGCGTGGATGCCCGTGAACAGCGCCGTCAGGCAGCGGAGCTGCGGCAGAAACTGGCGCCACTGAAAAAGACCGTTGACGGTCTGGAGCTGCAACTGGCCAAGGCCCAGCAGCAACTGACCGGGATCGAACAGCAGCTGGCCGACAGCAGCCTGTATCAGGCGGAACACAAGGATCGCCTGAAAACCCTGTTGGCCGATCAGGCCGACTGCCGCCAGTTGATCGAGCGCCTGGAGGCGGACTGGCTGGAGGCCCTGGAAGCGCTGGAAAACCTGCAGGCAGAACTGGAAGCCTGATTACCAGGGGATCGGCTGACCGTCCCACGCATAGAAGTTGCCGCTGTCCGCCGGGCCATGCCCGGCAATGACCTGTAAAAGTCGTTCAGCGACAAACGCCGGGGCAAACAGCCGGCCTTCGGGCACATTCGCCTGAAAGGGCGCCGACAGCCCGGTATCTGTGGTGCCCGGATGCAGCAGCAAGCAACAGCCATTCGGATTCAGCCGGGCCCACTCGATGGCAAAGGTACGCAGCAGCATGTTCTGCGCCGCCTTGGCTGCGCGATAGGCATACCAGCCGCCAAGCCGGTTGTCACCGATTGAGCCGACCCGCGCCGACAGCGAGGCAAAACGGCACAGATGACGTCCGCGCAACAGCGGCAACAGCTCGCGGGCCAGCAACAGGGGCACGGCGGCATTCACCGTGAATGACTGCAACAGCCAGTCCAGCTGCACATCCGCCAGACGTTTTTCCGGCTGCAAGCCATCCGGCTCATGCAACAGACCAACACAGTTGATCAGCAGATCCAGCCGCAGGCATTCGGCGCGCAGTTGCTCACCCAGCCCATGCAGCACCTGCGGATCGGTCAGGTCGACGCACAAACGCTGTTCTCGCGGATCACCCGCCGGCTCAGACCAGTGCCGCGCCAGCACATAAATCCGCCCGATATCCTGACGCTGCAGCAGCGCTTCAACCAGCGCCCGACCAATCCCGCGACTGCCACCCGCCACCAGTACAGTGGCCGGCTGGTCACTAGCAAACAATGGCTGCATGCTGCACATTCCCCCTTAACTGGGCGACAATGGCCACCCGACTTGCCGAGACCCGTGTATGACCCTGTGGATTGATGCCGATGCCTGCCCCAAGCCCGTGCGCGAAGTCGTTATGCGTGCCGCCCGCAAGCGCCAGCTGCAACTGATACTGGTAGCCAACAGCCCGCTGGGCCTGTCGCCAGCGCCAGGCATGCGCCAGATCACCGTACCCGGCGGGGCTGACGAGGCCGATCACTACATCATTGCCCATGCGGTACCCGGCGATCTGGTAGTGACCGCCGACATACCACTGGCCGATGGTCTGGTGCGCCGGGAAATCACCGCGATCAACCCACGCGGGCAGATTTATGACAAGGGCAGCATTGGTGAGCGACTGGCTGTGCGCAACCTGATGGATGAACTGCGCGGCGCCGGACTGGCCGGTCGCGGCGGCCCGCCGCCCTACAGCGACCGCGACAAGCAGGCCTTCGCCAACGCACTGGATCGGCTGCTGGCACGGGGTCTGGGCGCCTAGCGCTATCAGGCGCGGCTGACCAGAAACTGCTGTACCTGGCTGTCCAGCTCGCCACGCAACCGGTCCAACTGGCGGGCCAGGCCGGCCAGCGCCTGTGCCTGTTCGGCGTTCACCCCGGCAATACCACCGACTTCAGCCAGATGCCGCGCCACATCCTCGCCGACCGCCGACTGCTGATGGGTGGCAGTGGCTATCATGTCGTTCAGACGCGAAATCTGGCTGACTTCCTCGGCCACTCCGGCCAGCGTCTGCGCGCCCTCTTCGGCACCCTCCAGACAACGCTGCACGGATGCCTGGCTACGCTGCATGGCGCTGCGCGCCTCCTCGGCGGTTCGCTGCAGACGGGCGATAAAGTCCTGGATTTCAGCCGTGGAATGGGCGGTACGCTGCGACAGGTTACGCACCTCGTCGGCCACCACGGCAAAACCGCGACCTTGTTCGCCGGCCCGCGCCGCCTCGATGGCAGCATTCAGTGCCAGCAGGTTGGTCTGCTCGGCCACCCCCTTGATCACATCCACCACCTGATTGATCTCGTTGGCCAGTTGCGCGGTCCCGTTGACCGCCTCACCGGTGGTGCCGATATCGCTGCTCAGTGAGCCAATTTCAGCGCGAATCGCCTGCATCGCCGCATTGCCCTCACCGGCGTGGGTGTTGGCATTGCGCGCCGCCTCCGCCGCCTCCGCTGCACTGCGCGCCACCTCGGCAGTGGCACCACTCAACTCGGCCATCGCCTGCCCCATGTACTGCGACTCGCCAACCTGCTTTTGCGAGCCACCCGCCACCTGGGATGACTTGTCAGACAGCTCGCCGCCCACCACATCCAGTTGCCGCACATCACTGGCAACATCGGCGACCAGACGATCAAGCCGCGACAGCAGATCATTGAAGCCGTCCACCAGCTTGCCGCGACCCTCGGCACGCACCGCCAGATCCATCCGCCCATCAGCCCCGCCGACCCGGGTCAGGGCCATCGCCAGACTGTCACCCTCGCGGGCGTCCTGATAGCCCTGACGGGCCAGATAGATCAGCACCGCCGCCTCGAACACCACATAGCCGGCATGGATGAAAATCAGCCCCCAGCCGCCATCAGCGATCACCCAGACGCCGATCAGTTGCTGCTGCAGCCAGAAAAACAACAGGTGGTGCACGGCAATTACCAGCGCACCCACCACCACCGGCAACCAATCGCGGTAATAGATCAGGAAAGCCAGCAGTACAAAGATTGAGAAGTGCATCTCCACCGTACCGTGACTCTGGTTGATGTGCAGTGCCGCCATCACCATCAGCGCCGCTGCCACCGCGCAGCGGAACAACCGCCGACCGGCGATCAGCGCATGCAACACATGCATCACCAGCATGGTGCCGCCTCCTACCAGCACCGCCTGAAGCCAGGTGGAGTGCCAGGGCGCCAACACGAATGAATAGAGCACGCAAATCCACAAAACGCCCAACATGATGCGGTCAGCCTTCAGATACAGCGCCTGCAATTCGCCCTGCACGGAGTCAACGCCTGACATGGATTACCCTCAATCAAGTTCACACAGACAAGACACTGTGTCCTGCCGGGTTACGCTGGCTTCCCTGCCAGCCACCAACGTTCTCAACAACGGCTCTATCAAACTGCTGTCACTGGTACAGGCCACACCATCACTGTAAGGCCCCACATAGGCCAGGCGGCCCTCGGCATTCCAGATTGCCACGGCAGGAGCACCCGGCCAGTGATCCCAGTCCTGCGGAAGCGCCTTGAAAGGCAGGCTGGCCAGCAAGGTAGATTCCTTCTCGACGGACTGGGCACCGCTGCGGGCAAAGCGCACACCCTGAGCAGAAAAACGCTGCGTCATATCCTCAACATAGCCCAGGTGCCCTGAATTGCACGGGCAGCCGGACTGCCACACATGCAATACTTGTATACCGCCCCCTGCGAATGGCGCGGACACCTCCACACCATCAAAAAACGCCGGCCGCAAAAAAGCCTTGATATGACGTGCCTCAAACCACCACCAGGCCCAGGCCAATCCGGCCAACCAGACCAGCAGAACCAAAACAGCCAGCAGATTTCGCTGCCATGCTCCCATAGGGCACATCCCTCAACCGGAAGAAATATCGGAGTTTAACGGCAGCCTGCTGTGCAGTGGCTGCATATAATTATACACATGAAACCATTAATCAAATTCTTGTATAAGATTGGCAGCGCATAATTACCGACAAACGGCCAAATAACCCTTAGTGACCGATGAGTCACTTGTCTATACTCGACTGTTTAATGGATTGGTGTACAGGGCCCGCCCCGAACAAGGAAGATCAGCAATGCCGGTTGAACTCGACATTACAACCCTGTCACTGGTACTCGCACTGGTGACCCTGTGTCTGTCGCTCCTGCTGACACTGGCAGCCCTGCATGCCGAGCAGCAACGCGGCTTGCGTCACTGGGCTCTGGGGCATTCAGCACTGACTATCGGACTGCTGCTGGGCGTCAATGCCCAGACACTGCCCAGCATGCTCTCCGTAGTGATCGCCAGTGGATTGATGGTGCTCGGTGTCGGGGTAATCTGGCTGGGTCTTCGCGATTTTCGCCAGCAATCACAGTCACAACTACCTGTGTTACTCACCGCACTGCTGTGCATGCTGCTGCAATGGCTGTTGCTGGACATTTATCAAACGCCCGCCGCCACCTACCCGATTTCCTCTACCGCGCTCTGCCTGTTCACCCTGCTGTCCGCGCGCGAGCTTCTCAGGCCCTGGCCACAACCCCTGCGCAGCGCCTGCTGGCTCGCCGGGGGACTGTTTCTGCTGGCCTCGGCAGGACTGGTACTGCGTGCACTTGCAACACTGTCCGACAACGGAGAACAGCTACTTCCCGGACACGGACCGCATGCCGCCAGTCTGCTGGGACTGCTGTTGCTGCAGATTGGCCTGGCCTGCTGCTTTATGCTGATGACCCTCTACCAGACTGCGTTGTCACTGGCGCGACTGTCCGAGCGAGACGGGTTGACCGGCATCCTCAACCGGCGCAGCCTCTGCCGCCAGGGCAGCAACCTGCTGCAACGCTGCCAGCGCCAACAGCAGCCAGCCTGCCTGTTGATGCTGGATGCGGACCATTTCAAGCGGATCAACGACGAATTTGGCCACCAGACCGGCGATGCCGTGCTATGTCACATGAGTAGCCGTATCGGCAACCAACTGCGCCAAGGCGATCTGTTCGGCCGCTTTGGCGGCGAGGAGTTCACCCTCCTGCTGCCCGGCCTGCAACCCGATGAAGCCATGCGCACGGCAGAACGCATTCGCCTCGCCCTGTGCAACCAGCCCTGCAGCAGCGCGGGCCAGCTGGTACAACTCAGTGCCAGTATCGGTATGGCACACAGCAACGACTTCGGCTACGACTTCGAGAAACTGTTGGGCGCTGCAGATCACGCCCTGTATCGGGCAAAACACCTCGGCCGCAACCGCGTGGAGGCAGCAAGCCCGCCAGGCAATGAAGTGGACGATCTGACTGCCATGCATCTACTGACACAATTCCGTCACAATCTGGATATATAAGGGAAGCAGGCTCAACAGAGCGGGCTGGCTGTGGCAGACTGGACTGGTTTGTTCGATAACCCGCTGGCCGGTGCACAGGCACCTTCGGAGTCCCTTCGTGAGCAATCCTATTTCCCGCAGCTTCCCCGCCACTCGCCTGCGCCGGCTGCGCCGCAGTGAGTTCTCGCGCCGCCTGGTGCGTGAAACCGTTCTGACCCCCGCCGACCTGATCTACCCGGTATTTGTGCTGGAGGGCGAAAACCAGCGCGAGGCCGTTGCCTCGATGCCCGGCGTCGAGCGCCTGAGCATCGACCTGCTGTTGCAGGAAGCCGCCGAACTGGTCGAACTGGGCATTCCGGCGGTGGCGCTGTTCCCGGTGACCCCCCTGCCCCTGAAGTCTCTGGATGCTGCCGAAGCCTGGAACCCGAATGGCCTGGCGCAACGCGCTACCCGCGCCCTGAAGGCGCGCTTTCCGGCGCTCGGGGTGATTACCGATGTGGCGCTGGATCCCTTCACCACCCATGGTCAGGACGGCATCATCGATGCGCAGGGGTATGTACTCAACGACATTACCACCGAGGCACTGGTCCGCCAGGCGCTGTCGCATGCCGAGGCCGGTGCCGACATGGTAGCCCCCTCGGACATGATGGATGGCCGTATCGGCGCCATCCGCCAGGCGCTGGAACAGGCCGGCCATGTAAACACCGCGATCCTCGCCTACTCCGCCAAGTACGCCAGCGCCTACTACGGCCCGTTCCGCGATGCAGTCGGCTCGGCCGGCAACCTTGGCAAGGGCAGCAAGGCCACCTACCAGATGGACCCGGGCAACAGCGACGAGGCCCTGCACGAAGTAGCCATGGATCTGCAGGAAGGCGCGGACATGGTAATGATCAAACCCGGCATGCCCTATCTGGATATCGTGCAACGCATCAAGCAGGAGTTCGGCGTGCCGACCTTCGTCTACCAGGTCAGTGGCGAGTACGCCATGCATCAGGCCGCCATCGCCAACGGCTGGCTCAGCGAAGCAGTGATCCTGGAGTCCCTGACGGCCATCAAGCGTGCCGGTGCCGATGCCATTCTTACCTATTTTGCCAAGTCCGCCGCACGCCAGTTGCGCGCACTGGAATAACCCACGAGGACCCCATGCAGATCCCTGAAAGCCTGCCTGCCAGCAACGAAACCGAAGCCACCCCGATCCGCGAGGTGGTCAACGAGGCCCCGGCGCCACTGGCTGATATCAACGCACCGGAACTGTACATTCACCGTGAGCTGTCCCAGCTGCAGTTCAATATCCGTGTGCTGGAGCAGGCGCTGGATGACAGTTACCCGCTGCTGGAGCGGCTGAAGTTTCTGCTGATCTTTTCCAGCAACCTCGACGAGTTTTTCGAGATCCGCGTGGCCGGGCTGAAAAAGCAGATCACTTTTGCCCGCGAGCAGGCTGGCCCGGACGGGCTGCAACCGCAGCAGGTCCTTGGACGCATCAGCGAGATTGCCCATCAACAGGTGCAGCGCCAGTACGCCCTGCTCAACGATGTGTTGCTGCCACAACTGGCCGGCAAGGGCATCCGCTTTGTGCGGCGCCACCAGTGGACGCACAAGCAGACCCTGTGGATCCGCCGCTACTTCCGCCAGGAAGTAGCCCCGATCATCAGCCCGATCGGACTGGACCCGACCCATCCGTTCCCGCTGCTGGTAAACAAGAGTCTGAACTTTATCGTGCAGCTGGAGGGTGTCGATGCCTTCGGCCGCGACTCCGGTCTGGCGATCATTCCGGCGCCGCGCTCGCTGCCTCGGGTAATCCGCCTGCCCGACGAGCTGTGCGATGGTGGTGACAACTTCGTGTTCCTGTCCTCGATCATCCACGCCCACGCCGACGATCTGTTCCCCGGCATGAAGGTGCTCGGCTGCTACCAGTTCCGCCTGACCCGCAACGCCGACCTGATCGTCGACCCAGACGAGGTCGACGATCTGGCCCGCGCCCTGCGTGGCGAGCTGCTGTCGCGCCGCTATGGTGATGCGGTACGTCTGGAAGTGGCGGACAACTGTCCAAAACCGCTGGCGGATTTTCTGCTGCGCCAGTTCGGTCTGAGCGACAGCGAGCTGTACGAAGTGAATGGCCCGGTCAACCTGACCCGCCTGTTTGCCATTACCGGCCTCGACAATCATGCAGACCTGCAGTTCCCGCCGTTCAGCCCGGGCATTCCACGCCTGTTGTCGAATGCCGACAACCTGTTCCAGGCGGTCGGCAAACAGGACATCCTGCTGCTGCACCCCTATGAATCCTTCAGCCCGGTGGTTGATCTGCTGCGTCAGGCGGCGCAGGACCCGGCCGTACTGGCCATCAAGCAGACCCTGTATCGCACCGGCGCCAACTCGGAAATCGTCAACGCCCTGGTCGAAGCGGCCCGTAACGGCAAGGAAGTCACGGCGGTAATCGAGTTGCGTGCACGCTTTGATGAGGAATCCAACCTGCAGCTGGCCAGCCGCCTGCAGCAGGCCGGCGCGGTGGTGATCTATGGTGTGGTTGGCTTCAAGACCCACGCCAAGATGATGCTGATCCTGCGCCGGGAGAACGGCGAGCTGGTGCGTTACGCGCATCTGGGCACCGGCAACTACCATGCCGGCAACGCTCGCCTGTATACCGATTACAGCCTGCTGACCTCGGACCTGGCACTCACCGAAGATGTGCACAAACTGTTCAACCAGCTGATCGGCATGGGCAAGATGCAGCGCATGAAAAAGCTGCTGCAGGCACCCTTCAGCCTGAAAAAACGCCTGCTGGAACTGATCAACCGGGAAACCCTGAATGCTCAGGCCGGCAAGCCGGCGCATATCATTGCCAAGGCCAACTCACTGACCGATGCCAAGATCATCAAGGCCCTGTACAAGGCCTCGCAGTCCGGCGTAAAGGTCGACCTGATCATCCGCGGCATGTGCTGCCTGCGTCCCGGCATTCCGGGCGTCTCGCACAACATCCAGGTGCGCTCGATCATCGGCCGTTTCCTTGAGCACAGCCGGGTCTACTACTTCCTCAATGGAGGCCAGGAACAGGTCTGGCTGGCCAGTGCCGACCTGATGGAGCGCAACCTCGACAAGCGCGTCGAGACCTGCTTCCCGCTGGAGGGCAAGAAGCTTACCGCCCGCGCCAAGCAGGAGCTGCAGGCCTACCTGAGCGACAACACCCAAAGCTGGCTGCTGCAGCCGGACGGCAGCTATGTACGCAGCAGCCCAACCGGTAACCAGCTCTCACGTAGCGCCCAGCAGACACTGCTGGAAAAGCTCGGCAATACCGTTCAGCGCACCGTCAGCGTATAACCGGCACGCGCCCAGAAGCGGGCTTCCTGTTCGAAGTCCGCCTGGGTCAGCGGGTTGCGCTCCAACCAGCTGGCGGGGAAGCGCAGGGTCAGCCAGTCGGCCCCGGCATCCAGTTGCAGACGGGGCATCTGTTGTGTGCCACGGATATGGTGGTAGAGAATCGCCAGCCGCAACACCATGCAAAGACGCAGCAGGGTATTACCCTGCTCGCCGAACTCAGCCAACCGGCGCTGATCGGGCAGATTGCGGCGGTGCCCCCAGACCAGCAGTGCCAACGACTGCTGATCCTCTCTGGAAAATCCGGGAAGATCGGCATGTTCGATCAGGTAAGCGCCATGCTTGTGGTACTGGCTGTGCGCAATATCGAGCCCCACCTCATGCACACGTGCAGCCCAGCGCAACAGGTCAGCGTGCTCTTCACCAAAGGGCCCCCAGTTGACTTGCAGCTTACCCAGCAGACCCAGCGCCTTGCGCTCGACACGCAGAGCCTGCTCCTGATCGACGTGAAAACGCTCCATCAGCGAATTCAGCGTGCGCTCACGAACATCCTCATGATGATGGCGCCCCATCAAGTCATACAGCACGCCCTCACGCAGCGCGCCTTCGGAATGTGTCATGCGCACAATGCCCAGCGCATCCACCAGCGCCTCGAGAATGGCCAGACCGGCCGGCAGTATCGGTCGGCGCTCAGGCTTCAGTCCCGGCAGATCCAGGCGTTCCACATGACTACACTTGAGCAACTTGCGCTTGAGCCACTGCAGGCCCTCCGGAGCAATCTCGCCCTGCCCGTGACCTGCAGACTGGATACACTGGGCAATGCTGCGGATGGTACCCGAGGCGCCGACAGCTTCCTGCCAGCCGAGGCGCTGGATCGACTGTTCTATCGGCATCAACTCCAGGCGGGCCGCTGTGTAGGCCTGCGCATATCGTGCAGCACTGATACGTCCGTCCGCGAAAAAGCGCTGACTGAATGACACGCAGCCCATCTGCAGGCTCTCGCGCATCAATGATTCGAAGCGTTCCCCGACAATAAACTCGGTGCTGCCTCCACCAATATCCACAACCAACCGCCGCCCCTTGTCGTCGGCCTGCGAATGCGACACCCCGAGGTAGATCAGTCGCGCTTCCTCGCGGCCGGAGACGATTTCCACCGGATGGCCAAGAATCTGCCGCGCCCGCATTACGAACTCACCACGGTTGCGCGCCTCACGCAAGGCATTGGTGCCGACCACACGCACCGCACCCGGCGGCAACCCGTTGATCATCTGGGCAAAGCGCCGCAAACAATCAAGCCCCCGTTGCATCGACTCCTCACTGAGCATGCCCCGGGCATCCAGTCCTGCAGCCAACTGTACCTTCTCGCCAAGCCGCTCGAGCAGCCGTGCCTCTCCGTGATCAACCCGCGCCAGCACCATATGAAAACTGTTGGAACCCAGGTCTATCGCGGCAATCAGCGGAAAGTCGACAGTGGTAGCGGTCATCGGCTGGACTCTTTGGATATCGGAATCCGGATCATAACACCGGATCCATGCACAGATTGTTGCACTTGGGTTGCCCGCTTTGTCACCACCGCATCAGGTGCTATGATGCCGCCGATACTTGTCCCCTATTCGTGTTGCAGCCTGGAGAACCCCATGAGTGATTTGATCGTGCATGTCAGCGACAGCAGCTTCGAGGCCGAAGTGCTCAAGGCCGAAGGACCGGTACTGGTTGACTACTGGGCCGAATGGTGTGGTCCGTGCAAGATGATTGCACCGGTACTTGACGACATCGCTCGCGACTATCAGGGCCGCCTGAAGGTCTGCAAACTGAACATCGACGACAATCAGGACACCCCGCCACGCTACGGCGTCCGCGGCATTCCTACCCTGATGCTGTTCAAGGACGGCAATGTCGAAGCCACCAAGGTCGGCGCCCTGTCCAAGTCACAGCTGTCTGCCTTCCTCGACAGCAACATCTGATCGTTCATCAGCCGCCTCCCTGCAGACTGGCGGGGAGGCTGGACGTCACCGCCTTGCGGTGTTAGATTTGCACACCAACCCCAGTTCGCACCCTGCGACTTCGGCTTTCCAGACCGACTATCATCCCGGCTTCGCCTCTGCCGAAGCTTTAAACCAACCTGTCCTGCCTGACAATCACAACTCGCCCAACCTATGAATCTGACCGAACTGAAGCAAAAACCCATTCCCGAACTGCTTGAAATCGCCGACCAGATGAATCTGGAAAACATGGGCCGCTCGCGCAAACAGGATGTCATCTTTGCCATTCTGAAAAAGCACGCCAAAAGCGGTGAAGACATCCACGGCGACGGCGTACTGGAAATACTCCAGGATGGCTTCGGTTTTCTGCGTTCGGCTGACTCTTCATACCTGGCCGGCCCGGACGATATCTATGTGTCACCGAGCCAGATCCGCCGCTTCAACCTGCGGACCGGCGACAGCATTTCCGGCAAGATCCGTCCACCGAAGGATGGCGAGCGCTATTTCGCGCTGCTGAAGGTCGACTCGATCAACTTCGACCGCCCGGAAAACACCAAGAACAAGATCCTCTTCGAGAACCTGACACCGCTATTCCCGGACGATCGCCTGAAGATGGAAGCCGGCAACGGTTCCACCGAAGACCTCACGGCGCGCATCATCGACCTCTGCGCACCGATCGGCAAGGGCCAGCGCGGTCTGCTGGTGGCACCGCCAAAGGCCGGTAAGACCCTGATGCTGCAAAACATTGCGGCCAACATCGCGCGCAACAACCCCGAGTGTCACCTGATCGTCCTGCTGATCGACGAGCGCCCGGAAGAAGTGACCGAAATGCAGCGCACCGTGCGCGGCGAAGTGGTCGCCTCGACCTTCGATGAGCCCCCGAGCCGTCACGTGCAGGTCGCCGAGATGGTGATCGAGAAGGCCAAGCGACTGGTCGAGCACAAGAAAGATGTGATCATCCTGCTCGACTCCATCACCCGCCTGGCGCGTGCCTACAACACGGTAATCCCGAGCTCCGGCAAGGTGCTCACCGGTGGCGTCGACGCCCATGCCCTGGAAAAGCCCAAGCGCTTCTTCGGTGCCGCACGGAATATCGAGGAAGGCGGCAGCCTGACCATCATCGCCACCGCGCTGGTCGATACCGGCTCGAAGATGGACGAGGTGATCTACGAGGAATTCAAGGGCACCGGCAACATGGAGATCCACCTGGATCGCAAGATTGCCGAGAAGCGGGTATTCCCGGCGATCAACATCAACCGCTCCGGCACCCGTCGCGAAGAGCTGCTGACCAGCGATGACGAGCTGCAGCGCATGTGGATCCTGCGCAAGATCCTGCACTCGATGGAAGACATTGCCGCCATCGAGTTCCTGCTGGATCGCCTGAAGGATACCAAGACCAACGACGAGTTCTTCCAGTCGATGAAGCGCGGCAAAAACTGACTCGCAGGCAAAACACCGCAAGCCGCAACCGGACCTGTGCCGGTTGCGGCTTGACGCATTTTACGCCCCCCATCCAAGCGTTTTGTCGGCATAATGCGCTTCTGACCAGACACCCCAGGCTGATGCCTTCTCCGGATTGCCCTCAGCCTGCCGCTTGAGGCTTAAAGCCAAGATGCACTACTCCGACCTGCGTGACTTTATCAAGGGCCTGGAAAAGGCCGGCGAACTCAAACGCATCCAGACCCCGGTTTCGCCGGCCCTGGAAATGACCGAGATCTGCGACCGCACACTGCGCAAGGCCGGCCCGGCGCTGCTGTTTGAAAACCCCGCAGGCTATGACATGCCGGTACTTGGCAACCTGTTCGGCACCCCGCAACGGGTGGCCATGGGCATGGGCGCCAGCGATGTCAGCGAACTGCGCGAAATCGGCAAGCTGCTGGCCTTTCTAAAGGAGCCGGACCCGCCCAAGGGGCTGAAGGACGCCTGGTCCAAGCTGCCGATTTTCAGGAAGGTGCTGAGCATGGCACCCAAGGTGGTGCGCGACGCCCCCTGCCAGGCAGTGGTCGAGGAAGGTGAAGATGTCGACCTGGCCCGCATCCCGGTACAGACCTGCTGGCCTGGCGATGCCGGCCCGCTGATCACCTGGGGACTGGTGGTGACCAAGGGCCCGCACAAGGAACGGCAGAACATGGGCATCTACCGCCAGCAGGTGATCGGCCGTAACCGGGTGATCATGCGCTGGCTCAGCCACCGGGGCGGCGCCCTGGACTTCCACGAATGGAAACAGGCACACCCTGGCCAGCCATTCCCGGTCAGCGTGGTGCTGGGTGCCGACCCGGCAACCATTCTCGCCGCGGTCACCCCGGTGCCTGACAGCCTTTCCGAATACGCCTTCGCCGGACTGCTGCGCGGCCAACGCACCGAGCTGGTCAAATGCCGCGGCAACCAGCTGCAGGTGCCTGCCAGCGCCGAAATCGTGCTGGAGGGCGTGATCCATCCCGATGACATGGCCGACGAGGGCCCGTTCGGCGACCACACTGGCTACTACAATGAGGTTGACCGCTTTCCGGTTTTCACTGTGGAACGCATCACCCGCCGTGAGCAGCCGATTTACCACAGCACCTACACCGGCCGGCCGCCGGACGAGCCGGCGATCCTAGGCGTGGCTCTCAACGAAGTATTCGTGCCGATCCTGCAAAAGCAGTTCCCGGAAATAACCGACTTCTACCTGCCGCCGGAGGGTTGCTCCTACCGCATGGCGGTGGTGTCGATGAAAAAGCAGTACCCGGGACATGCCAAGCGGGTGATGCTCGGCGTCTGGAGCTTCCTGCGCCAGTTCATGTACACCAAGTTCGTGATTGTGGTCGACGATGACATCAACACCCGCGACTGGCACGACGTGATCTGGGCCATTACCACGCGCATGGACCCCAGCCGCGATACCGTA